>VFSW01007401.1_pt1 | contig 15936 bp, 11 predicted proteins | sample 5358111 | NCBI WGS metagenome assembly VFSW01 (sample SAMN11554181, study PRJNA540505) | mine drainage metagenome | isolation source: sediment from site ElyBrook_90M | place: USA: Ely Copper Mine, Vershire, VT | collected 2017 | reverse complement strand
GGTCGGCTGGGCAGCGGGGCGGACGGCCGGCGGTATAGCCTTTGCCGTGGCGTTCGCGATGCCGATGAATGTCGCGGGTGATAGCATGCGGGAAGACTACCGGCCGAAGGTTAAAAAACGATTAACGACGCGCTTGAATTTTGCGGCCGAATCAGGCCGGTTCGTGCCGCAGAATTTGCCGTAAGCCGTCGGCTGCCGCCTCGAAATCGTTTTCGATGTAGGTCACGATGGTTGGATCGAGCGTCGAGATATCTCCGTCCCGGCACGCGTTCATCACCAGCCGCAGGCGGGCTTCCAGCCCGATCATGCCGTACCCCGCGGCCATACCCAACATGGCGTGGGCATGGGCGGCGATCGCCCCGGGCGCTCCGGCGATCAGGGCGCGCCTGAGTCCTGGAAGCCGATGGTCCATGTCCACCAGACAATCGGTGACGAGATTGATGAAAATTTCGTTCGGCAGGTTGCTGCGCAATTCGCCGATCCGTTCGGCGGACAGGGCCCGGGGAAACGCCTGTTCGGGCTGGGCGACAACGGCACCGGGATGGAATTCGGGCGGTACCGCCCAGACAAAGCGCATTAGCACGGCCGCCAGTTCGGCGGCAGAAAACGGCTGGCCGAGTACCCCGTCCATGCCAGCATCCACGTCCGCCACGGGTTCGCCGCCTATGGATGCCCGGGTGGCCAGCGCGATCAGCGGCGTGGAACAGGCGGGTTCGGGAAGCTGCCGGATCTTTTCGGCGGTTTCGAGACCGCCTTGGTCCGAATCCGCGGTGGCGATGAACACCAGGTCATAGGGGATTGCCTTCATTGCCTGTATCGCCGCCGCGGCATTGTGTGCGGTGTCCACACGATGGCCATGGCGCCGCAGTGGGGCGGCGGACGCAAGCGGATCGACGGTTCCGTGTGCTACCAGCAGGATATTTGTGCGCGGCGGTTTGCGCAGGGGCGGTTCGCCGGTTAGCTCCATCCCGCCAGCGAGAAGATCGCCGTATTCTAATCCGGTGTGACCCATATCCGATTCCTGGACAGCGTCGATACTGACGGGCAGACAAGTTGGCGGCAAGGTGACCCAGACGATGTTTTCGCCATGCCCATCCTGGTATCCGCGGGTATCGCAACCGATCATGCCGCCCATCAGGCTCGCCAGACCATGGCAAATCGACAAATCGATCGAAGCGGCGTCCGTAAATTCCGGACGGCTTGGATGTCCGGGCGGCAAGAACGCCGCTGCCCTGGCATCCGGGTCGGTCTCTGGTCCGTCGTCGCGTACAGACAGCCGGATGCCCTCGTGGCCGTCGAGCCCGGGTTCGCCGGTTATCCAAACCGTATTTGCCCGATTGGATCGAACCGCGATGGTCAGCATCGTCAGCAGAAGCTGTCGCAGCCATGCGGGGTCTGTCAGCACCATCGTTGGCGTATCGCCGGAAACCGAAAGCCCGGGTTGGATCGCGCCCTTCGCGGCAAATTCCCGAACACAGCTTTCCAGCAGCGGACGCAGTTCGAACGGGCTTGGGCGAATCGGCAACGTTCCGGCCTCTATCATCGTCCATATCTCGATGTCGCTCAAAACGTCTTTCAAGGCCTTGACCGATTGCCCGGCGATGGCAGCCATCGGCTGCGGGATATCTCTATTTACGCCGCCGTCCAGCGTTTGGATCTCGTCCAGCAGAGGTGTCAGGCGGGTTTCGATTACGTGGCGGACCATCGCCGCGAAGCGGACTTTTTCGCGCTTCGCCGTTTCCAGGGCCGCTTCCGCCTTGAGCAGCGCCTCCTCGGTCCGCTTGCGGTCGGTTACGTCGGTGTAAATGGTGACAAAACCCCCATCGGGCAGCGGGTTGCGTCGCAGTTCCAGTGTCCGCCCATCGGGTCGCGGTCTTTGGATCACCCCGGGACGGACATTGCGCATGCGGGCGACGCGGCGTTCCACCTCGCCTTCGGGGTCGCGTACCGCGCCGAACTGTCCGGTGCGGACCTGGGCTCGCAATACCTCTTCTACCGGTAGGCCAACCCGCAGGATTTCCGCCGGAACACCGGCGATTTCCGCGAACCGGGCGTTCCATTCGACTAGACACAGATGCGCGTCGAACATGGATACGCCGTCCGTCATGCCGGACATCGTCGTGTCCAACTGCTCGGTTTTCGCCGCCGCCAGCGCCCGGGCAAATTCGAACTGGGCGTTTGTCGCGGCGAGGTTGGCGCGATACTCCGCCGCCGCTGTGCTCTGGCGGCGAGCCATGCGCACAACCTGGACCAGCGCCAGAGCCAGCAGCACCAACAGGCCAGTGATACCGCCTGCCATCGTCGATGCCTGGCGGCGGTAATCGTCGGCGGGCCGCAATGCCTGGTTTTCGTCCATTGCCACGATCACCGCCAGCTTGCGGCCGGGCAGGCGGTGGAACGCGTGAATGCGGCGAATTGCATCGTTGGCGGATGGGCCTGTCCATATACCGCTGTCGCTCGTTTGAATCGCCGCAAGCATGGGGGTGTCGCCGATGGCCGAGTCCGGATCGACCGTCGAGCCGCTGACCGCGCCTCGCAGCTTTCCGTCCTCCAGCCCCGCCAGCGCGGCAAAGCCGTTCGATCGGAGGTCGGTCTGGACAAATAAGTCGGTAATCGCGGCGATCCGGTAATCGGTGTCGATGACCCCGGCAAAAGAACCGTCAGGGTAATGTATCGCCCGGGCCATGTCGATGTGCCACTGGCGCATAATGCCGTCTATCGCGGCCGGGCCGATGTAAAGTCCGTCGTCTGCGTCGGGCGACTGCGCCAGCGCGCGAAAGTAATCCAGACCGGCGGCGCTTTGGCCGATGGCTTCCACCACCGACGATTGCCGGATAATGCCCGTCTCATCGGTCATCACCATGTCGCGGCTTAAGCCGGTCAGCACCACCGACCTGACCCGATCGGCCTCCAGATCGAATGCGCGCGGATTGGCTTCCCAGTCCGCGACCAGAAAGCGGAGCGTCTGGTCGATAGCCAGGATCTGCCGGTCGATTTGTCCGGTGACGGCCAGCGCCTCGTTCGAGAGGGTCGCGGTAACCCGGTTGAGGGTGTCCGCCCTTTGCTCGCGGATTGCCCGTGTCGTGCCGACCCAGGTCAGCACGATCAGGCAGGCGGTAGCTATCAGGACCACCGCGGCGGTGACGACGTGCTTGTCCGGTTTCATGGTCCAGGTGGATTAAGTCGGGGCATGACCGCTGCGCGCGGGTGTGCTGAATTTGTTACTAGCCGCAATAGGGCCGTTCATACAACGAGGATGCTTCCAGCTTGCGCATTTTTATGCTGAACATACGTACGGAAATGTACGAAATTACTTAACGGAAGCAGGCAACTTTCATCCCGGGAGCCGATTCCGCGGGCCGATCCACGCGATTGCGCGCGCTGCCCAACCCGTCTTGCCCTGCACGGCGCGGGGTGCGATTATTACGCGTGTTTTGGCAGACCGGGGAACCGGCGACGCCCCCTGTTGGCCCATGCGGTGTTCCGCCCACGAGGATATGATGGCAAAAATTAAGGTCAAGACCCCGGTTGTCGAGTTGGACGGGGATGAGATGACCCGGATTATCTGGGGATTCATTAAGGAAAAGCTGATCCTGCCGTACCTGGATATCGACCTGAAGTACTACGATCTGGGGATTGAGTACCGCGACCGGACCGACGACCAGGTTACCGTCGATGCGGCGCACGCGATCGCGCAATACGGCGTCGGCGTGAAATGCGCCACCATCACCCCGGATGAGGCGCGCGTTACCGAATTCGGCCTGAAGCGCATGTATCGCAGCCCCAACGGCACGCTGCGCAACATTCTGGACGGCACCATCTTCCGCGAGCCGATCATCTGCAAGAACGTGCCACGCCTGGTGCCGCACTGGACGCAGCCCATCGTGATCGGCCGTCATGCCTATGGCGACATCTATCGCGCCACGGAAATGAAGATCCCCGGCCCGGGCAAGGTGACGATGTCCTACCAGCCGGCCGATGGCGGCCCGATGCAGACACTGGAAGTGCATGACTTCAAGGACGGCGGCGGCGTCACGATGGCGATGCACAACACGCAGGTGTCCATCGACGGGTTCGCCCGCGCCAGCTTCAACTACGCGCTGATGCGCGGCTGGCCGCTGTATTTCTCCACCAAGAACACCATCTTGAAGTCCTACGACGGCTTCTTCATGGACCGCTTCGCAACGATCTACGAAAACGAGTTCAAGGCCGAATTCACCAAGCGCGGCCTGACCTACGAACACCGCCTGATCGACGACATGGTTGCCTGCGCCCTGAAGTGGAACGGCGCCTATGTCTGGGCGTGCAAGAACTACGACGGCGACGTGCAGTCCGACACCGTGGCACAGGGCTTCGGCTCGCTGGGTCTGATGACGTCCGTGCTGCTCAGCCCGGACGGCACGAAAGTGGAAGCGGAAGCGGCGCATGGCACCGTGACGCGGCATTATCGTCAGCATCAGCAGGGCAAGGACACATCGACCAATCCGATCGCGTCGATCTTCGCCTGGACGCGCGGCCTGATCTATCGCGGCAAGTTCGATAACACCCCCGACGTGACGGCGTTCGCCGAAACGCTGGAAAAAGTGTGCATCGAGACGGTGGAAGCCGGTCACATGACCCGTGACCTGTCGTCGTTGATCGGTCCTGACCAGCCTTGGATGACCACCCAGGCGTTCCTGGGCAAGTTGGACGAGAACCTGCAAAAGGCGATGAAGTAGGTTCGGACCTCTGCCGTCACGGTTCGGCTTTGTCCGGGTTACCTATCGCGGCGGATTGCTGACATAGGTGGTCCGGGCACGCCGGGCCGTAACGAAAAGGGGCGTCGATGACCGATTTTACTGAAGCCGCCGGCCTGCGGGATTATCCGTTGGTTCGGCGCGGTGTGTTGATGACCGGCCTGATCGGCGGCTTTACTCTTGCGACTCAACGGGTCGAGGCGCAGGCGATCCATACCGACACCGCCGGTATCGAGGCGGGCGAGACCCAAATCCCGACCGCCGATGGCAAACTGCCGGCCTATTACGCCCATCCGGCCGGCAAGGGCCCGTTCCCGGTCATTCTGGTGAACGAAGAAATCTTCGGCGTTCATGAATACATCAAGGACGTCTGCCGCCGCTTGGCGAAGGCGGGCTATCTGGCGGTCGCGACCGAGTATTACGCCCGCATCGCCGACCTCTCGACGATGACCGACGTGAAGCAGATCGTCGCCGACGTGATCTCCAAGGCGCCGGACGCGCAATACATGTCCGATCTGGACTCTACTGCCGCCTGGGCGAAACGGCATGGCGGCAGCGCGACGCGGCTCGGCGTAATGGGCTTTTGCCGCGGCGGCCGGCAGACATGGCTGTATGCGGCGCATAATCCGCATCTGCGGGCCGCGGTCGCGTTCTATGGCCCGCTGGGTGGCGCGCCGTCATCGATCCAGCCGGAAACCGCCTTGGATAGGGCCGCGAAGATCGAATGTCCGCTGCTGGGGCTGTATGGCGGCCAGGATCAGAGCATTCCGGTGGACTTGGTGCGTCAGGCCGAAGCGAAGGCGAAAGCCGCGCACAAGATCGTCGATATCCACATCTACCCCGACGCCCCGCACGGTTTCCATGCCGATTACCGCCCCAGCTACCGGCAGGCCGACGCCGAGGATGCGTGGAAGCGGGCGATGACTTGGTTCCACCGCTACGGGGTTTAATGGCCAGCATCGCTGCTCATGAGCATGCGGCAGGTTGTGCGTGAGGGCCTGGAAACAGCACACCGACCGCCCCGGGGCGATGCCATGAACAAGAATTCGGCCAAATCCTCGGCTCTTCACCTGCGCCCGATCCGTTCGGCACGCTTGCACGCGCGACGCATCGCTTTGTCCTGACGCTCGCGCTCGGTACGCGGTGCCGTCAGAGAGCCGATGTCACCCCGGGGCTGGTATCGGTTCGGGAACGGCGATGCGAAACCGTTGTCTCTGTTGGGATACTGCCTTCGCTGTCCGATGCAGCCAGCGGATTGCCAGCCACGCGTTAACCCTTCGGTAACCTCTACGTGGCATCATCGCAAAGGAAGGGCCTAACGCAGAAAAGAAAGGCGATATCGCAAATGCACGCAGATTAAAGCGGTCTGAACGATATCTCGCAGCCTGTCATTGGCGGTGCGTTCACCGTTCATAATGCGCTGGGAGCCGGATTTCTCGAAAATGTCTTGGCCCATGGCCTCCGCAAAGCTGGCCTTGCCGTCGAGCAGCAGCGTGGCCTTACGATAACCTACGATGGCATCGTAGCCGGCAGATATGGTGCCGGCCTGATTGGCGAGCAGGCGCTGCTGGTCGAATTAAAGGCCGTCAACGCACCGAACGAGGCACACCACGCCCAGTGCATCCATTACCTCAGGTCCTCTGGCCTGATACTGGGTTTGCTGCTCAACTTCGGCATGAAACGGGTGGGCAGTAAACGCTTGGCCAATGCCGTGTAAACCGTTCCATCTGCGCAATCCGCGGCATCGCCTTGCTAATCTGCGTTAGGTCCTTCCTTTCTCGCAAACCGCCCCACCCCCGAACTGCCATGGACCGTGCCCGCGCAGGCGAGGGCTCCGAACCGATACAGGACCAGCTGGATGCAGCGGACGACTACAGCGAATGGGCATCCATGACTTGCGGTGCCGGTCTGGAAAAGGCGTGGATGGCGGGCCTGCGCCCGCCACGACGGTCTCTTCCGGACATGTCTCCATTGGAGCGGTTATTTTCCCACCGCCCCAAACCCGGCGGCGATGTTTAGAACTTGGAAACCCGCGTCTCCTTCGCGGTGATGAACTCCAGCAGCGCCGGCTTGCCAGCCCGGGTCTGCTCGATACCGCGCCGGATCGCCGCCTGAATGTCGCTCGGCTGGGTCACCCGCTCCCCATAGCCGCCGAACGCCCGAGCCATGGCGGCGTAGTCGCCCGAGATGTCGGTGGAGCGATATTTCTCGGTCGAGATCGGCATCACCTTCAGCTCGATCGCCATGGAGAAGTTGTTCAGCAGGATCGACAGAATGGGGATGCGCTCGCGCACGCAGGTCTCGAAGTCCATGCCGGTGAAGCCGATCGCCGCGTCGCCCCACAGGTTGATGCACAGCTTATCCGGCTTGGCCAGCTTCGCACCCATCGCCAAACCCAACCCCATGCCAAGCTGTGTGGTCTTGCCCCAGCCGATATAAGACATTGGTGTGGTGGACACCCAGAACGGCGAAATCTGGTCGCGCGGACTGCCGGCGTCGTGGGTGATGATGGTGTTGTCGATATCGACCGTTCCCATCAGCTCCTTGATCACGCGATAGGGACTAAGCGGCGCCTCGTTGGAGTTCAGCAGCGGCGCCCATTCCGCCATCCATTCCGCGCGCACCGCGGCGATCTCGGCGACCACGCCGGACGCATCGCGGTTGGCCTTGATAGTCTGGCGCAGTTCGCCGATCAGTGCCGCCAGGGTCAGTTTGGCATCGCCGACCAGCCCGACCGAACTGACGATATCCTTGTTCAGATGATGCGGGTCCAGCGTCGCGTGGACGAAGGTCTTGTTCTTCGGGAACTTGATGCCGAAGTTGGTCTCGGTGAACGAACAGCCGATCCCGATAATCACGTCGGCATTCTGCACGAAATGATGCACCGGCTTCGGCACCGCGTTGCCGCCGGATCCCAGCGACAGCGGATGGGTCTCGGGGAACGAGCTTTTGCCGCCCAGGCTGGTGGTGACCGGCGCACCCAGCAGTTCGGCGAATTCGCGCAATTCCGCCCAGGCCTCGGCCCACTGCACGCCGGTGCCGGCGTAGATCACCGGGCGCTTGGCCCCCAGGATCGCGGCGGCGGCCTTGCGGACATCTACCGGGTCGGGGCCGTATTTCGCCACGCTGACCGGTGTGTAGTCCAGGTCGCCGATTTCCTCGTTCCAGATATCGGTGGGAATCTCCACGATCGCCGGCCCGCTGCGCCCGTTGCGGATATTGCTCATCGCCCGGCGCATAACATTCGCGACTTCGGCCGGCAGGTTCACCGGTTCGGCCGATTTCGAAATCCCGCGCATTTCGCGCGAGGAGTTGTAGTTCGGGTCGATATGGGCAAGCCGACGCGGGTAGCCTTGCGGGATCACCAGCAACGGCACCGATTCGGAAAACGCCTGCGCGACGCCGCCATAGGCGTTCTCCGCCCCCGGGCCGTGCTGCATGCAGAACGCGCCGATCTTGCGGCCGGAGGTCACGCGGGAAATCGCGTCCGCCATGTGCAGGCCGATACGTTCCTGCCGGACGATCACCGGCCGGATGTCCGCGGCAGCGGCGAATTCCAGTAGATGGTTAACGGGATAGCCGCACAGGATTTCGATTCCCTCGCGCTTCATGATCTCGGCGATTGCCTGACCGACCTTCATGCGTTCGTCCCTTCCAGATTATTTTTGAATGGCGGGTTGCCAGATGTCTGCCCCTGACCGGACGGTAGGACCCGCCCCGATGTCTGGCAATGGCGGCGGCTGCGCTATCGTTCCCCGATTTGCGCCAGGGCGTGGTATGCTGTGGACGTCATTGGCGTGCCGCACTATTGGTTGCGCCTGACGCCGGGTCCACCCACAATGGGTGGGATTGGCGCGTGCCGGCGATTCGGTGGCGCACAGGCTTATCGTCAAGGAACAGGACACACATGGACGGGATTATCCGAGCGGCCGACGAACATCCGATCCGGTTCGACCTGTTGACGGAAAATCCCGTTTACAAGCCGTTTCGTTATCCGTGGGCCTATGAAGCTTGGTTGACCCAGCAGCGCGTTCACTGGCTGCCGGAGGAAGTGCCGCTGGCCGACGACGTGAAGGACTGGCATCGCAACCTGACGGATGGCGAGCGCAACCTGCTGACGCAGATTTTCCGCTTTTTCACCCAGGCGGATGTCGAGGTGAACAACTGCTACATGAAGCAGTACAGCCAAGTGTTCAAACCCACCGAAGTGCTGATGATGCTGTCCGCGTTCTCGAACATCGAGACGGTGAATATCGCGGCCTACAGCCATCTGCTCGACACCATCGGTATGCCCGAGATCGAGTACACCGCCTTCCTCAAATACAAGGAGATGAAGGACAAGTACGACTACATGCACGGCTTCTCGGTCGAAAACCGGTTCGAGATCGCCAAGACCCTCGCCGCCTTCGGTGCGTTTACCGAGGGGCTGCAACTGTTCGCCTCGTTCGCGATCCTGTTGAATTTCCCGCGCTTCGGCAAAATGAAGGGCATGGGCCAGATCGTCACCTGGTCGGTGCGCGACGAAAGCCTGCACTGCCAGTCGATCATCAAGCTGTTCCGGACCTTCATTCAGGAAAATCCGGACCTGTGGACCGAGGACCTGCGCCGGGAGATCTATCTGACCTGCGCGACCATCGTCTCGCATGAGGACGCGTTTATCGACCTGGCGTTCGAGCAGGGCTCGATCGAGGGCCTGGCGCCGCGCGATGTGAAGCAATACATCCGCTTCATCGCGGATCGCCGGTTGATCGAACTGGGGCTGAGCGAACTCTTTCACGTCGCTAAAAACCCGTTGCCGTGGCTGGATGAAATGCTCAACGCGGTCGAACACGCTAACTTCTTCGAAAACCGGGCGACGGAATACAGCAAAGCCTCGACTTCGGGGACCTGGGAGGATGCGTTCGGCGATTCGGCCGTCCCCCCCGAGGCGGAACCCGCGATCTCGGCGCCGGTTTGAAATCCGGCCGGTCCCGCACACGACGCAGCCGCATTTCTAATATAAGCAACCGGCCCGTCTGGTTATTTTATCATGCCAGCTATGAAAACGCGTCCCCCTTGCTTTTTTGATGAAATTCACGCTCCTGTTAACGCATATTTCACGGACGCAGTGTTTCGGTGTGCATAATTGCGATCGGTGCCCGTGGTAATTGGGTCGCCAATTCGGGATCGTCTATGCGCGAGAGGGGAGGGTGCTATTTTGCGCCAGTCGGAGGGTTAGATGGTGAGTACCATCATGTCGGGGGTGGCTTTGAATCAGGCTGAGGAAGAAACCGGTCGTGAGACCGGAACCGGCAGTGCGCCTAGGTATAGCCGGCGGCTTTCGGATAAGGTCCTGATCGCGTTCCATCACGCCTGCGACCAGGCCGATTTCGAGGTTGCGGAACAACTTCTCCATATTCTGGAGATGATGCTGACCCGCCGTCCGTTGACGCCGGACGGGACGCGCCGGCGGAACATGGAAAGCTTGGTGGCGGCTCATGAACGGCGGTGGCATCTTCGGCACCCGAATTCGGACAACATGTAAGGTGCGGGGCCGGCCCGCCCCGCTGGCGTCAGCCGTCCAGCGGCAGTGCCGCGGCGCTTGCCAGAATGGCTTGTGCAGCTTCGGTGAAAGTTCCGTCGGGCTGGTGCAGTACGAGGCCAGGAAGCATGCGCGTTGGACTTAGCCCGTCCTTGATACCGCGCAGAAGCACCAGTTTGGCGGGCCGTCCCGGCTTCGGCCAAAGCGGAAAGACAGCCGAACAGGGGCATCTGGAAGCGGCCATCGCGGTCAGGCATGCGGGGATCAGCCAAGCTGGAACAATCAAGGTCAGGGTGCCGCGCCGATGCAGCGCGCCGCTCAGCCGTTCGATCCAGGTCTCGATCAGTTCGGCCGATCCGCGTTTTGCCAGTTCGCGGCCAGCGTCTGGCGAAGCCGATCCGTCCGCCGGATGATACGGCGGATTGGCGATCGCATGATCGAACGCCCGGGGCAGGGCGACCGAGGCGATATCGCCGATGACGATATCGATGCCGGCGAAGCCGTTGCGCCGGGCGTTCTCCGCCGCGATCGCCGCCATCGCCGGATCCAGCTCTACTCCGGTCGCCTGGATACCGGACACACGATGGCTCAGGCAAAGCAGTCCCGCGCCCGCGCCGGTGCCAGCCTCCAGAACATGCGCGCCGGTCCGAACCGGAACCGCGGCGGCGAGCAAGACAGGTTCGATTCCGCTGCGGAAGCCTTCGGCCGGCTGGCGGTAAAGGACACGGCCGCCCAACAGGTGCCCGTCGGTTGTCACCATTCTCCGGCATCGCGCAGCAGGCGTTCGGCCCGGGGGAAATCGCCGGTGCTGACGGTCAGGCGCCGCGGGATGGCGCCCGCGCTGCCTTCCAGCACACTGGTATGGCCATCCAGCAGCACCGCCTCGATTCCGGCATCCGCCAGCAAGGCGGTCAAAAACGACAGCCGGATCATATTATTTGAGGTTGCTACAACACGCATGGCCGGATCGTGAGCCGGATTATGGTTCGGCGCAACCGGAGTTTGGCGGCTTGGCGGACCTGCATCCCACCTTGGGTTGTTGTTTTAACACGATTATTCATAATGGCGGGATCGGGCGGGCGGATCGCGGCGGCGATGGCGGATACCGCGGCGGTTATCGCAACCGCCGCTTTGCCGCCGATGTCGGCTTGACCCCCCTGGATACCCACCGATATGAAGCGAGTTCATTTCTGCAAGCCGGGAGAGCCAGTTGGGCGTTGTCGCCAGTCCCTTAGATTTAGACGTGGCGATGGTAACCGGTTCGTCGGACCAAGGCGGCGAGGATGCGCTGTCGGCGCTGGTCAATCTTGTCGGGCCCGATCTGGAGGCCTGCAACCGCGTCATCGTCAGCCGCATGGACAGCCCCGTTGCGCTGATCCCGCAACTCGCCGCCCATATCGTCGCGGCCGGCGGTAAACGGCTGCGTCCTTTGCTGACGCTGGCCGCCGCGCGTCTGTGCGGCTATCCGGGGCAGGCTGGCGGTTCGCGTCATGTCGATCTGGCGGCGTGCGTCGAGTTCATCCACACAGCCACGCTGCTGCACGACGATGTCGTGGACGAAAGCCAGCTTCGCCGCGGCCTGGCGTCGGCCAACGCGGTGTTCGGTAACAAGGCGTCGGTGTTGGTCGGGGATTTCCTGTTCGCCCGGTCGTTCCAGTTGATGGTGGACGACGGGTCGCTGCGAGTGCTGGCGATCCTGTCGAAAGCCGCCGCGACCATCGCCGAGGGCGAGGTTCTGCAACTGGTCACGCAGAACGACCTATCCACGACCGAGGCCCGTTATCTGGAAGTCATCCAAGGCAAGACCGCTGCCTTGTTCGCCGCCGCCTGCCAGATCGGCGCGGTTGTGGCGAACCGTCCGGAAGTGGAAGAGGCCGCGCTGGCCGACTACGGCATGAAGCTGGGGATCGCCTTCCAACTGGTGGACGATGCGCTGGACTACGTCGCCGATCAGGCCACGCTGGGCAAGACGGTCGGCGACGATTTCCGCGAGGGTAAGATCACGCTGCCGGTCCTGACCGCCTATCTGGCGGGCGGTGAATCCGAACAGGCGTTCTGGCGGCGCACTGTGGAGCAACTGGACCAGACCGACGCCGACCTGGACCAGGCAATGACCCTGATCGCCACCCATGGCGCTATTCAGGTCACTTTGGATCGCGCCCAGTGTTTCGTCCAAGAGGCGAAACAGGCGCTGGCGGTGTTCCCCGATAGCCCGGTGCGCCGGGCGTTATGCGGTGTTGCAGACTATACGGTTCAAAGATTGCGATAGTTTGGCAACGCGGCAAGGCGAATAGCATCGGCACCGGTCTCTCGCCGGGTGGAACGCAGCGCTGTTGTAGCACCGGCCCGATCCCCATGGCAGTATGCCTCGTATAGATATAGCGGTCGCGCAAACAGTGGTTAAACGCGTTAAGTCCAAGGGCAGGCCGATTTCCAAGGGCAAGCCTCCCCCCCGGCCTCCGGCCCGTGGCCTGGGCATTCGGTTACCCGAAACAGCTATCGTCCAGATCACCGGCACCGACCGTGACGGCGACGCGATCGCCCGACCGGTGCACTGGGAGCGTTCGGCCGGCCAGCCGCCGCTGATTGTCCTGCAGCCGGAACGCGATGGCGCGCCGGCCCTGGCCCCCGGGGAACGGGTTCTGGTTCGGCTGAAACCCATGGGACCAGGGCGCTACGATGCCCGCACATTGCGCCGCGTCAGCGAGACACCCGGCCGTATTCTGGGTGTGTTCAAGCGAGTTCGTAACGAAAACCGCATCGTGCCGACCGATCGCCGGTCGAAGGCCGAATGGCTGGTGCCGCCGGGGCAGGACAAGGGCGCGGAACCGGATGAGATCGTGCTGGGCGAGCCCGTCGCGCAGCACCAGCACCTCGGCCTGAAACCGGCCCGCGTGCTGGAACGCCTGGGCAAGCTGGGCGATGCCCGTTCGATCAGCCTGATCGCGATCCACACCCACGATATCCCCCAGACATTCCCCGAAGCCGCGCTGGCGGAGGCGCGAAAGGCCCGCGGCGTCAAACTGGGCAGCCGCACCGATCTGCGCGATGTGCCGCTGATCACCATCGACGGTGCCGACGCCCGCGATTTCGACGACGCGGTGTTCGCGGAACCCGATCCGGATTCGGCGGGCGGTTTCCGTCTGATCGTCGCCATCGCCGATGTCGCGTATTACGTGAAGCCCGGTTCCGAACTGGACCATGCGGCGAGTATGCGCGGCAACAGCGTGTATTTCCCCGATCGGGTGGTGCCGATGCTGCCCGAGGCCCTGTCGAACGGCTGGTGCAGCCTACGCCCGCATGAAGACCGCGGCTGTCTTTTCGTGGAAATGCATGTGGACCGTTCCGGCCGGAAAACCGCCCATCGTTTCGGGCGCGGCCTGATGCGCAGCGCCGCGCGCATGACGTATGAGGATGTGCAGGCGGCCGAGGATGCGCACGAAACGATCCCCGGACTGCCGTTGGTGCATCTCTACGCCGCCTATCGCGCGCTGCTCGCCGCAAGGATCGAGCGTGGGACGCTCGACCTGGATCTGCCCGAACGCAAGGTCGTCCTGGACGATCAGGGGCATGTGGCCAGCGTTGCGCCGCGCCCCCGGTTGGACAGCCATCGCCTGATCGAGGAGTTCATGGTGCTGGCGAACGTCGCCGCCGCCGAGGAACTGGAACGGCTGCACAAACCGTGCATGTATCGCGTCCATGCGCCGCCGTCGGATGAAAAGCTGGAAGCGCTGCGCGGGTTTTTATCGACGCTGGGTGTTTCGTTACCGGCAGGAAATCAACTTCATCCGCGCGATTTCGACCGGGTGCTGCGCCGCTTCGCCGATACGCCCGAGTCGCAACTCATCAGCGAGACGATCTTGCGCAGCCAGTCGCAAGCCGCTTACAGCCCGGACAATATCGGCCATTTCGGCCTTGCGCTGCCCCGCTATGCCCACTTCACCAGCCCGATCCGCCGCTTCGCCGACCTGCTCGTTCACCGAGCCCTCATCAAAGGCCTCAAGCTTGGGCGGGACGGTATTTCCGACGATCGAGTCTCGGAATTTCCGGAAATAGGCGACCGGATAACCCAGACCGAACGGCGTGCCCAGCAGGCCGAACGCGATGCGATCGACCGCTATCTGACCGCTTTCATGTCTGCCAAGGTCGGCGGGCGTTTCGCTGCACGCATATCAGGTGTGACACGTTTCGGTCTGTTCGTGACTGTTACAGAGACGGGTGCCACGGGTATTGTCCCGTTCGCAACTTTACCGGACGATTTTTGGCACTACGATGAGCGGGAGCAGACCCTGACTGGCCGGCGTACGCAGAAGGTGTTCCGATTGGCACAGGAGGTGGACGTGCTGTTGTCCGAAGCCAATGCGGTAACGGGCGGCATGGTGTTCCATGTTCTGGAAAGCGACAGCGGCCGGACGCGCCCGGTTCCTTCGGGGAAGCGGTCGCGTCGGCGGTGATCCGAATCGGTCTCCTGTTGATTTTTTGCGCCGTCGGGACTGCCCGGGCCGAGACGATGGCCGGGGGCAGGTTCGACCGCTCCCGGTTAACGGCCGTCTATGCCGAGGCGCTTACGTTCATCGCGCCGCGGATACTCGATCCGGTTTCCATTCCGACATTGACGCTCTGGGGGCTACAGGGGCTCACGGTGCTCGATCCCAGCGTGCGAGTCCTGACCAAGGACGCGCATGTGAGGTTGGTTCGCCAGGATCGGGTGGAAGCCGACATCGCGCTGCCCGAGAGCGATACCGCGGCTGCTTGGGCCGGGATCGCCGTGGCCATCACCGAGGCCTGCATTCCGGTTTCGGCACCTGTGCGCCGCGCCGGCGTCCAGGCGATCGTTCAAGGCTTTTTCGACCAGATGCTGGGCCGGCTGGACCCGTATTCCCGATACGTCCCGCCCGTCGAGGCCAGCGAGGATCGTGCCCGAAGGGGCGGCCTGGCCGGCCTTGGCATAACGTTTGGGCAGAACGGTGCGCTGATCGAAGTCCGCTCCGTGGTCCGCGACAGCCCTGCCGCCATCGCCGGCATTCGCGAAGGCGATATCCTGGCGGCGGTCGATGGCCAGCGAACCCGGGATCAGGACCCGGTGACGATTTCCGCCCTGTTGGCGGGCGCCGAAGGGTCGGCGGTGACGCTGTCGTGGCGTGGCCGCGACGGGCGTACGCGCGACGCCCGGCTTGTGCGGGAGATGGTGCCCCCGGAAACCGTGTTCGCCCAGCGCTTCGCGGACGTGCTGGTACTGCGTATCAGCGGCTTCAGTGCCAGCACCGCCACTCACATAGCTTTGTCGGTGCAGGATGCCTTGTCGGAGCCGCATCCGGTGGACGGCATCGTGCTGGACTTGCGCGACAATCGCGGCGGGCTGTTGCGCCAGGCGGTGACCGCGGCCGATGCTTTCCTGCCGGCCGGGCTGGTGGCGACGACGATCGGACGCGATCCCGATTCGATGAATGTGTGGCGCTCCACCGAGGGCGAACTGGCCGAAAATGTGCCGCTGGTGATTCTGGTCGATGGCCGAACCGCCAGCGCCGCCGAAATTCTGGCGGCGGCACTGGCGGATCGCGGCCGAGCGGTGGTGGTGGGAAGCGAGACGGTGGGGAAGGGGATGGTGCAGACCATCGATCCGCTGCCCGACTGGGGCGAGTTGTTCGTGACCTGGAGCCAGACGCTCGCGCCCTTGGG
>VFSW01007400.1_pt1 | contig 15936 bp, 15 predicted proteins | sample 5358111 | NCBI WGS metagenome assembly VFSW01 (sample SAMN11554181, study PRJNA540505) | mine drainage metagenome | isolation source: sediment from site ElyBrook_90M | place: USA: Ely Copper Mine, Vershire, VT | collected 2017 | reverse complement strand
TTTTATGACGGGTTTCATGCCGCAGTTTGCCCTCATGCGCCGGGATGGCCAGGAATTCAGGTTTTAGCAATTTTTTGGCGGGACCCGCAAATGCGGCCATACAATTTTGTGCACCGCATCATGTGTCCTAACTGTCACAATAAGGTTATTTAGTGACGTAAGCGGCAAGTAGGAATTGACACGGCCACGAGATACGTACGTGATGCAGGCAAGCGATGTGAAATTTGAACCACTGAGCAAGAATTTTTAAAAGGAGAGGTGTTTATGTTCCAACGGAACCAGATTTTACGTACATGTTTGTTCGCAGGAGCTTTGGCCCTGAGTGCTGGCTTTGCCGGTACAGCCAAGGCATCTGACCCGCTGCCGGGAGACAGCATTGCACCGCCGGTGAATGTTAACATTGGGCTGTTTTATAATCAGTTCAATGACGCCGGTGATTTTGGCGGGTTGCACGGAAATTCCTTTATTAACGGTGCGACGGTCTCCCACAAAAATACTCATATCTCGACCGATATTTCGGTGCTGCGTTATATCCGCACGTTTGAAATTAAGTGTGTCGAAGCCGGGGTGCAGATCTATGAGCCTTATATTGGGTTTCTCGGGCCACAACAGCTTGGCCTCAACACGCCAGCCGGTGCCAGCAAAGCGCATTTGAGCGCGACCAGTGGATTTGGACAGCCGAATATCGGTGCGTTTTTCTGGCCGATTAACAAGCCAGAAACCGGCACCTATTTAGTGGTCGCACCATGGTTCTCACCGCCGATCAGCGGTTTTAATAAAACGAGCGACCTGAACCCCGGCGCTGATAGCTGGGTGTATGAGTTGGAAGTGGGTGCGCGCACCACACTGATCGGTACCCCAAAAACACCAAACCTGCAGGTTGAAGTGTGGGGAGAAATCTATGGATTTGGCGACAATCACAATTCAGCCGCCAACCAGCCGGCGGTGACTGCCAACAGTTTGTTCGGCATCCCCAATTTTCCAATCGTGCCTGCGTCATCCACCCCGGCCACGTACCACGAGCAGCCATCCGAAGAATTCCGGATTTATTTCCCGTATAATTTTGCCCCGGCAATGGGCGCGTTTATCGCTCCTGGGTTCTATCAGTCCTTTGGCGGCAAGCAAACTTACACGATCCATGCGAATGGCGCGAAAGTGGATTCCGGCAACCGTACCGAGGAATCGCAACTGCGCTTGATTGCGTCCACATTCGTCAACCCCTCGACCCAGGTGATGCTGGTGGGTGGTTACGACATTGCTAACCATGGCGGCCCGCTGAACCGCTCGATCGAATTTCGCATCGCGAAGTTCTTCTAAAAGCGTCCAACCTTGTAAAACGGGCATCGTGAGATGCCCGTTTTTTTATGCCCGATCGAATCTCGCGGCCACACGCCGCAGTCCTGCCGCACCCTCCATCATCATACGCGCCGGAATGACGGCTGGGTCGGATATAATGGAGCGTATATAACGTTACTGCACCGTTGCCCTTACCCCGAACAGAAATGACTGGCCCGGTATCTGCAACCCATTCGCCGGTTCAAAATGCGATTGGAAAAGGTTTTTGCCGACCGCAAACAGTGTCAGCCTTGGCGATACTGCATAGTTCACCGACAGGTTGGCGATGGTGCCTGATTTTGCCATGCCAACGCCGTAAGGGTTGCCGCCGGTGTAGGCTGAGCCATCATTATTATACAAATAATCGGTAAACTGGCCGATATATTGCACTTGCGGCACAATGCTGAGCCCCGCCAGCGGCGTGATGGTCAGCGTAGCGCTGCCGGTGTTTTCAGGGCGGCGGGTGAGTGCTGTGCCTGCCGATAGATTGCGGGCATAGGTGTAGGTATAGGTGATATCCGCGCTCAGCCAGGATACTGGTGTGAATACCAACTCGGTTTCAACACCGCTGGTACGGGCCTTGCCGATATTGGCTTCGGTTGAGGCGGTATTGTTATTGATATAGACATTCTGAATCAGGTTGCTGATGTTATCGGCAAAATATGTTGCCGAGAGGCTGATGAAATCAGCTTGCCCAAAGGCCGGGATGTCAAATTGCGGACCAGCTTCAAAGCCTGTGCTATGCTCAGCTTTCAGGTTGGGGTTGCCCATGTAGGGGAAACCGGAATAGCTATCGACCCCGTAAAGATCAAACAATGACGGCGCCAAAAAGCTGGTGCCGTAGGATGTTTTTAAATGCAAATCGGCTTCCGGGAGCGCCAGCACAGCGCCAACCCGGCCCGTGAGGGCGCTACCAAAACTTGAGACTGCATCATCACGCAACGCACCGGTTAGGGTCAGGCGATTATAGAGCGTGGTCTGCACCCCGAAATGGCCCGCAATGGAGTGCTGCGAGGCATTGATGCTGGCCACGAACGGCCCGCTGTCATTCACCGATTCAGTGGCGTGGTCATTGATATATTCAACACCGAACAGCACCGATGAAAACTGCGCCGGACCAAAATCGGGCACGTGAATGGTGTTGTTCCATTGCACATCGGTCCGGTAGCCATGGTAATGATCGTTATTACTTTGCGCGTTTGGGTCCGCCGCATCGAGGAGATTTTTATTCACCAGGTCGTTCTGTAGTTCAGCGACAAATAATTCCGTGGTCAGCAAACCGTTGAACAAATTGCTGGTGATGCCGAATTTGCCGAAATAATTTTCGTTATAGAGAAAATTATTCGGATCATCATAGACAGCAGCAAAGCCAAGTGAGGGGGCGGCGGAGGTTGTCTGCTGGGCCCGGAAGGTGAGCGAGATGCGGGTGCCATTGATGGGCGAATAGCCAAGATTGAACGCGCCGAGATTGGCGCGGTACGGGTCGCGGTTGCCAGCATAAACACTCAAGCGCCGGGCGGTATAATCGAACCCCGCCTCCTGGTCGGTCGCGGCGGTGAAGGCGTAATCGAACTTGCCCGAAGCGCCTGACAATGTGGCGCTGGCTTGGCCTTGTGCCGGAAAGCCGCCCGCCGCCGTCACGTTCAGCTTCGGCTTGCCGCCGCCTTGCACGGTGATGAGGTTGATCACACCGCCCACTGCGTTCGAGCCATACAGGCCCGACATCGGCCCCCGCACCACTTCGATGCGAGCAATGTCGCTGACCGTGTAATTACCAAAATTGAACGCGCCGTTGGGGTCGGAGGGGTCATTCACCGGCACGCCGTCCAGCAGCACCAGCACGTCTTCAGAGTTGGTGCCACGAATAAACACGCTGGCCTGGCCGCCAGGGCCGCCGGACTGCACCACGTTCAGGCCGGGTACCGCATTCAGCGCCTCAACCAAGGTAGTGTCACCGCGCGCCTGCATCTGCGCCTGGGTGATCACCGTAACGCCCGCTGGCACATCCACGAGTGCTGTGGAAACCTCCGTGGCGGTCACGGTCATGGCTGGCGGGGTATCATCGGCCCGCGCCAGAACCGGAATTGAGAGTATTGTGGTGGTGAGCAGGCAGAGCCTGAAAGATTTTGAAACCGGCATAAACGCCTCCAGCCAGAACCGGACTTTTAATAAGTCCGGCACATAAAAATGGCGACAGAGGCTCAGGGTCTTGCTCCCCTCCGCAAATGGTGCATCCCGCCCATCTACGCGCAAATGTCTCGATGCTGGCCGGTCTCCTGGCTCGTGGGTCGGTGCTTGCAGCCGCCTTCTCACCCCGAAGGATAATGGCCAATGGCTGTAAACTCGCCACTTACAGTTGCGGGAGCAGCTACGGTTTTTAACCGCATTCCCGTTTCAACCCTTGCGGGTCACCTGCATCTGGGGGCTAAGCTACCGGGTTTGGGGATGAGATGGCAAGCTGCACTTTGCGGCCCTAATTCCTGCCTTGAATATACAGCACTACTCACGCGCTGCTGCCCCTGCCATCAAAGACGCATGGAAGCACCCATTACATTTACCTCAGCTGGCTTCTGGCGGGGGGTTACGCGTTCACTGCCGCTGGTAGCGGGGCTTTCGCCATTTGGGTTTGTGGTTGGGCTGATCACGCAGCATCACGGGCTCAGCGTGGCGCAATGCATGACCATGAATGCCTTTGTCTATGCCGGTGCCAGTGAGTTGGTGGCGCTGGCCAACTGGACGCACCCGGCACCGATTCTGGCCGCCGCCTTTGCCGCCTTGGTGGTGAATTTGCGTTTTGCGCTGATGGGGCCGGTGCTGGCACCCTGGCTGGCAGGTATCAAAACGCTGCCGCGCTATGCGGCCCTGGCGGTGCTGGTGGACCATAGCTGGGCCATTTCGGTCACTGATATGCGTAATGGCGGCCGCGACTTTGGGCTGTATGTGGGGATCAGCGTGCCGCTATGGCTGGGCTGGATGGCCGCCACCACCGCTGGATTTTTAAGCGCGAGCACCTTGGAACTGCCACCCAACCATCCGCTGTTTTTTGGGGCCCTGGCGGCATTTGTGGCGTTGCTGGTGCCGTTATGGCGCGGCAAAAACGATATATTACCCTGGCTGGTTGCGGCGGGCGTTGCGGTTACCGTGGCACATGCCGTGCCGCATACATCGTGGTATATTGTCTCGGGTGCGATCAGCGGCTGCATCACCGGCGCGTTGTTGGAAACCAAGCGCCATGAATAACACTTTGTCGGTTTACCTGGCCATCGCGGCGATGGCGCTGGTAACATGGGGCTGCCGCTGCGGCGGCTATTTGCTGTTTTCACGCATCACGCCCTCACCGGCCCTGCGCCGGGCGCTGGCGTACCTGCCCGGCTGCATTTTCATCGCTTATGTGGTGCCCGCTTTAATGTCTGGTCCACCGCAAAACTGGGGCGGCGCTGCGGTGACAATGGTGACAATGGCAACCAGCCGGAATGTTGGGCTGAGCATTGCTGCGGGGGTTGTTTCCCTATTTGCCATTGATGGTATCAGCGGATTTTTCAACTAGGCCGCGTTACGGCGTTACTAATGCTTGGCGTATGGCCGCCACATGCGCCCGGCAATCCTCGCCGGCCTGCCAGAGTGCCACAATGTAACGCGCCACCACCGACTGACGGCTGGCCACCGGCACTTGTGGGGCTGGGGCGCATTGCAGCAGGCTGCCGGGCACCGTGGGGGTGATGGTGACGAGGCGCGTAACCGGCGCCGCCTGGGCACAACCTGCCAACAGCAGGATCAACAAAAGCGGCTTCATGGTGCGCCACCTTGCAGCTTTCCGATCTCGGTTAACGCCTGCGCCAGCACTGGCGCGACCGGCGCATCAGCTGCAGGCGGCTGCGCCGCGATATGGTCATCAATGATATTCAATGCCCGGCCGTTGGCGAGCGTATGCACACCCAGAGTATCAAGCGCGGTATTCCACCGCACGGACTGGAGCTGATAGGCGGCCATAGCAGCCACGTTGGCCTGGTTGGTTTGCTGCAACAGCGCGTTGGCCATGCGGGCCGACGCCACTTCATGCCGCAAATGACCCACGTAGGCGGCGCCAGCCATGAAAAGAAATGCCGCCGCCAGATACGGTGCTAAAGGTGCTAAAAATTTAACGAGAATTGCGGTCATTGATCTCTCCGATAAAGCGGCCGGTCACTGGGTCGATGTCCTGGCTCTCCGAACTGTCAGGCGTCCAGCGGGCGCGCAGGCCAAACCCAGCCGAGGTCGCGCCCAGCAATGCCCCGATGCCCGCACCAAAACCGAACGCATCAAAACTCTGGCCGTGCCAGACCACCGAATAAATCTCCAGGCCGAGAAAAACGGCAGCACCGAGCAATGAGATCAACGCCTGCTCATCGATCTGGTTGTGGCCATCATTGAGCAACTGACCAATGAAATTTTTCACGCAGCCAATGCTCCGGCAAGTGCGATAATCCGGCGGGACCAGCCCAGGCCAAAGCTGGGCCACGTGGAAAGTTGGGTTGAAAATTCCAATCGCCGGACCAAAGCCTCGCGCGCCAGCAGTAACGCATTGCCGCTGTTCAGCGCCGCCAAGGTCACCGGTCCTAACACACCATCGCTTGACTGCCCGGCGGCCAGTTGCAGCCATGCAATAGCCCGGCGCGGCCCGGCGTTAACCGCTGCATCGAACGCCACAATGGCGATCGGCAAAGGTAATTCATCACCGTGCACAGTGGCCCAATAGTCGCGCCGGTAGATATCCTCGGCCTGTTGCAAAGTAAGGTTTGCGATATCAAGCATTGGATAAGCGCTGGCGCTGACACCGAATTTTGTGCCCTTCAACGCGCCGTGTCCCACCGCGCCACCAGTCCAGTTACCAGGGTCTCCCGCATTATCAGAATAGCCGCCCTCAGCCCCCAAGGTGAAGGCAAAACACCGCGCGAAATTTTCCATGCTAATGCCCGTGAAAAATATTAGTCGCTAATCCGCCGCATAGAGCCGAGAGCAACCCCACAATCGCGATGGTGATCCGGCCCTCGGCGTCGCGCTCACCACGCATCCGGGCAAAATCAGCGCGCATACCACTCAGGCTCGCTACCAGTTCATCAACTTTGTTAAATAATTTTGCGACCACTTGTTCTTCCTGAGTAAGATAACGCTCACGCCAATTCTCCAACGCATCAGCCCGTGCATCGAGCACGCCAATATTTTGCCGGACGGTCATCAAGTCGCCACGCATTGCCGCCACATCGGCACGCAACAGTGAAACATCCTCAGACTCCATAACTCACCTCGCTCACTGCGGTGTATCGGACAAAGTTATCGGATACGTCGTTGCCTGCAAGGGCATATTCACCGACCAAGAACTGCCCAGATCATTGCCGATATTCCAGTTGGCTGGCGGCGTAATCATCGAAGCATTGTCTGTTACCGCATTGCCACGGCCGATCTGCATACTGCCGTAAGGGTAGAAAAACAGCACCAGGGATGATGCATTTTTAATACCACTGGCCAAAGTTATTGAAATATGCGTGGCATCAATACGCGCTGCGGCAATAGCCGTGATGATCAGCCCCGGTGCGGCCACCGTGCCGCCATCCATCACCGCAAACCCGGCGCCAAAGGCTGCTTGCAGCGGTACCAGCAAATCATTACCCGAATCATGCGTTACAGTCAGCACCAAGCTGGTACTTGAAGCACGATATACATGTGCAATTTGTGGCCCACCTTTGGAGGGCAGACCCGTAGACGGCAACGCCGAAGCTGGGATGCTATCGCTCAATCCCTGTGCCACCGCCAGGCGTCCGGCCACATGTGCACCGATCCGCCCATAACGCAACAAATCCGGCTGATCCCGGTGCTGCGGATCGCCGCCCGCGAAAGCGCCCGTGGTGGGATTATATGTTGAATTCAGCGGATTCGAATCCGCGGTCTGATCAATAAATACCGCAATATTATTGGTGGGATCGCCTGCCAGATCATTGATCGTTTCACGCACCATCTGCACGCCATCATTGGTCTCATAGGGAATCGCATTCCATGCCAGCAGCGGCAACTGCGCTGCACTGCGACCCAGCAAATTACGGGTGAGTAGCAGCAACCGTAACACGCTCGCCTTATACAGCGCCTTATTGGCATAAGGCATCGTACTGTCCTGTTCTGACCACGGCCACAGGATGAATCCAATATCGGCATCATCCATAGCCGGGACAATCGCCGATGCGCCCGTCAGAAATGCTGTCACCGCGGCAAAATCCGGCCCTGCCGCCCATGTGGATGGATCTGACCCGTCTCCAGGATTGATGATGAACGTGCCGTTGGCAGCGCCGGTTGGAAATATCGGCGGCGAGGAATTGGAGATCGGATGTCCGAAAATCACCGTATAACGATCCGGTGCGCTGTATGTTCCCGAGAGTGATTCCGAAATAGCGTAGGAGGCGGCACCACAATACCACGCAATGCCCTTTGCTAACGCCAGCGCGCCGCCCGAGACCCCAAACCAGGCCGCATTCGACTGACCCATCATCAACAGGTTCACCCCCTTGCGCGGCCCCAGGACCCAACGCGCCTGACAGGCAATCAGTTGTGTAATATCAGCGGCACTCAGCGCATGTTCCCAAGTCGCCGCTTCATGAAACCAGCATTGTGCCGAGCCTTGCGCCGAACCATCATGCAACAGTAAAACTTCCGCATTGGCACGAGCACCAAGCGGGTTTGGCACCGCACTTGCCACTTGCACACCATCAAGCCAAACGTCCACACCCACATTTGGCGTATTGCGGAAAATCACGGCATGCGTATGCCGGCGCGTGATCGTGGTGCTAAGAACTGTCTGACTGGCTGTCCCCGGAAATAGTGTTAGCTGATGACCCGCACTATCTGCCTGCAAAATTGTGCTGTTGGAGGCTGAACAATGTAGTAGCGGAATGGGCAGAGCGTTTACATAATAGGTAGCTTGGCGGAAATTTGGCCGCGTCCAAACCAGGTATCTTGTCCAGCCTTGCGCCGCGCCAAGTTCAAACCCCGCATGGGCCAGCCCCCAATCAGCGTCCAACGTGGGGCCATAGGTTGCGATGGTGGAGGCAGGTGCGCCAACTGCCCCCAGATAACCATTCACACGCGGCGCTGCGGTCGTGGCGGCTGGCATTGTATCTGCTGTAACATGATAGGGCAGAAGCGATCTCTGGTTACCCGATTTATCATACAAGCTGCCCACCACAGCATCTGTGGCCACCACAGGTAGCCCATTGACATCGCGCAAGCCACCCAGAACCCCTGCGTCCCACCAGCCAGAGAGCCCACCAATGCCCGAAGGGTATGGCCCGGCAAAACTACCTGCCGGCACCGTACTTCCACCTGGCAACGCGGCAATCAGAGCCCGTTGATTGGTACCACTGGCTAATACCGAACCGGGAGCCGCGAATAAAAATGTCATTATGACACCGCGATGGTGAAGCCGCTAACAAACTGTGCGGCACCGGTAGCGGTTTCCACCCACACATAATAATTCCCAGCGACCGCCGGGGTGGTATAATAAACCGCCCACAGCGTATTGGCATAAATATTACTTGCGGCCTGCCAACCTGACGTAGGCGCCACCGCATTCGACGTCGAAAGTGCCACCTGTGTTGCTACCGCCTGGGCTGGCGCTATGCCACCATTAATGGGAATGACACCCAGCGCATGAGTATAGGTACCGCCAGGATTATTGACTGTGTAAGTGACCGCTGCCTGTGGTGAAATGGTAATCGCAGAGGATACGGCTGTAATACCTGTTACCGGGTCTTGCGCCCATGCGTACACGGTGCCCACAACACTCGGCGTCAATGCGATGTTGAAACTACCAGCGGCATTGCTTGCAGCGCTCCAGCCAGTTGTTGGTGCGACGCTGTTCTGTCCGCTCAATTGCAGATTAACCGTATCGGCAACAGGGCTGACTGTTCCCGTAACGATCATCGCCGTGCCCACTGCTCCTGCTGCTGGTACTGACAGCGTTAACGTTGCCGTTACAACACTGATCGCTCCTGAAATTGCCTGCACAGTTATAGCACCTGATTGCCGTGCCCAAAGATAAACCGTGCCGACAGTGGCGGCGGTGACACTGGCACTCCATCCGCCGCTGACCATTGTCGCCGTCATCCAACTTAACGGTGGTGTCAATGTACTATTTGAAATGCCAACTTCGACAGCCATGCCTGCGGGCGTAACCATCCCGGAAACAGCAAACGGCAAGTTGACGATAACGGCGGCGGCAAGTGTATTAAAAGCAACCGCTGGCGGCATGACGCTGAACGCGTTTGAAGCACCAGTAACTGCAATATCGCCGTGATCACGCACCCGAATGGTATAGCTCCCGCCCGCTAATCCTGGCGCCGTAAAACTATATGCATCCAGCGTTATCACCGGGCTCGGCACCGCCTGCCAAGTTACACCACCATCCGTTGAATAATCCAAAGCAATCGGCGCGGCATTAAAAATACCACCGCTTACGATGAAGGGTACACTTGCCCCAGGTGCCGTGATGGGTGCCACCGTAATTGCCGGCGCATTAGACTGCACACCATTCCACCAAACCAACGACCCACCGGAATAACTTAGCCCTAGCAGGCAAGTTGAAGCCCCTGGCGGCAATACGCTGGCACCGGAGCCCGACGAGATACCAGTTCCAAAATTTACAAGACCCGCGCTCAGATTAATGAGCGTACAGGAAAAACCCGCGCCCATGTTGGCGAAATTTGCCGTCAATGTCAGCGGGGCACTGGCGATCAAAATTCGATCGTTATGGCCTGTAGCATCTAACACAGTATTTGCAGTCAGTTCAACAATTCCAGCTTTTAAGGTCGGCAGCTTAGTTTCCAGATAACTCCACACGGCCCCGAAACTTTGCACGCTCAATGCATTTGACCCCTGCGCCACCAACAGTGCGTCGCTATCGGTCACGGGCGCTGCCGCAGGTAACTGGTTAATGGTCTGGCCACCGATAAATTGATTATACGGTATCCAGGCATTGGCACCATTTTGCCAAATTGCTACGTAATCATTGGCACCAATGGAGCTCGCTGAATTCCCCGCGGCAGGCGCCCCCAGCCCGGAACCAGCAGGCCCAACCAAACCTTGCGGCCCGGCAGGCCCAACGGGCCCGGCAACACCGGTAGAACCTACAGGCCCGGCAATCGCAGAGGCGGTCGCGCTGATAACGCCGCTGCTGCTTACGCTAACACCATTTCCCGCACTGAATAATCCGCGTAGCGCGGTAATGGGCAGTAAAACCGGTGAACCAGCATTATTGATCACCAGATCATCTGTGAGCGACATGCTCGCCTGCACCGGATACGCCGCGTGATCGCCGCCGTTTGCGCTCAATATACCCCCGGCCAGCACCAGCCCTGCCCCCACATTGAGCGCTTCAGGTGCCCCTGCTCCCGCGCTTTGCCGTCCCAGTAAATTCCCTGTGGGAACCAGCAGTAACGGCTGCATATTGGTATTTAATTGTGAGACTTTTACCGAATATAATAATCCCGCTTGCGATAATGGCAGCAGATCACTGGCACCCACGGTTGCGGCCGCGGGAAGCTGGGCAATAGTTGTCATAAAAATTCCTTTTGTTAGGCCACTGCAACCCAGTTCGCTGTGCCGGTACCGGCCTGCTTAACCCAGAAGGTCTGGCCTGCGCCGCCATTCAAATTCCGAAATGTCGACCCTGGCGAGGCAGAGATTGTATTTTCCGGAGACCACCGCCCGATCAGTTCAACAGCGCCCGCTGGCTCGGTATCTGATAACAACCGGACCACGCCGCTACCCGCTGGATGCAGTGCAATGTCTCCCGCCTGAGTGCGTAATGTCACGCTCCCATCACCGTTTGGCGACACATAATCGCGCTGGCAAAACCGCATTGCGCGCCAACCGCCATTGTCACCAATCCAATCAATGCTCGCGCCGGCTGGCACCGTAATGGGCGCACCCGTCCAGTTACTTAATGCAGGCGAACTACCTGCAGCAGCAAAGGTAACATTGCTCAAACAATCAACTGTCAGCTTGCTGTTCTGCCATACCGGCAGACCCACCTGCACAACGGCGGTCGCACCGCTCCCATCACCGCTAATGATCACAGTTGTCCCTGGGCCATAACCAGAGCCGTTATTGGACATCTGAATACCAAGAATGCTTCCGCCTGAAATCCAGGCCGTAGCGGCAGCATTGCCTCCGGGTCCTGAGAAGCTCACAGTCGCATGAGAATAGTTCACACCACCGCTGATGAGCTTACAATATACAATCTGCCCAACCGTTGCTAGCGCCTGCGCGGTCATGATACCAGCAACCGGAGCACCCGATTGTGAAATACTTACTGCATCAGCTAAATCTGGAACCACGAGCACGAATTGACCGTTGACACTGGTAGGATTCACCGGCCAGCGCTCGATATTATTTAATAAATTACCCCGCACAACAATACTATCTGTGTAGGCCGATAAGGCACGCGTCAGGTCGGCACCAGGATTTGCAAGTATGATATTATCTGCAACTAAAACTTGCTGCGCGGCATCCCGAATATAAATACCATAAACTTCACCCGAATAGGTAATCCAATTACCTAAAATCGATAGACCTACACAGGTGAGATTAAAATTTGTACCTCGGCCGTCAGATTCAATATTTTGAACGGATATTGCAATTGCAGAAGAGTCCTGGATAAAATTATTGCGCGCGGTGCAGTACTGCCCACCCCCGATATTAATGCCGTAATACGCACCATTGACATAATTATCGGCAACCTCTGTATAAATTGAACCTCCACAATCGATACCGAACGCCGAAGCACCGCTGATCATATTGCCAGTAATCTTGCAATAGCCTGTATCGCATAAAATCCCGGCACCGCTACCGCCTAGCGAGCTGTTATTCGTACACAGATTTCCTGAGACAAGGATATTACGTCCCGATATATAAATCCCGTAACCAGTATTGTCATGGCAATTATTAGCAGAGATTAAACCACCTAGAATATCCGGGTTGGTATTGCCATAGACCAGTGGGTTCGTATTGGTAGCGAAGAAATTTCCGACGATAATTCCGCAATTATTATTCCAACAGGTATTTCCAACAATTGATACCTCGCGAACCTTTAATCCAAATATAGGGTCCTCACTATCAACCATAATGCCATTTTCGGTATTGTCATGCACGCAACAATTGGTAATGCTGACTGCGTCCACCGCAAAAATACGTAGGCCATGCACCACATTTCCATAAAATTCTGACGCATCAATATGGTGCTGTGTGACAACCGGATCGCTCGCGGCAATGGTTAAACCCGACCCATATGTCGGCCCCTTGGCGTGACGAAATACCGACCGTGTTATCATTGATTTGATGCAGCTTGCCTGGACGATAACGGCATAGCAATCATTTGTCAGTGCGGTGTTTGCATCGAAGAGGATTCCATCAACAAATAAATTTGTCGATATGATATTGATCCATGCTGGCGTCGAGGATAATCCCAACTTTGTTTGACCAGGGCGAACTAACTGTGTCAGCCCTGGTACACCCAGTAAGGTGCAAGTGGGTACTGCAATATCGCACTGACCCGCGATTGCGTAAATTCGTGGGCCAAACCGAACCGGATTACCCGAGGCCAATGCTGCCAGAAGTGCCGCGCTATCGTCCGTTATACCATCGCCAACCGCTCCAAAATCCTCAATGGCAACTGCATTGCTCGCAACAGCAGAAACATTTCGCGCAGTCAAAGCGCCCATGGCGGTCACGCTCATCGCGCCGGCCGGCAACCCAGCGATACCACTGATACCCGCCATGAAATTAGCATAGTTAATTGCAGTGTTGGCACCGCCTTGACCCAGCGGCACCATGTCACCCGCAGCCGGAACCACCCCAGGTGCCAAGCCTGCAATTGAAAACGGCGCCGCAGCAGCCGACAATGTATTGCCAGACAACGCTAAATTCGTACCAATGTTAATCGCTACCGGCGCAGAATTGCCCGGCCCCACACCGCCCAGCAGCGTACCTTGTGGCACACTTAATGCTGTCTGCACGCCCGCAAGAACCTGGGCACGGGTTGCAGCCAATGTTTGGCCATTTTGAAAGATCGGAATCTCGTCCGCATCAGACACCGAGCTCGCCGGTGGCAATTGTCCAATTGTGGGCATGTGCGGAACCTCAGAAAGTTGTGAGTGGCGTGCCGGTTGGGTCTGTAAGCGGTTGCCCATTCAGCGTCGTCAAAGCTGCCGCTGATACAGGAGCCGATGCCAATGCAACCACCGGCAGCGCGATACTTCGCGCCAAGGTGCGTCCGGCTGCCGTGGTAACGTTGATGGTGACCGTGTAAACGGTCGGTACTTGTCCGCCCGTGAGCCACAACACCGCACGAGTGCCGTCTGCACTGGCTGATACCAAGGTCAGGTCACCGGTATTCGCGGGGCTGATTGCCACATCCAGCGTGGCGATTGTGTCCCCCGGGTTGGCAGTGAGCGCTGGCATCACATCAAATACATAATCCAGTGTGTCGGCAGGGTCTTTTGCAGGCCATACCAACGGCGAGGCCAATGGGATCTGCGGTCCACGCGGAGTGGCCACAAATCCATCAATTTGCACATAGCGTGCGTTTGAAGGGCGCCATAAATGGTTAGCAGGTGTGCTCATCAATGTGGCCCTCTCTCAATATTCAACAACAACTATGCCCGGCGCACCCGCCCCGCCGGGCGAGCCTACAAGCGTACCGCTCGTTGTCGTCCCGCCGCCGCCGCCGCCGCCGCCATAACCGCCAGCGCTTAACCCAGACAGCGGACCGCTGGCGGCCCGGCCATTGCCAGGGCCGCCACCATCGCCACCGCGGCACGCAACAACAATGCTATCACTGCCATACGAACCGCTGCGATTTATCTGGCCACCAGTGCCAACACCGCCAACACCGCCCGCCATTGCAAACTGCGCTACCGTGCCACCGTTACCGCCAGTTCCACCTGTGGCCGACATATAAGATCCAAAACTGGATGTCCCACCGGTATTGCCAACACCCGGCGACGTTAATGCCGTACCGCCAGCGCCCACCGTTACGGCAATGGGCTGACCAACGCTCAGCCCAGTAATAATGCCAAAAGCCTCACCACCGGCACCCCCTCCTGCCCCCGGCATCGTACTATGATACCCAGCCGCAGCGCCGCCGCCCAACACTCTCACCCTGGCTATACTCACGCCATTTGGCACCACAAAATTTCCACTACTTGAAAATACCTGCATCGTGGAAAAGCCCGGCCTTAAGCTAGGCAGTTTGAAATTTAAAAACGGTGCACCGGGTGAAATCGTAATACTGCTGGCCGTCACCGCCGTCTGTCCGTAATTTACGGTAACCACATACAACCCCACCCATCCGGTATCTACCGCAGGCGTTATTTGAGTGCCTGAAATTGCAGCAGCGCCAGGCTTTAGCTGTAACTGTACGCGCTGAATTCGCTGCGTATTTTGTGCTGTCCCGGAATTACTCGGCCCCGAATATGGCAGCGACGGATTTGCCGCATTCACGTACGGTAATACCACGGGCGATGTATCCAATTCGGAAAATGCCGCCTCGATCAGATAATTAATTGACTGTCCAGATGTTGCTGGCAACGCCAGCGTAAAGCTGGTTGACTGTAACGAAATTCCAGTTTTGACAATCTGATCAGACATATCCGCCGACAGCGACCCGTACGAACTTGTATCAACCGCCGACAATTGGGTAATACTGCCGGGGCCAACATTTACCGTCAATGAAGCTGGTAACGTCGGCGCACAGGCTAATCCATCCGCCACAATATTATTGCCGAGCACGGCGGCGGTGAGCGCACCAATCCCAACCATCGCGTTTCTATTCAAGCCAAGTATATCTGTATCCATGGGAATACTCCCAGGATAGACAATATTACGATCCATATTTAATCCTCAGTTTGAAATGTTCATCCAGGCGGTGGTGGCCACTGGCAGTACCGAAGCTACCGCAGCATAAATATCGTCATCAGTAACCAAACCAGGAATATCGCTGATATTCGCATAAAATATCGGTGCGGTATTATACCCTCCTGGGCCCGTATCGTAGCCGCCCGCATTACTTACCGGGCTCATATTCGGGCGAAACGCGCGAACAAAAAATTGGAATGGCAAGGTTTCACTGCCATATCCCCCACATAGTCCGTAACCCAAAGTATGACTATTATAGCCACCTGTGTCGCCGGCATTCAGCGGCTCAAAAATAAAGGGGGTTCGCCCTGTCTCGGTTTCTAGCGTTTGTATCAATGCAGCGCGGGTCGCTCTGGGCGCAATCAAGTTTGCTCGTAAGCGTAGGCTAAAAGCGTTATCACTCTCACCAACATGGCGCGGCAACGCGAGGCCAAAATAATCAATCGCCGCAATATCAAGGAATACACCTGTCGCGCTCGTCACCCTGGTTTGTAATTTAACAAATGCCAAAAGCCCGTACAGTTCGCTCCAGGCCCAAGCAAAGCCCAGCAAAACGGCGTCGAGGATTGGGGTATTATCAGAAAACCACCTAACCGGCAAAACTGATTTCAGCCTTGCCAGCATATTACTTGTATCACCGGTCATCGCTCAGGTTACCGAGAC
>VFSW01007399.1_pt1 | contig 15937 bp, 17 predicted proteins | sample 5358111 | NCBI WGS metagenome assembly VFSW01 (sample SAMN11554181, study PRJNA540505) | mine drainage metagenome | isolation source: sediment from site ElyBrook_90M | place: USA: Ely Copper Mine, Vershire, VT | collected 2017 | reverse complement strand
CCCGTGCTGTCCAGCATGGGGGCTTTGTCTTTTATGGGCGCGCAGGTTATAGGGTATTACAACGAAGCAATCAGATCGCTGAAGCGTTCGCCCTGAATGCGGATGTGGTCGCGAATCCGCAGCACCGTCAGTTCTTCATTGCCGGCCAGAATGGCATCCACGATGCCTTGATGTTCTGAATACGAACTTTCCACACGATGATGGACGCGCAATTGCAGACGCCGGTACGGGCGTAACCGGCGGTGCAGGTTGCGTGCCTGCTCTTCCAGAAAAGCATTGTGGCTCGCGCCGTACAAAAGGTAGTGAAAGCGTTCATTGAGGTAGAAGTACTGGTCCGCATCCTGCGCATCGCGTGCTGCTTCGCAGGCGTGGTGCGCTTCGAGCAGGCGCTGCTGTTCTTCCGGTGTGATGCGGCGTGCCGCCAGACGCCCACAGTGGGCTTCCAGTTCTGCCATCACGTCAAACATTTCCATCAGGCGCTGTGGACTGATGTGCGCCACGATCGCTCCGCGCCGCGGGCGCAGTTCGACAAGACCGGCGCTGGACAACTGGATCAGGGCTTCACGAATCGGGGTGCGCGATACCGAAAAGCGTTGCGCCAACTCCATTTCATCCAGACGTGTGCCAGGAGGCAGGTGCCGGGTAACGATTTCATTCTCGATGGTTTCCATCAGTGGCTCGGACAGGCGTACCCCCGGTGCAGAAAGCCCGGTTTTGGGTGGGGTGCTCTGGAACGGCACTGAAGTCATGATGGCCATTTACCATGTATACAGGAAGTTTGACAAAGAATACAGCCTTAGCTATCTTGTGTGCAAGAGGAGGATCATTCCATGAACAACACCCGTCGTCGTGTCTTGCAAGGCTTGTCTGCACTTCCTGTAGCTGGCGCACTGGGCGTGTCACCCTGGGCCAGGGCCGCTACCGAACTTCGTATTTCGCACCAGTTTCCCGGTGGCACGCTAACTGAAGGCGACTTTCGCGACCAACTGTGCCGTCGTTTTGCCCAGGAACTTGCCAAACGCAGTAACGGCAGCCTTAAAGCGGTGGTGTATCCCAATTCCTCCCTGATGAAAACAAATTCCCAGTTCAGCGCCCTGCGCAAGGGCGCGCTCGACATGTCCCTGGTACCGCTTAATTACGCCGGCGGAGAAGTTCCAGAGACCAACATCGGCCTGATGCCAGGCATCATCACCAATTACCAGAAAGGTTCGGCATTCCGCAATTCGGAAGGCGGCAAGATGCTCTACAACATTCTGGCTGACAAGGGCGTGCTGCTGGTTAGCTGGATATGGCAATCAGGCGGTGTGGCAAGCCGTAACAAACCCATCATTGAGCCGGAAGATGCCCGTGGATTGAAGGTGCGCGGGGGCGGGCGCGAAATGGATATGGTGCTGAAGGAAGCAGGCGCTGCCGTGCTTAACTTGCCCTCCAACGAAATCTATGCAGCCATGCAGACGGGGGCCCTGGATGCCGCGATGACCTCCAGTACCAGCCTCATCTCCTTCCGTCTGGAAGAAGTGGCCAAACAGTTGACCACCGGACGCGAGTACGCCTACTGGTTCATGTTTGAGCCCCTGATGATTTCACGCATGGTGTACGAGCGCCTCAGCCACGACGAACAAAACCTCATCATGACGCTCGGTGCCGAAATGGAAAAATTTGCCCTCGATGCGTGCAAGGTGGATGACAACGAAGTGGCCAAGGTCTACGTCAAGGCGGGCGGCAAAGCTTATGACTTGACCCAGAACACCGTCAGGCGCTGGCAGGACATTGCGCGTCGTACGGCCTGGAAAGATTTTGCTGCGCGCAATGAATCCTGTGCTGCCTTGATGAAAGCTGTGGAAAAGGCGCTGTGAGTCACGGCGGGGATCTGCCCGGTGCGCCTTCCCCCGCACTGGGGCTGATGAATGACCCGCCGCGTCATGGATTGCTGGGCATTCTGGCCTTCACCCTGACAGGCATCAATCGTTTTGTGGTGGCGCTGTCCATGGTTGCCGTGATTCTTGCCTGTCTCGTGCTGACCTCCGGGGTCATGATGCGTTACTTCTTCAACACACCCACCGATTGGCAGGATGAAATATCCATGTTTCTGCTGGTCGGTTCCATCTTCAGTTGCGGTGCCGCCGTCCAGGCCCAGCGGGGTCATATCGGCATCGAGGCAGTGGCCGGACTGCTTTCTCCCCGCATCAACCGGCTGCGCATCTGGCTGTGCGATGGCGTGTCGCTGCTGTTTTGCAGTTTCTTTTGCTGGAAATCGTGGACCCTGTTGCACGAAGCCTGGGCCGAGGGCATGACCACATCTTCAACGTGGGCGCCGCCGCTGTGGATTCCCTATGGATTAATGTCGGTGGGCATGACGCTGCTTTCCCTGCAATTGTTGATTCAGGTTCTGGCTGGACCGGCGCGTCTGCGGAACGGGACATGAGCGACGGAATGACGGGCGTACTGTATGGCCTGGGCACCTTGATGTTGATGTTTACAGGCATGCCCATCGCCTTCGCCCTGGGCACCATTGCCGTTGTGTTTATGTATTTCTTCATGCCGGTTTCGGCGCTTGATACCATAACCCAGAATGTGTACGAAGAAATGTCCAGCATCACCCTGCTATCCATTCCCCTGTTCATCCTGAAAGGCGCTGCCATTGGAAAATCCCGCGCGGGTGCTGACCTGTACGCGGCCATTCACGCCTGGCTTGGCAAAGTTCCGGGAGGGTTGGGAATTGCCAATGTCATGGCCTGTGCGTTGTTTGCCGCCATGGCGGGTTCCAGCCCGGCCACCTGCTCTGCCATCGGAAGTGCCGGCATTCCCGAAATGCGTGCGCGCGGGTATTCCCCCGGATTCGCCGCAGGCATCATTGCGGCCGGAGGGACTCTGGGCATTTTGTTGCCTCCCTCGATAACAATGATCCTGTTTTCAGTGGCTGCTGAAGTTTCGCTGGGCCGTCTGTTTTTGGCAGCATTGGGACCCGGGTTGTTGCTTGTGAGTCTGTTTTCACTGTATGCGGTCTGGAATTTTAAACGCGAATATGGTTCTGCTCTTAAGGTGTACCAGTCAGGAGGGATCCGCTCGGCATATCTGGATGAAAACAACTTGAGCTGGCGAGAAAAAACGGCCATGCTGCCACGGGTACTGCCCTTCGTAACTTTGCTGATCGGTGTCATGATCGCGCTGTACGGAGGATTTGCCACGCCGTCCGAAACAGCTGGCCTGGGCGGACTGCTGGCCCTTGTATTGATTGCGATCATCTACGGGGTGTGGCGCCCGCGCCAGTTGTCTCCAATCATCGCTTCCACTCTCAAGGAATCCACCATGCTGATGTTTATCATTGGAATGTCGCTGTTGTATTCCTATGTGATGAGTTATCTGCAGATCAGTCAGAACGCAGCTGAATGGATTGTCTCACTGGCCCTGTCCAAATGGTTATTGCTTGCTGCCATTCTGATTTTTGTGGTGGTGCTGGGATTTTTTCTGCCCCCAGTGTCCATCATCCTGATGACTGCACCGATTATATTGCCCCCACTCAAAACAGCCGGTTTCGACCTGATCTGGTTTGGTGTGTTGATGACCATCGTCATGGAAATGGGGCTTATTCACCCACCCGTAGGGCTCAACATTTTTGTAATTCGCAATGTCGCACCCGACATTCCGCTTAACGCGGTGGTCTGGGGCGTGGTGCCCTTTGTGCTGTTGATGATTCTTGCGGTGTTTCTGCTGTCCCTGTTTCCCGGCATCGTCACTGCTTTTCCGGATTGGGTGTTGGGTCCAAAAATTTGAGATCCCATGAACACGCCACAACCCATTCGAACCTGGAATCATGAGAGCCTGCGACGACAGGCGCGGCTTGAGCGCAGCACGCCTTTTTGTCACGGCAAGGCAGTGGCACACCAGGACATGGTATCCCTGCTGGAAGCCCTGCTGGAGCCCGGAGACCGCGTCTGTCTGGAAGGCAACAATCAAAAACAGGCCGATTTTCTGGCAGAGTCGCTGGCGGCCTGTTCACCTCAGCGCGTCCATGATTTACATCTGGTGCAATCGGTGCTGGCTTTGCCGGCACACATCGAACTTTTTGAAAAAGGCATCGCCCGGCGCCTCGATTTTTCATTTGCCGGACCGCAGGCGCATCGTCTGGCACGACTCGTACAGTCGCGCAGCATTGAGATCGGCGCCATACACACCTATCTGGAATTGTTTGGACGCTACTTCATTGATCTGACGCCGCAGGTTTGCCTGATCGCAGCACAAGCGGCAGATGCCGAGGGCAATCTGTACCTTGGCCCAAACACCGAAGATACACCGGTTATTGTTGAGGCCACAGCGTTTAAAAGTGGCATTGTGATCGCGCAAGTCAATGAGCAACTACAACGGCTGCCACGAGTGGACATACCGGCAGGCTGGGTGGATTTTTTTGTGGTGGCCCCCACAGCCAACCATATCGAGCCGTTATTTACACGCGATCCGCGCCACATTACCGAAATTCAGGTGCTGATGGCCATGATGGCCATCAAGGGCATCTACGCCGAATACGGGGTGGAACGCCTCAATCACGGAATTGGTTTTGATACTGCGGCTATCGAACTCCTGTTGCCTACCTACGGCGAGAGCCTGGGTCTTAAAGGCAAGATCGCCCGGTATTGGGCACTCAACCCACACCCCACCCTGATTCCGGCCATCGAAGCGGGCTTCGTGGAACGCGTTCATTGCTTTGGATCGGAAGTAGGCATGGAGGACTACGTTGCAGCAAGACCCGATGTATTTTTTACCGGTGCCGATGGCAGCCTCAGATCTAACCGCGCGTTTTGCCAGACCGCCGGCCTGTATGCCTGTGATCTTTTCATTGGCTCCACCTTGCAGATTGACCTGGAGGGCAATAGTTCGACAGCCACGCTGGGGCGCATTACCGGTTTTGGTGGCGCGCCCAACATGGGTTCAGATGCCCGCGGACGACGTCATGCCAGTGCCGCCTGGCTTAAGGCCGGACAGGAAAAATATGGGGGTCAGACCTCAATACGCGGCCAGAAGCTTGTGGTGCAGACCGTGGAATCCTGGCGCGAACCCGGCCATCCCGCTTTCGTGGAACGTCTTGATGCGTGGCAACTTAAACAGGATATGGGAATGGCCTTGCCGCCCATCATGATCTACGGCGATGACGTCAGTCACATCGTAACCGAAGAGGGCATAGCCAATCTGTTGTTGTGCCGTTCACCCCAGGAACGCGAACAGGCGATTCGTGGTGTGGCAGGTTACACCCCGGTGGGCATGGCCCGTGATCGCGTCATGGTAGAGAATTTGCGGGACCGGGGGATCATCCGTCGCCCCGTTGACATGGGCATTGATGTGCGTGATGCCACGCGTGATCTTCTTGCAGCCCGCTCTATCAAGGATCTGGTGCGCGCCTCCGGGGGGCTTTACCGACCACCCAAACAATTTCGCAACTGGTAGCCCACTTTCAATTACAGGTGATTTCTATGGAAACCTTGCATCTCGATCTTCCCGCAGTTCAGGATGCCTCGCTCAACCCCCGTGCAACCCTCTATGGTGTGGTGTCCTCGGGCAATCTGGAAGTTATGGTGGAACGAGGTCGTGATGCGGCACGTTGCGTGTTTGAAGTTCAAACGGCAGCACACGGGTTTGACAAGGTCTGGAAAGCCGTCTTGACTGATTTCGTTGCGCGCCATCCGGTGGGTGGTTTGTCTTTTGCCATTCATGATGCAGGTGCAACACCGGCTGTGGTGAGCTTGCGCCTTGATCAGGCATTTGAGTCATTGCGAGGCAGCTGATGCGCGGCCTGCCACAAAGCTATCGTGAAGCCCTGGCACGCGTACGCGTGCAGGCTCTGCTCGACCCGGGGTCATTTACCGAATGGGTTGACCCCACGCAACGATTGATCAGTCCTCATCTTGCGGCGCTTGACGCGTCGGTCAGTTTTGACGATGGAGTCATCGTCGGGCAGGGTCTTCTGGATACGCACCCGGTCGTCATGATTGCCCAGGAGGGGCAGTTTAATGGGGGCGCAGTGGGCGAGGTACACGGCGCTAAAATTCGCGGTGCCTTGTTGCGTGCTGTTCGGGATAAACCCAGTGCCGTATTGTTGTGCATTGATTCGGGCGGGGTACGCCTGCATGAAGCCAATGCCGGATTGATTGCCATTTCAGAAATCATGCGCGCACTGTTTGCCGTGCAGGAAGCCGGCATTCCGGTTATCGCACTGATCGGCGGTACCTGTGGCGCCTTTGGGGGCATGGGCATTGTTGCGCGTCTGTGCGATGTCATCATCATTTCCGAAGAGGGTCGGATTGGTCTTTCGGGCCCGGAAGTAATCGAAACGGTCAAAGGTGTTGAGGAGTTTGATTCACGCGACCGGGCGCTTGTGTGGCGTATCACCGGTGGCAAGATTCGGCGCACCCTGGGTGAAGCATCGTTACTGGTAGACGACGATATCGCGGCATTTCGCGCGGCAGCTGCAACTGAAGTTGGGATGAGGCCCCGGTTTTTAAAAAAACGAGGACTGACTCCAACTTCTTTGCAAACGCTGCAGGCCGCCCAGCAACAGCTTGCTGTGCGAGCCGAGCTCGATACAGAAATCCGTGACGGCCAGGTGCTATGGGCTCATATGGGGCTGGGGGAGCAGGTGTCATTGTTGTCGCCAGAGCAGTTCAACCGTTGTCTGGAGGCACTGAAATTATGAGGTCCAGCAAACAGACCTTGTTGGACCGTTTGTTTCCCATGGGCCATGACATTACCGAGGCAGGGCTGGTATTGCACGGGTGGGGCAGGACCAAAAAGGGTAAGGCCCACGTTATCGGGACAACAGATCATGCAGCGATCGATACGCGAATTGCTCTTGCGTTGTCCGAAGCTGTTTTGAAGGCGGTAGCAGCAGAGGGTCCGGACCCTCGTCCGATCGTATTTATTGCTGATACCCAGGGTCAGGCGCTGTCCCGTCGCGAAGAATTGCTGGGATTGCATGGTTATTTTGCCCATCTTGCGCGTTGCGTGAATCTGGCCCGCCAACAGGGCCACCGACTGGTAACCCTTATTGATGGCGAAGCGGTGTCGGGTGGCTTTCTGGCCTTTGGATTGCTTGCGGATTGCATCGTGGCATTACCCGGAGCCGAAGTGCGTGTCATGGATCTGCGTGCCATGTCGCGCATTACCAGGATTCCCTTTGAACGGCTCACCGAGCTTGCCAGGACGTCTCCGGTATTTGCACCCGGAGCTCAAAACTACTGGCGCATGGGAGGGATTCACGCACTCTGGACCGATGCGGATGATTGGTCGGAGCAACTGCTCTCATTGCTGCAGGGAAATCCCGAAGACGAGCGGGCCCGCCTGGGGGTTGAACGCGGTGGGCGCATGCTTGCGGCCACGGTGGCCCAGCAGGTGCTGCATGCGCACTGATGGCCTGGCGCCGCGTCGTCACCACTGGGTTTGGCTGAAACCGGATGTGGTTCTGGAAGACACGGGCATCAGTGTGCCGGACCGGTTGTTTCTACAGAATTGGGTTACCAGCGGTCGACCGCTGGTAGCAGCGCGCAGCCCTTCTGATCGCGAAATCCGTTTGGGCGTGACTCGACCCACGACGGGCCTGCGTCAGCGGGTGGGTGTGACGGTCGCGCCAGAGGCCGTTTTGCGGGTCATGCCGCCACTTTCACTGGAGGCAGTACAGGCCCATGCACCGAAAAGTTGGCAGCCCACGTTGCAGCACTTGCGTGCCATCGGCTCGCGCCATGCCATCGACATCCGTGTGTATGGGTCGCTTGCCCTGCAGTATTTTGCGCCCGAACCTTGCCTTAATCCCGACAGTGATCTTGACGTGCTTCTGGAAATCGAAAACGAAGCGGCCATTGGCCCATTGCTGACCGAACTCGAAGCGCTTCAGACACGCCATCCCATACCGCGCATTGATGGCGAAATGCGAATGGGCGAGTGGGCGGTGGCTTGGCGTGAACTGGGGGAAGTACGGCGTCATCAGGGCTGGCTCATTGCCAAATCGGATCGAGCAGTGGCGTTGAAGAAGGAAGTCGGGATTTGCGGGATTGGGGTCAGACCTCATGAACGCCGAGGTCTGACCCCAACATTGCACATCGCATTTGCAGCCGTGCGCGCCTTGCATCAGGAATTGGTGCTTTATCCCAAACCGGGGTTGGTAAGTCCCCTGGACAATGGCGCCCATACGGACATGACAACGTCCACTTTTTTCAGAAGCCTGTTTGCCCTGCGCAGATATTTTGTGAACGTCGCCAGGGCCGGAGCGGCGCAATCTTCCTTTGCCACACTCAAGGCGCTGGGGATGGCTGCTGAAGCACGAATGCTGCGTGCCACCGCAGGTGTTAACACTCATCGGGGCGCAATTTTCAATCTGGGTTTGCTTGCTGCCGCAAAAGGCGCCAGCCCCGGTGCAAGCGCCGAGGACCTATGTCACCTGGTGGCTTCACACTGGGGGGAGGCCATCCTGCAGGTCACTTCTACATCTTCGCGGGAAACCAGCCATGGACGCTGGGTCGCACAGCAGTACGGAATTCGCGGTGCGCGCTGGCAGGCTGCGCAAGGCTTTCCTGTTCTGGTACAGCAGGGCTTGCCAGCCTACCGTCAAGCGCTTCGGGATACTGGAACGCCGCGCCGTGCTGCGCTTGCAGCATTCTTTGCGATCATGGCCAAGCTTGATGATTCCAATCTGGTCTGGCGCGGAGGACTTTTGGGTTTGCGGTTTGCGCAGGCGCAGGCGACAGCCTTTCTTGCGCGTGGTGGGGTCTTGCAGGAGGACTGGGAAACCCAGGCGTTGGTGATTCACCAACAGATGGTGGCCCGATGTCTTAGCCCCGGAGGAAGCGCTGATCTTCTGGCGGCATTGTTGTTGTTGATCGGGTTGGGAAATGGGGCCGGGAAAAATGAGGTCTGACCCCAATTTTTTTCGATTGATCCTTCTGTTCAGTGGCCAGGGGTTGCAAACCCTCTACCATCGCGACGAGATTCTGGCTCATGCCACGCCGGAATTGCGACAGGCACTGGATTCCGAACTTGCCCAGGTGGGCACTACGCTTGCGACACTTGACGAACAGAAGCTGCACGACAATGTTGTGGCCCAGGTATTGATTTGGGGATTGCAATGGATTCGCTGGATGCAGCTTGCGCCACACTTGCCCCGGCCCGTTTTGTTGGCAGGATACTCGGCAGGAGAAACTGCCGCGTACAGCGTTGCAGGATTGTGGCCCGACACTCAAGGAGCGTTCCTTGCAGGCGCGCGTGCCCGGTTAATGAGCGCAGCCACGCAACAACTGGGTGCGCCCGCAGGGATGATGGCCGTGAGCGGATGCGATTCGGCAACACTGACGCAGTTTCTGTCGGGCCTTGCCGTGTATGTAGCCATTCGGGTGGGTCCAGAGCAAACCATTGTCGGAGGACTCAGTGCCGATCTGGATATCCTGGCAACGCTTCTTACGCCCTGCAGTGGTACACATGTAACAGTGCTTGCCGTTAAGGTCCCTGCCCATACGCCGCTTTTGCAATCGGTGCGGCAACCCTGGCACACACTGTTGCAGACACATGGCGTGGGTGAACCACAATTTCCGATTCTGTCGGGCAGTCGTGCCACTGTGCTACGCAAGCGAAGCGAGGCACTCGAAGCGCTGGCCGAGCAGGTATCAACGCCTATTGCCTGGGAATCCTGCCTTGACACGATCGCCGAGTACCAACCGCAGGTATTGCTGGAACTCGGGCCCGGAACGGCGCTTGCCAGAATGGCATTGAACCATGGGTTGTCCTGTCCAGTCCGCGGCGTGGATGAATTCAGGTCAATAGCGGCGGTACGGGACTGGATTGCGGGAATTCAAACGTGACCATTTCCTGGGACATGCTGGCATGGGTTCTCGTGATGGGTGTGTATACCGGCGCACAGAATTTCATGGCGGGCGGCGGGACCTTCATAATTTTTCCGGTGTTGTTGTTGTTGGGTATCGACCCCGTCACGGCCAGCATGACTTCGGCCATGGGGCTGTTTCCCAATCAAATCAGTTCGGCCCACGTCAGTCGGCCCCTGGCCATGGGGCTGGGGCAACTCACACTAAAAACCCTGCTCGTTGTTAGCCTGATGGGTGGGTGCATTGGGTCGTTGTTGCTGGTAGTAACGCCTTCGTCGTTTTTTTCCAGATTGGCGCCCTGGCTGGTACTGTTTGCCACATCCATCTTTGCATGGGGCAGCCTTGCCCGGCCTTCGCCTGTAGTGGCTGCGGAAACAGAAGATTCCGGGCCCAGCCGTGGTGCGCAACGGCGGCTTGTAGTGGCGCAATTTCTGATTGCCGTTTACGGTGGCTATTTTGCGGCGGGGATCGGCTTTTTGATGCTCGCAGCACTTACTGTGAGCGGTCAGCCACCACGAGCCGCCATCGCCACAAAAAACGTGCTGGTGGTGGTTATCACATCAGCCTCATTCGTGATCTTTGCCCTCGCGGCGCGAGTGGTGTGGCCAGTGGTTATTGCCCTGGCAGTCGGTGCATTGGGCGGTTCCTTTTTGGGAGTCTGGATGATTCAGCGCATACCCGATCACTGGCTCAAGATTTATGTGGTTACGCTGGGTTCGGCTTTATCGGTCTGGCTGTTTTTGCGTTGATTCGTGCTGGTGTTTCAGTCTTCCACAAAGGCGATCTCGTCGGGTGCCACCATCAGACGCAGGGTCTGCCCATCAATTTCCACCAGGTCGCAGAAAGCCACGCTGCAGTGCTGGCGCCATAACCGGACAATACCCACTTTGGTTTCAAGCAGTGAGCCAAAGGTGGCAAGCGACAAATGCCCGCCATTGCCCCCTACATGGTCCACAAGCCGCCGGAAAAGCTTGGGCAATAACAAAGCTTCCTGCTTTAGCGCATCCAGTGAGGACAGGGCAAAACCGCTGTGAGTCCGATCATGCGGCCACAGGCCCAGGCCTTTTACTTGTGCGGCGTGAGTTGCCGCGCTACAGACGTCCATAAGTGCGGGGGCCATGTCCTGATAAAAAATGGGGTATGCGTGGCCGTAGCGCAATTGATGCCAGTTGGCGCTGCTGCGGATCACTTTGGCAGACAATTCAAAACCTGAAGAACGCGCTAATTGAAACTGGCCCCGAAACGCGAAGGCAACTGCGCGCCCATATTTGTCAATGCGGCGTAAAGCAATGGCGCCCCGGGTTGCAAGCGGCCAGGCGTCAATGATGCGTTCATCGCTGTGGCGCCGGATTTTTTCAAACCCCAGAAAGGTAAGCAGGGCATCGGCAGCACGTTCTGACCAGGGACTGGGCTGGCGCAGGACGCCCAGCCCCCCGGTGGCAAGATAATGTGTTTCGAGTGCGTCGATACCATCAAGGCGTAAGGTAATCCCACCATCGGGATGCCTCTTCAAACCCGGATCCTGCAGTTGGGGGGCAAAGACCTCATCCGGTATGAAATGGATTGAGTCACCATCGGGAGCACTGTCCAGTAGCGAATAACGCCCGGTAATCCAGCGTGTAGTCAGGGATACACCTCAGCCGACAAAAAGGGAACACCGGCGGCGTCTTTGGGGGACAGGATCGGAGATAGTCCTTGAAGGGATTTGAGCGGCCAATCAATTGCGAGCGTTGGATCATTCCAAAGGATGCTGCGTTCTTCACTGGCAGCCCAGTAGTCGGTGGTTTTGTACAAAAATTCGGCATGCTCGGACAAAGTCAAAAACCCATGAGCAAAACCGGGGGGGATCCACAGCATGCGCCTGTTCTCTGCTGATAACGTGACGGTGACCACCTGGCCAAAGGTCCTTGCGCTACGACGCAGATCAACGGCGACATCAAAAACCTCGCCTGCCACAACCCTGACCAGTTTGCCCTGGGGCTGCCTGATTTGGTAATGCAGTCCGCGCAGCACGCCACGCATGGAACGCGAGTGGTTGTCCTGCACGAAGTGTGTTGACACTCCGGTGGCTTCCAAAAACTGGCGCTCGTTATAGCTCTCGAAAAAAAATCCGCGATCATCGCCAAAAACGCGCGGCTCGATGATCAGAAGGTCCGGAATAGCGGTTGCGATAATATTCATGGGCGCTGGATTACCTGTCGATGGGGGGAAGTGCGCTCAGGCATTGTTTTAAGGCTTCCTGCCAGGAGGGCAGGGTGAGATGCAACTGTTCGGCAAGTTTGTGGTTATTGAGTCGGCTATTGGCGGGTCGGCGCACCGGGCTCGGATATTCGCTGGCCGGAATGGGGATGAGCTGTGCGCGACATTCGGGGCGCAGGTCAAAGATGGCTTTGGCAAAGGCGTACCAGGTTGTGGCTCCGCCATTGGTCATGTGGTACACCCCCTGATGCCGCTGGATGAAGGCGATGAGTTCGTCACCGCGAGCTTGCTGCAGTAACGCCACAGTAGCTTCGGCAATGGACTGCGCCCAGGTAGGGGCACCCCATTGGTCGTCTACCACTTTTAGCGTGTCGCGCTCTTGCCCCAGGCGCAACATGGTCCGCAAAAAATTGGCCCCGTGCAGACTATAGACCCAGCTGGTTCTGAACACCAATGCAGGTGTGCCGCTGGCCAAAACAGTTTGTTCTCCCAGCCATTTGCTTTGGCCATAGGCACCGAGCGGGTGCGGAAGATCGGTTTCGACGTAGGGCTCGGAATGGGTACCATCGAACACATAGTCGGTGGAGTAATGGATCAGGGCCGCATTAAGACGTCCGGCTTCTTCAGCCAGAATGCCCGGCGCGATGCCATTGACAGCCCGGGCAAGCTCGGGCTCGGTTTCTGCGCGATCCACTGCGGTATAGGCAGCCGCATTGATGATGAGTCGTGGGCGATATTGCTGTACTGCGGCGCGGATGGCGTCGGCATCGGCAAGGTCAAGCGCATCACGCCCCAGCACAGTCAGGTCTCCCAGCATTTCCAGCAGGGGCCGCAATGCGGATCCTACCTGGCCCTGAGGTCCGGTCAATAAAATGTTCATCCCCCCATTATCCCCGATCGGAGTCCGCCCGATGCGTGGGGTAAGTAAAAAATTGTAGTAGAATTAGCCCTTTAATGTGTAGGGCACGGGCATGTTGCAAGGCAGTCTGGTCGCAATCGTTACCCCCATGCTGGAAAATGGGGATCTGGATTATCCCCGCCTCAAGGCGTTGATTGATTGGCACGTGGACTCAAACACGGCTGCAATTGCTGTTGTGGGTACCACCGGCGAGTCCCCCACGGTCAATGTGGAAGAACACGAAGCGCTGATCAAGGCTACGGTGGAGTATTGCGCCGGCCGTATTCCGGTTATTGCCGGGACTGGCGCCAATTCCACGACCGAAGCCATCGAGTTGGCCCGATTCGCAAAGAGTGTGGGTGCAAATTACAGTCTGTCGGTCGTGCCTTACTACAACAAACCCACCCAGGAAGGGCTGTACCAACATTTCAAGACGATTGCCGAAGCGGTGGATTTGCCGATGATTCTTTACAATGTGCCGGGTCGTACCGTTGCCGACCTGTCCAATGACACTGCTTTACGCCTTGCTGCCATCCCCAATATTGTCGGCATTAAAGATGCCACGGCAGACCTGTATCGTGCTACCGACCTGTTCCACCGCGCCCCGCCAGGCTTTGCCTGCTATACCGGAGATGATGGCAGCGCCGCAGCTTTCATGCTGCTGGGAGGACGCGGGGTTATTTCCGTAACCGCCAATGTGGCGCCCGCGGCCATGGCTGCATTGTGCAAGGCGGCCCTGGCAGGGGATGTGCAAGCCACGCGCGCCATCAATGACCGACTGCTGGGACTGCATCGCGATCTCTTTGTCGAAGCCAACCCCATTCCGGTGAAATGGGCTTTGGCTGAAATGGGTAGGATAGGGCCCGGTATACGGCTACCGCTCACACCGCTGTCACTCCGGCATCATGAAACGGTCCGCAGCGCTTTGCGCCAGGCGGGCATTGCATAACCCTACGAGGAACGGGATGAGCACTGATAACAGATTGACCAGGGATTTCTGTCTGGGATTGATGATCATGGCATTGTTGGCGGGCTGTACCACCCCGACCAATCTGCTCCAATCCAAAAAAGTCGATTACAAGGGCCAGGCTGACACAGGGCCTCCTCTTGATGTGCCTCCCGACCTGACACCGGTTCAGGCAGATGAACGTTTTGCCATACCCGAGCGCGACAAGAGCAAGGGCACGACCTATTCGCAATATTCCAAGGAACAGGGTACTACCACAGTTGTAGCGGGTGCCGGGGGAGTATTGCCCGGACTGGGAAGTGGCGTAATCATCGAACATGATGGAGCGCAGCGCTGGCTGGTGGTTAAAGCCACGCCTGAGCAAGTCTGGCCCATACTCAAGGACTTCTGGACCAGCAACGGTTTTACACTCAAGGTGGACGATCCCCAAATTGGCATCATGGAAACCGACTGGACGGCTAATCACACGGACGTGCCACAGGATTTCGTCAAGCGCATGCTAAGCACCGTCATCGACAATCTGTTTTCAAGTTCACTCCGAGACAAATACCGCACCCGGATTGAACGGGGAAGCGTGGCCGGAACCACTGAAATTTTCATCACTCACAAAGGGATGGAAGAGGCAGTGAGCAAAGACTATACCGGGACAACCTGGCAGTCACGAAAAGAAGACCCAGAGCTGGAAAACGAATATCTCAAGAAACTGGCAATGCGTTTTGGCAACACTGCCGAACAGGCCTCAGCACTATTGGCTGATGCGCCTGCCGCCAAACTCAACGCACTGGCTACCCTGACCAAGCAGGCGGATGGCGACACCGTGCTTGCCCTCAACGAACCATTTGATCGGGCCTGGCGTCGCGTCGGGCTGGCATTGGATCGGAGCGGATTTACGGTGGAGGACCGGGACCGTGCAGCCGGGGTTTATTTCGTGCGTTACACTGATACCGATTCCTCTGGAAAAGCCAAAAAGAAAGAAAGTTTTTTCTCCACCCTGCAATTCTGGAAATCCGAGGACAAAACCAAGGATACCCAAACTTACCGGATTACAATCACCTCCATCAGCGGCAAAGGGTCAAAGGTGGACGTACGGGACAAGAGCGAGAACAAGATCGATTCGGACACGGCCAATCGAATCCTTAATCTGCTCTATGAACAGCTGCACTGACGCGTGATCCGCTTTGCATCACTGGGCAGTGGAAGTGAGGGAAACGGGCTGCTGATTCAATGCGAAGAAACCTGCGTATTGCTGGACTGCGGGTTTTCGCTGGCCGAAACAGAATCTCGTCTGAATCGGCTTGGGGTTTTACCGCAACAACTCTCGGCTTTGCTTGTCACCCACGAACATAGCGACCATATTTCGGGCGTGGCCCGTTTGGCGCGACGCTATGCTGTGCCGGTCTACGCCAGTTTCGGTACGCTTGGTGCACTGCGGGATCAGATGGAAGATCAGCAACTCCACGCTATTGCAAGCGATGCTCCTTTTGTCCTGGATGCCTTGGCTATCGAACCTTTTGCCGTGCCGCATGACGCGCGTGAGCCGCTTCAGTTTGTTGTGGGGGATGGTCAGCGACGGCTGGGAGTGCTAACCGATGTGGGATGTGCTACGCCGCATATCGAGGCCATGCTAAAAACCTGCGACGCACTATTCCTGGAAACCAACTATGATCCCCACCTGCTAAGCAACGGGCCTTATCCGCCGCACCTCAAAGAGCGGGTGAGCGGGCGCTTTGGCCATCTTAGCAATGAGGAGGCTGCGGCGTTACTGGCGTGTCTGGACCATTCCCGACTGCAACACGTAGTAGCTGCTCACATTAGCAAAAAGAATAACACGCCACAGCTGGCCCAGGCCGCCCTGGCCAAGGTGCTAGGATGCAGTCCCAAAACAGTGGTGGTGGCAGATCAGGATCTGGGGTTGGACTGGATGGTAATAGCCTAGAAAACTTGGGGTGAAAAAAATATGGTAGAAAAAAAACATAAAGTGTTTAAACCAAAATTTACAACCAAAAAAAAACAAAA
>VFSW01007398.1_pt1 | contig 15939 bp, 14 predicted proteins | sample 5358111 | NCBI WGS metagenome assembly VFSW01 (sample SAMN11554181, study PRJNA540505) | mine drainage metagenome | isolation source: sediment from site ElyBrook_90M | place: USA: Ely Copper Mine, Vershire, VT | collected 2017 | reverse complement strand
ACTTCTCGATGATGGGCTGAATGCTGGAGCGGCTCTGGATCTGCTCGTTGATGGATGCGAGGCGGCTGTTGATGTCCTCTGTGACGACGGCGGGGACAAGATTGCTGGAGACCTTCTGCTGGTCGATCTGCACGGTGGACTGCGAGATGTACTGCGCGGGGATGTAGAGCGTTGCAGCGACGGCGAGAACAGGCAGAACGAGCGAAGGGACAAGGATGATCCACCAGCGTCGCTTGAGGATGGCGAGATAGTCTTCGGCGTTCAGGGTGCGATGGCCAAGCATGGGTGCTCCTTTCCTTATGGGTGTCCGATGCGGACGGCGGTGGGCGAGTAGGTAAGCCCGAAGCCGGCCACCTGGGTGAGGCCGCTGAAGAGATCGACGGCGGCCTGCGCTCCCTGGTTGGACTGGTTCTGCACAGTGTAACTTGTGAATGCGGAGAGACTCCGCGTGAGGGCGCGCGTCACCTGTGCCGCGGCGACGGTGGTGTGGAAGCTGAAGGGCAGGGAGATGGCCGAAGGCAGACCCGTGGTCTGGGTGTAGGCCGCGGAGACGGCGCAGAGCCATACGCGGTCGAAGGTGCGCGCGGCGGAGAAGGTGACGCTGCTGGAGATGGAGCCATCGACCACGCCGAAGCCGCTGTTTGCGCCGCGGGTGTAGAGCAGCGAGGCGTTGGAGAACTTGCCGGTGTAGGTGGCCGAGAGGTTGGCAAAGAGGCTCAGCGAGGGTGTGTTGCCCGGTGTGGCAATACCGATCCACTGCGGCCCGGCGGAGAGGCTGATGGCGAGCTTGCGGGTGAACTGGTAGGTGTAGAGCAGGCTCGCGGTCTGCGTGGAGAAAGCAGGCGTAGGAACTCCGAAGTTGTAGCCCGAGTATGTGTTGCGGGAGTAGGCGTAGTTGCCGCCGAGCGCGGCGCGCGCGTCGATGCGATGGTTGAGGCCGAGGCTGGCAGCATCGCCGTCGCTGTCCAGCCCTGGGCTGATGGAGGCGGAGGTGCCGCCGGTGTCGCCGAGGAAGCGCATGAGAGAGTAGGAGCCGGAGGCCAGCAGCGAGGTCTTGCCGGTGAGCTGGCGTTCGAGGCTGAGGGAGCCGGTGTTGTCCACCTGTGTGGAGAAGCCGGTCAACACGCCCTGCCCGGGGCTTGCGGCAACCGGCAGGGGATTGATGCCTGTCGGCGCGGGGTTGGCACCGGCCGGAGCGGGAGTGGCACCGAGATCGCCCACTCCGGGGATGCCGGAGAGACCGGTGGAGGGCGTTCCCGGCATGTAGCTGACAGAGTCGGAGAGGAGGAGCATCCAGCGTCCGATGTTAGCCGCCTGAGAGAGCGCGAGGTTCAGGAAGGTGAAGGAGGGCTGGTACGAGGTGGCCCAACTGTGGCCGCCGGAGAAGACCATGCTGAAGGGATCGCGGTGGTTGCTGGTGATGAAGGCGATGTCTCCGTTCAGGATGGTGGAGGGGACCACTCCGGGCGTGCCGTAGGAGTTGGAAGAGATGCTCTCGGAGGCGCTGACGGCGTATTGCAGCGATCCAGCGACGCTGGGCAGGGCGAAGCCGGTGGAGACGGGCGAGACCTCGGCGGCGGCCGGGACGGCCTGCGCCTCGGATGTAGCAGGAAACGTCGCGAATGGCAGAAGAAGGAGAAGAGTGAAGGCGGTCTTGGCGGCGGTCTTGACGGCGGACTGGGCGGCGGGCTGGGAGGTCTTCATCATGGGACCACGATGGTGTCGCCGGGGGCGAGCGTGACTCCCTGCATGTCGCCATTCTTCAAAGCTCTGGTGTAGTCGAAGGGAATCTTCTGCTGCCTTCCGGGATCGCCGCGCAGGACGTAGATGTGCTTCTTGTTGGCGTAGGGCGTGAGGCCCCCGGCGGAGGCGATGGCCTGCAGGACGGTCATGCCTGGGGTTATGTTCAGCGGGCCAATGCGCATGACTTCGCCGATGAGGTAGACGCGTTTGCTGTTGAACTCGAGCACGGTGACGGTAACGTGCGGATCAATGACCAGCTTTGCGACGCGCGCGGCGATGTCGGCGGTCAACTGCATCGGCGTGCGTCCGGCGGCGAGAACTTCGCCGATGTTGGGAAGCGTAATCATCCCGTCCGGCCGCACCGGCATGGTGGCGGAGAGGTCGGGACTGCCCCACACCGTTATTTGTAGCGAGTCGTCGGCGCCGATGATGTAGTTGGGCGCGACGGCAGGGTGCGGAGCGGGCGCGCTGCGCTGCTGGGCGGTCGTTGCAGGCGAATATCTGCCGTAGGTCTGCTGCGCGAGGCCGCTGGCGAGGGCCGGGAGAAGAAAGAGCGCTAGTTGCGTACAACGGAGAACCGTCATGTTTACTACCAACGAGAGGAAGAGTCGATCTATGCAATTTTACACTGCTAGCGCGCCGATTTCTGGCCGCGCGCACCTGACTGGGTACCTCGAAAGACGTAGGCGTCGGTGGCGCATTTGCCCAACCGGACGCAGTCCTCTCCCTCTGGATTCGGCCGTGCGTGCGATAATCCGATGGGCCACTGAATTGCGCCAATTTGCATTGCCGTGCCTTTGAATTGCAGGGGGAGTGAGCGTGAGGTCGGAACCGATGCACACGACCGGCGAGGCTGCGATGCCCACTGTCCTTACCGTGGGCGTGCCGCTGCTGATTCTCGCGGTTCTGCTGGCGCTGCTGTACCGCGGCATCGCGGTGAAGCTGGTGACGGACTGGGCCGAGCTGCCCGACTTATCGTACGGCTTCCTGATTCCGTTCTTTGCCGTCTTTCTGTGGTGGGAGAAGCGGCGCGAGCTTGCGCGGACGCCGATTGCGCCGAGCTGGACGGGGGTATGGCTGGTCGCTCTGGCGCTCGTTGAACTGATGGTTGGCGTACTGGGCGCGGACCTGTTCCTGCAGCGCACGTCGTTTGTGCTGCTGGCGGCGGGGCTGGTGTGGACGTTGCTGGGCAGGGCAATGCTGGGGCGGGTGAAGTTCGTGCTGTTTGTGCTAATTCTGGCGATCCCGCTGCCCGCGGTCTTGTTCAACGAGATTACTTTTCCGCTGCAGATATGGGCCTCGAAGTTTGCCAGCGCGCTGCTTTCGCTGGCCGAGGTGCCGGTGTTGCGCGAGGGCAATGTGATCCAGTTGCCTGCGATGCAGTTGGAGGTGGCCGAGGCGTGCAGCGGCATCCGGTCGCTGATGAGCCTGTTCACGGTGGCGGTGATCTACGGTTACTTTCTGGAGCGGAAGGTCTGGCGGCGCGTGCTGCTGGCGCTTTCGGCACTGCCCATCGCGGTGGCGGCCAATGCGGCGCGCATCTTCGGCACGGGGCTTTGCGTGCAGTACTGGGACCCGGACAAGGCGCTGGGCTTCTTTCATGAGTTCTCCGGTTGGCTGATGTTTGTGATCTCGCTGGGATGTCTTTATCTGGTGCATGTTGCGATGCGTCTGGCGGCGGGTGAAGCGAGGCGTCCGGCATGAGGAGCGCGCGGTACTGGGTGGTCGTCCTTCTGCTGTCTTCGACAGCGTTGCTGCTGCACCTGCGCGGGGACGTTGACCGCGTTCCGCCAAGCCGCCCGCTGAGCGAGTTTCCGATGACCGTCGGCGCGCGCGCGGCGACCGATATTGCGATCGATCCCGATGCGCTGCAGATCCTGGGCAAGGGCGAGTTCCTCAACCGGGAGTACAGGCCGCAGCCCATTGCAGCGGCGGGCAATGCAGGCGACCGCGCGGCGATCGGGCTCTATATTGCGTACTTCCCCACGCAGCGCAGCGGGCAGTCGATCCACTCGCCGCAGAACTGCCTGCCCGGCGCGGGATGGAGCTTCGAGTCGTCGGGCGTAGCGGAGTTGACGGATGCCGCCGGCAAGAAGTACACCGTGGGGGACTATCTGGTTACAGACGGGAGTTCGACGGACGAGGCGCTGTACTGGTACCAGTTGCACGGGCGGAGCATTGCGGGCGACTATGCGGCAAAGCTGTATACCTTGGCGGACTCGATCCGCTACGGGCGCACCGATGAGGCGCTGGTGCGCGTCATCACGCCGCTGGAGCCGGGCGAGGACCGTGCGGAGGCGCGTGCGCGCGCAATCGGCTTTGCCGAGCAGATTGCGCCGCTGTTGCCTGCGTATGTTCCGAATTGAGGCGCTACAGGTACCGCACCCGGTACTCACCGGCCAGATGCTGAAAGAGAAGATTGCAAGAGCGGTCTCGGAAGAGAAGAATTGAAGGGGATAGTTGCAGCGGATTGAGGGACAGACCGATGTTCAAACTACGTCAAGCGCGGACAACCTGGATGGCAGCGGCAGTGGTATCGCTTGCGCTGGCAGTTACTGCCGGTTGCAACCGCGATCCGAACGTGCGCAAGCAGAAGTACCTGGAGAGCGGCAAGCGGTATGAGGCCAACGGGAAGTACAGAGAGGCCGCCCTGCAGTTCCTGAATGCGCTGAAGCTGGACAAGAACTACAGCGACGCGCACTACGAGATGGCCAAGACCTACATGAAGATGGACAGTGCGGCACTGGCCTACGCGGAGTTGATGAAGACGGTGGAGGAGAGTCCGGCAAACCTGCCGGCGCAGATCGACCTGGGGAACCTGCTTCTGGCGGGTGGGTACACCGACCGGGCGGAGGCGCAGGCCAAGACGGTGCTGGCGGCCAACGCCAGCGATGCGGATGCGTACGCTCTGCTGGCGGGCGTTGCGCAGAAGAGAGGCGACGCCGCGCAGGCGATACAGCAGATCCAACACGCCTTGCAGCTCGATCCCAACCGCGCGGCCTTCCATACGGCGGAGGCGCTGTTGCTGACCGCGGACCCCGCCAACGAGGCTGCGTCGGAGGCGGAGCTGGGCAAGGCGGCATCGCTGGATGCCAAGGATGCGACGCCGCATCTTGTACTGGCCGTGCTGCTGGAGAAGAAGGGCGACATCGGCGGCGCGGAACAGCAGTACATGCAGGCGATCGGGATCGCGCCGCAGAACCTGCAGGCGCGGGCGTCGCTGGCCGGGCTGTACCTGCGCGCGGGGAACAAGGACAAGGCCGAGCAGACGCTGGACCAGGCCGTCCAGGAGATTCCCGACAGCGAGACGGCCAGCACGCTGCTGCGGGACTACTACGGCAGGACGGGGCAGATGGACCGCGCGGAGAGTGCGTTCGCGCAATTGACCGCGAAGTACCCCAAGAGCTTCGCAATCAAGATTGCCTACGCGCAGGTTCTCTTCGACAGGAAGGAGTATGCCAGGGCAGCGCCGGTAGCGGCGGAGTTGACCAAGAGCAATGCGGGCAACCCCCAGGTGCAGGGCCTCAACGCGCAACTGTTGCTGAACACGGGAAGGTCCGACGATGCACTGGCCCTGTTGCTGAAGGCGGTCAAGGACAGCCCGAACAACGTGCAGACGCAACTTCTGCTGGCGCAGGTGGAGGCGTCCAGGGGAGATCTGCCTTCCGCCGAGGCGAGCTTCCGCGAGGCCGCACGCCTCGATCGGGGGAACCTGGAGGCGGCCGGAGGGCTGGCGGCGATCGCCATCCAGAACAACGACGCGGGCACACTGACCGAGGTGGCCAATCAGACGATCCAACAGCATCCAGACGATGCCTCTGCATATCTCTGGCGCGGGACGGCAGAGGCCACACGCAAGGAGTACGCCCAGGCGGAGGCCGACGACCAGATGGCGTTGCAGAAGAGCCCGCAGAACGCCGCGGCCTATCTGGAACTGGGGCTGCTTCGTCTTGCACAGGGGCAGGTCGCGCAGGGCGAGGCCATGATCCAGCAGGCGCTGGACAAGGACCCGAACTCGATCATCGCGTTGCGCACGCTGGTGGCATACGATATGCAGGCCAAGCAGCCGGGGAAGGCGCTGGCGCGCGTGCAGGCGCAGATTGCGAAGTCGCCGGGCAATGCCGACTTCTATACCGAACTGGCCGCCGTTCAGATGATGACCAGCGACTTCAAGGACGCGTTGGCCAGTTCACAGAAGGCGATGCAGTTGAACCCGGCCAGCTCCGACGCGCTCGATGTCTATACCCAGGCCGAGTTTGCCCTGGGGCAGATTGACCCCGCAATCGCAACCTGGCAAGGCTGGGTGAATTCGCATCCGAACGACGCCCGCGCTTTACAGCTTCTGGGCCGGCTGGAGGAGGCGAAGGGCGACCAGACGGCGGCGATGGTGGACTACAAGAAGGCGCTGCAGATCGATCTCACCAACGCGATCGCGGCCAACAACCTGGCGTATCTGATGGTGGAGAACGGACAGAATGTGGATGTCGCGCTGACCCTGGCGCAGACGGCGCGGCGCGCCATGCCGGACTCGCCGAACACAGCCGACACGCTGGCCTGGGTCTACTACTTCAAGGGGGAGTACGAGGCTGCGCGGGGACTGCTGGAGTCGGCCCTGAAGGCAGCTCCGGACAATGCCTCGATCCATCTTCACCTGGGGTTGCCCTACATCAAGCTGAACGACAAGAGCGATGCGGTGCAACAACTGAAGAAGGCCGCGGCACTGGCACCCAACAGCAAGACGGCGCAGGAGGCAAACGCGGAGCTGGCAAAGCTGGGATAACGCCGTGCGCCGAACGGTCTCACCGCGCAGCGTACTTCTTGTCCGGTGCAGAAGGCGCGCAATAGGCGGGCAGCAGGGAGGAGACGCATCTGCCGATCTGCTCCAGGGTGAACGGCTTGGAGATATGGCACTGCGCGCCCGCGGCCACCGCGCGGAGCAACCGGGGGTCGCAGGCGTCCGCGGTAATCATCACTACCGGAACACCCTGCGCCAGGTTGCGCCTCTGCTTCTGCTGGAGGAACTCCAGTCCATTCATCGCCGGCATGTGCAGGTCGCACAGGATGAGACTGAAAGGACGTTCTTCGTCCGCGGATTTTTCCAGTGCCTCCAGCCCCTCCATGCCGTTGGCCGCGTGCAGCACCTCACCCAGATGCGGGACAACGAGGCGAAGCGCATCCTCGACGATCTTGCGCACGACCTGCGAATCATCGACGATCAGAACTCTCACGTTTGCATCTCTCACGTTCACATCCAGCAATGCGGCCCCAGAGCGTCTATCGGCATCTCCCGCGCGGGCGTGAGGCAATGCCGCGAGTCCAGGGCCAGCGCTTCGGGAGTTACGGTACGACTGGCTACTGGCTGGGGAAGGGAACGAACTTGGCGGCGCATCCGGGCAGGCTGCCGCCGGTCTCTTTGCGGGTGACGGTGGAGTCGTCGCCGGTGAATTCGAGGTTGACCGGGCCGGGGCCGAAGGTGAGGTCGGTGTGGATGGCCTGGGCCTTGTACAGTGACGCCTTGTCGAGCAGCAGAACTCCGTCGAGCGTGACCGCGATGCGGTGGGTGTCGTCGAATCCGTTGAACTGCACCCTGCCTCCGCCGGAGATGCGGATGTCGCGCAGTGTGATGTTCCGATAGACCGGGTAGAGTGAGACCCCCTTGCCGGGGAACGTGTATGCGGTGTCGAAGACGATGGGGAATTTTGAGTTGCGGATGCAGATGTCGTCGTAGAGGATGTCCTCGACCAGGCCACCGCGCGTGGCGTTGGAGTTGATTCGGATGCCGTTGTCGGGGCCGTCGAGCGAGAGGTCCTGCACAAGGACCTGGCCGACGCCGCCGTTGGTCTCGCTGCCGATGGACATGCCGTGGCCGGAGTAGAAGTGGTTGTGGACCACCGAGATGTTGCTGGTGCGACCGTCGCCCGCCTTGATGGCGATGTCGTCGTCGCCGGTACGGATGTAGGTCTGGGTGACGGTGATGTTCTTGGACTGCGCGGGGTCGATGCCGTCGGTGTTGCGCGCGGTGCTGGGCGTGTCGATCTTCACTCCCCAGACGGTGAGCCCGTCGCCGCGATGGAAGGAGACGTGGAAGCTGGGTGAGTTCTTCAGCGTGATGCGGTAGAGGGTGAAGTCGTCGGAGAGGTCGGTTTCGATCAGGCGCGGCACCTGCTGATGGCCGGCCGTGCGGGCGTCCTCGGCCAGGTCCCACCAGCTCTTTGCTGAGGGCTTGCCGTCGACGACGGTCCTGGCGCCGCCCTGGCCGTCTATGGTGCCGTCGCCCATGATGGCCGAACCGCTCGCGCCGCGGGCTGCGATCAGCGGACGGCATCCCGCGCTGGAGATGTCGTTGACCACGCCGCAGCTCCCGTCGGAGGTTTCGTAGTCTTTAGGATTGCGCGAGCCGTAGAGGGTGACGCCCTTGTCGATCAGCAGAGTCACGCCGGGACGCAATGAGATAGGGCCTGTGAGGAATGCGGTGTTTGCGACGGAGTTTGCCACTGCCGGGCCTGAGCCGGGGGCAAGCTCGACGGCGTGGCCCTTGGCGCAGTGGTCGAGCGCCTGCTGGATGCGCGCTGTGTCGAGGCTGGGCTTGTCGGCGGATATATTGGCTGCCGAGTTCTCGATGCCTGCTTCAATCTCGCCGCCGGTGGCCGCGGCGGTGGTAAAGACGGCCTTCAGCGCGACACAGGCGGATGGAATGACCGGCTCGACAACCTTGCGCGTATCTTGCGCGTACAGATGCGACGCCGTCGACGCGAGAAGGAGTGCGAGAGAGACCTGCATCGTTCGACGAACTTCAATCCACGGTACTCGACTCATTGCATCGTTTATCAATCTGAACCAGTGTAGACAGAAATGGCGGCGCGCAAACGGGTTTATCGCAGAACGCCACGCATTTTTCCGTTTGCGATGAGACTGCGATGGATGTAGCACCCACAACTGGCCCCTATAATTGGGGGCGAGGGAGTGCCGCATGGAGGCTGGGCTGGTCTTTCTTTGGAATGCGACGCGCGGCCATCGGCTGCGACCGTGGCGCAGCGAGTACCTGAAGTGGCGGCTGGAGACCTTCACCGGCAGGCACGCCGAGGAGGTTGGCGCGCGCGACTTCCTGCACTTTCTCTTCGCCGAACGAAGACAGTTGCTGCGCTTCCTGCGCTGGCTCTCGGAGATGAGGGTGTACGCGCGCGCGGTGGAGAAGCCTTGATGCGGACTTCGCGGCGCGCGTTTCTCGACACGGCGGCGCGGCTGGGCGCGGGCGTGGCGACGGCTTCGGTCCTGCCGCTTGGCGCAGTCGACCGGGCGTTGGCTGCCAAGCCTCGCGAACCTGCGAATTCGGGTGCGGCGGCGGGAGTCACAGGGGATGCGTCGCTGGGCTCCCATGCAGCGGCGCACAGGCTACTATACGGCTGCGCGGTCAACATGAATGCGCTTGCGGCGGATGCGGCCTATGCTGCGCTCATCCGCGAGCAATGCCGCATCGTGGTGGCGGAGAATGCGATGAAGTGGGGAGCGCTGCGGCCCACGCCCGATGGATTCAACTTCGAGCAGGCCGACGCGCTGCTGGCCTTCGCCGAGGCCAACCGCATGAAGATCCGCGGGCACAATCTGGTGTGGCACCGCGACAATCCGCGGTGGTTCGACGCCCAGGCAACGGCGGCCAATGCGCGCGGTCTGCTAGTGACGCATATCGAGACTGTGGTGGGGCGGTATGCGGGACGGATACACTCGTGGGACGTGGTTAACGAGGCCATCGACGTGGCCGATGGACGGCCGGATGGGTTGCGCAACTCACCCTGGCTGCGGCTGGTCGGCGAGGAGTACATCGAGCTGGCGTTCAAGACGGCGCGCGATGCCGACCCGCAGGCGCTGTTGACCTACAACGACTACGGGACCGAGCAGGAGACGCGCGCGGGCGAGCAGAAACGCGCGGCGGCGATCGAGCTGCTGCGCCGCATGGTGGCGCGCAGGGTGCCGGTGGATGCGGTTGGCGTGCAATCGCACATCGCGGCGTGGGCCACGCAGGCTGGCGGCATTCCGGTTGCGGCGATGCCGTACGGGGCAGGCTTGATGCGGTTTATCGCATCGGCGCGCGAGCTGGGGCTACAGGTCTTTATCACCGAGATGGATGTGAACGACCGCGCGTTGCCGGCGGACGTTCCGGGGCGCGATGCGGCGGTGGCTACGGCGTACCGGCAGTATCTGGAGTTGGTGCTGGGCGATCCGGCGGTGCGACTGGTGCTGACCTGGGGGATCACGGACCGCTATACCTGGCTCAACCGCGAAGAGGGTCGCGCGGACGGACTGCCGGAGCGGCCACTGCCGTTCGATGCGGCGGACCGCGCCGCGCCTGCGTTCTTCGCAATGCGCGATTCGTTCGACCGGCGCGCGGCACTCTCCAGCCACGGATGAGCCTGCTGGCGACGCACGGTTGTCTCCACAATTCGATTACAGTTAGACCGGGTCCGATTTAGTGGAACGCCCTTTGCCTGGGCCGCATCTGATGGAGTGTCTGTAGCAAAATGGAAGTTCGGAAATCGCGGAACAAATTCCGAAATCGCGAAACGAAGGGGCGAAGCAATGGGCAAGTGGGTGAAGCTGAAGGCGGACGATGGGCATGAACTGGGCGCGTATGTGGCGACGCCCGCGCAGGAGCCGATTGGCGCGCTGGTGGTGGTGCAGGAGATATTCGGCGTGAACAAGTCGATCCGCGGGGTTGCCGACGAGTATGCGCGCGAGGGGTTTCTGGCGATTGCGCCCGCGTTGTTTGATCGCTTCGAGCGCAATGTCGAACTGGGCTATGGCGAGGCGGATATGAAGAAGGCGTTCACGGTCTACTATCCCAAGCTCGATCCGGATGTGTCGCTGCTGGACATCGCCGCGGCCTTCCACTTTGGCAAGCAATCGGGCAAGCCGACCGGCGTGCTGGGGTTCTGCTACGGCGGATTGACCAGTTGGCTTGCGGCCACGCGCGGCGACAAGCTGCGGATGAAGCCGGACTGCTGCGGCGGCTACTACGCGGGCGGCATCGGCAAGGTGGCCGCGGAGAAGCCGGTCTGCGCGGTGCTGCTGCACTTCGGGGCGGCTGACGATCACATCGGCAGCGACCAGGTCGAAGCGGTGCACGGCGCGCATCCCGATGTGGAGATATGCCTCTACGAAGGCGTGGGCCACGCGTTCGCCAACCCCGACCGTCCGAGCTACAACGCGGCGGCGGCGGCGCTGGCGCACACGCGGTCGCTGGCGTTCCTGAAAAAGAATCTGGGCTGAAGCCTCTTTCCCGGCTGGCGAGTTGGTGCAATTTGCCGTCCGATGCTATTCTTGACGGAGATACTACGACCGAAGAAGTGACTAGAAGATCAGGAGCAACAACAGCTGTGTTGGAATCGGTAAAGAAGACAGGAATTATTGAGAAGTTTCGCACCCACGACACGGACACCGGAAGCCCGGAGGTCCAGATTGCCCTCCTGAGCGAGCGCATTGGCGAGTTGACCGAGCACTTCAAGTTGCATAAGAAGGACCATGGCTCCCGCCGCGGCCTTCTGATGCTGGTGAGCAAGCGCCGCGGTCTGCTCGACTACCTGAAGAAGTGCGACTCCGACCGCTACCGCGAGGTCATCGCGAAGCTGGGCATACGCAAGTAGGCCGCACTGGGACATCCCATCGCCATGGACGCACGCAGGACCCGCCACACCCCGGCAGTCGACTTCACGCGCAACCGCTTCGGCGGTTGCCGCCGGAGTTGCTGACGATGGCAGAGGTTGCAAGCGCGAACGTTTTTGTAGTTGTTTTTGAGTCCGTTGCACGGCCCCTGGGCCGGTCATGCCGTTCCGCGACTTGCCAACCTGTTTTACGGATTTCCACCCTACAGCCGGCTGCCTCTAGCGGCCACCGGGCCAAGCAGCCACAGAGCGCTGCATCGCTGCACGCTCGGTTGAGCGGCGCACCCACAAGTTCCATCATTGAATGCAGAACGAGAGAAGAGGTACACCATGAAGCAGGACGTTACAGTTGAGCTTGCCGGCGGCAAGCAGATTAAGTTCGAGACCGGACGGATGGCCAAGCAGGCCTCCGGTGCGGCGCTCACCACCAGCGGAGACACCGTAGTCCTGGCCACGGCCGAGGCCGCGCCCGACCCCAAGGAAGGCATCGACTTCTTCCCCCTCACGGTCGAGTACCGCGAGAACACATACGCCGGCGGACGCATCCCCGGCGGATTCATCAAGCGCGAGGGACGCCCCAGCGAGAAGGAGATCCTGACCTGCCGCCAGATCGACCGTCCGATCCGCCCACTCTTCCCGGAGACCTTCCGCAACGAGACGCAGGTGGTGGCGTTCGTCTACTCTGCGGACAAGGAGAACGACCCGGACGTGATGGGGATCAACGGTGCGAGCTGCTCTCTGGCTCTCTCGGACATTCCGTTCCACGGCCCGGAGGGCGCGGTGCGGATTGGGCTGATCGACGGCGCGTTCATCGTCAACCCGACCTACGCGGAGCGCGAGAAGAGCCTGCTCAACATCATGGTCGTCGGCACTAAAGACGGCATTGTGATGGTGGAGTCTGGCTCGAAGGAGTGCAGCGAGGTGCAGGTGGTGGATGCCATCGAGTTCGCGCATGAGCAGATCAAGAAGATCTGCGCGGCGATCGAGGACCTGGTATCGCGCGCTGGCAAGGCGAAGCGCGTGCCCGCCGCGGTGGAGCTCGATCAGGCATATCTCAACGAGCTTACCGCGAAGGTTGGCGTGCAGTTGAAGGACGCGCTGGACACGCAGAAGCACCCCAAGTTCGACAGCTACGCGCTGGTGAAAGAGATCAAGGACGCGTTGAAGAAGGAGTTGCCGGAGGGCGACGCCGCGGCCGCCAAGAAGCTCAGCAAGTACTACGAGCTGTTGCGCGAGCGGATATTCCGCGATCAGGTATTGAACGACCGCGTTCGACCGGACCACCGCGCCTTCGACGAGATCCGGCCGATCTCAATTGAGGTTGGGGTGCTGCCGCGGGTCCACGGCTCGGCGTTGTTCACGCGCGGCGAGACGCAGGCGTTGGTGTCTGCGACGCTGGGCACCACCGACGACGCGCAGCGCATGGAGAGCTATGTGGGCGAGCAGAAGCGCCGCTTTATGCTGCACTACAACTTTCCGCCCTTCTCAGTGGGCGAGGTGGGGCGGATGGGCGGCGTGGGACGGCGCGAGATCGGCCACGGCGCGCTGGCATGGCGCGCCATCGAGGCCGTGCTGCCGGGCGAGGACGAGTCGCCGTATGTGCTGCGCGTGGTATCGGACATCCTGGAGTCGAACGGTTCGTCTTCGATGGCCACGGTCTGCGGCGCGTCGCTGGCGCTGATGCAGGCCGGCATCCCCATCAAGAGCGCGGTTGCGGGCGTTGCCATGGGGCTGGTGAAGGAGGGCGACAAATACGCCGTCCTCTCCGACATCGCCGGCGCGGAGGACCACTACGGCGACATGGACTTCAAGGTCACCGGAACGCGCAAGGGCATCACGGCGCTGCAGATGGACATCAAGATCATGGGCATCACGGCGCAGATCATGCGCGAGGCGCTGGAACAGGCGCGACGCGGTCGGCTGCACCTGCTGGACATCATGGATGCGACGATCGGCAAGGCGAACGAAGAGAAGTCGCAGTTTGCGCCGCGCATTCACACCATCCAGATTCCGACCGACAAGATACGCGACCTGATCGGGCCGGGGGGCAAGGTGATCCGCGGGATCATCGACGCGACCGGGGTGAAGATCGATGTGGACGATACGGGCCGCGTCAACGTGGCTTCGAGCGACGCGGACGGACTGGCCGCCGCGATCCAGATGATCTCCGACATTACGGCTGTGCCGGAGATCGGCAAGACGTATCTGGGCAAGGTGGTGCGGATCGCGGAGTTTGGCGCGTTCGTGGAGATATTCCCCGGGACCGACGGACTGCTGCACGTCTCGGAGATCGCGGAGCATCGCGTGAAGGAAGTGAAGGACGAGCTGCACGAGGGCGACCAGATTCTGGTGAAGGTGCTCTCCATCGAGGGGAACCGGATCAAGCTCTCGCGCAAGGCCGTGCTGCGCGAGCAGCGGGCGAAGCTGGGACTGCCGGAGGCTGGCGAAGACGGCGGGCAGATCGGGACCGCTGGCTCGGCCTACGCGCCTCCCAGCGAGGACGATGACGATGAGGTTCTGGTCGAGGGGGGCGAGGAGTTTCTCGGCGAGGAAGGCGACGATGCGTCGGACGATGAGCCGAACTTCAACCGCGCCGATGGCGTTCCTGTCCCGGCGGGTGGACGTGGTCCCAGCGGGCCTGGCGGCGGACGCGGTCCCGGTGGCGGCGGAGATCGTCGGCCGGGTGGCCGTCGCCGTCGCAGCGGACGACGTCCGGGCGGTCCCGGCGGAGCGCCTCCGAGTGGCGGCGGGAACCGGTAAAACATGGCCGCCGCGCCTGACGTGCGGATATCAGTTGAGGTAGAGACAACGGCGAGGTCTGGGAAGTATCCAGACTTCGCCGTCTGCTTGTGGGGAGTGCGCGGCAGGGAATACAGGCTGGTGCGCGGCGGCGATTTTGCAACCGCAGTGTGAGGTGGGGAAGTACACTGCTATGCATGGCAGCTTCGATGTATATCGTGGTCGAGGGCGAGGATCCGGGGTTCGACATCTTCGTCAATGGGCGGGCGCTGGCGAGGCATGAAGACGCGCTGGAACGGCTGGCGCTGCGGCTGGGGGTGAGGCCGCTGATCGAGTATTTTTCAGCGGACGAGAACTCCATGGCGCTGCTGATCGAGGAGGGTGGCGGCAATCCCGAGCTGATGCGGCGTCTGCCTCCGCCGCAGTGGTACGCGGCAGACGATGGGTTGGCGACGGTGCGGGCGCTGGTGAGGGAGTTGCAGGACGATCCGCAGCAGCTTGGGACGGAAGGGCCACAGGTGCTCTGCGAGCTGGAGGAGTACGCGCGCGTGCTGGAGCGGACGGTGAAGGCCGGGCTGCGCTGGCATTTGGCGGTGAGCTGGCGGTAGAGTTCATCCCACTCATGCGAGGAGACCGCGATGAATGTGGCACACGGCTATGGCTGATATTTCCAGAGGTCGTTTAGCTCTCCCTGCGTCCCGGTTGAATCAAATCCGTTGCCTCCGAAGAGCCAGAGGTTGCCGTTGCTGTCGATCCAGCTGAGAGCGGATTCTCGGCCGCCGGGAACATTGCCGGTAGCGGCAACGCCAAGTGTGCCATATATACCCGACATGCCTCCGTTCGCGCCAACCGAATTCGACCCGCTCACCCACGTCCATTCTTTGGTAGCAGGATTGAACTCCCAAAGGTCATTTAGATGTCCCCACGTCCCGGTTGCATCAACTCCCTGGCCGCCAAAGAGCCAAAGGTTTCCGCTACTGTCGATCCAGCTAACAGCGGTGTATCGGCCACCGGGAACATTGCCAGCAGCGGCAACGCCAAGTGTGCCGTATACACCATACAAGTCTCCGTTCACGCCTATCGTATTCGACCCGCTCACCCACGTCCATTCTTTGGTGGCAGGATCGAACTCCCAAAGATCGTTTAGCTCAGCGAACGTCCCTGTTGAATCAAATCCCTTGCCGCCGAAGAGCCAAAGGTTGCTGCTGCTGTCGATCCAGCTAACTGCAGAGTCTCGGCCGCCGGGAACATTGCCGGTAGCGGCAACGCCAAGTGTGCCGTAGATACCAGGCTGACCATGGCTAATCGTACTCCCTGTGCTGCTGCCGCTTACCCACGTCCATTCTTTGGTAGCAGGCTCGAACTCCCAGAGGTCGTTTAGTTCTCCCCCAGTCCCGACTGAACCAAATCCGTTGCCGCCGAAGAGCCAAGGGTTGCCGCTGCTGTCGACCCAGCTAACGGCACCCCAACGACCTCCTGGGATGTTAGAGGTAGCGGCAACACCAAGAGTGCCGTAAACACCGGACGCGCCTCCGTTCGAACCAACCGCATTCGCCCCGCTTTCCCACGTCCATTTATTGACCTTGACCTTGCTTGTCGTGTTGCCTTGCATGGAAGAGGCAGAGTTTCCGCATCCAGTGAGGGAGATCATGATTGGGAGAATCAATACTGAAGCAATCGTTCCATGGAACCGCATGACGGCAAGCCTTTCGAGCGGAAGAGAGTGTATGCGCTAAATACAGTGTAATCACTGCTGTCCGGCTATAAGTTGAACAGAATCAGTTGGTTGTCAGAGCAAGGT
>VFSW01007397.1_pt1 | contig 15939 bp, 14 predicted proteins | sample 5358111 | NCBI WGS metagenome assembly VFSW01 (sample SAMN11554181, study PRJNA540505) | mine drainage metagenome | isolation source: sediment from site ElyBrook_90M | place: USA: Ely Copper Mine, Vershire, VT | collected 2017 | reverse complement strand
GTACGGTAATCAGAAGCGGCTCGAATGAGCTCGCCTGCCGCACGATCGCTGCCAGAGGCTCAAGCATTGCCGTTGGAGCGCATCTCTCGACCAGAGCGGCGAATGCAGCAGGATCCATTGTTGAAAGCCTCGTTTTTAAATCTGGGCAGATGACAGTTGCCGCTAAGCGGCGAGGCCGAGGCTTGACGAATCGTCGATCGCTCGTCCGTAAATCTTTCCCGCCGACCGGATTGCTCCAAGAGCATCATCGGTGACCGGCAACAGCCCAGCGATGGCTTTGGTGGCTCCGATCTGACGAGGTTCGCCGAGGCGATCGAGGCCCCACCCGGCCCGGCGCAGGATTCGCTCCATTCGCAGATCAGTGACGGTCGCGATCGCCTGAAGGTCGTGCTGCTGACCCCATTCGATCATTGCCGCAAACAGCAGGAAAGTTGCTTCTTTCAAGCCATTCTCGGCTGTGGCCGCCACATTTTGTGTATCGACGCAGAAGCGCGAGCTCTCCCAGATCTTGGCGTTTTTTGGCGCAGCCTGACCGTCCAACAAGATCGGAAACGTATCCGCCAGCATGTTGCGGCCGGTGGTCGGCAGCAGGCGGACACAACCGACAACGTCTTGCCGATCGATACCCAACAGATAAGTCGGCGACAGCGCATCGTATCGGTCGATCTCGAGTCCGCCCGACACCGAAACGTCCCATTCCAACCGATCCCGAAAGACGCGCCGTCGCAGACGATGCATCCCGAGCGTTAGCTCGGAATTCCGTAAGAGCGCCGGACGCGTGAGTGCGATGACATTCATTCTTGATCTCCAGCTGCGAATCACAGGTTCGAGATCCACGAAATCAGGAGCGGTCACCGCTTGAAGCTGTCAGTTTCGACAGGGTATCGGGAAAACTGTGGCCTGCCCCAAAGCTGCCGTAAGGTCGCCGTAGACGGCGCACACGCAGGGCGCGAGTGTCGGCGCAGTCGCGTTCACGTCCTGTTAGAATAAATATAAACTTGATCAAGAGGCACAATGAAAGATGTCCAAAGGGCCTGCCATGAATTTGTCGATTGTCTTCACACTGCTCGCACTGAAGATGATTTCCGGCGCGTCGCGGAGCGGACCGCGCACGGATTGGGATTCCGTTGGTTTGCTTATTTCGGGCGCGGCACGAATGCCCGTAATCTAATCTCGTCCTATCCGAAGAGCTGGACCGACCACTACTTCGATGAAAAATACGATGAGATCGACCCTGTTCTGCAGAAGCCGCTAACCCCCTGCCGAGTGTTTCCTTGGGACGGACGAGCTGCGCGATCCGCGAAATCCGCCAGAGAACGCCGTCTGTTTGACGATGCGCTCAGTTTCAAGATCAGGACAGGTTTGACGGTTCGGATTCCCGGCGGCAATGGACAATCCGCGGCGTTCACGCTGGCGGTGGATGACCGGAGCCTTGGACTCGACCGTTTCGTTGAGACCTCCCAGGATCTCTTGCAAATGATCGGCCTTACCTACCATGCGCATGTGAGCGCCAGGATTGGACGAGGCTCGTTAACCGATCAGACTGGCACCACGCTGACGCAGCGGGAACGGCAGTGCCTTGCATGGATATCTCAGGGTAAGACAATGCAAGACATTGCATCACTTCTCGACGTCACACCGCGCGGTGTGAAGTTCCATCTCGACAACGCACGGCGAAATCTTGCCGCATTGTCCCTTCCCCACGCCGTTGCGCTTGCGATGCGTCAGGGGTTATTGCCGTAAGCGATGCTTGGGTCTGGGTCATTGGCCGATCTCCGGCGCCTGCATCAAATCGGCCCACAGGATCTGCCGCTCACAGTTGTTGCACATGCCCCCATTATCTGTGTTTGCGGGTTCGTCGAGAGAGCAATTGGGCGTCCCCCTGTGGGGGCCGGGCTGGCGGCTGCGCTGAAGCCCCGCATGCGGGTCTTCCCCCTCGCGGGCGGCCATCCCTGACGCAGGCGGGGTGCGTGGCCCAATAGCCGCAAAGGCTGCCCTGATCTGGAAGCGTGCGAATCGATTGGTTTTACCTTCATTGGCGCTACACTTCCCTCACTGGCGGGCGATTCGTCGCCCATCCCCAGCATGGTCCTTTGTTCTTCGTAGGCCCTCCACTTCAACATTGGCTCGGCGGACCGACAAACGTGTCAGAAGCAGCATTCAAACTGAAACCATTGGAAGCTCCACACTATCGCGAGCCGCCACACAATATCGAAGCTGAACAAGCACTACTCGGCGCCGTGTTGATCAACAACGACGCCTACCATCGCGTTGCCGATTTCCTGAAGACGAATCATTTCTTCGAGCCTCTGCACGGGACCATATTTGAGGTGATGAGCGAGCTGATCCGCTCAAACAAAATTGCCAATCCAATCACCCTTAAGACCTTCCTTCCTGCGACACTTGACATTGCCGGACTATCTGTTGCGCAGTATCTCGCACGCCTGGCTGCGGAAGCGACGACCGTCATCAATGCAGCCGATTACGGCCGAACAGTCTACGACCTCGCGGTGCGACGCGAGTTGATCAAGATCGCCGAGGACATGCTCAATGACGCATTTGACGCGGCCGTCGATTGCGCTCCGCAAGATCAGATCCAGCATGCCGAGCAGCTTCTGTATGAAATCGCCGAAACAGGACGCTATGGCGGCGGCTTCGAGACGTTTGAGACCGCGCTGGACAACGCCATTGACAGGGCCGCGCAAGCTTACCAGTCCGATGGCAGGCTCTCGGGGCTTGCTACCGGCCTCAAGGATCTTGATGCCAAAATGGGCGGTCTTCAACCGACCGACCTCATCATCATCGCCGGCAGACCAGGCATGGGAAAGACGTCACTCGCCACCAACATAGCATTCAACGTCGCAAGCGCCTACGACGCGGCACAACAGATCGACGGTTCGCTGAGGCCCGTCGCCGGGGGCATCGTCGCCTTCTTTTCACTGGAAATGTCGTCGGAACAGCTTGCCACCCGGGTGCTCTCCGAACAGGCGGAAGTCCCCTCCTCCAGCATCAGGCGTGGTGACATTGACGAGACCGATTTCAGCAGGCTGCTCGACTACCGCCAGAAAATGCGCCGCCTGCCGCTCTTCATCGACCAGACCGGCGCGCTCTCCATCGCCCAGCTCGCAGCCCGCGCGCGCCGTCTGAAACGACAGCGAGGCCTGCACCTCATTGTCGTCGACTATATTCAGCTCATGCAGGGCAGATCCCAGCGCGCTGCACAGAATCGCGTTCAGGAAATCACCGAGATCACGACCGGGTTGAAAGCGCTGGCCAAAGAGCTCAACGTCCCGATCGTTGCGCTGTCCCAGCTCTCGCGCGGGGTCGAAAATCGCGACGAAAAGCGGCCGCAACTCTCGGATTTGCGCGAGTCAGGCTCGATCGAACAAGACGCCGACGTCGTCATGTTCGTCTATCGCGAAGAGTATTATCTCAAGAACAAAGAGCCCAGGCCGGGCACCGACGACCATCTCACCTGGGAATCCGAGATGAGGGACGCGCGCGGCAAGGCGGAAGTCATCATCGCGAAGCAGCGGCACGGTCCGACAGGGACAGTCGCCATGACGTTTCAAGGCGAATTCACCCGCTTCTTCGATCTGGCCGAACGCAGCCACTTGCCACACCAATCCACGTAAGTACCGGCACTCGCTGCTCGATCACGCTTTGCTTTGCGGGGTCGCTGCAAGGGCCAACTCGCACGCGTCGACCACCACTCAGTCTTCACCGGTTCAACGGAAGGACGGCACTTGATCTCGCGTGTTGATCACGACGGCATGGACCCGCGGATGAGAGATGTACGGTTCGGCAAGCCCTGCTTCCGGGAAGGACCGACCCCGCTCTCGAATGGGCTTTCCTTGGTTCAAGCGCGGCCTTCCACGATCAACCCGCAAGGGGTTCGCTACGCAAGCGTGCGACCTCTTCGGCTTCGCCTGCGAGGTGACCGCGGCCTCCCCTGAACACGTCGGCGCCTGTCGAGCGGGGACGGTCCCCGCTACAAGACGGGAACCTCACGATGTCGCACAATCTCACCCTCGCACAGAATCACGCCTTCGATCTGGCCCGCACGCTGATGGTGCCGGTCGTCCTCTTTGAGGTTGATGACGAATTCGGCGTCATGGTCTCCAGCGAATACGACGGCGAAGAGAACGCCATCGTTCATGAATACGATCCGTGGTCCCCGGCTCATTGAGCCGGGTGACCGGCTGCCGCTGGCGCCTTGCCGGCTGCAAGGGAAGCTTCGCCGCGCCCGTGATCCGCCGATTGATGGCTCATCAGCGCGCCCTTGCATCCGGCAGGCTTCGCGGCCGGTCGGGGATGTTCCGCAAGGTTTGGAACAAGCGAGACCAACCGAGGAAAGGGCCGGAGGTCGCCTGCGGCGAGCCCGGTGAAGGAAGATGGACAAGAAAGAAATCGAAGGGTTGCGCGAAAAGGTCAGCTGCGCCGCCCTGCTCGAAAAGGAAAGCTGGAAAGTCGACATCAAGGAAAGCACCCGCCGCGCGATCAAATATCGACGCGACAGCAAGATCGTGATTGTTATCCATGATGGCCGCGGCTGGTTCGATCCGCTGTCGACCGCAAAAGGGGACGTGTTTTCGCTCGCCGACTACCTCGGTGCCGGCGGCTTCACCGACGCGTGCGATCGTGTCGCTGATGTCGTCGGCTTCATCCCGAGCGCGCCGGTCTGGCAACGTCCTGCCAAGCCGAAGGCGATCGGCTCCATTGCGGTCCGTTGGCGACATCGCTTTGGACCTCGGCCCGGCTCCCCGACCTGGCGCTATCTGACCGACGAACGGCATATCCCTCATCGCATCATCGCCGCTGCTGTTACCCATGGCCGGCTGCGGGAGGGCCCGGTTGGCAGCATGTGGGCGGCGCACACAGATTGCAGCGACACCGTCACCGGCTGGGAAGAGCGCGGCCCGAGCTGGCGCGGCTTTGCGACCGGCGGCGCCAAGGAGCTGTTCCGCCTCGGTGCTTCCGATTGCACACGCGTCTGCGTGACCGAAGCGGCGGTCGACGCTATGAGCCTGGCTGCGCTCGAAGAACTGCGTGATGACACGCTCTACGTCAGCACAGGAGGCGGATGGGCTCCTGCGACGGAGGACGCAATCCGCGCCTTGGCCAGACGCGCCAACGTCCTGCTGGTGGCCGCGACCGACAACAATCGGCAGGGCGAGGTGTATGCCGGGCGCATTCGGGCCATCGCGGAGGAAACCGGATCCCGTTTTGCGCGATCGCGACCGCGCGCCGACGATTGGAACGAAGACCTGAGCGCCGCGTGAGGTGGCCAACAGCGAACGCGAAGGAGAACGCCAAGGGTAGGCATGGGTCCGTGCCGCATGCCCGCCCGGCGTGTCAAGGGAAGCTGCGCCCGCGTTCCGCGGCCCTTGACCCGTCGGACCGGAGACGCGGCCGCCCGAGGGTGTTTGCAACACCCAAAGGGAAGGGCCAACCCACGCCTGTTTTCACGATCGAAACAACCTATCGCCTGCCGGTCTATCGTCACCAGACCTATGAGGCCGCGACGATGGAAGAGGCTTGTCGCCTCGCTGTCGACGACGATTGGTCTACCGAAAAACGCGACTACGAGTCCGCCGGCGAAACCTATGTGACGGGCATCTGGTCTGGCGAGAATGCCGCCTATAGCGGAGCCGCACAGCCGATTCCCTCTCACTATGTCGAGGCGCCGCAGCGCGTCGCCTTGCACTTTGAGGTGCTGCTCGGCCTCGTCAAGGTTCTCGCGAGCCAAAGCGACACCGAGCAACTCGACCGTGCCTTCTGGCTCGAACGCGCGCAGTCAGCGATTGCCAAGGCGGAGGCGATTCTCGCCGGCGGCCGCGAACCGGATTGACGAGGCTCGCGCGCGCTCTGCCTGACGGCGCAGCAATCTCGCGTGTCGCATCTGAAACCCTGCCGCATCGCCCATCGCGATCTCCGTCTCGGTTGCGGACGTGCTGGACGTGGCGGCCCGCGGGTCAACGGGCAAGCCGTTCCCCATCGCGAGACGCGACTGGTGACCCTCGCGCCTGAACCCCGTCCTGCAGACCGCTCACCGCAACGGAGATCGAAAGGCGCTGTCGATGTGCAGGGTTCTCAACAAACATCACGCAGGCGTGCCCGCGGGCGCGGTCTATATCGGGCGCGGCAGCAAGTGGGGCAATCCGTTTCGGATCGGTCCCGACGGCGATCTCTTGATGCGGTTCGCGAATGCGACGCGCGAGGAGCGGATCGCATGGTGGCGTGACGTCAAGGCTGCCGCTTGAGCGCGCAAGAAAGGTCCGGGAAAAATAAGCTGAGAGAACGGGAAAACCGAACCCGTTGCCGCATGCCCGGCCGGCGCGTCAAGGGTGAAGCTTCGCCCGCGTGCCGCGGCCCTTGACCCGCCGGACGGAGAGGCGGCTGCCGAGAAGGTGTGACGAAGGACTGGAGTGATGAGGAGATCAGGCGGATCGCTCGCGCTTCAACCCGGTCAGGCCAAAAGGAGCCGCCGATGCACACCTGTTCCACCATCCGCAAAATCTTCGAAGGCGTCGCCACGCGCCCCGAAATGTACCGCATGTTCAACCGCCATCGCGGCGATCCGGCGATGGCTAAAGGCGATGCCCAGCACCTCTTCGCCGGCGAGTGGTTCGAAATCGCCGAGCGCGAGCATGATTACATGCTGGAGATCTTGCCGCCGCTCTGGATGGGCGCCGACATGTTCGCGATGCGCGAATTACTGACCGGCAGTGTCACGAGCGTCTTCCTCTCGCTCGTGATCGACGGCCGCAGGCGGTTCTTCCACGGCTATTGCGACCTCTCCGACCGCGGCTCGGCGGAGCGCATGAAGCACGCGATCGTCGAGCGCGAGTCCCGGCCCGTCCGTGCCCTGACGCGCGAGGAGCGGCTCGAGCATATCTGGTCGAGCACGCATGATGACTATCGGAGCTACGCCGGAAAGGGCGTGCCCGCCGGCATGCAAGGTAAGCGCACCGTGCTTGTGTTCTGCAGTGGGCTCGGCACGACCCTGAAGCTTCTCAACGATCTCACCGACGACGAGGTCGCGGCCAAGCTTCCGGTGCAGCTGCGGCATCTTCCGCTACTCGCGGCTTGAGGGAGGACTTCATGGCGGACTATCACTCCCCGACCGTTGTCCAGCCGAACATCCCGGCGACGGACATGACACCGCTGGAGCGCCTGATCCTCGACCTCGTCTTCGACGCCGAGAATGATGAGGGCGGTATCTACTATCATTCATGCTGCGGCCCGAGCGACATCGTCACCCTGTCCGTCGATGTTTTGCGGACTGCTTGCGCGGCTTCGCACGAACAGGGTGAAAGCAGCATAGGCAAGCACGTCATCGCGCTCCTCGCGCGATACGATGCAGACGCCGGCGGCGATCCGCCTGACGACATTGACGTCGACCTCACCGACTCCGACACCGGCTGGGACCAGATGTTTCAGGACATCGTACGCCGCTCGGCCGCGATCAACGAGATCGTCGTCACAACAGCGTTTACCTGCACGAAGATGCGGCCGGACGGCTTCGGCGGCAGTGTAATGCTCATCACGGCCGAGGCTATCCGCTACCGGTCCACAACTGACATCCTTGAGGAGTTCTGGAACGGGGCCACCATGGCGGCCGCCGCTCGCCAAGTCCCCACGTCCACGGACAGCCCGTAGGCGACGTCCCCTGATGCACTGCGACAAGCCCGGCCAAGCGCCGGGCTTCGCTTTTCTGGCGCCGGCAGATCGTCCGGTCGCTCCATCAACCCAATGCGAACGCTATCGCCTGCCTGCCCGGCGGGAGGGCGGCACGCGCCTCTATCACAAGGAGAGTCTTCAATGGCGCATGATGATCCGTACACCCTCGATCTCTTCGGCAACACCTCGCTGGCGTCCGGCCTCGGTCTCGGCGTGACAGCCTTTCCCGCCATGATTGAGGTCGACGATAATGATCACGTTCGGTCGTCGCCGATACCACATTCGCCCATTCCGATTGCCTCTTCTCTTTTGCAGCCGGCAAGGGCCCGAGGCCAGGATTTTCGCCTCGTTGGGAGTCGGGAGCTTGCGAGGAGCTGGCGCGAGCGCGCCCGGGATAATCTCGCCGCGATCCGACTGGCAGCTGAGATCGAGGCCTTGCAGCGGCCGGCGACCGAAGAGGAGCAGGCGCGGCTCATCCGGTTTACCGGCTTTGGCGCCTCCGAGCTCGCCAACGGCGCCTTTCGACGCCCCGGCGAGGACGCGTTCCGCAAAGGCTGGGAGGAAATCGGCGAAGTGCTCGAACGCCTGGTGGACCCGGGTTCCTATGCTTCCCTGGCCCGCTGCACGCAGTACGCCCATTTCACGCCTGAGTTTATCGTCCGCGCAGTGTGGTCCGGGGTACAGCGGCTCGGCTTTCGTGGCGGCCGCGTGCTTGAACCCGGCATTGGCAGCGGCCTGTTTCCGGCGCTCATGCCGGAGAACCTGCGCGGGTCGTGCCATCTCACAGGCGTCGAGCTCGATCCGATCACCGCGCGCATCGCAGCCTTGCTGCATCCTCGCGCCAACATCATCAACCAGGACTTCGCACGAACCGAACTCCCCCAGCACTTTGATCTCGCGATCGGTAATCCGCCGTTTTCCGATCGCACGGTGCGCAGCGACCGGGCGTTCCGGTCTCTCGGCCTTCGACTCCATGACTATTTCATCGTCAAGGCGATCGACCGGCTGAAGCCTGGAGGTCTCGCCGCTCTCGTCACCTCGCATGGCACGATGGACAAAGCGGACGCGTCCGCGCGTGAGTACATCGCCGGTCGCGCCAATCTTGTCGGCGCCATCCGGTTGCCCGAGGGGAGCTTCCGCGCCGACGCCGGCACGGACGTTGGCGTCGACATCCTCTTCTTCCGGAAGCGCCGCGATGGCGATACTCCCGGCGACGATACCTGGCTCGATCTCGCCGAAATCCATGCCGCAACGGAGCACGAGGGCGCTATCCGGGTGAACCGCTATTTCGCGGAGCGCCCCGAGATGATGCTCGGTGAGCATGCACTCGCGTCTGGCCCCTATGGCGAGACGTACAAGTGCGTACCGCGCCCGACTGTCGTGCTCGAAGACGCGCTCGCCGCCACCATCCTCCATCTTCCGGATGCCATCTACGACGGCGCTCCGGAGACGACCGGCTTCGATTCTGACGAGACGCCGACCGTTGTCGCAACCGCTGCAGGCGTCGGCATCCGCGAAGGCAGCTATTTCGTCGGCAAGAACACGGCCTTGATGCAGATGGTCGACGGCACAGCCGTCATCATTCCTGTGAAGAAGGGGAGGAATGCCGACGGCGTCTTCGCCAAGCACGCGCGGATCATCCGCAAGCTGATTCCGATCCGCGACGCGGTTCGCGAGATCCTTAAGTGCCAGGAGACCGACCAGCCGTGGAAGCAGGCGCAGGTCCGGTTGCGCATCGCCTGGAGCTCTTTCGTCCGCGACTTCGGGCCGATCAACACCACGGTCGTATCGTCCCTGGAAGACGAAGAGACCGGTGAAGTGCGCGAGACGCACCGCCGGCCCAATCTGGCTCCGTTCGCGGATGACCCGGATTGCTGGCTCGTCGCCTCGATCGAAGACTATGACCTCGAGGCGAACACGGCGAGACCCGGGCCGATCTTCACCGAGCGCGTGATTGCGCCGCCACCGGCGCCTGTCATCGCCTCTGCTGCCGACGCGCTCGCCGTCGTGCTGAACGAGCGGGGCACGGTCGATCCCGACCACATCGCGGAGCTTTTGCACCGCGGCGCCGACGACGTGATCGGTGAGCTCGGCGACGCCATCTTCCGCGATCCCGCGACCGGCGCGTGGCACACTGCCGACGCCTATCTCTCCGGTGCGGTCCGCTCGAAGCTCGCCACAGCGGAAGCCGCCGCGGCCCTCGACCCGGTCTATGCGCGTAACGTCGAGGCGCTCAGCTGCGTCCAGCCGGCCGACCTTCGTCCATCCGACATCACGGCGCGGCTTGGCGCCCCGTGGATCCCGGCCGCCGACATCATCGCCTTCGTCAAGGAGACGATGGGCGCCGACATCACCATCCACCACACGGCCGAACTCGCCTGCTGGACGGTCAATGCCCGGCAGCTGTCATGGACGGCGGGGGGCACGACCGAATGGGGCACCCATCGGCGCCATGCCGGCGAGCTCCTCTCGGACGCGCTGAACTCGTCGATCCCGCAGATCTTCGACACCGTGAAGGACGGCGACAACGAGAGGCGCGTCCTCAACGCAGTCGAGACAGAGGCGGCCAAGGAAAAGCTCGGCAAGATCAAGACCGCCTTCCAGACCTGGATCTGGTCCGATCCCGACCGCACCGATCGGCTGGCCCGGCTTTACAACGACACATTCAACAACATCGTGCCCCGGCACTTCAACGGGGACCATCTGCAACTCCCGGGCGCCTCAGGCGCCTTTTCTCTTTACGAGCACCAGAAGCGGGCCATCTGGCGGATCATCTCGTCCGGAAGCACCTATGTCGCCCACGCCGTCGGCGCCGGCAAGACGCTGTCGATCGCGGCGGCGATCATGGAGCAGCGTCGTCTCGGCCTGATCAACAAGGCGATGCTCGTCGTGCCCGGCCATTGTCTGGCGCAGGCGGCGCGCGAATTTCTCGCACTCTATCCGAACGCTCGCATCCTCGTCGCCGACGAGACCAACATCGTGAAGGAGAAGCGCCATCGCTTCCTGTCGCGCGCGGCGACGGCGAACTGGGACGCGATCATCATCACCCACTCCGCGTTCAAGTTCATTCCGGTCCCCTCGCTTTTCGAGCAGCAGATGCTGCAGGACGAGCTCGAAGCTTACGAGGAGCTGCTGACGCGCGTCGATTCACAGGATCGTCTCTCCCGCAAGCGGATCGAGCGCATGAAGGAAGGGCACAAGGAACGACTCGAAGCGCTGGCTTCGCGCAAGGACGATCTCCTGACAATCGCCGAGATCGGAATAGACCAGATCATCGTCGACGAGGCGCAGGAGTTCCGGAAACTCTCCTTCGCCACCAATATGACGAGCCTGCGCGGCGTCGATCCGAACGGCTCGCAGCGCGCCTGGGACCTCTACGTCAAATCCCGCTTCGTTGACACAAAGAATCCCGACCGCGCGCTCGTGCTCGCCTCCGGCACGCCGATCACGAACACGCTGGGCGAGATGTTCACCGTGCAGCGTCTGATGGACCATGCCGCGCTCAAACAGAGAGGGCTGCACGAGTTCGACGCCTGGGCCTCGACCTTCGGCGACACCTCGACCGAACTCGAGCTTCAGCCTTCCGGCAAGTATCGCCCGGTCACCCGATTCAGCCAGTTCGTGAATGTGCCGGAACTGATCGCGATGTTCCGCTCCTTCGCGGACGTCGTGCTGCCGGAACACCTGCGCGATTATGTGAAGGTGCCGGCAATCTCGGCCGGCAAGCGCCAGATTCTCACGGCCGAGCCCACGCCGGCCTTCAAGGCCTATCAGCGTCTGCTTGATCAGCGCATCACCGCGATCGAGCAGCGCGATCGTGCGCCAGAGCCCGGCGACGACATTCTCCTCTCCGTCATTACCGACGGCCGGCATGCTGCGATCGACCTGCGCCTCGTCGACCCCCAACAGGATAACGAGGAGGGCAACAAGCTCAACGCGCTGGTCGGCAATGCTTTCCGGATCTGGAAGGAGACGAGCGGCGCCACCTATCGGCGCAGGGATGGCCGACCCTTCGAGAAGCCCGGCGCCGGCCAGCTCATCTTCTCTGACCTTGGGACGCTGTCTGTCGAAGCCTCGCGCGGCTTTTCGGCCTATCGCTGGATCAGGAACGAACTGATCCGGCTCGGCGTGCCTCCTTCCGAGATCGCCTATATGCAGGACCACAAGAGGTCGGAGGCAAAGCAGCGTCTCTTCAACGATTTCAATGCCGGCAAGGTCCGCGTTCTTCTTGGATCGAGCGATACGATGGGCACCGGCGTCAACGTTCAGCTTCGCCTCAAGGCGCTCCACCATCTCGACGTGCCGTGGCTCCCCTCGCAGATCGAACAGCGCGAGGGCCGTATCGTGCGCCAGGGCAACCAGCATGACGAGGTCGAAATCTTCGCCTATGCCACGCTCGGCAGCCTCGATGCCACCATGTGGCAAAACAATGAGCGCAAGGCCCGTTTCATCGCCGCTGCGTTGTCAGGCGATACGAGCGTGCGGCGCCTGGAGGACCTGGGTGAAGGCCAGGCCAACCAGTTCGCCATGGCCAAGGCGATCGCATCCGGCGATCCACGCCTCATGCAGAAGGCGGGGCTTGAGGCCGAGATCGCGCGCCTCGAACGCCTGCACGCGGCGCATATCGACGATCAGCATGCGATTCGGCGGCAAATTCGCGACGCCGAGTGCGAGATCGAGCTCTCGACGCGCCGCATCGGCGATATTGCCAAGGATATCGCCCGTCTCGTTCCGACGGGTGGGGATGCCTTCACGATGACCGTCAACGGGACGGGCTTCGACGAGCGCAAGCTCGCTGGTCGCGCTTTGATGCAGGAGATCCTCACCCTCGTCCAGCTTCAGTACGAAAACGACGTGGTGATCGCCTCGATCGGCGGCTTCGACGTCACGTTCGAGGGCGAGCGTATCGGCCGAGACGGGTATCACTACGTGACCATGCTGCAGCGAACCGGCGCACAGTTCGAGATCGAGCTCCCGATGACCGTGACGCCGCTCGGCGCGGTCGCTCGTCTTGAGCACCCGCTGACGAATTTCGACGGTGAACAGGAGAACCATCGTCAGCGTCTTGCCGAAGCCCAGCGGCGCCTTGCCTCCTATCGCGGACGAGTCGGCGAAGCCTTCGCCTTCGCCGCCGAACTCGATCTCAAGCGCGCGGAACTCGCCGAGATCGAGGTCGATCTTGCGAATGACGGCGATCGCGCTGACACCGCCGGGCTAGCGGATGACAGTAGAGCGGCTGCTTGATCGCCGCAGTCTCGACCGGCTCCCGCCTCAGCGCGACAGCCGGTTCTCGTCATCGATCAGGGTGAGGCGAGACGGCGGTGAGTCACCCCAGTCCCAGAGTACGAGATTGAGGTCGCTCTCGCTTGCACCGGGCGCGAAGCTTCTGACCAGGAGCGCGCGAAAACCGTTGCCCATTAAGCGCCGGGCAAAGCTCTGCGTCCTTGCCTCTCCCGTCGCCTTCATCTGATCACGCCAAGTCGTGTCGGCAAGCGCGGCCGCATCCATGCCTTCGGCCTTCAGCGCCTCCTCGTCACGGCAATCAAAAATGTCCGCGATCTCCGCGTCGTAGAAGACGAGCGTCGTCGGCTGGAGGCTGCCCGCCTGGTTGGCTTCCCGGAGTGCGGTCATCACCGTCAGCGACGAATAGAGTGCTGGCACGCCCTTGGGATTGAACCGTCCGCCATAGAGTTCGGCGCCGCGGCCCGATAGCGGTTCACGCGCATAGATCGGGTTAAGAGCGCGATAGAGCGGGCCGCGATAGAGCATCGGCCGGATCAGGCGTGGACGCCGGCATCGACCGCATCGATGTATTCGAGCACCTCGTCGGCGCGACCGTTGCGCACAAGTTGCATGGCAGTTGACCCCGTAAAACCTGGCAGCGGCTCGGACCGATACCAGGCATAGGCGATCAGCGCCGACCCGAAACGCGGCTCGACCTTGTTGATGATCTCGACCATCTCACGCAGACGGCGCTGGGTCCTGTCCGAGCGAACCCGATCCTTGCGCTGAACGGCGTCCTTGCCCAGGCCGGCCGTGCGCGCGACTTCCTCACTCGTCGTCCGGAAGGCGTCCGCGATCTTGCGCGGGGCAAAGAAGCCGTCGTCGGCATAACGGACCAATCCCATGGCCTGTCTCCTTCAATCCTTTGTACCGCATATTATGACGCAATATAGCGTCAAATTAAGCGGCATTCAAGGGGTTTGGCGATGAAAAAGGGAGAGAAAACCTGCTCGCAGAGCAGGCGGAGCGGCGCCGCTGGCGCTCAACCGACCGTCTCGCGATCCCGGCCGCGGCGCGCTCGCAAGGCGCTTCGCGCCCCGCTCGCGCCTGCCGGGCAGGGATGCTCGCCGGCAGTTGCGCCGCCCCGTCCGCTCTGCGGGCCGGAAGGGGTCTTCGAAAAGAAGACGAGAGGGACCGCCGGGAAAACGCGGTCCGCAACCCCCTGAAATGGAGAATTTCCATGAGACTGATAACGGTCGATCCGCGCGCGCTTAAGCCCAACCCGGATCCGACGCGACGTACGGCTGCAGCACCGCAGGCCGACGCGCTCCTGCTCGCCACGATCAAGGCAGTCGGCATCGTGCAGCCCCCGATCATCTCGCCGCAGCAGGACGGCGGCAACGGCTATTACATTCAATACGGGCATCGCCGCGTTTCGCAGGCGATCGCCGCGGATCTGGCGGAAATCGAGGTGCTCGTCGCCGATCCCGAGACGGACAAGGACGCGCTGCGCGCCATCGTCGAGAATGTCGCGCGCGAGGGCATGAACCCGGTCGATCTGTGGCGTTCGATCGAGCGGTTGGTCGGGCTTGGCTGGACGGAGGAATCGATCGCCATCGCGCTCGCCCAGTCCGGGCGTCAGGTCCGCAAACTGCGTCTCCTCGCGAACGTCCTGCCGGCGATGCTCGACCAAATGGCTCGGGGCGATATGCCGAGCGAGCAGCAGTTGCGCGTCATCGCTGCCGCGACCGACGAGGAACAGGGCGAGGTCTGGAAGAAGCACAAGCCGAAAAAGGGCCAGCCGACCGTCTCCTGGAATGACGTCGCGCGGGCTTTGACGCGCACCCGCATGTATGCGCGCGATGCGAGCTTCGACGATGATCTCGCCAAGGCCTATGGCATCGTCTGGCAGGAGGACCTGTTCGCGCCGGCTAACGAGGACAGCCGCTACACCACCGACGTCGAGGCCTTTCTCGGCGCCCAGCACGAATGGATGGCCAATCATCTGCCGAAGCGTGGCGCCATCATCGAGGTCAACGAGTGGGGCCAGCCGAAACTACCGCCCAAGGCTGAGCGCGTGTACGGCAAGCCTGGCAAATCCGACCACGTCGGCATGTATCTCGACCGCAGCGGCAAGGTCGAGACGGTGACCTATCGGGTCCCGAAGCCGGACAAGACCAAGGGCGCCCTGGCCGGAGGCAACGACGCAGCCGCGGTGGCGAAGCCAAGGCCAGACGTGACGCGCAAGGGGCACGAGATGATCGGCGACATTCGCACCGATGCGCTGCACGAAGCGCTCGGCCGTGCGCCGATCGAGGAGGACACTCTTCTTGCCCTGGTCGTTCTGGCCTTCGCCGGCCAGAACGTCAGCATCGCCTCGGGTGCATCGGACAATCCCTACGGCCATGCACGGGTCGAGCGGCACGTCGTTCGGCTCGTCTCGCAGGAGGGCAAGCTCGACTTCGACCGGGAGACCCTGCACCAAGTCGCCCGTTCTGTCCTGAGCGATGTCCTCTCGTGCCGTGAGAACCGCTCGGACAGCGGCGTCGTCGCGCGCATCGCCGGCGAAACAATCGGCGCGGACGCCTTCCTGCCGAACATGGGCTCGGAGGAATTTCTGTCCTGCCTCTCGCGTCCCGCACTCGAGGGCGCCTGCGCCGGCACGTCCATCCTGCCTCGTCCGCGCGTCAAGGACACCAGGGCCGAACTCGTCAAGCACTTCGCCGATGGCCGGTTCGTTCATCCGAGCGCGCTATTCGCCTCGCCGCTTGAGAACGTCACAGCTTGGGTCGGCCGCTTCTCCGGCGACACGGATCCGGACGATGAACGCGATGCGCCGTCGGAGGAGTCCGACGCGCAAGCCGAGGACACAGATGCCGCGGACGATACGCCCACTGGCTTCGCCGAAGCTGCGGAATAGCGGCGGCCCTGCCCTTTCGAACGATCCCCGCCCCCGGGCCCCCGCCGGGGGGGGGTGGGGGGCGGGGGCAAGGCCCGGCGGGGCGGCGGGGCGGGCGCAGAGGGGTTGACCCC
>VFSW01007396.1_pt1 | contig 15939 bp, 7 predicted proteins | sample 5358111 | NCBI WGS metagenome assembly VFSW01 (sample SAMN11554181, study PRJNA540505) | mine drainage metagenome | isolation source: sediment from site ElyBrook_90M | place: USA: Ely Copper Mine, Vershire, VT | collected 2017 | reverse complement strand
AATTTCACCTGATCAATCTGTTGTTTGTATAGTCGGAAGTGATCGTCTGCCTGACGGTTTAAGGTTGAGCAGTTCGGAAAAAGAGTTTGCTGAGAAACAGATGAAAGCAGGAGATGAATACATTTTTATCAATTCTTACAAAAGGTGCCTCTACCTGATCAGGCTGAAGGAAAATATCATCGGGTATAAAGTACGTGAAGAGCTTCGCAAGACCTCTTATAACTTAAGAAAATTAATAAAGGCGAATAATCATTCAGAGCTTGTTGTTACCTCAGAGAATGCCTATCCGGGCGCTGTTGAGGATTTTACCGAAGGACTGATCCTCAGCATCTATTCATTCGACAAGTACAAGACACAGGCAGAAGCGGGCGCCGACAGGAAGTACCCTGCAAAGATACTTCTGCAAGACGACATACCTGATTCAAATATAAAGTGGCTGACTGAACTTACCGATGCGGTTTATTTTACCCGTGATCTGATAAACGAGCCCGTTAACCACCTGAATGCTACAGCCCTGGCAGGGGCCATCAAAAAAATTGGTGATGCAGCCGGATATTCTGTCGAAGTACTTGAAAAACCCAGGATCGAAGCTCTTAAAATGGGAGGACTTCTGGCTGTCAACAAGGGAAGCGTTGATCCTCCGGTGTTTTGTATACTTGAGTATCATCCCAAAGGCTGCTTAAATAAGTACCCGATTGTCCTCGTCGGAAAAGGAGTAGTTTACGATACCGGCGGACTGAATATTAAGACAGGAGAATTCATGACGGGAATGAACAGGGACATGGCCGGCGCTGCCATTGTCGCAGGTGTTTTACATACAATTGCCACTACAGGTGTTCCTTTGCATATCATCGGACTGGTCCCGTCCACAGATAACAGACCGGGAGGGAATGCCTATACCCAGGGAGATGTGATCACAATGTACAATAAAATGACTGTTGAGATCGGCAATACTGATGCTGAAGGCAGAATGATCCTTGCCGATGCCATCAGCTATGCATCAAAATATTCACCTGAGCTTATAATTGATATTGCCACACTCACCGGATCAGCTGCAATGACATTTTCAAACAAGGCGATTGCCGTGATGACAAATGCTGACAGGAAATATATTGATCTTCTTGCCGAATGTGGTAATGATGTGTATGAGCGGATCGCTGAATTACCTTTCTGGGAGGAATACGGAGAACTTTTAAAATCCGATATCGCCGATATCAGGAATATTGGGGGAAAGGAAGCAGGTGCAATAATTGCGGGGAAATTCCTTGAAAAGTTTACTGAATTCCCTTTGATACATATGGATATAGCGGGAACGGAGATACTTAAAAAAGATGATTTTTACAGGTTAAAGAATGGTCCGGGATCGGGATTAAGACTGCTGTCAACCTTTCTGAAAAGGTATGCAGCCGGGTACGCTCAAAAGAAATAACACTTTATGGAAAAGAAAACACTTATAGCAGGAATCTCGCATGGAGATATTAATGGAATCGGATATGAGGTCATTATCAAAGCTCTTTCCGATCCGATGATCAACGATATTTGCACCCCGGTTGTCTACGGGTCACCCAAGGTGGCTGCATATCACAGGAAGGCTCTGAACATTTCCAATTTCAGCTTTAACAATATCAGGTCGGTTGAGGAGGCACATCCTAAAAAAGCCAACATGATCAATTGCCTTGATGATAATACCAGGGTTGAACTCGGGAGGTCGACACCACAGGGAGGAGAGGCTGCCCTGATATCACTCGAGCGAGCCGTTGAAGATCTCCTGAGCGGCAAGATTGATGTCCTTGTCACGGCTCCGATCGACAAGCATAATATCCAGTCAGATAACTTTCATTTTAGCGGCCATACCGAGTATCTTAAATCAAAAGCCGGCACTAAAGAAGTCCTTATGTTTATGATAGGGGAGAGCCTGAGAATAGGAATTGCAACCGGGCATGTACCTCTCAGCCAGGTTCCGGGACTGATAACAGTGGACTCACTCTTAAGCAAAATCAGACTCATGGATCAATCACTCCGGTTCGATTTCGCGATCCGTAAACCCCGTATTGCTGTCCTTGGGCTCAATCCGCATGCCGGTGATAATTCATTGCTGGGTACAGAAGAGGCTGAGATAATCTTTCCGGCAATTCAGCAGGCTAAGAAAGAGGGCATCCTGACTTTCGGACCCTTTCCGGCCGATGGTTTTTTTGGTGCAGGCTCATTTTCAAAATTTGACGGGATACTGGCCATGTATCATGATCAGGGACTTGCCCCATTCAAAGCTTTGTCATTTGATTCCGGAGTTAACTTTACTGCCGGCCTGCCATTTGTACGAACATCTCCGGTGCATGGTACGGCCTTTAGTATAGCCGGCAAAGGTGAAGCCTCCGAAAACTCATTCCGCCAGGCAATTTACCTTGCATGCGATATCATCCGGAACAGACAGACATTCACCGATATATCAAAAAATCCCTTAAAACATCAGGATATCGAAACCTATACCGACCGTATGGATGAACTTCCTCCCGATATTTTTAATTCCGAGCAATAATTATGATAGACTATATTAAAGGAACTATTACATCGATTAATCCCACCTTCATTACCCTTGAATCGTTCGGAATCGGCTATTTTTTAAATATTTCGGTAACAACGTTTACAAAACTTGAGGGAAAGTCAGAGTTTAAGATGCTGGTACATGAAGTTATACGGGAAGACAGTCACCAGCTTTTTGGATTTGCCGACAACAGCGAACGGGATATATTCAAATTACTGATCTCAGTGACAGGCGTGGGCGCCAATACTGCAAGAATGATGCTTTCTTCACTGACCCCGGATGAGATAGAAAAAGCCATTTTAGGTTCCGAAGTGAATATCCTTAAAAGCGTAAAGGGAATCGGACTAAAGACAGCCCAGAGGATCATTGTCGATCTGAAAGATAAGCTTGGTAAACAGGCTGGAAGCGGTGAAATATTTACCATTTCAGACAATAGTAACCGTGAAGAGGCGTTATCTGCTTTAGTAATGCTTGGATTTGCCAAAAACGCTGTCTCCAAAGTCATCGATAAGATTGTCAGGGAAGAAAAGAATCTGACTGTTGAGGATATGATCAAGAGAGCGCTTAAGAACTTGTAATTCTGAATATACGCTGGATTGGGATCAGGGATATCATATAGAAATATTCTGGTATTTTCATATCTTGTTCTGTTAGCTTCTTTAATCTTAAGATCCTCAGAGGCAAGTAGTCAGGTTGCTTTACAGCCTTCAGCAGTCACAGATACAACCCGTAAATCAGTTCTCAAATTAAAAGAGGATACAGGCATCCCCTGGGAACAAAAGCAAAAGGCTCCCCTCTTCCTGAATAATCCTTCCAATTTCAAATCCACGGTTGTCTATGATGTGGATAAGAATGAGTACATTCTTTATGAGAAGATTGGCGCCCTGGATTATCGTCCCCCCGTTCATATGACTCCTGAAGAATTCAGGAAATATGAATATACAAGGGCTATGCGCGAATACTGGCAATCGCGTATCTCAGGAAAAGAGATAGGTTTCAGGTCAAACCTTATACCGGAGCTGGAGGTGGGGGGAGCAGCCTTTGATAAGATATTCGGGAGCAATGTTATAAATATTGTCCCCCAGGGATCCGCCGAACTGATATTCGGAATAAATATTTCCAAAACCGACAACCCGACACTCTCGGAGAAACTGCGCACAATACCCACATTTGATTTTAAGGAAAAGATCCAGATGAATGTCACCGGGACAATTGGTGACAAAATGCAGCTGGGCATAAACTACAACACCGATGCAATGTTCGAATTTGAGAACAGAACAAAGCTGGAGTATTCGGGGAAGGAAGACGAGATAATTAAAAAAGTTGAAGCTGGCGATGTTACCCTGCCGCTGACAGGGACCCTGATTACCGGAAGTTACAGCCTGTTCGGACTAAAAACGGAAATGCAGTTCGGAAAGCTTACAATAACAACGGTTCTTTCCCAGCAGAAGGGCCAGTCATCAAGGATAGATGTAAAAGGAGGCGCACAATTAAGTGAATTTGAGATATATGGAGATGAGTATGAAGCGAACAGGCATTTCTTTCTTTCACAGTATTTCAGGGATATATATGATGACGCTCTGAAAAATCTGCCGGTGGTCAGCTCAGGTGTCAATATTGAAAGGATAGAGGTGTGGGTCACAAACAAAACAAGCCGTTTTGAAGAAGCAAGTAACAGGAATATTATTGCTTTTATGGATCTGGCTGAAAACGGGAACCATATTTATAATAAGATCCCTGAATTTCAGGCTACTCCCGGGGCAATGGTCTATCCCGACAACAGTGCAAACAATATGTATGAAAAGCTCATTACATCATATGGCATCATACGCGATGTCAATCAGGTTACCAATGCATTTGCACCGCTTTACCCTTCCTTCCAGGTCGGTCGTGATTTTGAAAAGATAGAAAACGCCAGAAAGCTTAATGACAGGGAATTTGATTTCAACAAACAACTGGGCTACATTTCATTGAACACCGCCCTTAATACCGATGAAGTTCTGGCTGTTGCGTATGAATATACCATGGGGGGGAAGTTATTTAAGGTTGGGGAGTTCTCAACCGATGGGATCAGCGCCCCTCAGACCCTTATACTTAAGCTTCTGAAAGGAACTACACTGAGTCCCAGGTTGCCTACCTGGGATCTGATGATGAAGAACATCTACTCGCTTGGCTCAGGGAAACTGGAAACTAAAGATTTTCAGATGAATGTTCTTTACCAGGACGACAAAACCGGTAATTCAATTAATTACCTTCCGGAAGGAAGACTTGCAGACAAGATATTGTTGCAGGTCATGGGTCTCGACAATCTGAATTCCCAGCTGGACAGGGAGTCTGATGGTTATTTTGATTTTATCGATGGAATAACTATAATGTCCGACAAGGGTAAAATTGTCTTCCCGGTCATTGAACCCTTCGGAAGCCACCTGTCAAAAATGATAAATGATCCTGCCCTGGCTTCCAAATATGTCTTTCAGGAACTCTACGATTCAACTCAGACTGTGGCAAAACAGATGGCTGAGAAGAACAAATTCAAGCTTTCAGGTCAGTTCTCATCCCAGTCAGGATCAGAGATCAGGCTTAATGCAACAAACATTCCCCAGGGCTCAGTCAAAGTCACCGCCGGAGGGGTGCCACTGGTAGAAAATTCAGATTATACAGTAGACTATAATCTGGGAACGGTACGAGTAATAAACAGCGCACTAATCGAATCCCAGACACCTATTCAGGTCTCTCTTGAGAACAACCAGTTTTTTGGTTTTCAGACAAAGACTCTTGTCGGCACTCATCTCGATTACAAAGTCTCAAATAATTTTGATATCGGAGGTACAATTCTGCACCTGACTGAGAGACCCTACACTCAGAAAGTGAATTTTGGAGAAGAGCCTATCTCAAACACCATCTGGGGAATTAATACCTCATACAAATCGGAATCTCAACTGCTTACCAAGATCCTGGATAAGATACCCCTGCTTAATACAAAGACTCCATCCGCCATCTCATTTTTCGGTGAATTTGCTGATCTGATACCAGGTCATTCCAAAGCTATATCAAATGCAGGGAATTCCTATATCGATGATTTTGAAGCGAGTGAGATCCCACTTGATCTTAAAGCATTTAACGCATGGTCAATGTCCAGCATACCACAGGGGCAGGATCTTCTGTTTCCCGAGGCCAGGTTAAACAATAACCTCGCAAGCGGATATAACAGAGCTAAGCTGGCCTGGTATGTCATCGACCCTATCTTTTTACGAAACGGCTCCTCAACACCTGATTACATCAGGAAAAACGCGGACCTCCAGTCCAGCCATTTTGTCAGGGAAATATATGAAGATGAGATCTTTCCTTACAGGGAAAGCCCTAGCGGGATCCCTTCAAATATCCCTGTTCTGAACCTTGCCTTCTACCCCGGGGAGAAAGGTTCATATAACTACGATACCGATCCGGGCCCCTACTCAAAGGGAATTAATGCGGAAAACATGTTGAATGATCCGGAAACAAGATGGGGTGGCATTATGAGAGAGGTTCTGACAAGCGATTTTGAAGCCGCGAACATACAGTACATAAAGTTCTGGCTGATGGATCCGTTCGTTGAAAATCCTGATGCTGAAGGAGGCGATTTTTATATCAACCTCGGACAAATATCCGAAGATATACTGCGTGACTCAAGAAAGAGTTTTGAAAACGGTCTCCCGGGTTCCCCGGAGGTGAAAAATGTGGATACAACAGCATGGGGAAGAGTGCCTACTGTTCAGGCTGTGGTAAATGCCTTTGATAATGCACCGGAATCAAGACTGTATCAGGATGTAGGGCTCGATGGCCTCGGTGATCAGGATGAACAGACATTTTTTTCAAATTATGTTCAGAAAATCCAGCCCATTACTACTCCTGAAGTTTACCAGGAGGTATTAAAAGACCCGTCCAGTGATGACTTTCACTACTACAGAGGCTCTGATTATGATGCTGAACAACTTGGTATTCTTGACAGGTACAAGAAATATAACGGACAGGATGGAAACTCTCCTACTTCGGAAATGTCAAAGGAATCCTATCCCACATCGGGATCTACCCTCCCTGATATGGAAGATATAAACAGGGATAATACCCTCAGTGAGACAGAAAGTTACTACCAGTACAAGGTGAGCATGCGCCCCTCAGATATAAAGGTAGGGTCGAATTATGTTGTCGATGAAATTGAATATGAGGCTACATTTGCAAACGGTCATAAATCAAAGGTAAAGTGGTATCAGTTCAAGATTCCCATTACAGACTATCAGAAGGTTGTCGGTCCTATTAAGGACTTCAAGTCCATCCGCTTTATGAGAATGTTCCTCAAAAATTTCAAGGAACCGGTAATAATGCGGTTTGCAGAGCTTGATCTTGTGAGAGCTGAATGGAGAAAGTACAATATTTCATTTATGGAAGGTGGCGAAAGGGTAACTATCCCTGAAGCTACTGATGGCACCTTCGATATAAGTTCCGTAAGCATAGAAGAGAATTCAGGAAAGGAACCTGTTAACTATGTCCTTCCTCCCGGCTTTGACAGAATCACCGACCCCCAGAATCCACAGCTGAGGCAGCTTAATGAGCAATCAATGGTGCTGAAGGTTCAGAATCTGGAGGATGGCGATGCCCGCGCTGCCTTCAAGAACGTAAACCTCGATATCAGGCAGTACAGAAGACTGAAGATGGAGGTACATGCTGAAGCGATCATCGGACAGAATCTTCATGATGATGACCTGACTGCATTTATAAGAATAGGGTCGGATTACAAAGGGAATTTCTATGAGTATGAAATCCCGTTAAAGCTTACATTACCCGGACATTACGATAATAATTCGGATGAAGCCAGGGCAAAAGTATGGCCTGTTGATAACAAGATTGACATTGACCTTTCCGTTTTGCAGGATGCCAAACAGGAGCGGAACCGGCAGATGGCTATCCCCGGCTCAGCGCTGAGTGTCTCTGATGTATTTGTCTACACAAGCGGTAACGCCCGGATATCAGTATCCGGTAATCCCAACCTGAGCAATGTACGGGTAATTATGATTGGTGTCAGAAATCCCATTAAGACCAGGAATCCCGCCCTTGATGACGGGAATCCAAAATATGGAGAGGTTTGGGTAAACGAATTGCGGCTAAGTGATTTTATCGAGAACGGGGGATGGGCTGCCAATGCACATTTGCAGGCCAGACTTGCTGATCTTGGTACTGTTGATATGGTTGGCCAGACAAGCACACCGGGCTGGGGAAGCATTGAGAAGAAAGTCAATGAGAGAAGCAAGGAACAGATCCTTAATTACGATATCTCATCAACTATTGAATTCGGGAAATTTTTCCCGGAAAAAATTGGCGTCAGGCTTCCTGTTTATGTAGGTGTATCTCAGACCAGGATCAAACCCCAGTATAACCCGCTGGATCCTGATGTTCCCTTAAAGGACGCCCTGGATGCTGCCGGCAGCAAGGCAGAACGGGATTCCATACTGAATATTTCGGAGGACCTGTCAAAGCGGAAGACTTTTACAATCAGTAATGCCGGAATAACTGCCAGGGGAGAGAAGCCTCATCCATGGGACCTTGCCAATATAAGTGCAAACTATACCTACAACGAGATCTATAGCAGCAATACCAGGACAGAAATAAATCTTGAAAAGAATTACCGGGGTGGACTCAACTATAATTATGAAGCTCAGCCTGCCAATATAATGCCATTCAAGAATGTGAAGCTGGTAAATGGTCCGGCATTCAAGCTTATTAAGGATTTCAACTTCTATGCTTTCCCTAAAAGCTTATCATTCAGAACAGAGCTTTACAGATTTTATAATGAAATAAAGACCAGAAATATCAACAACCCATATTTAAAGGTCACCCCCTCCTTCAGAAAGGATTTTGAATTCACCCGGATCTTTGACATAAAATATGATATTACCCGTCAGCTGAAATTCGATTTTACATCAAATAATATTGCAAGGATCGATGAACCCGCAGGAGGAGTTGACAAAAAGCGCTACGCTGATACTTACTATTCCTGGCGTGATTCCGTACTGACCAACCTTTTGCGCGGAGGCCGGACTACCACCTATAACCATTTTATGAATATCTCCTATACCATTCCTGTAAATAAGCTGCCTCTGCTTTCATGGGTCAACGCAAATGCCAGGTATGGTGCTGATTATACGTGGCTCGCCGGTCCGCTTTTCCCCGATAGTCTGCAAATCAATATGGGGAACTCAATTAAAAATCATAATGAACTGACTCTTACTGGTATGGCAAACCTGGCAACTCTTTATGGGAAGTCCAAATTCCTCAAGCGCATAGAGAGTAATACCAGGCCCGATGCCGGCAAGAGAAGGAAGGAGGAGCTAAAGACAGTCACATACACCAGGGACAACGTAAATTTCAAGGCAAAGAGTATCAAATCGATCATTCATAACCTGGATACGAAGGATGTTAAAGTCAAAATTACCGGGAAGAATGGGGCTGAAGTCAAAGGTAAGATGGAGGTTGTCAGTGATAACAAAGTAAATTTTACGTCAGCCGAAGACGCAGAAGGTGCAAAGGTCTCAGTTGAGGGTAAAACAAAAGTCAGGGTCAGCCCGGCTATTGTGGCCGGAGAATTTCTGATCAGGGCAATTATGGGAATAAGATCGGTAAGCCTGACATTTACATCTTCCCAGGGCCAGTTCCTGCCAGGCTACCTGCCGGGGACAAGCTACCTGGGTATGTCAAATACAGGAAGCAGCCTTGCTCCCGGATGGCCATTTATACTTGGATACAACGACAATAATTTTTTTGACAGGGCAGTCAGTAACAATTGGATCTCGAAAGATACCATTCTTAATACACCTGCATCACAATACAATAAATTCGATCTCTCATTCCGCAGTCTTATTGAACCTGTACCCGGCCTGCGGATAGATTTAAATGCCGACAGGAGATATCTTGAGTCAATCAGTTCCTATTATATCGCTGATTATAATGGCAACTTCCCTGACAGCACACGCAACCGGGTTATGTCGGGTAATTTTTCGATTACGGTTATTTCCTGGGGAACCGCATTCGAGAAGATCTCCAAGAGCAATGACTATGTGTCACCTACATTTGAAGCCTTTAAAAAGAATATAGTTGTTATATCCGGAAGGAGAGCCATGGAAAGACAGAAGAAGGACCCGGGCTATAATCCTGATATCGACCCTGCCACAGGTGAAGCTATCCAGGGTCCTTACAAAAGCGGATATGGCCCCACATCAAGAGAAGTATTAATACCTGCATTTATTGCTGCCTACACAAAGACAAATCCTGAAAATGTCGGACTCGAAACTTTCCCCTCGGCCCTGAAAATGATGCCAAACTGGAGAATTAATTTCGATGGCCTTTCAAAGTTCGATTTTGTACAGAGTGTATTCAGATCCATTAATTTGATGCATCAGTACCGGAGCACCTACCAGATAGGCGCCTACAGTACAAATATGAATTACTTTACCAATGAATCGGGTATAAACAAAATAAGAGACATGCAGAACAATTTCATTCAGCAGTACGAAATAGATGTTGTTTCAATAAATGAGCAGTTCAGCCCTCTGATAAATATAGATATGAACTGGAAAAACAGCCTTTCTACAAGGTTTGAATGGAAGAAATCGCGTACTGTCGCCCTTAACCTGACAAGTAACCAGGTAGCTGATGCACGTGTCAATGAACTTGTATTCGGAGCAGGTTACAGATTTGATAATGTACAGATCATTTTAAAAACAGGAGGCAGGCAGAGGGCTTTGAAGAGCGATCTGAACCTGAGACTCGACCTGTCAATCCGTGATAATAAAACTCTGGCAAGAAAGCTTGTGGAGAATGTTAACCAGCCGGTGGTGGGGCAGAAAGTATTTACAATTGGCACCAGCGCAGATTATGTTCTAAGCGACAGGTTCAATCTTCAGATTTTTGCCGATCACAGCACCACTAACCCTTTCGTCGCCAACACTTTTCCAACCTCCAATACAAACTTTGGATTCAGCCTTAAGTTCACCCTTGTTCAATAACCTTAAGATCAGTATGTTCCTAAATTAATGAGATTTATCACCTCTGGAATATAAAAAAAGCCTTATTTTTGGATTGATTAATAAAAGCTAAACCTATATCCAGTTAATATTATAAAATCATAACAGCTATGAACGTACCGGGCAATTTATTGTACACAAAAGACCACGAGTGGATTCGTTTTGAAGGAGATTTTGCTTATGTAGGCATTACCGACTTTGCACAGGGTGAACTGGGTGATGTTGTGTTTGTTGAAATTGAAACAGCAGGTGAGACTCTTAAAAAAGAGGAGGTTTTTGGTACTATTGAAGCAGTAAAAACCGTTTCCGATTTGTTTATGCCCGTGGGCGGAGAGATCCTGGAGCTTAATCCCCTGATTGCAGATTCTCCTGATGTTGTTAATAAGGATCCGTATGGTAAGGGCTGGATGATCAGGTTGAAGATTACTGATCCTGCGGAAAAGAAAACCCTGCTATCCCCTGAGAAGTACAGCGCTCTGATCTGATATAACAGGATGCAGCAGAGCCCTTCGAATCAGCTGAGTGTTTTCTTTACCTCGAATTCCTGGTAGCCTTCAACAATATCTCCTGCCTTTATATCGTTGAAATTAGATATGTTAAGACCGCATTCATAGCCACCGACAACCTCTTTCACATCATCCTTGAACCGTTTCAGTGACCCCAGTTCCCCGGTATATATGACAATACCATCACGAATTACCCTCACCCTGGTATTCCTTGTAATTTTACCCTCTTTGACGTAGCAACCTGCTACGGTTCCTACTTTTGTGACTTTGAAAATATCACGTATTTCAAGGGTAGCAACTATCTCTTCCCTGACTTCAGGCATAAGCATGCCTTCCATTGCGGATCTTATCTCTTCAATTGCATTGTAGATAATGGAGTACAGACGAATATCGATCTCCTCTTTTTCTGCAAGCTTACGTGCACTCAATGAGGGACGAACCTGGAATCCGACGATAATGGCGTTTGATGCTGCTGCAAGCAGAATATCAGACTCAGAGATCTGTCCGACAGCTTTATGAATTATATTAAGCTGGATCTCGGGAGTGGAAAGTTTAATCAGAGAGTCGCTGAGAGCCTCAACAGATCCATCAACATCTCCTTTGACAATAATGTTGAGCTCCTGGAAGTTGCCTATTGCAATTCTGCGGCCGATTTCATCAAGGGTAATATGCTTCTGGGTACGCAGACCCTGTTCCCTCTGAAGCTGAGCTCTCTTGGTAGCTATATCCTTGGCTTCCCTGTCGCTATCCATTACATTGAACTTATCACCGGCCTGAGGAGCACCGTTCAATCCAAGTATGAGGGTAGGGGTTGCCGGACCTACCACTTCCACCCTGTGACCTCTTTCATTATACATAGCTTTGATATGGCCGAAGCAGCTCCCGGCAAGCATAATATCACCTATTCTCAATGTACCGGCTTTTACAAGAACCGTAGCTGTAAATCCTCTTCCCTTATCAAGGGATGACTCAATTACGGTTCCAATTGCAGGCTTATCAGGATTTGCCTTCAGGTCAAGCATCTCGGCTTCCAGGAGGACTTTTTCAAGCAACAGGTCGATGTTGAGTCCGGTTTTTGCTGAGATCTCCTGAGACTGGTATTTGCCTCCCCAATCCTCTACCAGGTAGTTCATGGCTGCGAGTGCCTCCTTGATCTTATCCGGATTTGCAGTAGGCTTATCTATCTTGTTAATTGCGAATATGATGGGGACGCCTGCGGCTGAGGCATGATTGATTGCCTCCTTTGTCTGTGGCATTACACCATCATCAGCTGCTACAACGATAATAGCAATATCGGTGATCTGCGCTCCGCGGGCACGCATTGCAGTAAATGCTTCATGACCCGGAGTATCCAGGAAGGTTATCTGCCGTCCGTCCTGCAGAATAACGCCATAGGCACCTATATGCTGTGTGATCCCTCCGGCTTCACCGGCAATCACGTTAGTGTTGCGTATATAGTCAAGGAGTTTTGTTTTTCCATGGTCAACGTGGCCCATTACAGTGACAATCGGAGGTCTTGGTTTAAGGTCCTCGGCTTCGTCATCCATTTCCCTTACTGCCTCCTGTAATTCGGCGCTTACAAACTCAACCTTGAATCCGAATTCATCAGCCAGAAGAGCCATCGTTTCGGCATCAAGCCGCTGATTTATTGAAACGAACAACCCCAGGTTCATGCAGGTTGAGATGATATCCGTAACAGGAATGCTCATCATCGATGCAAGTTCGTTCACAGATACGAATTCCGTTACCTTCAGGATATTCTTATCCTGTTCTATCTTATCAACTACCTCTTTATGCTTTTGGCTTATTGCCTCTCTTTTGTCACGTCTGTATCTTGAACCCCTCGATTTACCCTTGGTTGTAAGCCTTGCGAGTGTCTCTTTTATCTGTTTCTGAACCTCTTCTTCATTTACTTCAGCCCTGACAGGTCTCTTTCTGATCACCTTCTTCGAACCGGCTTTGTCCTTCTTATCGGTAACCACTGGTTTCACAACGGGGGTTACCTCTTTTTCTATCTGAATTCTTTTCCTTCTTTTCTTCCTGCGGAATTCATTATCCCCACCGACCCTGACCGGCTGAAAAGAGGCTGGCTTCTTCTTTTCTTCCACCGGCAGATCTATCTTGCCAACAACAACAGGCCCGGAAAGCTTTTTAAAATCTGTCTTATACAATGAAATTAAATCCTCTTCAGGTTCAGGAACAAGCGATTCGGCAACTTCTTTATCATCTGGCACCGGTTCCACGGAAGGAGCTTTTATGGTTTCTGTAACAATTTCAGGCTCTTCCTTTACAGCTTCCTTTTTAGTATCAGCTTTCGCAGCACTTTTTTCCTTTTTCTTTTCTTTCAGGGGCTCTTTCGGTTCAACCTTTGCGGCCTTTTCTTCTGCAGGTTTTGCCTCTTTGCCAATGGCATCAAGGTCAATTTTGCCAACTATATGAAGATCGATGTTTGGTTTTGACTTCTTTTCTACTTCAGGTACAGGAGGTTCCGGCGCCTCTTTTTCAGCAACGGCACTTTCTTTTTCAGGCTTTTCAGCCTTTACAGGAGCTGCAGGTGGTTTTTGAGGAACTTCTTCTTTTGGTAACGGGATCTTTTCAACTTTTGGCTTCAGGGTTTTTTCAAGATCAATCTTACCAACAAGCTTGATATCGGGTTTTTTGATTTCTGTCTTTATATCGACCGTGACCTTGGCCCCGGATGAATCCTTGACCAGCACATCTTCTTCTTTATCGGACTCTTCGTTTTCTGCTTTTTCAGAGAAATCATCGATTGAAACGGACTCCTTTTTACGGTGGAGATCTTTAAGAATTAATTTTTCAGATTCTTTTTTGGCACTTAAATCAGTACTGTATTCTTTTACCAGAAGAACATACGCTTCAACAGGAAGTTTAGTATTTGGGTTAGGATCAAGATCAAACCCCTTCCTGTGGAGAAATTCCACGATAGTGGATATCCCCACATTGAATTCGCGGGCTGCTTTACTTAATCTCGTGGCCTTAATATCTTCTGTCATAAATATGCCTTGCCTTTATTATAAACTATAAAAAGTGATCAATACATTATTCAAACTCTGCCCTGAGTATATTAACTACCTCTTTAACGGTTTCCTCCTCCAGGTCGGTTCTCTTTACGAGATCGCTTATGGAGAGGTTCAGGACACTTCTGGCCGTATCGCAACCGATTGCCTTTAGCTCATCAATTATCCAGTCTTCAATTTCATCACCGAACTCCTCAAGATTGACATCCTCAAGGTCTTCTCCACCCGGCTCCCTGTAAACATCTATTTCGTATCCCGTAAGCTGGCTGGCAAGCTTGATATTGAGGCCTCCTTTCCCGATGGCGAGAGATACTTCGTTGGGCTTGAGATAGATTTCAGCCCTCTTTGTCTCTTCAACCAGTTTAATTGAGGTTATCTTGGCCGGACTAAGCGCTCTCTGGATAAACAGCTGATTATTTGAAGTATAGTTTATTACATCGATATTCTCATTTCTCAGCTCCCTTACAATGCCATGTATCCTCGAGCCTTTCATTCCGACGCATGCACCTACGGGGTCGATACGTTCATCGTATGACTCGACTGCAACTTTTGCACGTTCCCCGGGAACCCTGACGATCTTCTTGATTGTGATAAGCCCGTCAAAAATTTCTGGTACTTCAAGTTCAAATAATCTTTCAAGAAAAACGGGGGAGGTACGGCTCAGAATTATAAAGGGAGTGTTATTCCGCATTTCAACCTTGATCACTACAGCTCTTATTGAGTCACCCTTACGGAAATGATCGGAAGGAATCTGGTCGCTTTTTGGAAGGATAAGTTCATTCCCGTCATCATCGAGAACAAGAATCTCTCTCTTCCATACCTGGTAGACTTCACCGGTTACTATCTCACCTATCCTGTCCTTATATTTGATGTATATATTGTTTTTCTCAAGATCAAGTATACGTGCAGTCAGATTTTGCCTCAGGGATAAGATGGCCCTTCTTCCGAAATCGAGAAACTTAACCTCATCGGAAACCTCTTCCCCTACCTCATAATCCTCATCAATTTCCTTGGCTTTTGACAGAGGTATCTGAACTACAGGATCAGTCAGTTCATCATCTTCCACAACAACCCTGTTCCTCCATATCTCAAAGTCACCTTTATCGATATTGACAATTATGTCAAAATTATCGGCTGAACCGTATTTCTTGGCAAGCATACTTCTGAAGACATCTTCAAGCACGCTCATCATGGTAGGACGGTCAATATTTTTCAGCTCCTTAAATTCCGAAAAAGTGTCGATCAAATTAACGTTTTCCATCTGGTGTTAACCTCTTTTTACTTAATTGTTAAAATTGCTCTAGTCGTTTTTATCTGGTCGAAATTGAAAGACATTTCCTTCAATTCATTTGTTTTACCCTTGACCCTCACTGCAGCTTCAAGTTCGAAACCGCCACCGGTAACGTTTTTAAGTATGCCAGAATGTTTGGATCCATCATTATCAATTACTTCAACTCTTTTGCCCTCATTTTTGTAATACTGTTCAATTACTGCAAAAGGTAAATCAAGCCCGGGGGAAGATACCTGAAGTTCAAAATCTTCCTTCTCCCTGTCAAGCTTACTTTCAATATACCTGTGTATTGCAGCACATTCATCAATAATTATGCCCTCCTTCTTATCAGCAAGCACGGTAATCCTGTTTGAACTGCTTACTTTTACAGCTACAAGAAAAAGCTCTGTTCCCTTTATATACTCTTCAACCAGACTCCGTATTAAATTTTTATCTGTCATTTTCTGAAAACCGATAACAAAATAGGGGACTCTGGTCCCCTAGGTTTCAACCCCCTCATTACGGATGC
>VFSW01007395.1_pt1 | contig 15941 bp, 13 predicted proteins | sample 5358111 | NCBI WGS metagenome assembly VFSW01 (sample SAMN11554181, study PRJNA540505) | mine drainage metagenome | isolation source: sediment from site ElyBrook_90M | place: USA: Ely Copper Mine, Vershire, VT | collected 2017 | reverse complement strand
GCGCTATGTGCCAGGGGCCTGGCGTACAGGTCGTGGCATAGGTGCCGGTGGCGGGTCCGGTACCGCCCCCGATCATGGTGGTGACACCGGACATCAAAGCTTCTTCGATCTGTTGCGGACAGATGAAATGGATGTGGGTGTCAATGCCCCCCGCTGTGACAATCAGACCTTCGCCCGCAATAATTTCCGTGCCCGCACCGATGACGATAGTCACTCCCGGCTGGATGTCGGGATTACCCGCCTTGCCGATGGCAGCAATGCGGCCGTTCTTGATACCGATGTCGGCTTTGACGACTCCCCAGTGATCCAGGATCACTGCATTAGTAATCACGGTGTCGGCCACGAAAACAGACACCTGCTGCCCTTGCCCCATACCGTCGCGAATGACTTTGCCGCCCCCGAACTTTACTTCTTCGCCATACAAGGCATAGTCCTGTTCAATTTCGATCCACAGCTCAGTGTCTGCAAGACGGATGCGATCGCCTACGCTGGGACCAAACATTTCCGCATACGCACGGCGCGTCATGCGCGCCGTCATTCCAAGGCTCCCATGATGCGGCCCGCAAAACCGTAGACCTGGCGCGCGCCATCGAGCTCCACCAGTTCCACGCTGCGCTTCTGTCCGGGCTCAAAGCGCACTGCCGTCCCGGCGGCAATGTTGAGACGAAACCCCTTGCAGCGCTCTCGATCAAACAACAGCGCATCGTTGACTTCATAAAAATGGTAATGCGAGCCCACCTGCACCGGCCGGTCACCCCGGTTGGCCACTTCAATCTGAAGCAGTGCGCGCCCGGCATTAAGCTCAATGTCGCCTTCCAGTATGTGCATTTCACCAGGAATCATTGTCAGCTCCTCAAGCAATCGGGTGATGCACCGTCACGAGCTTGGTGCCATCGGGAAATGTGGCTTCCACCTGGATGTCAGGAATCATTTCCGGGACTCCTTCCATGACGTCGGCACGGGTCAGCAGGGTTGCTCCCCAGCCCATCAGATCAGCCACGGAACGCCCGTCGCGCGCCCCTTCCAGAATGGCCGCAGTAATAAAAGCCACGGCTTCGGGATAATTGAGCTTGAGCCCTCGGGCACGACGACGCTCGGCCAACAGGGCTGCAGTAAAAATCAGGAGCTTGTCTTTTTCTCTGGGGGTGAGTTCCATGCTTCGAGGTTCCTTCTCGTACGTCGTTCAAGTGGCCCAGATGCGAGGCAACGTCATCGTGCGCCCCGTCAGTGCTGGACGCAGCACCTGCCACAGTGCCACAAAATAAGCCCGCCCTGCTGCGCCGTCAGGCCCCAAATAACGGGCCACCAGCACCCCGGGCAGCAGGGTGGCCGAGCCCGCACCCACAGCAGGTTGAATGCTGCGGCACGCAGCAAGCAATGCCCCGTCGAGGCCCGGCCCTGCGGCTATCAGGGTGCCGCATACCGGCTGCCCCCCCAAGCCAACCATGGACTGGAACAGGGGTGAACCCCCTGTAAGCTCCCCTTGTTCCTGCCACACCAAGGTCCCGCGACGGCTGATCCGTGTGCGCGGCCGGTACTGGCCGCGTCGAAAGGTCTCTCCAGCCACCGTACGTCCAAAACAGGTCAACTCCCAGCCGATAAACGCAGCATCCTGTTCCAGTGCCACACGCAGGTCCATATGGGCTACGGCAGCATCAAACAGGATGGTTTCCTGCGGCACCCATTCCAGCACGCCCCCCGAACCCACATCGAATTCCAGGGATTGCACGGCGGCAGGCCCCTTGCTGCGATACCATTTGCCGGCACCGGGGGTTGTCAACAACGCAGCAGCGTCCTTCTCCACCTTGACGTTCAGTTCCAGTCGGTCTCCCCCGGCAATCCCACCTGGAGGATGCAGAATCACGTGATGACAAACCGCCGGGCCTTCGGGGTAGAGCGATTTCTGAACCAACAAAGGACCGCGGTGGTCACGATGCGACAGCACCGAACACCCGTCCTGCAGGGCATAGGCCAACTCAAGGCGCGCATGCCAATGCGTGACTGATAATGGTTCATGAGGATGCATGCGTCGATCATACCGCAAGCAAGCGACGGAGTCCGTCGGCTTCCATGGTCTCCCCCCGTCCACGCCGAATGATTTCGCCGCGTTCCATCAACAGGTATTGATCAGCCAGGGACTGGGCAAAATCGTAATATTGTTCCACCAGCAGAATCGCCATCTCGCCACTGTTTGCCAGAGTCTGGATGACCCGCTCGATGTCCTTGATGATGGAAGGCTGGATGCCTTCCGTCGGCTCATCGAGAATCAGCAGCTTCGGTTTCATGGCGAGTGCACGACCAATCGCCAGTTGCTGCTGCTGTCCTCCGGACAGATCCCCCCCACGCCGGCCCAGCATTTGCTTCAACACAGGAAAGAGATCGAAAATACGCGCCGGCAAAGTGCTTCCGCGCGGCTGTGTGGCTAACCCGATCAGCAGATTTTCCTCGACGGTGAGACGCGGAAAGATCTCCCGCCCTTGCGGCACGTATCCCACGCCCGCTGCCGCCCGCACGTGGGAAGGCGCTGCGGTCAGCATAACGTCGCCAAAGGTGATCGAACCGCGAGCCACCGGCACCAATCCCATCAGGGTTTTGAGCAAGGTAGTCTTGCCCACGCCGTTACGGCCAAGAAGACAGGTGACCTGACCCATGGGAACTTCAAAATCCAGGTCCCGCAGGATATGGCTGCCACCATAATACTGATTGAGTCCGCTGACTTTGAGCATGGCCTATCTCCCCAGGTACACTTCGATCACCTGCGGATCGTTCTGCACTTTGTCCAACGTGCCTTCGGCCAATACCCGGCCCTCATGCAATACGGTCACGGTGCTGGCAATGCTGGCCACGAAAGCCATGTCGTGTTCCACCACCACAAGGGAATGCTGTCCCGCCAAAGACTGGAACAGCTCTGCCGTGCGTTCCGTTTCGTCATCGGTCATGCCCGCTACGGGTTCATCCAGCAGCAACAGGCGGGGTTCCTGCATCAAAAGCATGCCGATTTCCAACCATTGCTTTTGGCCATGGGAAAGCAACCCGGCAATGCGTTCGGCCTCACCTTCCAGGCGAATCCGCCGCAGCGTATCGCTCACCCGATCGCGTACCTCATCGTCCACTTGCGCCACCAGAGAATAACGTACCCGCTTGTCTCGTTTAAGCGCTAACTCCAGGTTCTCGAATACGCTGTGGCGTTCGAACACGGTGGGTTTCTGAAATTTTCTACCAATCCCCATTGCTGCGATTTCCGGCTCGGTCATTCGCGTCAAATCCATCGCCTGCCCAAAGTAAGCCGAACCCGAATCCGGGCGCGTTCTGCCGGTGATACAATCCATCATGGTGGTTTTTCCGGCCCCGTTTGGGCCAATGATGCAGCGCAATTCACCGTCATCAATGGAAAGTGTCAGGCGATCCAGGGCTTTGAAGCCGTCAAAGCTCACCGTGATATCTTCCAGATAGAGAATGACCCCGTGCGACAGGTCTACGACGGTGTTGTCCATCAGTCGGGCGTAGCCTGCATCGCCGCTCCCAAATCTCCGCTGTTGCTTTTTTTTAAACCAGGGGGACATCATGCTCTCCGACGCGCTTGGGATCTTAGTCGCTTCCACAGTCCCAGAACGCCATCCGGCAGAAAAAGCGTCACCACAACAAATAAAAACCCAAGAAAAAACAGCCAATAGTCAGGGAATGCCACCGAAAAATAACTTTTAGCCAGATTGACGATGAAAGCTCCCAATACCGGCCCCCACAATGTTGCGCGCCCCCCTACGGCTACCCATATGGCAATTTCGATCGAGTTGGCCGGAGACATCTCGCTGGGATTGATGATGCCCACCTGCGGCACATAAAGCGCACCGGCAATGCCACACAAGACCGCCGATATGGTCCAGGCCGTCAGCTTGTACCACAGGGGGTTATAGCCTAGAAACATAACGCGAGATTCTGCATCACGGATCGCGGTTAACACACGCCCAAATTTGGAGGTGACGAGATAGCGGCACAGTAATAGCGTCATCAGCAAGGTCAGACCGGACAGCATGAACAGCCCGACCCGCATGCCGGGCGAGGTGATGGGAATGCCGAGAATGCGCTTGAAATCAGTAAACCCGTTGTTGCCACCAAACCCGGTCTCATTGCGGAAAAACAGCAGCATGAACGCATAGGTCATGGCCTGCGTGATAATGGAAAAATAGACGCCTTTGATACGCGAACGGAAGGCAAAGAAACCAAACGTGATGGCCAGGAAGGCCGGCACAGCCACCACGAGCACCAGGCTCCAGAGAATGTGCTCTGTACCACTCCAATACCAGGGGTAGGCTTTCCAGTCCAGAAACACCATGAAGTCTGCCAGATCGCTTTGATATACCCCGTCATGTCCAATGGCGCGCATCAGATACATGCCAAAAGCATAGCCTCCCAGCGCAAAAAACACGCCGTGTCCCAATGACAGGATGCCGCCGTATCCCCAGATCAAATCCATGGCCACGGCCACGATGGCATAGCACAGAATTTTTCCCAGTAGTGCAATGACGTAGCTTGAAACGTAGAACGGGCTTTGTTCCGGCAACGCCAGGTGGAGTAGAGGCAACAATACCAGCATGATTGCGACAAACAGGCCGGTGGCGATCCAGCCGGTTGTGTCGAAGAGCGCCAGAGTTCGAAACAATAGCGGGGTGCGCATACTCAGTTATCCACAAACCGCCCCTTGAGGGCAAACAATCCTTGGGGGCGACGCTGAATGAAGATGATGACGAATACCAACAAGATGATCTTGGCGATAACCGCCCCCACCCAACCTTCCAGGAATTTGGACAGGATTCCCAGCCCCAAAGCTGCCCAGACTGCCCCGGCAAGCTGGCCCACGCCTCCCAGCACAACCACCATGAACGAATCAACGATGTAGCCCTGCCCCATGTCCGGACCTACATTGGAAATCTGCGACAGAGCCACTCCGCCCAGCCCGGCAATCCCAGCGCCAAGCCCAAACGCTACAGTATCAATCAACCCGGTGGGCACCCCCATGCAACCCGCCATGGCCCGATTCTGCGTCACGGCCCGGACAAACAGGCCAAGCCTGGTTTTGTTCATGAGCACCCAAACCAGTGCCAGCACGAACAGGGAAAACAGGATGATGTCGATACGGTTCCAGGGCAGACTGAGTCCCCACGGCAAGGCCACCCTGCCTGACATCCAGGAGGGATTGGTCAGTTCAACGTTTTGTGCGCCAAACATCAGGCGAGCGCATTGAATCAGCCCAAGGGACAGGCCCCAGGTGGCCAGCAATGTTTCCAGCGGTCGCCCATAAAGCCACCGAATCACGGTGCGTTCCAGAATCACTCCCACCAGGGCCGCGCTCAGGAATGCCACAGGAATCGCCGCCAACACGTAACCTTCCAGCGCCTGTGGCCAATGCAGACGAAACCATCCTTGCGTCACATAGGTGGCATACGCGCCCACCATCAACAACTCCCCATGGGCCATATTGATAACGCCCATCACGCCATAAGTAATCGCAAGCCCTAATGCAGCCAGCATCAAAATGCTTCCGAGCGATATTCCTGAAAATATTCTGGCCAGGGCATCGCTCAGCGCCAGGCGATTGTCCACAGACTTGAGTGAAGCTTGCGCTGCACGTCGTACTGCCTCGACAGGTTCATGGGCCGGATCCAGCAAAGTGGTCAGCAGATTCCGGGCATTTGGACTGGAACTATTCTCCAAGGCTTGCACTGCTGACAAACGTAACGACGCCTCCGGGCTGCTCAGGTTGATCTGCGCCACCGCCAAAAGCAGCAGCTCACGTATACCAGCATCAGTCTCTTGTGCCACAGCTTTTGTCAGTACTGGCAGCATGTCCGGACTAACGTCATTCAGTAGGGCTTCGGCTGCCTTGCGCCGCACAGAGGGCTTGGAGTCAAACAACTTGAGGGAGGAAAGTGCATTGTTGAGTTCTGAGCGCACCCGATTGTTGATTACGACGTTGTCACTGGATTCGGGTATTGGAGTGAGGGCCAGCCCGGTCACGGCATCGATGGCCTGGTCTCCATTGAGATAAAACACGTGTTCTCCATCCACAAACAATGCATCGTCGGACAAGGATTTCAGCACCGATACGGCTTCGGGGGTCGCCAGGGAACCCAGGTTTTGAATAGCCTGGATTTTTTCATCTGATTCGCCGTTCGCCAAGGTATGGATTAATGCGGCATCCAGTGTGGCTTCTGCCATCAGTGAACTTCCAAGCAACATCAACAGTATTAAAAATTTGGTCATCATGGAAAAAGGTGCATCCGGCGCTCAGACCGGATGCACATAAACGCCCTGCGGAGTGAATTGATCACACTGGGTTACTTCGGTTCCGGCACATCCTTTTTCTTGTCATTGCCCGCGATATATGGGCTCCAGGGTTGTGCGCGAATCGGACCCTTGGTTTTCCAGACCACGTTAAATTGGCCATCGGCTTTCACTTCACCGATGAATACCGGTTTCCACAGGTGATGGTTTTTCTCATCCATCTTGATCTCAAAGCCGTCAGGTGCCTTGAAGGTCTGACCCCCCATGGCGGCGATGACCTTATCGACATCGGTGCTGCCTGCCTTTTCAACCGCCTGCTTCCACATGTGAATTCCAATGTAAGTGGCTTCCATCGGGTCATTGGTCACCACAGAATCGGCTTTGGGCAGGTTGTTCTTTTTAGCCCAGGCCCGATACATGGCAATAAACTTCTGGTTAACCGGATTCTTCAGGGACTCGAAATAGTTCCAGGCCGCGAGTTCTCCTACCAGCGGTTTGGTATCCACGCCGCGCAGTTCTTCTTCCCCCACTGAGAATGCAACCACTGGCACTTCAGTGGCCTTCAGGCCAGCGTTACCCAGCTCCTTGTAAAACGGCACATTGGAGTCACCATTGATTGTAGAGACGACAGCGGTTTTCTTGCCTTCGGATGCAAATTTCTTGATCTTGGCAATGATAGTCTGATAATCGCTGTGACCAAACGGTGTGTACTCTTCCATGATGTCCGATTCGGCGACTCCCTTGCTCTTCAGAAAGGCTCGCAGGATCTTGTTGGTGGTCCGCGGGTAGACATAATCGGTTCCCAGCAGGACAAAGCGTTTGGCACCACCGCCATCCTTGCTCATCAGATATTCCACAGCTGGAATGGCTTGCTGGTTGGGAGCAGCGCCGGTGTAGAACACATTGCGTTCCAGTTCTTCGCCTTCATATTGAACCGGGTAGAACAATAAACCGTTCAATTCCTTGAATACAGGTAACACGGATTTCCGGGACACCGAGGTCCAGCACCCAAATACCACCGCGACGTTGTCCTGAGAGAGTAATTGCCGCGCCCGCTCGGCAAACAGAGGCCAGTTGGAAGCCGGATCTACCACCACCGGCTCCAGTTGTTTGCCCAACACGCCGCCATGAGCATTGATGTCAGCAATGGTCATCAATGCCGTTTCCTTGAGCGCCGTTTCAGAAATGGCCATGGTGCCCGAGAGGGAATGCAGGATGCCTACCTTGATGGTATCCGCGGCATGTGCGGTGGCTGCCGCTAATCCCGAGGCTGCCAGCGCAAGCGTAAGTGCGGTGGCCTGCAGGAAGTTTCGACGCTGTTTCATGAATACACTCCTTAACTGAAGTTGAGAAATCAGGAACCCGAAGGCCCTGGCACGCAATCAGGATAGAAGTGCCTCCGGCGAATCTAAATAAGCAACATTGCTTATGCCGCTATCTGCCCAATTCCAGAAAATTCGCAATTCTGCGTATTTCAGGAGACGACGCAGATCCCTAATCTTTGTTCCTGATGATTCGAAAAAAACCCTGATTCCACCTCTGCAACTTACCAAAGGAGCCTGATATGAACCGGAAACGAATTTCTCCTCTGCTTACAATGGCCGCCGCTTCCCTGGCGTGTCTGGGAGCTCTGTCGGCCCATGCTGGGGCCACCATCAATTTTGGGGATGACCAGTCAGCCACTTTTGGTCTCGGACTACGAACGTCCTATGACAGTAACGGCGGTGATGGGCAGGCCACCGGGCAATCCTTCAATGTGGACAACCTGCGCTTGTATACCAACTTCTCTCTGTCCAAGACGATCAAGGCGACATTCAATACGGAATACAACAGCGCCACCAACGCGGTCAGCGTGCTGGATGCCTATGCCCAGATTGAACCCATGCAAGAGTTCAATTTTTGGGTTGGTCGATTGCTACCCCCGAGTGACCGCGCCAACATGGACGGTCCGTTCTATATCAACGTGTGGAGTTATCCCGGAATTGCTTCGGTCTATCCGGAACAGTATCTGGATGGTCGTGATCAAGGTGCCACTGTCTGGGGGGTTGTGGCAGATCAACGTCTGACCTATGCGGTAGGCGGATTCCAGGGGCGTGAAAGTTCGGCGGTCAACAACAATGGCCGGGGCGGGTCCAAAAACCTGATGTATACCGCGCGGCTTAATTACAACTTCTGGGACACCATGCTCGACCCAGCCTACTATGCCAGTAGCACTTACTACGGCACCAAGGACGTCCTGGCTCTGGGCCTGGCCGGGATGAACCAGAAAAATGGCGTGAGTACGGCCACCGGCGTCAATGCAGATTACAAAGCCTGGAACGTGGATTTTCTGATGGAAAAGAAAGTGCTGGATGGCGGGGCCTTCACCGTGGAAGGAGCCTATTACAAGGTGGACACCCAAAATACCTTGGATAGTTACTGCTCTGTCACAGCCACCACGGATTGTTGGGGTGGGGCCGTGGCCCAGGGGACTTCTCATTTAGGCACTGTGGAGTTCTTGTTTCCGCAAAAGGTGGGCTGGGGCAAGATCCAACCGTTTTACCGGTATCAGGACTTCAAGCCGGATGCGGTGGATAACGGCATAGGGCTGGGACAAACGGTACGCACCCAGAAGAATGACGTGGGATTCAACTACATCATCAAAGGTCACGACGCCCGGGTCTCGGTAGTCTACGAGGAGACCAACAAGGCGGGACTTCCTTCCATCAATTCATTCATCATCGGTATGCAATTGCAGTTTTAGAAGGGGCTGACGCGGCAGTCTGACAGTTGGTGTCCATTTCTCCCTTGGACTCCATCTGTCAGGTGTCAGTTGTGACCTGGGGGTAACATCAACCGCACCACGTTCATCGCCCGCGCAGCAGCAGCCGTCCGGGTCTCCACTCTTAATTTGACGAAAACATGTTCCAGGTGCTTGTTGATGGTGCGCGGACTGGTGCCCAGAATATCGGCAATATCGCGGCTGATCTTGCCTCGTACGACCCAATACAGTACCTCGGCCTCGCGCAGCGTCAATTGCAATCCTTCTGACAATGCCTGAACGATCAATGCATCGTCTTCTTCCCGGAGCGCAATCAACCAATCACCCTCTTCGGTTTTTCGCTGCAGAGTCAAGGTGAGCCGTCGCTCGTTACGATTGACATTGAAGGAAGGCTGGCCCGGATCATCCACCGCCAAATCAGCCACCGATTTTATCCATTGCTGCAGCGATGCCAGTGATGGCCCGGAATCGCCATCGAGATATTTATCCAGCAACCGTTTGGCAAGCGGCGTACGCCACAGCACGGCGCAGTCGCTTAAACGAACGGCCATCATGCCCTGCCCAAAAGTGTCCAGGGCGTCGGTAGTTTGCTGGATATGGCGTGCATTCTGAACCTGGGAGGCGATGCGCGCCAGTACTTCGGGTGGGCGAATCGGCTTGGTGACATAATCGCTTCCCCCTGCTGCAAAGGCAGCAACCACATGCTCTGTTTCTGTGAGTCCTGTCATGAAAATGATCGGGATGGTCTGAGTCATGACATGGGCTTTCAAACGCCGCGCCACTTCAAACCCGTCCAGACCGGGCATCAGCGCATCCAATAAAATCACATCTGGGGCAATCTCCAAAGCCCGCTCGATGGCGCTTTTTCCATTCGTCGCTACCAGCACCACATAGCCCGCTTCATCTAGCGCATCATGCAACACCGCCAGATTTTCAGGGACATCGTCCACAATCAGAACGATGGCACCTGCATGGGCATTACTCAACATGGCCCAGTTTCTCCCGTAATAGAGCACGCAGCGCATCAAAGCGAAAACCGCCGGCCATTCCCCGCATTTCTTCCACGAAACCTGCATAAGCCGGATCCTGCTGCTCCAGCGCTTCCAGCCGGGCCAGCAAGCCCCTTACATAACCACGAGTGACCAGTTCATCGAGCGCCAGCAATTCCTCCCGCTCCGGAGTCCGCGCGTCCAGCGCACTGCCCGTCGCAAGCCAGTTGAGCAGCAAACCCATCTGAACCGGTTTGGTGATGAAATCTTCAGACGCGATTCCTACCGAATTGTCCAACCCCTTGTCAAAGGCATTGGCTGAGACGATGGCAATACGCGCCTTGGATAGCTTGCGCTCACGAATGCGCCGAATGGTCTCCCAGCCATCTATGCCCCCCATGGCCAAGTCCATGAGAATGACATCTGGTCGAAAGGATGCAAGACATTCCAGGCACGCTTCACCGGACTCCGCTTCAGCCATGACAAATCCCATAGGCTCGAGCGTTTGCACCAGGAGTTCACGATCGACTTTTTCGTTATCCACCACCAGAATGCGCTGGCGCGGCCCCTGATATCCCATACTGCCTGTGGGCACTGAAGTCTGGTCTACCGTTTCATAGTGCAACTTGGGCAAAAACAAACGGATCTTGAAGGTACTGCCCGCACCGAGGGCACTTTTGACCGAAATCTCTCCACCCATCATCTCGGTCAGCATTTTACTAATGGTAAGCCCAATGCCGGTCCCACTGATCGAGGTCTCTCCAATAGGGGTCCCGCGCGAAAATGGTTCAAAAATTCGTTGAAGATCATTCTCCGAAATCCCCGGTCCGGTGTCCTCAACTTCGAACAACGCCATCTCACGCTGATAGGTCAGGTGCAGGATGACCCGACCCTGCTGGGTAAACTTGAGCGCATTGCCCAGTATGTTGATCAGAATCTGTTGTAATCGGCGCTGGTCCGCACGCACCACAGCTGGAATCTCTCCACTTGTAGCGTAATGAAAATCCAGCCCTTTGCTGGTAGCCTGCACTGTAAACATGTCCACCAGTTGCTGCATGAACTCGGTAAAATTGATAGCGCGGATATTAAGCGTGAATTTGCCGCTTTCAATGCGTGCCACATCGAGCGTGTCCTCGATCAGCGACAACAGGTGATCTCCACTGCGGCGAATGATTCGGATGGCCTGACGTCGATGCTGCGGGATCGATTCGTCGCCGTCGAGAATCTGGGCATACCCCAGGATGCTGTTGAGTGGCGTACGCAGTTCGTGGCTGATGGCGGTGATGTATCGGCTTTTGGCCTGATTGGCGAGATCAGCGATCAATTTGGCTTTTTGTAGCTGCTCGTCGGTCTGGCGGTGCGAATCGATTTCCTCCATCAGCAAATGATTCTGCCGGTTGAGCTCTTCCTGTGCCACCTGTCTCGTTTTGTGGGCCAGTACCACCCACCAGGCCACGATGCTGGCCACCAGCACGGTCGTCACATAGACGCTGACAAAGGAGCTTTGCAGCCACGGTGTCAGGTCGTATCCCATCATTTTCAGGGTGTCTCGCTCATAGTGGTAGATCAGCACCGCGATCAAGGCAAGCAGCGGAATGATGAGGGTCATCAGCAACAGGTAATCACCTAACCCCGAGTTGATTCGCGGCCACAGCGTTTGGGGCAGGATACGGCGCAGTCCGCGATCCCATTGTGACGAGAGGCGCGCTTCCGGTTTACACAGGTCGTGACAACGTGCATCGAGTGAGCAACATAGCGAACAAATGGAATCCCGATAGGCAGGACACTGCGCCATATCTTCCCCCTGATATTCGCGTTCGCAAATGCAACATTTTCCGCTGCCGCTTCCCCAACTGGGCGTGGCCGGCTGGCGCGCCAGGTAATAGCGACCCTGGGTGGCCCAAGCAAGCAGCGGGGTGGTCACTAGCGCCGCGCCAATGGCAACAAACGGCGCAAAGGGTTTTGCTGTCGCACCAAACAGTCCCACGTAGACCGACACGGAAAGCCCTGAAGCCATCAGGAGGGCACCTACGCCCACGGGATTGATGTCAAACAGATACGCCCGACGAAATTCGATCCCCGGTGGACTAAGCCCGAGGGGCTTGTTGATCATCAGGTCGGCAAACACCACCACCATCCAGGAAACAGCGATGTTGGAATAGAGGCCGAGCACCTGGCGCAACGCCTGGAACACATCCAGTTCCATCAGCGTCAGGGCAATCAGCGTGTTGAACACCACCCACACCACTCGGCCCGGATGACTGTGTGTGAGGCGGGAAAAGAAATTGGACCAGGCAAGCGACCCCGCATAAGCATTGGTGACATTGATCTTGAGCTGCGAGATGACCACGAATAGGGTAGTGGCCCAGAGTGCCCAGATTGCCTGGTTGAATACCGCATTGAACCCGATCAGGTACATCTGGTTGGGATCCACCGCCTTGGCTGCTGGGATCATCCAGGTCAAGGCCAGATAAGTCAGCAATGCGCCGCCTAGCATCTTAAGAACCCCTGGCACCACCCAACCCGGTCCGCCCATCAGGACGCCGGCATACCAACGCCAGCGATTTGTCGAATTCTTGGCCGGCATGAAACGCAGATAATCCACCTGTTCGCCCATCTGTGTAATCAGTGCTATCCCCACGGAGAGGGCAGCGCCAAAGGAAGGCCAGTCAAATCCTTCAGTACTGCGACCGATTCCCCGAAAAGCCGCCAGCCCCATCAAGGCATCCGGTTGCTTGAACAGGATGGCAACATAAGGCAGGGCCAGCATCACTACCCAAACCGGCTGGGTATAGGTCTGCAAGCGGCTGATGACGGTGATGCCATGAGTCACGAGGGGGATAACGACCAGGGCGCAGATCAAATAGCCCCAGGCCGGCGGAATGTGAAAGCACAGTTCAAGTGCATAGGCCATGATGGCCGCTTCAAGTGCGAAAAAAATGAAGGTGAAGGATGCATAGATGAGGGACGTCAGGGTCGAACCGATATAGCCGAATCCGGCACCGCGCGTCAGCAGGTCCATGTCCACTCCGTAGCGAGCGGCGTAATAACTGATGGGGGTACCAATCACAAAAATCAGCAGCCCTGCCACCAGAATGGCCCAGAAGGCGTTGGTGAAACCATAATTGACCAGGAGGGTGCCGCCCACCGCTTCCAGCACCAAAAAGGATGCGGCGCCAAACGCGGTGTTGGCCACCTGCCACTCGGACCACTTGCGAAAGCCGTGTGGCGTGAAGCGTAGCGCATAATCTTCCAGCGTTTCTGTCGCCACCCAGCTGTTGTAATCCCGCCGGACTTTCATGACCCGCTGAGCGGGTGCGTCATCCTTCATCGCTGTATCCAACGCACCAAAGTCAGCGCCGCCACCAGCAAGCTGAGCATGGACACAGCCCAGCCCATGAAACGTGCAGCCTTCAAGCCGATCTGATCCGTTCGGCGCAGCAGGCGAAATACCCACAAGCCGTTGAAGCCATCCACCAGCAACATGCCCAGCACAAACAGCAGGCCCAACATCAGTGCATGCTCCCACCCGCCGAAGTGGGTCGCAATCGTTGCAAATAAGGCAGCCTGGCTAAGCGTATCAAATGAAATGGCAAACAGGGCCCCGATGAAAGGCACCAGCCATGGACTGGTCGCTCGCCCGACGGCTCCCAGCCAGCGCCCCCTGAGTCCAGTCAATCTGACGACCTCATGCGGTAATGCAGTCCATACGGTACATAGATTAAGGGCCCCCAGCACCACCAGGAAGAACACGGAGATGGCCATACCAAAACCGTCCAGCCAAAGCGGCAGTGGCCCCACATGCACCGCCATGCTGACTGCCAGTGCAATCACCAATACGACCCCCCCATGCCCAAGGGAAAACAAGGCGCCACAATAGCGGGAGAGTCGGGGGCGGCCTTGACTGTGGCAGCGCGTCAGTCCATCGATAGTGGCCAGATGGTCGGGATCAAACCCGTGTCGGCAACCCAACACCAGCACCAAGGCACAGATGGAAGACCAGTCGGTTTCGTTAGTAAAGTTCATCTTGATGATCAAAAACGAATGACCGTCCCCTCGCGACGTGGATCGGCGGCGCCCCAACGTTCGTGCGTAACCGGATCTTCGCCTATCAATTGCACCGATCCAATAGGCTCCGGTGTCACGATCAAGCGATGACCCTGCACCCGCAGGGCGTCAATCAGCCCAGGAGACAAAGCGGGTTCGACCAGAGTCTCACCAGCCGCATTCAGCACGGCAAAACGTGGCATCCGTACTGCAGCGTCGCCCGTGAGGTGATCATCCAGCAAATCCAGCGTCATTTCCAGTACTGTGCTAATGATTGTGGAACCCCCTGGCGAACCGTAGGCCAGTACCCACTGACCCTGCCGAAATACCAGCGTAGGAGCCATGCTGCTGCGCGGACGCATTCCCGGTCGCACATCATTGGCACCGGGATCTTGTGGGCCGGCCTTCGGCACCCGATTGAAATCGGTGAGCTCGTTGTTGAGCAGAAAACCGTAGCCTGGAACGAGAATCCCACTGCCCCATACTGCTTCCACCGTACTAGTGCAACTCACCACATTGCCCTCAGCGTCCACTACAGTGAAATGGGTGGTATGTGTCCCTTCCGGTTCCGGCCCCGAACCTGAGTCAGGCATTCGTTTTTCCACATCCATCGCATGCACGAGCTGAAGGAGATAATGCCCGTCCAGCAGACGCGCCACCGGAACGGGTGTGGCCGCCGGGTCGCCCAGCCAAAGCGCGCGGTCGCCCATAGCCAGACGCAAGGCTTCAATCGTGACATGGGTCGCGCTTAGCTCACCCGCACCAAAACCTTCTGCGCGCCCCAGCGGAAAATGTTCCAACAGCCCCAGAGTCTGCAACAGTGCGAGCCCCCCGGAGGATGGTGGCGGCATGGTAACGAGCGTGTAATCCTGGTAACGCCCGACCAGCGGCGTGCGCAGCGCCACTCGGTACCCGGCGAGATCTGCGAGCGTCATGCGCCCCACTCCGGCAGGCCCCAAGGTAGAACGTCGCTGGGCCGCTACAATGGCACCTGCGATTTTCCCCTGGTAAAACGCACTGGGACCTTCTGCGGCAATCTGTTCAAAGGTGTGTGCAAGATCCGGCTGACGCAACCAGTCGCCCGTTTGCAAAGGCTGACCCGCCCCATTGCGAAACAGGGCCCGGGTCTCCGGCTGGAGGGCAGCGCGCGGACTGACGAGTTCGTGCGCAAGATAGGGCGTCACCGCAAACCCCTGACGCGCGAGGCTGATGGCCGGCTGTAACACGGCCGCAAGCGATTTCTTGCCCCAACGACGCTGGGCTTCTGCAAATCCCGCCAGCGTCCCCGGTACTCCGACCGCAATCCCGTTGACGGAATTCTCCCCGAAAGTATGGTGCGCAAACTGATCCGCGGTTGCTGCGGCGGGAGCCACTTCGCGCGCATCGATAACCAGTGTTTCGTGAGTTTTGGCCAGATAGACCAGAATGAAAGCCCCGCCACCGATACCCGAAGATTGGGGCTCCACCACATTGAGGGCAAATTGGATGGCCGCGGCAGCATCCACCGCGTTGCCCCCTTGGTGCAGGATCGTTGCCCCCGCCTCCGCAGCCAGTGGATGCGACGCTGCGATCACCGTTTCCCCTTGCGCGTGAGCCCACCCAGGGCTCAGGAAGAGCGTCAAAGCGGTGAGTAACCTGCAGAAACGCGGCATGGAGTTATATTTTTTTACAATTTTAAAGCAGAAATAAAACACTCTTTTTGCGAAAGGTCTGCTATCTTCAAATCGCAGACAGTGCAGTTGGGGTACTAGCCCTTTTAGACGGGCGGATCATCAGATCCGCCCCTTTTTTTGCTCAGCGTTCCAGTACCCACTTCAGGCTATCCAGTCCCACGCGATACAGATCGGTGATGATCTTTACAG
>VFSW01007394.1_pt1 | contig 15942 bp, 13 predicted proteins | sample 5358111 | NCBI WGS metagenome assembly VFSW01 (sample SAMN11554181, study PRJNA540505) | mine drainage metagenome | isolation source: sediment from site ElyBrook_90M | place: USA: Ely Copper Mine, Vershire, VT | collected 2017 | reverse complement strand
CCATGCACCCGTCGCATCCGTCCACGGCACGGAGATGCAACGGTGTGTTATACCCCGACCGATGGCGGACAGCGGGCTTGGCGTCGGACCGCGGGTAATCGCCGTGGGCGGAGGCAAGGGCGGCGTCGGACGATCGCTCCTCGCCCAGGGTCTCGGAGTCTTTGTCGCGCAGCTCGGCAAACGAGCGCTGCTGGTGGACGCCACGGCGCACGCGGCGACCATCGGGGCGACTTTTGGCATCGCACGGGCCAACGGTGTTGCTCCTCCGTGGGCGCCTCCCGGGGTAGACACCCACGGTGTCGAGACCGTCGTGCCCTCCCTGCGCTTGCTCGAAACCGCTTCGGAGGGTGGACCCTTGCCAGGCGTTCGGGTCGGTCGCTTGCGAGACATCTGGCGCGCGGCGGGGACGGATTACCTTATCGCGGATCTGGCCTCGGGGACGCACGGGAGCACGCTCGCGGCGATGCTGGATGCTGACGCGATGGTCACGGTCACCACGCCGGAGCCCGCAGCGATCGAGGCGTTGTACCGTCTCGTCCGGCATGGCTTTGCGCGGCGCCTAGCCCAACGCGTACGGACACTTGGAGACGGCAAGCGCGTGCTGGAGTCATTGCGAAAGACGATTGCCCTCGCGTCTGGACCCCCGACGCCCATGGTGCTCTCCGAGAGCCTCGCGGTCATGGGTACGGACGTCGCCACCATGGTGTGGACAGAACTCTCTCGGTGGAGGCTACGGGTGGTGGTGAACCAGTCCCGGTCACGGGCGGATCTTGACCTTGGCGAAGCCCTCGCGCGGGTGTGCCACCGACGGATGGGCGTTGCGTTGGAGTACCTCGGGCACGTGGAATTTGACGACGCGGTGTTTCTCGCAGCGCGGAGACGTCGGCCGTTGCTGGTGGACGCCCCCGCGGCCAAGGCGAGCCGCAACCTCGAACGCATCGCGCGAAGATTGCTCGCTGCGGAGCCCGGACGAACGGGGACGGGGACGGATCCTGGTCGGCCGCTCCCGTGGACCCACTATGACCTCCTCGCGCTCGACCGCGGCGCGAGTGATGAAGAAATTCGTCGGGCGTACCGCAAGACCCGTGAGATCTACGCCGGCGAATCCCTCGCCCTCTCGGGCTTGCTTACGGAACAAGAAGTCTCGACCATGGTCGCCAGGATCGAAGAAGCTCGGGATGTACTTTTGGATCCTTCCCGACGGCGGCCGTACGACCTGTCGATCACCCCCGCAAGCGAGCTCCCGGCAATGACTTCGGTGATGGTTGTCCCCGACGCCGACGAATCTCCGGCGCTCGTAGCAGCACCCACCGTAACGCCCGACACGGAGTTTACCGGGGATCTCTTGCGGGCCGTGCGCGAGTCTCGCAGTGTCGACCTGAAAGATGTTTCGGCACGCACCAAGATCTCGATCCAGCACCTTCGTGCGCTCGAAGACGAGGAGTACACCGCCCTGCCGCCCGTGGTGTACACCCGTGGCTTCGTGACTGAAGTCGCCAAGTATCTTCGCCTTGACGTCGACCAGGTGGTTCGCACCTACCTCCGTCGGATGCGCCGTGCCGCGGAGCGCTCGTGAACACCCCCGTGATCTCTCCTGCCCTGACCGATCCACCCTCTCCGCGTGACCGTCTCGGCCACCCACCCTTTCCTTCTGGGGTAAGCGTCCTCGCCCTCGTCTGGGGCTTCGCCTCGACCCGTTTGCTCGTCGGCCTCGCGCTACGCCACCCAGGCATCGCCGCGGCGGGCGTCTTTGCCACGGTGACCGGCATCTTTCTCGGTCTTGGCTCCACGGTTGTCCTCGCTTGGCAGTCCACGTCCCGGCCCTCTCCCTTCCGTTGGCTCACCCGAGGCGTTCGCCTCGCCGTCCTCGTCCCCGTCATCCTCCTTGCCCTCGCCGCCATGACCGGCAATGTCTCCCGTGGCCTCCAAAGCTGGGGCCTCATCGCAGCCTGCATCGCCGTCGTGATGGCCTCTTTCCACGGCATTTTTATCGCCCGAAGACACTCTCTCGCGCGGGCTACCCTCGCCCTTCTTGCCGTAGGCGAAACCCTTGAGTTTCTCTCTCCATCCGCCCGCGTGGCTTTTGAAGGTCGCGTCCCTCTCGCCCTCGCACTTCAAGTCGGCCCCTGGGTCGAGATCACTGCTTTCGTCGGTGTCTTTCTCGCCCTCGCCTGGGCCATTCGCGACACCATCGCCGTCGCCACGGCGCCAAGATTTACCGCCATCGCCGTGATGCCTGCAGGCTTCGCGGTGATTCTCGCATCGCTCCCGCTGCGCTATCCCCGCACCAGCGAGATGATCGCACGCTACGCTTTTGGCGCGCGCTTTGACCTCGCCACGCACGGTGCCGTGAGCCACCCGTCGTCCTTGGCCATGGCCGCCTACACTTTTCTCGCTTCGGGATTACTCGCCGCCTCGACGCTGTCGCTCGCCGGGCAGTATCTCGACCACGGAGGCGCACCGAGACGCATGCTGGGCTGGGTGTGTATTCTCCTCGGGGGCTTTGGCGCGGTGACCATGGCGGGTCCCGTGGATCCCCTTCGGGTTGTCGCTGTCGTCCTTGGCGTGATGCTCCTTGAGCAGTCCCTCGTCTGTGAGTACACCCCGACCGACAGGGGTGCGTGAAAGCCTCTGTTGGCGCTATGCTTCACACCCTCCATGGCCATCCGTAAGATCGCCTCCATCGGTCATCCCGTCCTGCGAGAACAGTCCCGGGCTCTCTCGTTGGAGGATCTTCGCAGTCCTGACACGCAGCGCTTTATCGACGACCTCGTCGAGACGATGCGCGACGCCAACGGCGCGGGCCTCGCAGCGCCGCAGGTGTACACACCCATCCAGGTGTGCGCCATCGAAGTGCGTAGCAACCCGCGGTATCCGTACAAACCCGATGTTCCGCTCACGGTGCTTGTCAACCCCGTGATCCAGGTGCTCACCGACGAGCGCTTTGACAACTACGAGGGCTGTCTCTCCGTGCCCAACCTCCGGGGGATCGTGTCCAGAGCCCCCGAAATCCGTGTCACCGCGTGGGATCGGGAGGGTGCCCCCGTCGACAAGATCATCCGAGGGCTCACCGCGGGGACCTATCAGCACGAAATAGACCACCTCCACGGCGTGATCTTTGTCGACCGGGTCACCGACCCACGGAGTCTATGCACCTGGACCGAGTTTGAACGTCACCACCAGGCGGCCTTTTTCGAGCGTGCGCGGGCGCTCGTTGCACACTGGGGGAGCTGAAGATCTGTTGATCCAAGCCCTCACTCGGGCTCGTTGTCCACCGAACGGAGCCCGTAGCGCTTGCATAGCTCTCGAAGGTGATAGCGCGTGAGTCCTGCGCTCACGGCGCTGTGCGTGATGTTGCCGCCGTGACGCTTGAGCAAGCCACGGAGGTACGCGGGCTCAAACGCTTCGAGCACGCGGGCCTTGGCTTCTTTAAACGGCATCGCGGCAAGCTCTTGAGACACACCTAACCGGGCGTTGTCGACTGCGGCAAGTACACCTTCGGCTGTTTGCACAGACATCGAAGGCAATCCCGATGGAGGTGTACGCGTCGCGGTTGCAGGGAGCAGGTCTGCTAGGGTGATCTCGGTGCCGTCGGCGAGGGAAGCCGCGCGTTCGATCACGTTGCGAAGCTCACGGACGTTGCCTGGCCAGGGCTGCGCAGCGAGGCGTTCGAGGGCATCGGGGCGAAGACTACGCAGTCCGACTTCGGGATTGCGCTGGCAGAATCGGTCGAGGAGCGCTTGGGCAATGAGCGGAATGTCTTCACGTCGGGCGCGCAGCGGCGGGAGATCCACGGTGACGACCCCTAAGCGGTAGTACAGATCCTCGCGAAAGGTTCCGTTGCCGACCATGGTGCGAAGGTCGCGGTTGGTGGCCGCGACCACGCGAACGTCCACGGGGAGGGTCTTGTCACCGCCCACACGACGGACCTCGTGGTTTTCGAGTACGCGCAACAACTTCGGTTGCAGTCCGATGTCCAGTTCAGCGATCTCGTCGAGAAACAAGGTCCCGCCGATGGCCTGTTCAAAGCTCCCGGCCCGGCGTTCAATCGCACCCGTAAACGCCCCGCGCTCGTGCCCAAACAACACAGACTCCACAAGGTCTCGGGGCATGGCTGAACAGTCTTGGACCACGAGCGGCCCCGACGCCCGCCGCGAGGCTTTGTGAATCGCTCGGGTGACAAGTTCTTTCCCCGTGCCGGTGTCTCCCGTGATGAGCACCGTGAGATCGCTCGGTGCGATCTTTTCGAGTTGGCCAAACACCTGACGCATGGCCACGGAACGCCCCACGAGGTCGTAGAATCGATCGTCCGCGGACAAGGGAATGTCCACGGTGCCCTCCCCAGGATCGACCTGGATCATCGTGGCGCCGATGCGGACCCTCGCGCCCAGTGGAATCACGGCTTCGCGCAGACGGACCTCCCCGACGAAGCACCCGTTGGTGCTCCCGAGGTCACGAAGAACATAGCCCGACTCCACGGCTTCGAGTTCGGCGTGGGCGAGAGACACGGCGCGGTCAGTGAGTTGCAGGTCGCAGATACCGCTCCGGCCGATGGTAAACTTTGGGCGGTCTAGTTCCACGGACCGCCCCCGATCGGGCCCATCGAGGACCGTCACCCGACCTTTTTGCAGGCGTCTCCCCAACGCGCGCCCAGCGATGAACAGGGTCTCCAAGTTCCCGGCGTTCTGGTCCGTAGCCATGGCCCTTGCTCCTCTTGTCATCCCCCGCGGAGTCCGCGGATCGCTGCCGCATAGTCCTGGGTACCAAACACTGCAGCGCCTGCGACAAGAACGTCTGCGCCGGCTTCGATGACGCGGGCAACGGTTGTGGGGCCGACGCCTCCGTCCACTTCAAGGTCGGTGTCGTACCCACCCGCATCAATCATCGCGCGCACTGCACGGATCTTGGGGAGCACGGCGTGGATAAACGTCTGCCCGCCAAAGCCAGGATTGACCGACATCAAGAGCACCAGGTCCGCAGCGTGGAGCACGTACCGTAGGTGCTCTTCTGGCGTGGCGGGGTTGAGCACGACGCCCGCGCGACGCCCGAGACCGCGAATCGCTTGGAGGGTACGTTCGAGATGCACCGAGGCCTCGGCGTGGACTGAAATCACATCGGCGCCGGCCCTGGCAAAATCGTCGATGTAGCGTTCGGGTTCGACGACCATGAGATGACAGTCGACAGTGACGTGCGGCGGTGCGGCACGGCGCACGGCAGACACGACCACGGGGCCGATGGTGATGTTAGGCACGAAGCGTCCATCCATGACGTCAACGTGCACCCAGTCGGCGCCGGCGGAGACCACGGCGCGAACCTCGGCGTCGATGCGACCGAAATCCGCGGAAAGAATCGATGGAGCGATGCGAATAGGTCGTCGCGGCACAGTGCGAGCGACACCACAGGCCCGCTAGGCTGTCAAGAAGCCCGAGCGGACAACCCCACCGTAGCTACCTGCACGGCGGTGCAGGAAGGCACAGTCCCGCGGGGGACACCCTCGGCCATGGACCTCCCCCGTCGGGCCCCATCGCGCCCGAGACCCCACCGTCTGGCGCCGAAAGGGCTGTTTCGTCCAGAACCATGGCGTGCGTGTCAGCCACGGCGCCACCCGACTGCCGAACGACAAACGTGTACCCGTAGGCCCGACGGCACCCAAGCGTCCCTGCTGTGGGCGTCGGCTGCACCACGATCCGCCAATGGAGGCTCGTAAAGCCGAGCACGCCGACAAACTCCGCGCCGTTGATGCCCGAAACGTACGCGGCAGGATCGGCGTCCATCGCAGCGACGGAAAACCCCGCGACACCTAGCGCAGCGCGCCCGTCCGTCGATGTTCCACGATCTTGAATGGCGCCATCGACGACTTCGCCGACAGTACCGTTGTAGTCGATGAACTGGTCAAAGGCCGTGACCGACCCGGGGACTTCAGACAGGGAGAGTCTGTCGGATGGGGGTGGGTCCAACGCGGAATTGGGGTCTGTGCCCAGGGCGATCTCGACACTGTCGAGCAGTCCGTCACTGTCGGTGTCGGCGTTGGTCGGGTCGGTTCCATCATGGCGCTCGGTGAGGTCGCAGAGTCCGTCGCCGTCGGTGTCCGTGGGCGGCAGCGGCGACCCGGCGTCGAGGACGCGAAAAAAAGTCCCAGGGGTGCTCTGCGGCCCACACCCGGACAGGACAGCAAACACACCGAGTGTGCGCGAAAAGACGGACGCCGCGCGGAAAATCCCCGTGGACGGCGGGGCCCTCCCTGGCTCACCTGGACCCAATGGCTGGGACACGGCAACCTCTTGTCATCAGCACCCCCGGGGCAGGGCCAGACGGCCAACCTTCGGCCAGGAAACCGCTGCGCATCGGAGCCCTCACGCGGGATTACAACCGAATATCACCCCATCATCACCCAATCGCAAGAGCTTCTCGACGCCGCGGACGGTGGGCAACCAGCCAGGGTGCTAGCCCGTTCGCCCTCGCGGTGCTGGCCTCGGTGCCATCGGGGAGTGACCTTTGGAACTGCGCGGGCGGAATCACGTCGGCCGGTACCGCATCGTTGCTGGCGGCGGCGGCCGGGACGCCGGCGGCGGACGAACACCCGACGACGACCAGCACGAAGGCGAGCGGTAACAGGGAGCGCACGGTGCAGGGTACGCCCGCCGAGGCGTCGAGGTCACGGCTGGGGGAGACTAACCCTCGAAGTGCAGCCTATCCGCCACGGACCCCCGTGACCGTCGGCGGTGGACTGCGGTGACTACCTCTCACGTCGGGTGGCAGTTCATCACCCGATGCGTAACCCGACGACCCCAATTCCCCCCGATCGGGCTACGGTCGCAACCCCGGAACCTTCTGAATTCAGGGCACCCCCGGGCGGACTTGAACCGCCGACCTTCGGCTTAGGAAGCCGCTGCTCTATCCACTGAGCTACGGGAGCGACGGCGGTGGAGGGCCACCGAGGGGCGAACGGTGGCACGCCCCCCGAACGGCTGTCAACGCGCGACAGCGCGCGGTTCTTCAACGGGCCATCTTGCGACGCGCAACGGACAGTGGTACACAGCGCGCGTCCTTCGGGGACACCAGTGTACGCTCTGGGCCCCCTCGAATGACCGTCGCACCGTCCCCGGTGGGATCCTACCGGATGGTGTGGCGAGTCTGTCCCGCGCGGATTCGTGTGCGCTCACATTTCGTGGGTGCGTCGGCGCGGGGTGGACGGTCAACATGCTGACCGCCGGGCCCTGGCGAACCCGGTGGATGATGCGCTTCGACCTTCAACAACTCCAGACCGAGATCCTGCCGCTGGCAGACGTCCATGGAGTCGAGGTCGTCGCGATCGAATGGCTACAAGGGCCCGGACGGGGAGTTCTCCGGGTGTACATCGACCGACCGGGGAGAGATCCGGCAGCAACCGTGGGGCCCGGGGTCGAAGGCGCGACGGCGGACGTCTGCGCGCGCTTCAGCAGGGATGTCTCCGCAGCGTTGGACGCCCTGGATGTCATCCCCGCGGCGTACGACCTGGAGGTAAGCTCTCCGGGCTTCGAGCGGCCGGTCCAGAAACGCGCGGACTTCGAGCGGTTCTCCGGACGCGTCGCCCGGGTCAGGACGCGGTCTGCCGTGATGGGGCGCCTGTCGTTTGTGGGCGCCCTCCGCGGGACGATCGATCTCCCCGACGGGGACTTTGCCGTCCGAATCGCGGTGGACGCCACCGACGTCGAAGTCCCAGCGAGAGTGATCTCGCGGGCCCACCTTGTCGAGATCAAGACACCCCGCGCGGCAAAGCCCGGCAAGGGCCCTGGCAAGCAACAGCGGGAAAAGCAGGGCGTGCGATCGGGCGTACCGCCCACGGGCCCGGCGGTTTTGACCACGGAGACCACGGAGACAACGGCGCCGCCCTGGCGTGAAGCGCGTGCAGCGGGAGAGGCCGAGAGGTAGACAGACATGGCAGCCAAGCAGACCCCAGCGACGGTTTCTTCAGGACCAAACCTGAGCCAGACGCTCGACATCGTGGCCAAGGACAAAGGCATCGACCGACACGTCCTGGTGCAGACCCTCGAAAGCGCGATCTTGTCCGCCGCGCGAAAGCACATCGGCGGGACGCGCGAACTCGTCGCACGCTTCAACGAAAAAGACGGCGGCGTCGATTTGTTTCAGTACATGACCGTGGTCGACGTCGTGACGCAGTCCGAGCAGGAGATCTCGCTCGACGACGCCAAAAAAGTAGGGCTCGACGCCGAGGTGGGCGAGCAGCTTGCTTTTCAAGTGTATTACCGCCAGGAAGACAGCCGTAAGGCCGAAGAGCAGGAGACTGCCTTCGGGGACATCTTGCAGCTTCGGGTGGCGCGCAAGGGCTTTGGCCGTATCGCCGCGCAGGCTGCCAAGCAAGTGATCATCCAGCGCGTCCGGGACGCCGAGCGCGAGGTGATCTTCAACGAGTACCGGGAGCGCAAGGGAGAGATCATCACGGGGATCTTTCGGAGGTTTGAGCGCAACGACATCATTGTGGACGTCGGCCGGGCAGAGGCCGTCCTCCGGGCGCGCGATCAGGTTCCCCGGGAGAGCTATCGTCCGGGCGAGCGGATTGTTGCGTACGTGAAGGACATCGACCGGGATGCAAAGGGCCCGCAGATTATCCTGTCCCGCGGGGACGTCGGACTGCTCATCAAGCAGTTTGAGGCCGAAGTGCCGGAGATCTACGAAGGCATCGTAAAGATCGTCGCCGCGGCGCGCGAGCCCGGAGTGCGTAGCAAGATTGCTGTGCAGTCCCGGGACTCGGACGTCGACCCGGTGGGGGCCTGTGTCGGAGTCAAAGGTTCGAGGGTCCAGGCCGTGGTGCAAGAACTCCGCGGGGAGCGAATTGACATCGTGCCGTTTGACAAAGACCCGGCGAGGTACGTTTGCAACGCCATGGCGCCCGCGGAAATCTCCCGGGTGATCATGAACGAAAACGACCATGCAATGGAACTGGTGGTACCCGATGAGAAACTCTCACTGGCCATCGGTCGCAAGGGGCAAAACGTACGTCTGGCATCACAACTCACGGGATGGAAGCTGGATATCATCTCGGAGACCCGCTTCAAGCAGATGGAAGAAGAGTCCATCGGGGCGCTGTCGCTCATCGCGGGGGTGACTCCCGCGATCGCGCAGACGATGTACAAGCTTGGCTTTCGGACACTCGAAGAAGTCGCGGAGTCCGCGGCAGAAGAACTCGCAGGGATCCCTGGTCTGGGCGGGGCAGAGAACGCCGACCGGATCAAGAGCTCGGCGGAGGCCGCGATGGAAGAACTCCGACAGAAGCGCATTCGTGAGGCGTCGGAGCGCACAGACGTGCTGTCCGAACGCGACCGGTTGCTGTTCGTCCGTGGCATCGGGGAGCACACCATTGAGCTTTTGGCCCAGGCCAACGTGAACACGGTGGAGCAGCTTCACCAGGTGCCCGAAGAGATTCTCTTGCGGGAGACGGGTCTTGGGTTGCGTAAGGTGCGGCAGATCAAGCAGGGGACCGTGACGTTTCTCACGTCGGAGCAGCGGGTGATCGACGACGCCCGTCGCGCAGCGCAGAAGCGTACGGCGGACGTCAGCCCGGTCAGCCAGCCGACCCCGTGACGTTGAAAGAGAGCAACGTCCGGATGCAAACGGGAACCAACCGACGGAGACAAGCTCCCCCGGGTTCTGAGAAGAGCCCTGGGATCCAGGCTCCGGTGCGCCCTGCGGCGCGCAGTGCGGAGGTCACGCAAGAGCAGCCCCCACGGGAGAGGCCTCGGCCTGAACGAACGTGCGTGGGCTGTCGCGAGGGCAGCGCGCGTGGAGACATGGTGCGTTTCATCGCGGACGCCGACGGGCGCGTGGTGCTGGACCTCCACGCGAGCGCCGCGGGCCGTGGGGCCTGGGTGCATCCCAACCGGACGTGTGTCACCACTGCGGTGCGACGACATGCCGCGGAGCGCAGCCTCAAGGTGGCTGTGGGACAGGGTCTCGACCCGAAAGAAGTTCTCAGGGGTCTTCGCACGGCGGTGGTTCGCAAGGCCGAGTCTTTGATGCTGGTGGCCTCGCGCACGCGGCGGGTGGCGCTGGGCGCAGAGGCCGTCTCTGGATGGCTCGACGCCGGGACGTCGCGGCTGGTCGTCCTGGCCTCGGATGCGGGTGGGACCGCACGGGAGCTGGCATCGAGCGGCAACGTCCGGGTCGTGACCTTTCAAACGAAGTCAGAACTGGGCAGGTTGTTTCGTCGCAAAGAGGTCGCTGTGGTTGCGCTATCGGACCTCAGGATCGCGGCGGAGCTGGCATCTACGATTGATTGTTTTGCAGGGCTGGAGGACCGATGACGAGTACGGTGAAAGTGTATGAGATCGCGGAGGATCTCAAGATGGATACGGAGACCGTACTCCAGAAGATCCGCGCGCTGGGCATCGACGTGAAGAACAAGATGTCGAAGATCGACGTGAACTACGTCGACCAGATCAAGTCGTTGCTGGCCAAAGACCGGCAGGCGAGCTTCATCGAGGTCGAGGTCGCTCCCGGGGTCAAGCGTCGGGTGCGGGTTGAACCGCCACCGCAGCCTGCCCCTGTCCCCGTGGTGCGGCCCGTGGCGCGGGTGCACACGACGGACGTTGCTTCACGCACGGTGACGACAGGGGGTTCGCGGTCGACGGCCGAGGCACGCCCGGCGGCCGAGCGGCGGATGGAGCCCGAATCCCGTGGCGGATTTGACGATCCGTCGGCGGAGAAGCATCCCGAGGACACGACGTTTGGAGATTCCGAGGGGGGTGTAGAGACGTCCGAAGGTCGGCGGGGTGTTGAAGCATCGGTGCGGGTAGAGACTGACGCGGTCGTGGGGGTGGCCGAGCCCCACCACCATACGACAGGGGGGGTCTCGCAAGGGGATGCTCCCGAGGAGACCGGGTGGACCGAGCCCGCGGCGACACCCAAGGAGTCCCCGGGGATCGCGGCGCATCCGGCCTTGGTGCCTCCCACGGCGGCGGTGACCCCCGAGGCATCGGGTGGGAACGGGACCGACCGTAACGCACAGGAAGGCATGGATCCCCAGGCTGTGGAACCCGTAGAGACCGGAGCGCATGGGCAAGATCCCCGCGCAGAAGAAGGAACCACCCAGGAGCCGACAGGGCTGGAGTCGGTGGAAGACGCTCCGTCGGAGGAGTCTGTCGTGGGTGCAAGGGCGGGGGGCGGAGCGACAAGCGCGTCGCCGTCCAGTCCGCCGCCTGCACCGGGAACTGGCCCACGGTCGGTGCCCCCACCAGGGCCACGCACGGGCATCGCGGTGTGGAACCCGCAGACCCGGATGGTGGAATACCATGAGTCTCCTGGGGGGAGAAACTCGTCGGCGCCGACGAACCGTCCGGCACGGCCCGGCGCGCCGTCGACAGCCCCCACGGCTGCAAAGAGCAGCCTGCCGTCGCGGGTGGCGGTCGAAGTTCCAAAGACACCCGCGAGGATGCCGGGGAGAATGGTCGGCGGACGCCCTGTCCCGGGGGGTGTTCGGCAGCAGGTGGGCGGCGCTGGCGTAAGGCCGCAGTTGGCTATGCGGTCGGTGGCACGGCCCGTGGTCGCCTCGCCCGAGATGGCCAAGCACAAACGGGTGATCAAGATCGAAGAGCAGGTGACCCTCCCGGAGCTTGCGCGGCGGATGAGCCTCAAGGCCACCGACGTATTGATGAAGCTTCTGCAACTCGGCGGCGCTGGCAAGAACATCAATTCAAGCTTGGATTCGGACACCGCAAAGCTCCTGGCGAGTGAGTTCGGGTACGAAGTCGAAGACGTGGCCTTGGACGTCGACGCGGTCATCAAGGCCGCTTTGCCGACGTACGAAGAAAAGCCCGGGGATGTTCTCCCGCGACCGCCCGTGGTGACCGTCATGGGTCACGTGGACCACGGCAAGACCACGTTGCTCGATGCGATTCTCGGAATGCGCGTGGCCGAGGGCGAAGCAGGTGGGATCACCCAGGAAGTCCGAGCGTACCGGGTGTCCACCGCGAAAGGGCCCGTGGTGTTCTTTGACACCCCGGGTCACGAAGCGTTTACCGCACTGCGAATGCGTGGCGCCCAGGCGACGGACGTGGCCGTCCTGGTGGTGGCCGCAGACGACGGCGTGATGCCCACGACGGTCGAAGCCATCAACCACGCCAAAGCCGCCAACGTTCCGTTGGTGATCGCGTTGAACAAGATGGACCGCCCAGACGCTGACCCCAGCAGGGTGCTCCAACAGTTGATGGCCTACGACATCATCACAGAAGAAAACGGCGGAGAGACCCTCGCGGTCCGGGTCAGTGCCAAAGCCCGCACGGGCATCGAACAGCTCTTGGAAAGCCTCGCCCTCCAGACCGAACTTCTGGACCTCAAGGCAAACTTCAAAAAACCCGGGGTCGGGACGGTCTTTGAAGCCAAGCTGGATAAAGGCCGTGGCGCCATCGCCAGGGTGCTTGTGCAAGAAGGCATCGTGCGCAACGGCGATGTCGTCCTGGCAGGGTCAGCCTACGGGCGTATCCGGGCCATGATGGACGATCGCGGGCGGCCTATTGAAAAAGCCGGACCCACGGTGCCCGTCGAGATCCAAGGACTCAACAAAGTCCCCACCGCGGGCGACAAACTGTACGTCGTCGCGGACATGCGCAAAGCCCAGGAGATCGCTGAACAGATCGCCAAGGCCCGTGTCGTGGTTCCCGATGCGCCCGCGCGAGCGACGGTGACCGACCTTCTCAAGGCCCAGAGCGGCGACCGGCAGATTAACATCAACGTGGTGATCAAGGCCGACGCCCAGGGCGCGGTCGAAGGTCTCCGCAAAGCCCTCACCGACCTCTCGACGGACAAAGTCAAAGTCACGGTGATTCATTCGGCCGTGGGCGCGATCACCGAGACCGACGTGCAGCTCGCTTCGGCTTCCGCTGCCGTGATCCTTGGCTTCAACGTACGCCCCGCGGGCAAAGCCGGGAGCGTCGCCGAGGAGTCCAAAGTCGAGATTCGTTACTACAACGTGATCTACGAAGCCGTAGACGACATTCGCACGTTGATGACCGGGCAGCTCAAGCCAACCCTCGTGGAGAAATCCATGGGCAAGGCCGAAGTCCGCCAGGTGTTCAACATCACTAAGGTGGGCACCATTGCCGGGTGCATGGTCACGGATGGAATGATCCGTCGGACAGCCCGCGCGCGGTTGGTTCGGGACGGCGTCGTCAAGTGGGAGGGCAAGCTCGCTTCCCTCCGCCGCTTCAAGGAAGACGCCAAGGAAGTCGCCCTGAACTTCGAGTGCGGCATCGGCCTTGAGAACTTTGCGGACATCAAGCCCAGCGACGTGATCGAAGCGTACGACGTCGAAGAAGTCGCCGCGCAGCTCTGAACGTCTCTTGAATCCCTCATCCGTCGCCCTCCCGCACGGGACCCACCGTCAGGGGCTGACCATGGGTCAGCGTCGGGGGGGCAACGAATGCCTATCGGAAGCCTTCGGGCGCAATCCTCTTGACTGTGCACGCCGAAGGGTCACAGGGTCCCGTGCGTGAAGGCCGTCCCAGGGATCACAAGGTTTCAGCTCATTGACGAGGATGGCGACGACCTGCCCGGGTCGTGGGAATTTGCCTGGGAGGGCAGGGATCCCTTTGACGCCGTCGTCGCGACCGTCACCGAGGTCTCCGGTCGCCCGTGGAAATGGTCGTCCAGGCACAATCACTCCGGGCGGCTCTCGCCTGCCCGATGCCGTACCCTCTCTGTGCGCGTCGGCAATGTTCTCCGTGGGGTCAACCTCCCGGAGGCGTCGGCCGTGCTCTCCCGGGTCGTGGCCGACGAATACGAAATCCGCGCGCACCGCGTCATCGATCCCACCACCGTGCTCGCCGCCCTTGCGAACAAAAAGCCTCTTACCGACGACCTCGACGCGCCGCCCGAGATCATCGCGGCGACGATGCTACGGGCGTTTCGGCAGGCGCTCCGCGCCGCGGTGGAGTGCGACGGCGGGCTCCGGGTGTTCTGGCAGGTGGGGTAATATTTCGTGGTGGTCGGGTTGCTACGTCTTCGGCTGCACATTCCCGAAGCGCGATCCCTCAAAGACCGTCGGGCGGTGGTACGTCGCGCCGTGGACCGGGTGCGGGCGAGATACAAGGTCTCCGTCGCCGAGGTCGGTGACCTCGCACAGTGGCAGTCCGCCACGCTCGGGGTCTCCATGGTGACCAACGACCGGGCCTACGCCAACGAGGTCTTGGACAAGATCGTTTCGACCGTCGCGTCGACCGTGGCGGGCGTTGCCCTGCTGACCCATCGGGAAATGGACCTGGTGACCTACGGCGACGACGAGCCCTTGGGGGACGACAACCTCCTGGGACCAGAGGAATGACACCGTGAAAACTGTACGACGGGATGCCCACCGCCGACCCGAACGCGTGGCGGCGAGGATACAACGTGAGATCGCACGGGTGATCGCGGTAGAGCTCGCCGACCCAAGACTGGCGGGTGTGGTCATCGCCGGGGTAGAAATCACGGATGATCTCTCGAAGGCGCGGGTGGCTTTTGTGGTGATGGGCGACGCGCCCGGGGGTGTACGTACCCAACGGGCGCTCCAAGCGCTGAACGGCATGCGTTCGGCCGTGCGGACAAAGCTTGCGACGCGGTTGGACATGCGCCGGGTGCCTGAAGTGTACTTTGCGCAAGACGTCGGCCGCGAAGAGGCCAACCGGATGGATGCGTTGCTCCACGAAGTAAGTCAGGAACTCAAGAAGGCCGGGGACTGAAGATTTTGAGCGCGGTCGGGATGGACGGCATCCTGCGGGTGGACAAGCCTCGGGGAGTGACCTCCCACGATGTCGTGGCGTGGGTGCGACGCTCCGTGGGGCAGCGCTCCGTGGGTCACGCAGGGACGCTGGACCCGATGGCCACGGGGTTGCTGGTGGTTCTGTTGGGCCAAGCCACCAAGCTTTCGGCGTACGTGACGGCCGACGCCAAACGGTACATCGCCACGGTGCGCTTTGGCATCGCCACGGACACCCTCGACGCCGACGGAACCGTCCTCGAAACCTCTCCCGCGGGAACACCGTCACCCCACCGAGACACCCTTGCCACGACCCTCGCGGGGATGGTCGGGGTGATGCTCCAGGTGCCCCCCGTAGTGAGTGCCATCAAAGTGGACGGGGTGCCCATGCACGCGCGTACCCGCCGGGGAGAGTCCATGGAACTCGCGCCGAGGGAAGTAACCCTTGTTGCGGCCGACGTACTCACCGTGGGCGACGGGGACTGCACCGTGGATGTGACAGTGTCCAAGGGATTCTACGTTCGATCGCTCGCAAGGGATCTCGCAGCGGCCCTCGGGACGGTCGGGCATCTGACCGCGTTGCGACGAATCTCTTCGGGAGCTCTTTCGGTGGACGGGGCTGTGACCGAAGACATCCTCCGGGCGGCCACGCAGCGAGACCCCAAGGCCTGCGCCACGGTCGTCTCCGCGGTGGAGCCCATCGCCACGGCGGCCCACGCCATGCGAAAACTCACCGTGTCCCCCGAGGCGGTGCGAGAACTCGGCTTCGGACGCACCGTGGTGCTCCCGGAGGAAGACGGTACGGTGCTTGTGCTGGGTGACACCGGGGTTCCCGTGTGCGTGGGAGCTTTCAACAACGGGGTACTGTCTGTCCTCCGAGGGCTACGGCGGGACTAAGGACCCTCCGTCCCCATGGGAGTATTCTCCGCACCGGCTTGCTGTTCATGGCCGTCGTCTGGGAGAGTGTCTCCTGCAAAGAGGTCATACGTCATGAAGGTCTCGTCCCATGCCCCCCGCACTGTCACCGTCGCCCTTTCTCTCGCCCTCGCCCTCGCCCTCGCCCTCGCCACAGCGTCCTCCGCCGCGCAGTCTCCCCCCGCCGACACCGCCTCCCCCGAAGTCGCCATCGGAACCGTGGTTTTTCTCGGTGACTCCGGCGGCGGGGGCCCCGCCCGCATCGCCGCTAGTTTGACCCATCCTCGCCAACAGTTAGAAGG
>VFSW01007393.1_pt1 | contig 15943 bp, 14 predicted proteins | sample 5358111 | NCBI WGS metagenome assembly VFSW01 (sample SAMN11554181, study PRJNA540505) | mine drainage metagenome | isolation source: sediment from site ElyBrook_90M | place: USA: Ely Copper Mine, Vershire, VT | collected 2017 | reverse complement strand
GGGTTAGCTTGACCCGCCTCACCGAAGAACACAATTCGGTCAAGCACGGGTTGCGGTAGGCGGCCAACCGGGATGATGCCGAAATAGGATTTCTCCGGCCTTGGATTCCAAACAATATGCTCTGAGTAGTGAGATTTCTTCAGGATGAAATGCAAGTCACCCTTCAGGGATCGGTCTATTCGGTATTGACGCGAGGGCAGGATTATTCCCGCGTGGCCCGTGCCCTTTGATGTAGGAAATAGTTCGAAGAAAGCCGGGTGGCGGTCAATGATGACGTTGTCTAGGGCAATCGGTGCCGGATCTCCTCTGATTTCCACCTCAGAGCCATACATGATGTAGTAGCCGGCAATCGACGCGATATTCTTCGCTCCGACAAGCGGTGACCCGAAACCCATGCAGTCAATCAATAGCCTTGCGTGGAGGGCTTCCGCATTGGCCCGGACCAGGATGCCGTGTCGATTATCAGAGACGCTGTAGAGCCTGTGCCCGGTGAGGACCTTGACACCATGGCGTGAGAGCTCTTGTGCAAGTTGCTGAATGAGTCTCTTTGTGTCCCAAAGGCAATACTTCCCCCGGACCCGAGCTGTCAGGCCGTCATAGGCCACGAAATCTAGAGAGTCATAGCGCCTGTCCACACAGTCGGCAAGGTGTGGATTCTCGCTGAGCGCTTTTTCGTCAGTTAGCCAATACTTGTTTTGCGGAAGGGAGTCAGACTGCTCCAGCAGTACGACGGAACAGTGCGGGGCAAGCGCGGTAGCAATAAGGAGGCCAGAGACCCCTCCTCCCGCCACCACGACGTCCATGGCCACCATTGATAATTCCTAATTATCAATACATCTCAGGTCCCCGGTCATTCCCGCAGGCTCCTTCAACGGCTTTTACTTCTAAGCCCATAAGGGGGTATAAGAAAGGCCTTTGCTTTGTGTGGGTTGAACAGCAGCCAATGTCGGGCCACAAAAGGAGGACGAACCTTACACATGAACTTGAAAGAAGCTGGGCTGGATTTTCTCAACGGGTATTTCTCGACTCATGACCGCCGGAACAAGACTAGGGCGGCCTATACCACTGACTTGAAGCAGTTTGTTGCATTCGCGGGCGAAGATCTCGAATTGTCGCTATTGAGTGGAACGCTCATTGAGCGTTGGGTAGCTCATCTGCGGCAGGAAGCTTATCTGCCGCAGTCGATCCGGCGTAAGGTGGCCGTTCTCAAGGTGTTTTGCTCCTATTGGGTTCGGAGGGGCGAACTGAAGGAGTCACCCTTTTGGAGGGTGAAACTGAGCATCGGACGAATCCAACAGCTGCCGCGTAGCCTAAGTGAAGGGGAAATCGGAGCTCTGCTCACTCAAGCCCGAGGCAACTACGCAGCCCGAAGTGCGAGATGCCCGAAACCGACAAACACTCAGGGCGTGAAGGCCACGTCCGGAGACTATCGCCTGTTGCGAAACTTAGCCCTCGTCGATCTGCTGTTTGCTACTGGGCTGCGAGTGGGAGAGGCTTCATCGTTGAATGTCGAAGATTTCCTCGTGGAGGAAGGAGTGTTTACTGTCGAAGGAAAAGGAGGCCGTCACCGCCTTGCATTCGCAGTGGATGAACAGACTCTTCAGATTCAGAAGGATCATTTTGCAGTCAGGGCGGAATTGGAGACCGACAGCCGGGCACTGTTCTTGAACGCTTCCGGGGAAAGGCTCTCCACCCAAAGCATGGCGAAGATTATTGCTCAGCTACGACGAGAAGCCGGGATCCTGCGGCATGTGACACCACACATGTTGCGGCACACAGTTGCAACGTTGCTTCTGCGGAACGGCGCGGACATTCGCGTAGTCCAGGAGTTCTTGGGTCATGCGTCGATCGCGACTACCCAGCGGTACACGCATATCACGAAGGAACACCTCGTGGGCGCGTTGCGCAAATATCATCCGTCTGCAAGCCTGCGGCTGGCAAGCTGACAGTCTCTCCGCGCTCGCCGTTCTTAGCCGCCGCAAATCAGCCCTGGTGTGCATTGTTTGATACAGTCCACAAAATACTTGAGGGTATCAGGCCACAGGAGGGCCGCATTTGTGGGGCTTGCCCGAGGGGGTGCCCAGCTGTACTTGAGCTTGCCCTTTTCGACAGTGCCGTCAAGGTAAAGGAACTCATAGATTGGCCCCTCCCGCTTCCTATCCTCAATCGAGAAATCGTGGCGGTTAACCTTCTTGGGATCAACATCAACGAACAGACCGCTGAGACGCAGCATGATTGGCGTCCACTTCGCGTCGGAGTAACCCCATACGTCCAAGGCTTCATAGAGAGACAGGTTGGTTTTCTTTTGTTTCGGCTTGAGATCAATAATCAGAGTGCCAGGATATTCTGTCTTCGCCAGCGCGGATTCGATGCTGATATGCCACTTGTACGGCTCTCCTTGAGATGCAGACATCTGTTTGCACAGCAGCCAAGGTATGAATCCTTCATTGCATCCGAAAAGGCAAACCTCCTCAATGAACTTGAAATGATCGTTGCCGTTTACCCGTTGCTTGCTATAGCGTGCATACATAATGCCTCCACCAATGAGCAAACGAAGTTTGGCATCTGAATAGCCTGGGGTGTATTTCAATACCGTGCCCACACCGGACAAAGCTGAAAGTGCGGGCTGCCTACGACTGACATTCCATTAGCTAGCCAACGGGAAGACCCGCATAGATACTGAAAGGTTCCGGACGCGTGTGTGCAAGTTGTGTGTCCGATTCGGCGACTGGAGGGCCTTCGGCAGTTTAGCAACCCATGTTCTGCCGGAAACACAAGGTCCATCTTCTATTTTTGCAATCCTGCGAGATCGGTGATAGACTAAACCAATCAAACTAAGTTCATTTCAACATTATGAAAACAGTAAACATTCATGAAGCGAAAACTCAGCTTTCAAAACTCATAGAAGAGGCCTCAAAGGGTGAGGCATTCGTTATTGCCAAGGCCGGTAAGCCCGTCGTGAAAGTCACTGCCCTTGGCGCTCCCACTGGTGCTCAAATACGGCGGCTCGGTTTCATGACGGGGCAGATCTCTGTGCCGGACGACTTTGACCGCATGGGCAAGGAGGAGATCGAGCGAATCTTCGGCGGTGGTGCATGAAACTGCTACTGGATACGCATCTTCTTCTGTGGGCCGCCGGTGAACCCAAGCGACTTTCAAAACAGGCTCGAACCTTGATCGACAATCCGGACAACGCGCTTCTCTTCAGTGCGGCTAGTTTATGGGAAGTGGCGATTAAGCGCGGGTTGGGCCGGGAAGATTTCAAGGTAGATGCGCGGCTGCTGCGTCGCGGCCTCTTGGACAACGGGTACAGCGAGTTGCCAATCATCAGCGATCACGTCGTCGCCACCGAGAGTTTGCCGCCGATTCATAAGGATCCTTTCGACAGGGTCCTAGTGGCACAGGCGACTGTCGAGGGTGTTACGCTGTTGACCATTGACTCCTTAGTGGCGCAGTACCCGGGGCCTATCAAAACAGTGTAGGAATCTACGCTACTCCGTCGGGGATGTGTGCCAAGCTGCGGCGCTATCTTGATGCGTCACAACTGAGTGGCCGCAGGCTAACTCTTACTTCCTAATCAGCGAAACGATGTCGACTCCCCTACGGCCGATTGGTCCGCAGGGCAGGGAACACCCGCTTAAAACCTTATCCTTATTAACCCGCTGTCTGTCAGCTGTGTGCCGGATTTAAGGTTGGATGTTTGGCGTACGATCCACTCCCAGCCGATCAGCCGGCTGTTCTCTCGGACCGTGCCCAACTACTTGATAGGTATGCCTTGGAGTGTGCCGTGCGTCTTTGGTTAGCTTCGCGCGCCCAAGTGTGCTCTTTTGGTGTGAGACCGATCCGGAGTCGGAGTGCAACAGCACGAGGATAGTGCAAAGAACAGATTCAGGCCAACTGATTCAGAGTCAGTCCGCTGGAGTTTGGAGTTTTAAACGCAGTCAAAGCCGGGGGAGAGCAATACACAGCGGGTTGCGGTTGAAAAAGGCAGACCAAGGCAGGGCACAACAAACACCGCGGACTGCATCTTTTCTCCAGCGCCGGCCAAGCACGCTCGCAGCTAAATTATCGGTCAAATTCCAAATTGAAAAGCGCGTTCAAGACCCTCTCTACAGCTATACGGTAGATGCCAATGTCCCGATCACTGACATCGACGGTCGCCCTTTCATGTATCAATTTATTTCTCAACTCGTAATAGTGGTTGGATATGTCGATGATGGCATCAGGAATCGCGATCTTCGATCTTACGATCTTTATCACTTCACTCCGCCTGCTAAATAGTTGACGAAGCTTTACGTCGGTAAATTCATGAGCGGGGAACAAGTCTTTGCGGTGACTATGAATTCCTTTAAAGCAATTTCGAAATTGCTATCCAGGAGGATAAGAGCGATGCGATTCCTCGTTTCCAACTGATATCGTTCGATGAGATCAATCGCATCGATAGCTTCGACGAGTCCAACTGTCCACGGTTGCTTGTCTGTCTGAGCTTGATTCTTACGCTTCTGCCGAACTCCGCGAGGTCTGGTCTCGCGTGGTAGCGCAGGAAGTATCAGACGCCTACCGGCACGAGTCTCCGTGGCTGGAGCTACTTCTATTTCTCCCGTGTCATACCGCGTTACATGTCCCGGCCAGTCCTCCCTAAAACGCCTTGAAAGCTTGCTGAAGTGCGAATTCAGATCGATCAGTGTCGGCCGCAGAGCCCGAAAGACAGGATGATCGAAGTTAATACCGCTTTTGTTGCTGGTCCACGGCATTCCCTTGGCTGGACCTTCGAGTCGGACTATTGCGCGGCAGAGCGAGATGTCGGGGTGCGGAACGCCCGCTTCGTTTGACACGAAATATCCAACCTCGCGAGTCTTGACTTCCTTTTCGATCAGTCGGCGATTACAGTAAAAATAAACTCCGTAATTGTCTTCTTCGGCTACTCGATCTCGGATGAGTCCTGCGGTAATCTCGAACGATATTGTTCCTGCTCCTTTGACATCAACGGTAAACTCCGCTCTGCGGGGCCCGTGAACTGGTGGAAACGCCCAGGCTTCGAAGCCGATGGGAGCAACAGGCTCGCCATTCAGCTTTAAGACGCAGCCCTTTCTGAGAAACCAATCGTAGGTCTGTCCGAGATGTACTCTCAGTGCGTCGACATCGCGTTCGGTTATTGGATTGCGAAGATGGGAGAGGTTTACCTCGGTCGTGCCTGGGTCGATGTCTGGTATAGCGTACGCAGGTAGGAGCCAGTTGTCTGACTCGATCCACGTCGGTGTTATATCGAGCTCATGTGTTTGCTGGTTCGCAAATCGAGTCTTAATAGTGGTGAATTCTGCCAATGCAATTGCAGACCGCTTACCGCCGACACCGAAAATCCCAATGATGACTGCCGAGGGATCGTTACGACTTCGTCCTGGCGATATTAACAGCGGCAGATCATCGTGGTTGACCCCACCAGCATTGTCTCGCACTGAAATCAACTGTCGATCGATGTCCAACGACAGCTCCACTGTGAGTTCCCCAGTGAAACCGCGATCCGACCATTGGTCTAGAGCATTGTCAACAAGTTCGCACAGTCCTGTTTTCAGATCGTAATCGCTTATGATCGACAAAATCATTCGTTTGACGGGTGTTCCGTCGATGGGAGCGATTTCAGTCTTACGGTCGATCATGCTAACGCCCTGCCCTCATTGCTGATGGAGAGACTATAGCGCCAATTGGACTTGGATATTGAGTGGCTGACCGGATGCCAGGATGCTCAGGAGAAGTTAAAGCCACTATACATAGCTGACGGGCGGGGAACTGTGGCGCGAAAGGCGAGCTTGACCGTTGGCCAACAATCAACGATCATCATGCCCATCTGGGCGCCACATGCCTGCGACTGTTAGCCTGCCAACGCCGATCGGACGTCAACGCGACGTCCTCTATCTTCCCGCTAAGGGTCATTTCGTCGTGTTGGGAACGGCTGGAAGTGGCAAAACGACACTTGCAATCTTAAGGTCTGCGTTTCTGGGAAACCCGAATACTGGCAACAATGGCAAAACACTCTTGGTCACATTCAATCGAGCTCTCGTCACCTATCTCAAGCACTTTCGCGATGCCAGCTTCAAGAACGTGACTGTTGAGAATTATCACCTCTTTGCGCGCGGATATCTACACTCCCGCGGACGAATGGGTTACAACACGATCTGCCAGCCGCCTCTTCGCGGGAAACTGATAGACGCCACGGTTTCTGATGCTGCAGAGTCGAGTGGGCAACACTCCATCTTTGTGCGTGGAAATGAGTTCTTCTCGGGCGAGATTCAGTGGATTGAGCAACACGGTATTACTACTCTGGCACAATATCTTCAAGCTGAACGGGTCGGGAGGGACGGAGTGCCGCTGGACAAGAAATCGCGTCAGATAGCGTTCGGCGTGTTCCAGGGCTATCTTGGCCGACGCAAGGCGGCCCACAAAGATTTCGATTGGGATGATATGGCGACAGCGGTGTGTGAGGAGATGGATGCTGACGGCTCGTCACGGCGCTACAGGCATATTGTGATTGATGAAGGACAGGATTTCTCGCCGCAAATGATTCAATCTCTGGCTATGGCAATACCCAGCGATGGATCATTGACCTTCTTCGGTGACATGGCCCAACAGATTTACGGAAGGCGCATGTCGTGGAAATCTGCGGGCCTCAAAATTTCTAAGGTTTGGGAATTTGAGGAAAACTATCGCAACACGAAGCAAGTGGCTGCCTTAGGGCTTGCTATAAGCCACATGCCATACTTCAAAGAGACGCCGGACCTAGTCGAGCCGATCGCTCCAAAAGCAGACGGACCTCTGCCAGCATTAGTGGAGTGTTCCTCCATTCAAAAGGAGATAGCACTGGTCCGCGACCAAGCCGTTCAGGCAGCCAAAACGCAGACCGTAGCAGTCTTGACCCGCAATTGGGATCTAGCGAACACAATCGCCAAGCATCTGCCTCGTTCGTCTGTCAAATTGGACCACGATTTGAGTACTTGGCAAGCGGGACCAAAGATCTACTACGGAACATTTCACGGAGCCAAAGGCCTTGAATTCGACACCGTGATCCTGCCTTTCTTTTCGACAACGACACTTCCCGAACCAGAGGAAGTACGCGCCTTTGGGGAAGAAGAGGCGCGTGTGCTGGACGGCAAACTTGTATACGTGGGTGTGACCCGGGCAAAAACACGATTGATCATGAGTTTTACCGGGGCCGTCACTGACCTCCTGCCAACTGTCCCAGGTCTGTATCAAAAGAGTAATGCATGAGTGAGAGTATCAGGGCCGAGGCGCGGCGCAGGAGAATCACGAGGCTCTGCCATTTCACACCTTCACGGAATTTGGGCCAGATTCTGATCGGCAATGTCGGCATATTGGCCACCCAAAAGCTGAAGGACGACGAACGCAATGTCTACGCAGCTACGGACCTTGAAAGGCTTGATGGATTCGCAGACCACATCTGCTGCACAATTGAATATCCGAACGCTTGGTATTTTGAGAAGGCTCGGGCAAAGGAAATGCTGTTCAAAGACTGGGTGATCCTATTCAACGATACGAAGTACCTTTGGTCCAAAGGAACCAGGTTTTCTTACCGGAATGCCGCAGCGGCATTTGGTGCCGATGTAGCAGATGGAGAGGTTGCCTTTCGTAGGATGTTCGCCACAAAGACGGTCGGAGCGTACGGCAAGACGTTCGTGCGAACAGCTCAACGATTCGACAGCTGTCCTACCGATGAGCAGGCAGAAGTGTTGGTGCCCGACACGATTTCGATAGGAGACATCATTGGCATCGCTGTTCAGAGTGAGGAGCAAGCAAAGAACGAACTGGTGCGGATACAATTATTGAGGGTTCCGCAACCGGTCCAAGACCACCTGCGGCTCGTTGTCGCGCCAGACCTGTTTGACAAATATCAACTCAGTTCAAGCTTAAAGCTGGGCCGACGACCGGAAGAAAAGCCGTTTGACAAGGCGCTGCTTCAGTGAGGGTGAAGATGGCTAGAGTTTCGGTTGTGGAGAATCTGACGCTCAAGGATAAGGCTCGCGGAGCTTTTTGGGGGGCTGCGGCCGGTGACGCCCTCGGATGGCCGCAGGAGATGCCCGGGCGTCGGGTGCGCCAAGCACCCCACGAAGAGGCGGCTGCCGCAGGTTCCTTCGAAACGTGGCAGAGGAGATCTGGCGGGCGGTTCATGTCACATCAGGAGACGATCCAGGCTGGTGAGTACAGCGACGATACTCAATTACTTCTATGCACCGCCAGGGCAATTCTTCGTGGCAAAAATTGGCTCAAGCAGTTGGCTCACGTCGAGCTACCGACTTGGAGCGCCTATGAGAGGGGCGGCGGGGGCGCAACCAAAAGAGCAGTCGAGATTTTGGCAAAGGGAAGCCTTCCATGGTCCCAAGAAATCGACACGGATCGTAGGCGGCATTACTTCAACGCTGGTGGAAACGGCGTGGCAATGCGGATTCTACCGCATTCCCTGAAGGGTGCTCGCAACGATAGCTTTCTGCTGACCGCTAGAGCCATATTTCTAAACGGGATTTGCACGCACGGCCACCCTCGCGCACTTCTCGGTGCGTTGGTGTACGGGTACGTTGCGTGGCAAGCGTTCCGTCACTCCGGTACGCTCCCATACGGGCATTTATTGGAATTAGCGCTGGAGAATAGCTCTACTTGGGCTGCTCTACCTGAATCGATCGACGGACTCGCTGATTGGAAAGATTCGGCCAACACGGTTCTCGACAGCCGATTAGAAGAAGCGTGGACTCAGACAGTTCGCGAGATTCATAGGCTGCTTGACACCGCTTTGTCCGGAATAAAAGCAGGAGCGCTCTCGATGGACAATCAGGTTCTTTCAGAACTCGGATGTTTTGATCGGAAAGTGAGCGGCGCTGGAACGATAATTGCAGTTGCTTCGATCTACTTAGCCTCAAAGTATTCACCCGACCCACAGCATGGTCTCATTGAGGCTGCATTTTCCGAGGGAGCCGACACTGACACTCTGGCCTCCATGGTCGGTGCGCTGCTCGGCACGGTCTCTGGCCTTGAATGGCTCCAAACTTACAGGAATCGCCTCCAGGACGAATCTTATTTGGAGAAGCTTGCTGAGCAAATCTGCGGAATGAATGACGATTCCAAGGGGGATGAGAACTTGCGAGGAACGAGTCCACCACTGCGGGCGGCAATAGACCGCTTCACGCGCGACTTGACCGTTTCTCCGAAAGGTGGGAGCGTGACTTTGCCGGATGGCAGAGAAGCTCGAGTGCAAGGGCGCGGACTGGTCTCGACAAGCTCGACTACGCTTCGTGGAGACGTCTGGACATTAAAAACTGCAGACGGCCAAACTCTCCATGTAAAGAAGTTATCTCGAGGAACCAAAGATGGAAGTGGGCAAACGGGTCACGGCTCAGCTCCGAAGCGAGTTTCACCTAGTGGCAAGCGACGGTTCTCTACCAAAGTACAAGCCATAAAGCTGACTGTCAGAAGTCTCGAAAAGGCCCGATCGTTTTACGGCGACATCGTCGGACTGAAGGTGAAGCGAGAATCTAAGAATCTCATTAATTTTGGCGGGATTATCTCCCTTGTGCCCCTCAACTACGTAAATGAGATTGGCTCACATGTTGATTTGATTGAAGCAACGAGATCGATTCTTTGCCTTGAAACATCCAATATCGATATGTGCTATCTGCGCGTTGCTCAATGCACTGACGCAAAAGCCACTGCAATAACTGAGATGGCCGGCCGTCGTTTCTTTCGTTGCCTCGATCCAGACCAGAATGTGTTGGAGGTATTTGAGCGTCCGATGAAAACAGCGCCGCCAACAAATGGGGTGTCCTCCTAACTGGCGGTTCTGTCTCGTTTCTACTGAGTGAAAGAGGCTGTTACTTGCATCGGGATTCGGATTCTTGATTCTTGCCTCCCTTTGATATGCACAACAAATCGCCGCACAAGAAGCCGGCCGCGTAATTCTAGAACGGCTGTTGCCAAGGAGAATTTCACTCGCAACCGACGAGATTAGCGTGATTGCACTGAGCTCTCGTATCGCTCCGTAAACACCGTCGCAGTAGACTAAGCCTGTTATATATTTGGTTTGCCAATGTCTGCACCGACAGATCTGGTTTACGTTTTCAGCTCGCGGTCGCGTCTCGCCTACGCCCGCGATATATTGAACGTTACCTGCCTCCCTCGCGAGGTCGCCTACCTCTTCAGGTACTACTATAAGTTCGTTCCCGTCTCGCTTCGAGCATCGGAAGCGTTAAGATCGGCCATTGCGGGCAAGGAGGCAATAATAATCTTTGCTGACATCGTTGAAGTGGAAACGGGCAGAGAGTACCGTTTTGTTCCCATTCGCCGCGCCCGGCTGCTCGACCCGACCATTGTGGGCTCCGTGGCCTATGTACCCTTCCAACTGAAGGAATTTATTGACCTCGGACGCGATGTGTCTCTTCACGCGAAATACGACGATCAAATCAAAACACTGCAAGGCGCACCCCGATTCTCGATGGACCCGAAGGAGAGTGGGAGTTTCATCCTTCCAGCTCCTTGCATCGAACTTCTGTCTGAGACTTCGACGCCATTCGACGAAGACTCACAGCAGCGAGCGTGGGAAAGCATTGTGGAGCGGCTCTCGCGCACTGAGAGTTTCAAGTTTAGTACGTTTTACCGGATTCGATCTGTGAAGAGTGGCAATAAAACACTCCGACCCTTGACAGCGGGGGCGGGCTCAGAATATCACTTGTCCGGAAATGAGACGCTTTCGATTACACTGTCGTTTTTTCATTCTCGCAATCCGATAATCGAAAGACGGAAATTGAAGCTCGTAGCAAACGGCGATCTCTTTTCAGGAGATGTAGACCGGGAGATACCAGCCGATTTGCCATACAACGATGTCACTATGCGCCTCCTGGCAAGGCGCACTCTTGAGAGACAACTGACAAGTGTGAGTTTTGCTCCTCAACCATGGTCCCCTAATCCTCAGGAGATTCGCTCGATGAATCAGGCCATCAATGGCGGGGAAGGCAGGCAATTGACATTGGATATTCTCCAGAAACAGGCAGCCGAGTTGGAACAGCAGTTCGCATCAGGAACATTCATTGCACCCTTTCCCGAGATTGTGATCAAGCTGGGGATACCGTGGGTCACGGTGATATCTGTAGCGGTCCTCTTTCTCCTGGCGAACATTGGCTTAGCCGCAAATACTGAATGGGTGAGCGGAATCGGAGTGGCTCTTTCAATTGACGTCCTTCAGCAATTTCCCGGCACATGGGCGGTTTTCATGCGAACTGGTGGAGCCCTCGCATTTCTATTCGCAACCGTGTACGTGTTCCGAAGACTTCCCATAAAATGAAGCAGCTCAATTTTTCTCCATATTACGAAGATCTTCTCGTCCGTAGAGCAAAAACGACAACATTCCGGATGCCAAGCGGGAGCAATTTATTGTCTGAGGGGGAGCGAGTCACGATTACAGTAGGTTGGCCCGGTGGGCCTTATAAGGAGTTGCGTACTGTGACCGTTATGAGCGTTTACGAAAAGTGCATTCATGAGCTGAATGCGCTGGACTTTTCCGGAGAATCTCCGGATTGCCAGACACCAGAAGCGACGGCACTTGTCCTGAGCGCTATTTACAAACAGTTGATAACAGTCAACACTAAGATCAGGATCGTAAAGTTCAGGCACGATTCTTCTTAGAAGAGTTTCCGGGTTTCGAGATCATTTGCAGCAAGGAACTCCTCGGGCGTGTTGAATACATTTAGAAATAAAGGCGTGCCCGAAAACGATAGCGGGCTGACGGGACCTATTGTCATAAAGGAGTATTGTCGGCTGCGCGCGTCGAAAGCCGAGTGTGGGTCGCGGAAGAGCTGATACAAGTCTAATGCGGTACTCGAGGAGCCTACGAGTTGTCGCAACGCCTGGAATTCTTGGCCCAGCGCAAGGCCAAATCCAAAGAAAAAGATGCGAAGTTGTTGGAGAATCTCAGCGTGCAGGCTCGACAGCGTTTGGCTAATGAACAGCCAGCCCAGGCCGTATTTCCGGGTCGTGCGAGCAGCATCGACCAGTACGGCTCTCACGCTGTGCGCAGCATCATCGTCCCGAGGTAGTTCTCGGGGTGCGAGCCGGTGCGCCTCGTCAATCACTACTAGGGTGTTAAGGCTGTGGCCTTGTTTAAAGTAGTATTCGGCCGCCTGAGTCAGGCCGTCAAGAAGACGTTTGATTACTAATGACTGGATTCGCTCGTTCCACAACAGACCCTCAGCTCGCTCTTTTGATAAATCGATTACCAAGATGGGTTTCGTTTTTGCCTGCGGGTCAAGCAGCCATGCGAGGGCTTTATTGGCTGTTCGTGCCTTGTCACGATCCTCTCGAAAGAGCTCCGTCACTGGTCCCCAGTGCTCTTTGAAGAATTCTTGAGAGTCTGCTTCTTCTAATGCAGAAGCAAATCTTCCACGGGAGGCGTCTGAGCGATAGAAGATTTTTTGCACTTTCTCATCGCCGAGCAACTTCCAAGCTTTCTCAAAGCTCTCGCGCCGATAAAGGTCTTTCAGGCTGATTCCGGCCTTTTGGAGCTTATCCGCTAGCACTCCGCAGGCGAGTGAACGATTCTCTCCCTGAGGAACGGTTAGTCGTTCGAAGAATCGTGATTCGAATAGAATTTGTTCGAACAACTCCCAGCGGTCCAGAACAAGATTCTTTACCGTCAAGATAACAACTTGTTTTCCAGCCTCCTTGATAATCTCGCCGAGTGGTAGATTGAATTCTCCAGTTGTCCCCCCGGCACTCATGTCCTTGGCGAACTCTCCCTGCGGATCGATCACAAGCAACGACATTTGCGCGTGTCTGGCGTATGCAAGCAAAATCATTTTCGCTAAGACAGACTTGCCAGAGCCCGTCTTGCCAAAGATCCCCAAATGGTAGGCCTCCCCAGCTCCATCCGTGCCTCTTCCAAAGTGCTTAAACCAAAGGGGCAGTTTGGGTGCCGAGCCATACACGTGACCTAGGTAAAACAGTTGGTCACGATAGGGGGCCAGAAGCTCATTAAGCACTTCATCGCTAACAGCATGTATGGAAGTGCCTGTCGGGGGAACGGTTCCAAGGATGCTGGGTTCATATCGACCCGCGGTTCCATCCCGGAACACAGCGCTGATCACCATTTGGCCGAGATGTGTGTCCTGTCGCTCGCTGACAGCATCTACTCTTCCGCGCTGGCGGATCAGACTGCGCATTGTAGGGTCTTCATGCCAAATATTTCGTAGTTGTACTTCAGTGATCTGCCCGAGAGCATAATGAGAGTATGTGTCTTGAAGAAAAGAAAAAAGAGCAAGCTCGCCTACAAGCTTTCGTCCGACAGCAGCGCCAAGAATATCGAGCGCAAGCTGGGAGGTGGACGATGGTGATCCGATCACGCCGAATCTTTCTGCACTTGCGAGTAACTGAAGTAAGTTCTTGTGATCTGGCATCTCATCCTCCTGATTCGCTTCTGTAGCCATGCATAGCAAAAAACACATCACCGACATCTCCGTCGTATTGGTTCGACACTCTCTGTGTGGCCACATGCCTAAAAGTCGGCAAAGCCCGAGCGAGAGCCTTAACTGTGCGGTCTGCCAGATAAATTGGGTATGGCTCAAACATCCCAGCAGTTGCGCACTGGTGCTTCACCCCATGGACAACCGTTGCCAGGCGATATTCATTCGTTGCGATCGACGAACCCATTTCTATTCGTAAAGCCGGAAGCCACGGTTGGGGTTTGTAGCTAATAACTCGAAGGTTGTGTAAAAGTGCAACGATTTCATCTGTCAGCATTTCTGCCTTCGCTTTGGCCTCACTCTTAAGTTTGCCGAGGTTAAAGTGCCATGGTTGGTCCGGTTGCTCGAGTTCTATAGCTCTAGTCAGCTCGCCCCCCTCCAAGAGTTGACTCAGTAGACTGCGGTCATCTTGATTGCCAGGCCACTTCAGTTTGTTGCTAACCTCCCTTCGCGTCGAATATTTCGGCAGCGCAATATAGTGCTTGTCAGATCGGCTGGCCTGCAAAAGATCCCTGTATGCTTCCAAGTAGTCGCAACAGTGCAGGAGGAACTCCTGAGAGCACTGTAGCTGCGGGCTTGCGGGTGCTTGGTTGAGTGCTTGATTGAGGTAGATGATGGGCAACGTAAACGTCATGTCAAGCATGACAAGGTCATGAGGTGCTTTGCGGGCCAGCAAGAGTTCTCTGCCGAGCATTACGGCGCGCAGGATGGTTGCCGTCTCCGCACAATGAGGCTCGGCTACGATGTATGTGGAATGTGTCGGCTGCTCCCAAAAACGCTTCTCAGATGGCGGCGTGAGACCTTCGACGGCGACTGCAGCCGCGGCTGCGAGATCGACACTCAGAAGTCTCTCGACGGCGTAAGATCCGTCAGCCGCACAGGTTGTAGGAGGAGTCGGATAGGCGAGAGACGCGTCCGAGATTAGCTGCTTGTTTGTGATTAGATCACTTCGAAGTCCTGCGCGCTTATCCCTTAGATCTTTGAACGAGGCAACAAGTGCATCACCCACAGCGGCCGTTTGATTTAGGACCTCCTCGACCAAACCAGCCGGCAGATCGGCAAACGGGTGCTCCTTACTATTCACTTTGCACCTCGGGCGGGCCAAAGCCGGAAGGCCTCTGGATCGAAGTGTTGATAGCTAGCATCCCAAGCGACGCGCTTGGAGAGCCATCGCGAACGGAAGTGCTCAACCAGTTGGGGACACCGTTGGTCATACCAGCGCAGCTTGCGGTGCTCGCCACGCAAGAATTCACGGGCGTTGCTTGCGAGGGGTGCCACGAATACTTCTCTTTGTATTCCGTGGTATATCAGTTCAGAGGAAAGTTTGAGTTTGATCAGTGCTTTTCGAATCACTTCCCGTCGATTACGAAACCCTTCTCCCCACTTCTCTTGTTTGGCTGTAGGCTCGCTGTAGCGCGTGACGTAATCGAATAGAGAACTATAGAGACCATTGGAAAAGTGAAATTCCCCCGAGCCTTGGCTGAATCCGACGCTAGAAAGGAGATGGCGGTCAGCGAATGTCAGGCGATTGTAAATGGATGAGCGGCCGAGAGCGGACATTGTTGTCAAAAGAGCAATGCGTGAGTCGGGTTCCGCACGACGGATTATCGACTTTGTGTGGGAATACTTACGCCGAAAGCGATCACGAACCTCTGTGCTGCAAGCCAGCATTGCAACGAGCTTGCCGCATAGCAGCATGGAGTACGGTGGAACGGCCCCAAGAACAAACGCGTCCATTACATTACGCAATTGCGTTCGGCGTGCGATGTGATCCCATCCAATCCATTCGTCACGTACTTTCAGGCTGAATACCGGGTCACAAAGGCCGATCAGTCCAATGAGTTTGTTATTCTGATCGTCCAAAACGATAAATCGAAGTCGTCTTCCGTAGCCGGACGATGTAGGTATACTCCAATGAAGTGCGACATATCGGAAAAGCAGCTCCTCCTCACTGTCGGGCTTCACTTCGACTAGTCGCGGCCTTATCGCATCGGGCTGCACTTCAGTGCCTGCAGCAATGTAATGGAGCAATCGGAGCTCCTTGGACTGCAGACTGGGCGCGGAGCGCTCGATTTTATGAGAGACCGCTGTTTCGTGTAGACGGCGGAGCGCTGTCTTGTCGGTAGTATCGGGTCCGACAAGGCGCCCCGCTCTCATCCGGAATCCTTGCTTGCGGAGGGAGCGCAACACGAGACCACGTAACTCCTCACGATTCATAATGGTACGTAGAAGAAGTGTATCGCTGAAATGCTCGGCTTAGTGGTATTTGGGAGTCCCTTCGTTGATTCCGACCGTTACAAGGTAGCCGCTCCCTGGCTTTCCACGGTAAGCAATATCCCTCAACCCTTGCGCTGTTTATGGGTCTTATCGTGTTCGCCCTCAGCGATCACCCAAAACCGGCCACTGATTATCACCTGAAAACCGGCCAACGA
>VFSW01007392.1_pt1 | contig 15944 bp, 27 predicted proteins | sample 5358111 | NCBI WGS metagenome assembly VFSW01 (sample SAMN11554181, study PRJNA540505) | mine drainage metagenome | isolation source: sediment from site ElyBrook_90M | place: USA: Ely Copper Mine, Vershire, VT | collected 2017 | reverse complement strand
CCCCTCAACCGCAGAGCCCTGGTGGATCTTGACTCGTCAGCCTGCGCACGCAACTCCTGGCGTCCACAGAAGCAGCTAGCAGAGGCATTCCCCTGCTTCGCTAGGACGTTCAGCCCGGCGCAGGTACACGTGGACTTGAGCAACCGATGACACGCTGAAAGTGTTCTGATGCTGAACCTGTCATTAATTTCAAGTCTGAGCTCCGTCACCTCTGACGCCTGCAGGTTGCGGAGTTGTTTCTTCCTATCGCCTTCCGGATGCTGTCCGGCGGCTCGGCGGCCTCCATCCGGTCTTCAGCCGCAGAAGGCATGGCCGCGTTCCTGCGCTACGGACTGCGTGAGAAGCCGCGGTTTGAAGCATACATGAGGCTCATCAGGGAGTTTGCCCGAGCCAAGTGCTACTCGATGCGGACGGGGTTTGCCCTGGTGAGAGCTTTCTCGGCGGTTCAAACTGAAAAGCAAATCCTCTCTCCTGTGGGAATTCTTTCTCATTGTCTGTCGAGCGCAGTGCCCCTCTTCTGCTGCTATCGCCTCAGGTCGCCCGTCAGATTGTCGGATGCTTCAGCAGCAAGTTTGTCAAGGAGTGGGTGTTTGACCTCTGCATGGAGCTCGTGTACGACCCAGTGCCCAACGTCAGGCTGCAGATGGCTCCTATGCTGCCCTCGCTCAAGCAAGTCATTCGCCTGCCTGAGGATGTGGAACTTCTCGAGGTGGGAACGACGGGTCGCGATGGATCGAGATCTAAGTGGGACGGTATGAAGGGAGCCTTCCAATGTTTGATGCCCATCGCCTCGCCCCTGCCTCTCCGTCCATCCCTACTCCAGCGGCTCAACAACGCAATCAGCAGCATTTCTACGGACAATGACCGGGACGTCTCCTTCACCGCACGGATCGCAAACGACGTCATAAAGCGAATGCCCGTCCGAATGGGCGTCGGGACACAGGTAGGGGAAAGGTTTCGGAGGGGGTCTGTTAGGGGATGGCTGCAGACAAGTATGTCAGAGGCTGGTCAGATCGCCTACATGCCGCCCACCCAACCCTGCAGATTGTGACGAGCTCTGCAGGCTCCGATAACTATGAGATGACGGACCGGAAAAGAGAAGAGGAGGAGGCGGGCTTGGCGGGCTTCTCGCCTGAGGAAGCAAGAGAGTGCGTCAGGTCTCCTTTGTCATCCCCGTCTCATCGCACGAACCACTTTGCATTTCACCCCCCCTCAGGCTCAGGTCCGAGATCCTTCAGGTCGGACCAAAGGGAAAGCGCGGCAGCAAGCAAATGCAGCAGCAGCAGGATGACCTTGGTGCTCGGGCCGGGGGCAAGCCATCGGCTGCCGTCCGAGGCGGGGCCCCCGTCACTGCTGCTGCTGGTCGACAGGCGTCATCTGGGGCGGTGGCCTCCTCAACAGCGAGCGGCGGGAAAAACACTTCCTCCTCGGTGCCATCCACCAAGTCGTTGCCCCTCACCCCAATCCGCGTCGCTCCCATCACCGGCGGTGGTGCCACGGCGACAGCATCAGCTTCCCGCCCATCTGCCCTTGGAGTGACGTCACCCGCCGGGAAACCTTCGGCCGTCGGCAGCCCTACCGCGGCAAAGGCTGCGGCTGTGACACCCACTCGGCCAGGGGCCGCAGCTCGCACGACCACGGGGCGGGGATCGCTAGAGGGGGTGGCAAAGCGATGACCACTGTACAGTGAATTCTTTTGCCCTGTCCACGAAGCTCGACTTCAGCTGATCAATTGCATTTTAAAGGCTAGAGAGCATTCGAAGCAACAATCGAGAAGACGTGATGGATCAAGACATGGCATCCACCGTTCGCTGGGCCATGGCAGCAACTTTCAGCCTGGCCGCCTGGATCTTCGCAAGCTCCTCTGCCTCGTTGTGCTGAGGGCACCACTGAGACTGAGACATGAGAGCCGGTGCCGGCCCTGTGGGCGGGGTGCGCAAGTCAGCCAGCGGATGACTGATTTGTGAATGAGAGAGTTCAAATCATGAGACGCTCATCAAACGGTGATTGCTCTCACCCGGCACATGCTTCGACACACGGTTGTAAAAGTCCTCATGCGGCTCACTGAAGACCACGTCCTCGTAGGTCTCATGAACGACAGGCTGAAGGAGAAAACACTCGGATGAGCTTCGCGTTGGAGACAGGGCTCGTCTCACCGTATTGAACACAGCACTCACCTTTTTCAAGCTATGGCTGCCGTCATCCTCGTACAGCCGCAGCATGTGAAACAGAGTGACGTCCGATTCCCTTGCGTCTGGCGTGAAGTGCAGGGTGATGCCAATGTCAAACTGTCCCCAGCCGAACTCGGTGACCTCGAACGGTTGCTGCTCGATCGTCCGCCTTGGATTTGCAAACGTCTCGTGCAGCTCAAATGTCACCTGGTCGTGGGCGGCCGTCTCATGTCGCATATGGAGAAAAGAATCCTTCCCATCACACCCACTTTTCTGATCACATAGGAAAGATCCTCGTTATTCGGCCCTCGGACGTAGACCGTCCACTTGTGCGTCGCTGTTTCTGTTGCCTGCGTTCGTCGTGAGGTCAGGTGATCATGCGACATGCATGCATGCCCGCATGGACCTGCCTTTTTCCCCTGCCACCACGCCACGGTCCCGAAACAAACGGGCAGAACGAACTCGGTGTCTTTGAGCCGCTTCTGGCCGTATTCCTGCGTTAGGCCTGGCATGTTGAGCTCTGATGCGGTGCGATCGAAGAAAGAAAGCGCCTCACATCGACGATGTACTTGGAGGGGTCCATCTTCGAACGAACGATGCCGGGTAAAGATTCAAGATCAAGATTGAATTCGATCCATACTTTTCTTTCTAAGTGCATGGGCAACATGCACACCGAGGATTCAACTGAGCGAAAAGTCTGCCACTACTTGCAATTTTTTCTTGATCACTGCTCAAGCCGCCCGTCCCGCCACGAAACTTCAAAGATCTCCGTCTGCAGCGAGGATTCAGAGGTCAGAGGACGACGCTGAGACACAGGACCTGTCGTCGTCTCACCACGCCGACGACGCCTTTGAGTTTGTGCTTTCCCGTGCTGATGGCGGACAAAAAGCCCGATGTCGCTGCCTGGGTGGCCGCGTGGGCCGCCTCCCAGCAGGCCGAGGAGCACAGCACCTGAGAGCCAGGGGGGAGGCCATCATAAGATCCGGAGTGACCGGGAGCAGCAGCCGCAACAACACCGCACCTGCCCGGTGCTGGCCTTGGCTGCCACCCTGGCCGCCTTGTTCATGGCCTTGCCGCGGTAGTCCATGCGGCCCGTCGTGGGGTTGACGGCGGCCGTGACGCGGCCCAGGTCGCACCCGGCCTTGAGCCGCAGGCCCCGCGACACGACCACGTGCTCCATCTTCCCGTCGGGCCTGCGTGCGCGCGAGAGAGTGAGAAAGCAAAAGCAAGGGCTTGTCGAGCGAGTGCATTGCATGCGAGCGTGCGAATGAAGATGGAATCTGAAGGCCTCGCCTGCGTGCCCACGCCATGATCTCCTCCCCAATCTCGTGGCTGAGCAGCTCCTCGGGCCAGAGCTGAAGGTCGAAAGAGAAAGAGGGATTCAACGTCCTTGATGATCTCACTCAGCTAACGCTTCTTCTCAGCACCCGACCCGAGGCGCCAGAGAGCAACGCAAGTGGGCCACCCGCTGCTCACCTGCTGCACCATGGCCGTCTGGCAGGCCAAGCACCACCTCAGGGCGCTCTCCGGCCGCGCAAAGGCCGAGAGCACGAGGCCTCCAGACGCCTGGACGAGGTAGCCGCCGTGAGGGGACAGCTCGCGGGAGGCCACCTGTCATCGGGGGCGTCATCGAGTCATTGGGAAACTAAAACGTGGGATCATCGCGTGAAAACACAGAGTGCACGCACCTTGTGAAAGATGGCCAGGCACTTGTCAGCGATCGCGGGCAGCTCCGTGTGAAGCCTCGAGGCTCCAGGGATGTACAGGTAGGCTGCGGAGATGAGCCCAACAGGGGCGTCCAGAGTGCCCGCAGAGACTTGCACGCCCGACCTGATCGGGGACTCGTCCGGCTTGTGGAAGAAGATGAGGCGATGCGCGATGGAGAGGTCCAGAACCTGTTTTTGGGGGGGCGAGGAGCAGATTCGTCACAAAAGAGTCCTCAAGATGGAGTTGGCAAGGAACCTTGCTAGCCCCACCTGATACAGCGCCACGACGCTGCCCGCAGGTTCCTCTGCCACCGACAGAGGTCGGAGAGAGGTGGCGGTGGGGAGCATCGCCGCTGCTAGCAGCTCGTTAGGGGCCTTGAAGGTGTTGGAGTGGCTTACATTGCCTTCGTTGCCTGCTGCTTTGACCAAAGGGGCGGACGTAGGATGAAAGGAGCGGAGCGCAGGATTCCCCTCGGGCACTGCAGCCTCTGCCTCAGCAACGCTCGAGCTGGCCGCACGCCGCAAGGAGGATCTCTGCGCCTCGTCCCTGACAGCCATGTCCTGTCCGCCCTTCTCATGACTGACTCGATCGGCATTGCTCTGAACGGCCGCAAAGGAGCTTGTCTGAGCCGCCGCCTCAGCGGCTGCCGCAGTCGCGGAGGCGGGGATATTGAGGGGTGCCAGCGGAAGCTTGAAGTCGTCGGCAACAACATCACCATCGCATGAGGACGGTGCGGATGGGCATGCGCCGGTCTCGTCCCCACAAGGCCGCAAAGCAGGCGGCTGCCGAGCGGCAGCATGGGCCTGCAGCGTGGAATTCGAGGGGCCTGGGGAGCCCAACGGGGATCGCTGAGCTGCGGCAAAAGATCCGTTGCTCTGAAAGGCGACCCTCCTGGTCCTGCGTTCAAAGTCTGTCTTGGATCTGCTGACCATTTGCGTGGCCAGATCCGCTTTTTCCTGCTCCGAAGACGGTTGGACGGCTCGGGGAGTCAGAGAGGCAGAGTCCGATCCACGCGGGGTGCCTAGCTGGCTGTTGCCGACGTGACCCTCGTTCCCCTTGTCCATCGTCTGAGCAAAGCGGCTGTGGTTGAAGCGCGAGAAAGCCACCGGACGGAGCGGAGAGGCGACGCCAAAGCGCCCCGAGCTGTTGTTTGAGGAGGACAGGCTGTTGGTCGTCTTGACTTGACTGCCGAGGAAGCGTCCAGACGCCTCTCCCTGACTCTTGATAGGCGACGTTGCGCCGACCATGACCAAGCCCGTTGCGCTGGCAGCGGTCAACGACGGTACCCTGACGCCAACGACGGGGTGGATGCCTTCGATGGAATGCGGATGCCTTCGCCCTGTCAGCGATGCTGTTGGCTGCATCACTCCATCGCCCTCTTCCCAGATGAAAGCCGGCAGGTTGCGGCTGCTGTTCTTCCCTTCCTCGTTTTCGATGCTGCTGCGGATGCTGCGGTTGCTGCCGCGTCGAGGACGCAGGGACCCCTCTCTGGCCATAGGAGAGGCAGAGGGCGGCGTGCGACCGTTGTTCTTGGGTGCACAGTTTTCAGGAGAGCCGCCACAGCCAATTGTCCCCGAGATGGGTCGATCAGGCAGCATCAGCACGTGATCACCCTGAAGCGAAGGAAAAGAAGATTTGTAGGGAAAACACGTTCACGAGCTGTTCAGACAGAGGCTTGCGAGGTATCGTAACTCAGGCCCCAACAGACCATTCATAGGATCATAGAACCACACGTCGGACCGGGGCTCACCATGTGCAGAACCACGGCAGGCTGCTTCACGAAGGGCTTGGCCCCTAGCTCAAGCAGCCTGAACGTGCTCGCCGACATCAGCACCTGAGAGCAGAACACAGCTCTAAGTAAAAGAGCATAGTAGAGGGTCACGACCTACCCTGGTCCCTGAGTACGACGTTACAGCCTGTACTAACCTGTCCGGGGTAGGCGGCCTCCGCGATGGAGCGGGCTGTGTCAATGTGCGCCGACCCGTACAGCTGCCTCAGGCTTTCTCCTCCCACCCCGCAGCCACAGACGGCGAGGATCTTGTGACCTCGCGTCATGTTGGCCCAGCACGTCGCCAGCACGGACGGCGGCGTGGCCCCCGATGCCGCAGGCTCCGACTCCTCTCCTCCCACTCCAGACGTGATGCCCATGCTCACCGCCAGCCCCCGCCGAACCAACAGCCTCTTCACGGGCGGCTCTTGCTCTCCCTCCTTGCAAGGTAGCTCTGCTCTTTGATCAGTGGAGTCAGCTTCAAGTCTGTACCGCTGCCTCAGGAAGTCTTGCCAGATCAAACCGAGGAACTGAGTCGTTGCCATAGAATTCAAGGGTGCGAATGGCGAAGGAAGCTGAGATGGTGGGGAGGATTCGAGAGCAGCAGGAATGTCTGCTCGAGGAGCGCCGTCCGCCGGCTTGGAGCTCCACTGGACATTTGGGCCGCCCGTGGCCCCCGGTGGGCCGCCCTGCACCGCTGATAGATTTTGAGGGCTGGGGCGCTGCCTGTCCTTTGGATCCCCACAGGCGCCCGCTCCTGTGTCCGGCGACTGCGAAAGACATGCAGCCGGGCTGACGTCCAGCGTCTCATCCGAGTCCCTCGGCGCCTCGGACTCGTGATGGACAGAAAGCCTAGGCTTGGGAGAAAACGAGCTCAAGTGCTGCTTCGGTGAGAGCTGCGCTGCCGAGCGAAAGGCCATGAGGCTTTGCGCGAACGAGACCTCTGAGAAGAGCGCTGCCACGCTCTGCCTGCCGAAAGCGGTGTCATCACTCGGGGGGAGCCGCTCCCTCCTGGGCATGGAGGAGTCCGACAGCAGCATCGGATTCTCCACGGCGTAAGCCTCCCTGCCTTGGGGGTGAGCGAGCAGCTCCGCAGGCCATCCGGTTGCATTGAGCAGCTGGACTTGGCACGCTAACGCATAGGCTGCAGCAGCCTGGGCATCGTGGAAAGCGATGACAACCTCCCACTTGTCAGCACCTTTAGGAGTGATTGCTTCCTGAAGACAGGAGAGGGATTGGAGAGGAAATTAGCCATGCAAGGTGTGCAAGAGAGACAAATCGCAAGCTTTTCCATCATCAGCTTTCTCATCACCTCGTCGCCTTCAGATCGATGAGGCAGCTCAACACCCCGGTACTTCCAAAGGAGACCCCTCATCGTGGAGAGGTACACGTCCAGTGACGTCGCAACGACTCCAGCCGGCAGGTCTTTGTGAAGCTCAGCCAGGCTCTGCGAGTACAAATTTGGATTCATATCCTTGTGAAAATTCTGAAACGTATTATAAACACGGATCTTGACACAAATAAGGGCTCCTGATCTCACAGGGATGGTCGTGTGAAGCAAAGTGGTCTTGAGCCCACCCACGGGGGGTATCACGCTGTTGGTGAGAGTAAGGTGTCGGTACCTCTGACTGCAGGGAGGAAAAGGGCAGAGTCACTCAGTCGTTGTTCAGAAAAGCAGTTATCAACAAGATCCGAGATCACATCAAGTCGGAGCCTGTCCAAAGAAAGCCGGAAGCCAGGGCTACTCACACGAAAAAGAAGAGCAGCGCAGCGATCACAACAATGGCTGCGACCGGAATCGCAATTGCTATGGCAAGCTGTGAATTGTTGCTTGACTTTTCAACCACGACAATTGCTGGCGCAGGTAGGGGCGAGGGAGGAGGCGCCGGAGATGGAGGGCTCGGCGGCGGCGGGTTCCACCCGACCGTTGCCCAGTACTGCCGCAGCAGAGCCGGCATATTCTGAATCGTGGCACTCGTGTTAATCGTGAAGTTGGTGATCATGTTGAACTTCTGAGTGGTCATTTGTGCTACCGCGTCGGCCGTGGCGCCACGGGTCATGTTGTAGGCAGCCTCCTCGACGACAAGTCTGAGGGGGAGAAAAGAGAATGAGAGGGAAAAGTAATGAGAGTGAAAGCAGGGAAAGACATCGGCCAGAGAGATTGAGCGGCGCTCGACGTCTTCTGGTCATCACCGCCTCCCCATCCACCCCCTCTTACCGGTAGAACATGGCGTTCTCAATGGCGACATCAACAGCGTTGTTTCCCGAGTAACTCCCCGACGGGGAGGGGGCGGAGCCGACGTAAAACCGCAGGTATGTGGACAGGTAATCCACGACAGTGCTGCTGCTGTAGTTCCACTGAACGAAAGCCGCCGTGTTGATGAGGGCAGTTGCACTGGCCAGCGAGGTGCCGTTGGCGATCGCCGCCACGGCAGGGTTGATGGCCTGCTGCCGGGCAGTCAAGAATTTAAGAGCCATATTGTCAAAGTAGGAGGAGAATGACACGGCAGCGTTGGCCTGCTCAGGGGTCGTGTAGTCGAGTGACAGGTCAATGGACTCAGTGGGGATGGCGAAGGAACTAAAGATGGGCCTGTTGACCCTCGTCGCTGACTGCTGAGACAGCCGCCTGGGAGCCTCGGCCTGATCCTCGGAGCCATAAACATTGCGATCCTGCTCTTGGAGTTGCAACCGGCGCTTGCCGCCAGGAGCGGTGAGGTTGGGCGATGGAAGCGGAGGCGACGCCAAAGGTGGGGGCGGCGGAAGCGAATTCAGCGGCTCTCCCAGAGGGCACGAGGATGCAGTGCAGGGCACAAGCGTGACGCTGTTTGGATTTCCGTCCCAAACGACTGAGCTTCCAGGAGCAAAGTCCACACCCATGTCGGCCGACACGACGGGCTGGCCGTAAGTCAGCGAGCCGTTGTACATTTTGAAATTGTAGTCGTAGTTGAATGTGATCGCACACGCCCCTCGGGCAAAGTCTGCGCCCAATCCAGTGCAGCTGTTTGCCGAGGTAGGGGGGTTGAATGCCATGATCTGCTGGTACACCGTCAGCGCCTGGCGCCACCCAGCTGCAGAGGAGAACGGCAGGGGACAGGATAATAAGTGGGAGGGTCAATCGAGAGCTAGCTAGGCGACGCTGCTCACCTGTGCTGGTCAGAGGCTTGAGGTTTAGGTCAAAGTAGGCGCCTTGCGTGTTTCCAGACGTCTGCACGATCGACGCGGCAATGGTCATGAGCAGCCCGTGGCCCTTACACGGGGGGCTGACGTCGACGCACAGCGACCAGTCAAGCACCCCGTCGTTGTTCATGTCGGTACCTACAAGCCACATCGGTTGGATGCTCTCAAAAAGAGGGCTATGTATTGGCACGAGACCGATGCCTTGACTGTCCTGATGCCCCTTACCGTTGAGGGTTTTGAGGTAGTAAAGGGCTTGGTCCCACGTCTGAGGAGCGACGGGTATAAGATCCTTGCGGAAAAAAGTCAGGAAAAAACTCCTTGGAGAGACAATGCCCCACGCTGTCGAGGGCTGCCCGGGAACGACCGTCTTTGCAGAGGCGGGGAACACCTGAGGAAGAAAGAACCCAGACTGTCAAACTCCGAACAACTTACAGCGAGAGTTTGATTGTCGTCAGAATCAAGAGCATCAGGCTCTCACTGTTCCCGCGTAGATACTGCTTTGGTAGTCGGTGCGGGACGAAGTGATGTTGTTGGCGGCCAAGTTCGAGAGCAACGTTTTCTTGGCAACCATCTGTTTCATTAGATTTGGATTCGGTGCAGGATCGTTGTCACCACACAGCGCCCTCCTAGCACCAAACTCACGTCTGGGACGCCAGTTACGAAGGTCTGCCGGGTCATGTTTGCAGATATTTCGCCATTCTTCACGGCCTTGTATTCGTTGGACCAGTCTATCAACGTTGGGACTTGCCATTGCGTCACCGATATGACGTTGCATGAGGACTGCGCGCATGGACTTGAACGCATCAGAGAGAGCCACCCAAATCAGTAGTAAACTCACCCCTACGCCGCAGTAGCAGCTAATGAGATCGGCGACGCTCGAATTCAGTGTCGCGTTCGCAGGCCTGAGAGGAGAGAGAGTTAGCCTCGCACCGGTGGCAGGCTCGTGAATGCATCGCACTCACTGCGCTACGAGGGCCTGTAGTTGCACGTCGCATATGTCGCTCGCCTGCGGCTTGGAGCGAGCGGCAAACGCTAGCGATGGAGCGTGGAGCAGCAGGAGCAACAAGCCTAGAGAGCTTCCCCTCATTTGGCCGCCTCTGCTGGGGTTACGCGTGAACAGAGTGTGTATCGCGGCGCATCAGGTGGTTGGTAGGCGCTGCAAAGGACGCGCGAAGTAAATTTGTAGCAAAAGTGTAAATCAGTCATTTCAGTCTGACGCAAGCGATCAGAGCGCCTTCGGAATGTGTATCCGACTCGGACTCTATCTACTAGTCGCATGCCTCCTCCCCTCCCTCTCGCGCGCCGCTCCTACAGAGCTGAACCTGCAGCAAGAGCAGTGCGTCGCCAGCTTCGAGGGCTTCGTAGCGCAGGAGCTCGCCTCGCAGCTGCCTCCGTCTACACAGATGCAGGACATTTACGACGAGCTGCAGGCGAACTCTTCGTGCCTGTGCTCCGGTTCTCTATCGGTGAGCCTATTTGATCCCCTCTTCATAGATATGAGCTCATGTATCCTTCTTACGCAGTATCACGTCAGGACCTACCTTCCGCTGGTGTCATGCATGACCTTTCAGCTCGACCACCTCGGAGAGTTCACCGCCCAGTTCTTCGGAGCCTACGACATGAGCCCGCTGACGCTGACGCCGGGCATCATGAATACGTCAGACTACATGTCGGTCAAGTCCTCATCTTTTGCTTTTTTGTTGCGCCAAAAACGCGAATGACATGAGAAGACTCGCAGGACGTGGTACGGCACCACCTACGTCAATCAGTCGATATCTTACACGCTGGCCGGGAACGCCGGAGATGAATCCGTTTTTGTCAACGGCATCTCGGCCTTTCTTCCGAGAATCAATCGTATCCTTGGGGGGTAGGCAAATAAAGGATTAATCCTAGGCAATTCCGAGCCTAGGATATTTTTTCGTTGTGTCCTGAACACCACTTGAATATCCCATTTGCAGGTCTTACCCTTCCAGCCCGGTCTTGGGCTTCATTCCTGTCCGGTTGTACATGGGCATGTTCTACCGAAAAGATGTCTTCCCCTCTTGGAACCTCACGAGCGCCCCTCGCACTTGGGACGACCTTTTGCTCGCTCTTGACCAAGTTAATCGTAGGTCGTTCGGCGGGCAGGACCAATAAGAGTGGGCTTTTCCAACGAGGCCTGCTGTTCGCACAGGCACGATCCTCAACAACGCCACGACAATCCAGTGGGCACTCTGTCTGGACTTGGCGCCACCATGCAAGTCGAACTTCTACCTCATGAGTATTGCCGCGTCCATCATGCAGATTCAGGGGCAGCCGCAGACGGTGCGTGCGGGGGAGGGGTGAAGGCCGCTCCTGGCCTTTGGCTTTTTATTGCTTAAGGCCTAAATTGCCATAAACGCACGTTTGCAGCAGTATCTCACTATCCTTTCGTTGTATGCCTATCTAGGGCATCTACTTTGATCAAGATACTTTTATTCCACTTTCCAACACAACGGGCATGAGGAAGGCCATGAGCATCTACGCACGTCTCATGCAGTTCACGAGCCCAGCGTCCTTTGACAGCTGCAACGGAACCAACCAGGAGTTTCTTGCCGGAAGGTGAGTGTTTCCGTCTCCTTCCACCATCGGCAAAATTGCCATGTTATCCTTCATCCTTGGCTTCGCTCATTGTGGACTTATCAAGAGTTATCCCTTCTGGATAGGTGCGCTGTGACCATGGGATGGGATGCGCAGTTCATGAGGCACAACGCGACCAATTCCGATGTGTACGGCAACTTGGGTGTAGCCGTCCTGCCTGGCAGCTCACAGGCGAGGCACGGCTGTGTTAAGACTTGGTACTCCTACACACCCCTGTCAATGAATATGTATCGCCACGATGTCTTTTGCAGGTGTGGAATCGGAAGAGCGACCGCCTAAACAATTACACGGGCGATGCCTCCATGAACTCAAGCTCCTCACTCTTCCTGTCTGCTCCGAGCCCCTCCGCTGGCCTCTTGGCCGTCAACCGACCTGGTTTCTCAGCGTTTGCTCTTGATCGCATCTTTTATGATACCACGTTCAGCCTACCCGAGGAGTCGGGGGGGGCAATCTCTTTCATTCAGGTTTGATTTCATGTTGTCTAACGAGGTTCGTAAAATATGCTAATTGTCTCTCTTTTTCAGGGTTACCGGTTCTTGTTCGAAACATTCCTACAGCAGCGCCAGGCATCATTTGCAGTTGCGGACTCGCTGTATCAGTCAGGATCGAGACTGGTTGACGTCCTGGCGGACTCCTCCAACTTCAATTTAACTTGGTGGACGGCCAACGGGTATGACCGCCGATGGTTTTATTCTATGATGAAAAAAAACAGCGTCTCAACTTTTTCTTCCACTCCTCTCTTTCACTCTCTCTCTCAGGTACTCTCCTGACGACGCTCTGGAGTACCTCAAGGCGGCCTACCTGATGTATATCAACGACTTTGCCGGAGACGTCGTTCTGCCTAAAGGACCGGCGTACAGGTCGGGATCTCCGATCGATCGCCTCCTAGGCACACGGGCCCTGACCCCGCCTTTCGCCTCGCTCTTGGCCCAGGTCCGCTCTCGAGTCCGCTGCTGCCTCGCTGGCGGTGGCAGCTGGAGCCGTCAGCCCAGCCTCGGCGAGTCAACTCCCCTTCCTACCCATTCCCCTGCTGGCACAACCGCCATCCAGTGGCAGGCGGGTCCTAATGCAGGTGCGACAGAGGGTGGGCCTCGCCGTCTAGCACCGACAACAATTCTTAAACCTGACTCACCGGCAACCCTTCACTTTTCAGGGTGCCGGTATCCCTGACAGCGCCATCGCAGCAATCAGCAATGACTTGTACAACAAGATGGCGCTGATGTTGAATGTGAGAGACCTGCGATGTGCTATTTCAGATTTTGCACGACTCGAGCCTCCAACTCAGGCATGGGCAAATGCTTCAGCAACGTCAAACTGCAACGCTGCTTGCAACAAGGCTGCGGCTCAGTCAATGATGTGGAAGAGCCTCAATTACGTGCCCTCGCCCCCTTCACCACCACCACCTTCCCCTCCTCATCCTCCATCGCCGCCGGCGGATGTCATCGTGGTGTCATCGGACCACACCGCCGTCATCGTGGGTGCAGTCATCGGAAGCGTGGCAGGAGCAGCGCTGCTGGGCGTCGCAGTTTTTTGGTTTTACAGGTCACGGAAAGGCGGATTATCCATGGCCGGCGTTCCGATGTCAGGCCCGTTGACAACAGTGGTCGTGACGGATGTTCAGGTCGGTCAAGTTTTCACTTTCTTATTTACGCCTATAGAGGTCAACTTTCAGCTCTTCACCCCACGTCGTTCGCTGCTCGCAGAACTCGACCCTTCTGTGGGAGTCCCTTTCGCCAGAAGTGATGGATCAAGTTTACAACGTGCACCACACAATTCTGCGCCGCCTGATTGCTCAGCACGGAGGGTACGAGAACCTGACCGAAGGCGACAGCTTCATCATGACATTTCACAACCCCAAGAGCGCGTGCAACTTCTGCGTACATGCGCAGGTGCGCCCCTTGTCTCCTCTTCCCTCTTCCTTCTCGCCCTCACACATTCAGGCTTCACACAAATTCCAAGCTGAACCTTGAATAATTGACGTCGTTCATTCATTGAAGTTTACTAAATTATCCACACCATGTCACACCGCAGGCTGAGCTCCTCGCTTCGACAGACTGGCCCGCGGAGCTTCTTGCCCACAGGTCTGGCCTCGAAGTCGGCTTGACGTCATGGTTCTCTTGACCTTCCAAAACCAGCCGCCCAACCCTTGTCTCCCCTGTGCGTCACAGTGACGGCAGCGAAGTGTGGATGTGCGCAACCACAGGAGCGTTCCAAGGGGGTGTGCGCAGCGGAAGCAGCGCCCACCAGAACTTGTCGAGCCGATACATGCCGTTTGGGAAGTTCACGGGGACAGGGAGCGTCTTCAACCGCCTAGGGTCAGGGATGTCGCAGGCGAGTGGTGGCTCAACTTTCTCATCTTCTGATCTGGTTCTCTCACCCTCCCTCGTACTGCTGTTTTTCTCATTGCTTTTCAAGAGACGACCCGATGCCGCGCTCTTTGCCTATAGGAAGCGAAGCAGCAGCAACGGGCCATGATGGAGAGCTCGTCGTTGACCCCCGAGGGCAGGTGGGAAGAGTCTTTCACACCTCCTCACCCTGCTTCGCGTGCGAGAAAGAATACGTATTTCTCATCAGGAAGCTATCAACTGCCTCTATTTCTTCGATCCTGAGTGGGCGTGTGCCTTCTGGGCATTCAGGCAGCCCCAAAAGGCAGCAGCCCGGGGCAAGACTGTCTAATGAGACGTCGATGCCTGTTGCAGAGACCAGCCATTGGACGAGCTCATCTCTTGCTCAACCAGGTATGAACGACGGGAGAGATGGAGAACAATCACGCTACGAGCGATCAACCTCTCACTTCTGTCCTTTTCCCAGCCTCTCCAAGGAGCAGGATCCCTGAGGAGTGCGAGATTGAGCCAGAGATCGGTCACACAGCGTCCACACTTGGGAACCCGCCTCGCTCTCCAGAGGCTTTGCGGGCGACCTCGGAGAGAAGCAGCAGCGGCGGCTTTCGCAATCTGCTTCGAGGCTGGTCAGCTTCAGGGAAAGCGGTGGCTAATGGCTCTGTCACCATGCCCAAGCAGCAGCCCGAGCAGTACCGCTCGGCCACAAACCCCGGCATCGCCGACGACGGCACCGAGTCAGGATATGCTTCGATGTCAAAGATGGCAACGTTTGGATCCGAGTCACATCCAGGCAGCCAATTGGCTTCACCATCGTTTGGAAGGAAGAACGTGCAGCTCAGCACCATCCCTTCGAGCAATCCAGGCATCTCTCCTAAGCCTTCAGCAGTGAGTGTGTGAGATATGGAGAAAAGGGGAATAAAAAACCTCCACTGGTTGCTCTTGCTTTGCTTTGCTCTCCCGCGATGCTCTGTCGCCATCACATTGCAGGCGGCGCACACTTCAATGGAGGCCTTCCAGTCGGCTATGGCGGCGCTCGGGATGGCTGCCGCCTATGCAGCGGGCTGCTTCGGCTCCACCGCGGCGGACGCCAACAGGCCGCCCGTCACCTTCATCAGCCTTGTCTCCAAGATGTGGACCGTTGTTGACCCAGCAGCAACGTCAATCATCACCCCAACGAGCCCGCAGCAGGCCACCGCTCCGATCCCTCTGGCTCCCGCCTTCAGCATCGAGCAACAACAGCCGGACTCTTCATTCCGCCGGATCTCTGCGCAGGACAGGACCTCCGAGCAATCCTCTTTGCCGTCCAATGTCGCAGTTCCTTCCGCAACCACCACCAATCGTATCCTGGCCTTTCGAGGTGTGCTCTCAGAGTTTTGCGGATGAGCTGCTTTTGACCTGTGTTTTATCCTTTAAGGCGAGCAACCAGAAAATGTGCAGCCTCGATCATGCTATATCAAATGCGAGACTGAAATCTTTCCCCGCCTGCAACGCAGGGCTGCGTGTGCGCATGGGCGTCTACACAGGCGTCCATCTGCCCATAACGGTTGACGCGTCGCTCGGCCGCGCACGTCTTCCACCCACCGTCCTCACCGCCGCCAAGGCCATTGCGGACGCAGGCAGGTTGGGGTGGCTGGGCTTTCCACTCCACTGCGTCTTTCCACCTTCACTAACTGTCTAGTGCAGTGAATGGAAGATGTAACTCTGTCACTCTCACACGCTCCACAGGCCACGGTGGGCAGATCATCCTTTCCGAGCCGACATTTGCAGCGTTGAGCAAGCGGCACAAGGACAACGCTGCTCACAGGTCGGCTGCCGGCTCAAAGTCGCTGGTTATCCACATGGGCTGCCACGTGCTCCCCAACCTCCCAAAGCTACACACGCTGATGCCTCAGCCCGATGTGCCCAACAAGAAGCGCGATGAAAGCGTGGACAAGAAGAGCCCAAAGGAGGAGCAGAAGTGCGAGGGGCCCCAGAAGGCGCAGAAAGATCTCACGTCGGCATCGCTTGCGTTTGCCATTCTGGGCACGAGGCAGAGGTCTCTGAGGAAGAGCAAGTCCAGGCGGCAGGGCCAGGACAGTAGCGGCGAGGAGCTTGAGGAGATGCTGGATGCAAACGAGATTGAAGAGGAAGACAGAGAAGAGGAGGAGGGGGAGGGGGAGG
>VFSW01007391.1_pt1 | contig 15945 bp, 15 predicted proteins | sample 5358111 | NCBI WGS metagenome assembly VFSW01 (sample SAMN11554181, study PRJNA540505) | mine drainage metagenome | isolation source: sediment from site ElyBrook_90M | place: USA: Ely Copper Mine, Vershire, VT | collected 2017 | reverse complement strand
ACTCTAGTGTCGCCCACTTATGCGGCCTCCACCTTATCGTCGCGCTAACCCTGTGCATGCTCTGCGTAAAGCGAATGTGAAGATCCCCGTCGCGTGCGCCGACGCGAATGGCAACCAAGCGCGTGGCGACCTGGAGAAACGCTCCAGGTGACGACGGTGCGGGGCGGGCCCGCCCGTTCGCTTTACATGGTCTTACTACATCGTCGGCATAGCCGTCGGCGACGCACTCGGCGTGGCACTCGGGAGCGGCGTTCCCATGTAGTACGCGAAGCAGGCCTGCTGACCCGGTGTCATCGAGATCGGCGTCGTGCCGGCGTTCATCATCATCGACGATCCGTTCATCATGGCGGGGCCTTCGACGGTCGTCCATGCCCCGTTCTGGTATTGCGCCATGTAGTATGACTGCGAGCCCATCATACTCGACATATCGATCGCGAATCCCGGCATCTGACTCATGGTCACCGAGCCGGCAGTAGCACTGAAATCAACGTACATGAGCGGAGCGAACGTTGCGGGCGCGGGAATGCCGGCCGGTGGTTGCATCGCGGTCGTAACCGTGACCGTTCCGGACCCTGGCGGCATAGCGATCGTTCCCGTGTATCCGCCTACAGCCGGTAGCGAAACCGAACTGCCCTGCGTTTGCAGTGTTACGGTTTGGCCGTTTGTCGTTGGCACGGTGGGAATCGTCCCGACCGAACTCGGAGCCCCCGAGCCGCCTCCTCCGCAACCGGTTAGCACGGCGACAAATGTCGCGATGACGACGAGTTTCATGCCTCGAGCGGTTGTCATTTGCGCACACTTCCTTTGGGCACACTGAGATGAATTGATCTTCGTACCGCCGCGCGTGCGTTTTTGAGAACGATCGGTGAAGCAGCCTTCCCAAGATTCGGTCGTTGCGATTCATATCTGCCATGTAACGTGGCAGATGAAAGGCCGGCAATTTGCCGGGAGTGGATCGCATGATCAGGCAACTCACCTTTACTCGACTGCTCGCCGTCGCTGCGATTTCAGCAACGACGCTCATTGTTACTTCGTCGCTCGCTCGGGCAGACGAGTCGGCAACGCTTGTAGCTTCCAACTGGACCTTCTCGCAGACCGAAGTGACCGCGCACGTCGGCGTTCCGATGACCCTGCACGTCACCTCGAAGGAAGGCGTGCACGGCATTCAATCTGCCGATCTCGGAATCCCGAGCACGATGCTGCTCCCCGGAAAAGTCGTGACGATTACGTTCACTCCGAAAACGGCCGGAACGTACGTGGTACATTGCTCGGTGCCGTGCGGCTCGGGCCATGCCAATATGGCCTTCACCGTCAAGGTCGAAGCATAGCTATGAAAATGTTGCTCGGTATTGCCGTTGCAACGCTAACGGTGATGCTTTCCTCCGCGCCGGCCGACGCGCTGCCGACGTTCGCTCAAGCATACGGTGTCAAGTGTAGCCTTTGTCACACCGTCGTTCCGCAGCTCAACAGTTACGGACGCTACGTGCAACGCACCGGGTATGCCGCACTCAACTATGATTTGCTTAAAGCCCACACTCCCGTCACTCTGTCCGAATCTCCCACCTACGATACGAGCACCGGGAACGGGCGCATCGAATTCGGCAATACGGCCGTTCACGTTGCCGGATATATCGCAAAAAACCTGACGGTTCATTGGCACCAGTGGTTCGTCCAAGGCGGCCAGCCCGGCGGTTTGGACACGTTGCAGCTTCAATATAGTAACGACCGTTTGTTTAAGGGCGACGTGCACTTCTTCGCCGGCAAGCTCTCGGCGTTGCCGGTGCCTGGGCCGTTCAGCAACGGCAGCGATCTGACTCCGTTTGCCGGCGCCGAGCTGACGGTCGGTGAGCACATGTATCAGAGTGACATGATGCGATGGGGAGCCGCCGCCAGCTACGTTGGGTCGAAGTTTTATTCGCAAGTCGCCTGGTTCGGGAGCAATGCCGATCTTCAAGGCGCAACGGACTACGGCGCGGATACCGATAAAACGTTCCAATGGATTGCGGCGTATGCCGACTCGAGCAAACCATTCGAAGCCGGGTTCTACGGATCGGCCGGATCCTATCCGCTTGCAGAAGGGGGCTTCGATCACTACACCACGATCGCAGCGTACGCGCAGCGGGACCCTGGGCCGCATGGCGTACCGGGCCTCTTTGCAACGTACCAACTCGGCTACGACGGCAATCCCGGCCAAGCCTCGGGCGGCATGGGACCGCCGATGGGCCCGTTACCCATGGTGGGCGCGGCGCACAGCACCGCGCTAACGCTCGAAGCCTATGAGGATCTGTTTTCAGGGTCGGTGCAGATCGGTTTGCGCAAAGAAGTGACGAATGACGGCTTGGGAAACGTGAACAATACGAGCAGTCTCGACCTCGGGGTCACGCCGTTCACGCGCTACCAATATCTGCACATGTATCTCGAGGGGAAAACACAACCGAGCATGGGCCCAGCGTGGGGTGGGATGCTCTGGTGGACGGTTCCGCTTGGTAAGTAACACTCGGCGCGGCGCTGCGAGGGGGGTCGACATTGGGCTCGGCCCCCTGCAGTCGCGCGTGATGGATGTTCTGTGGGATGCAGGCTCGTGGATAACCGTGCGGGCGGCATGCAAAGTCCTCAACGCGCATGACGCAAAACCCCTCGCATACTCCACTATCAAAACGGTGCTCTGCATCCTTACCGAAAGAGGATTCGCGGAAAAACGCCGGATAGGTCGCGCGTACGAGTACGCAGCGCGCCAAACTCGCGAGGAATGCGAGAGCGCGGCGGTACTCGAATTCGTACGACCTCTCAGCGGTCGTGCGGCGCTCATCGCGCAACTCATTGAGGAGGCTTCCGCTTCGGGCGAAGACTTGACGTACGTCTCGCAGCTCATCGAGGAGCGGCGCGGGCGATGACCAACGCGATGACGGCGCCCGCCACCAAAGCCGCTTTACCGCACCAGGCCGGTCGTGCTACCATGAGTAGCAGATGCCACGAAACTCGGCGACTGTGCGAGATTATCTCAACCTTGGGCCTCTCGAGTACCAGGTGATGAACGCGATTTGGCGTCGCGGATCTTGGGCCACGATTGGGGATATTCTCGCCGAGCTCAATGAGCAAGCCACCCGGCCGCATGCATATTCAACGGTGAAGACGATTTTCGCGAAGCTCGTCCGCAAAGGGCTGCTTCGTAAGCGCGTTGCGGGCAAAGCGCACGAGTTCGCGGCCGTGCGGGAGCGCGAAGCCTCCGAGCGTGAGGGCGTCCGTCGGATAGTGAAGCCCTTACTGAATCCTCGCAACCCGCTCTTCGCCCATCTGGTCGACGAAATAGCCTCGGACGAAGAAGCGCTTCGCTATTTCGAGCGCCTACTCACGGAGCGGCGCAAACCGTGAGCGACATCGCGCAATTTCTTCAAGCGTGCGTCGCCTCGGGAATCGTGCTTTCGTCGCTGTGTGCTTTGGTCGTCCTGCCGCCGTTGCTCTGGGTTGCGGTGAGGCGTTTAGCTCCGGCGATCGTTTCGATGAGCGACGATCCGGCGTCGCAGGCTCCGATCGCGGCGTTCGCCGCGGCGCTCCCCGGCTTAGCCTTTGGGACGCTTGCACTTGAAGCACTCGTTACGGGCTCCAAATCGCAGTGTCTCGCGTTCGTGTCCGGCCGGGTGCTCTTCGGCGCTATCGCCGTTCTTACGATTGCGGCATTCGTGCGCGCTTCAATTCGCGCGTTTCAGCAACATGCCGAAGTGCGGCGGTTGTTCGGCGCTTCGGTTGCGCCAAGCGAACGGCTTGCTCGAATGGCCGCGGAACTCGGCATTGTGGTGCGCTCCGTCAATGATGGGGTGCCGTTTTGTGCGCTCGCCGGTATTACGCGCCCAACGGTCTTTATCTCATCCGCAAGTGAGCGTTGCCTCAGCGATGCCGAGTTGCGCGCGGCCCTGCTCCACGAACGCGCGCATCGCGTTCGATACGATCAGGCGCTCGTCGCAGTCCTCACCTTCGCTACGGATCTGTTGCCGCTTCCGGTTCACGACCTTATCGCGACCTACCGGCGAGCGCGCGAACTTACGGCCGACCGGGATGCTTCGCGAACCACGAACCCCGTTCACCTCGCGCGAGCCATCCTCGCAATGACCCGAGCGCAATCTCCCGCGCTTGCCGCCGGGCTCTCCTGCGAACCGAACGTCGTGCGCGCGCGGCTCGAGGCTTTACTGGGCGACCGGCCGGTTTCGGAAAAGAAGAAGCGCCGTTTCGTAGTCGTCGCGATTCTCGTTGCGCTGACGGTGTTGGCTACCTCGTCTGCGGTCGCGAGTTTGATCGTATCCGCGGCGTGCGCGAAAATCGCATCGATGTGAACGTCATAAAATTTTTTGCATGCATCTGCTACTCGGAGTAACACATTCATGATTCCAGGCGACCCGTCGGCGTGGCGCGTCGGCGTTCCCGTACTCGTTGCGGTCCTCATCGTGGGCGCATTCGTTCTACGACGCGATCGGCGCCCGCTGACGATTGCGTTCGTCGCGGCGGCTGCGCTCGTCGTTCTTGCGCTGACAGTAGTGCGATGGAAATATGCGTCGCCCACAGGTGACATGTCTTCGATGCAGGCTGTGGCGGGGCAGGCACCCATCCCGGTTACCGCAATCGTTTTGCGCGACGCAAAGGGTGGTAGCGAAGTTCTGGCGCCGGGCACGCTCGTGCCGTATCTCACGCAAGACGTCGTCGCCCGCACGTCGGGCCTCGTAACCGGTCTCTCCATTTACGCCGGCGATCGGGTGCGAGCGGGAGACGTGGTCGCGAGGCTTGAGGAGCCGGAGTTACAGAGCGATGCAGATGCGGCGCTAGCCGAGGTACGCTCCGCGCAGAGCAGTGCGGCGGCGTCGGAAAATACCGCGGCCGCGGTGAGCGCGGACGTAGCTGCGAAGCGCGCGCAATATCGTTACTGGCAGGAAGAGATCGTCCGAGAGCGGTCGCTCCTGACACAAGGGGCCGTATCCCCGCAAGAGTATCAGAGCGAGCGCGCTCAAATGCTCGCCGCTCGGGCAGCTTTCGATTCCGCGCGTTCCGACGCAAGCGCCGCGCAAGCTCAAGCATCGGCAATGCAAGCGCAAGTCGCGGCAGCGCGTTCGAACGCTAGAAGCAAGGGCATCGTTGCGGGATATGCCGCCGTCGTCGTTTCATCCGACGGCGTGGTCGTAAAGCGCCTCGTCGACCCGGGAGTCTACGTCGCGGCAGGAACCCCGATCGCGCGCGTTGCCACGGTCGATCGCCTACGCTTACAAGCGCAGGTGGCCCAGCAAGACCTCGCCGGCATTTCGATCGGATCGCCGCTCGATGCAACTTTCGACGACGGTCGCGTCGTGCACGGGCGCGTGTCTTCCATCTCGCCGCTCGTCGATTCCAGCACGCACACGGCGACGATCGAGGCAATCGTGACAAACGCCGGCGGCGCGTACGAACCCGGCGGCTACGTTCGCGTCACCATTCACTCGCAGCAGTCCGTGCAGCGCGGCGTGTTCTCCGTTCCCTCCGCTGCCGTTATCGGTGGTGCCGAACCGGCGCTATGGACGATCGTGAACGGCGCGGCGCACCGCCGTGCCGTTGCGGTCGTCTCGGATGACGGCATCGAAGCGCGCGTACGGGGGGCGCTACACGCGGGTGTGCACGTGATCGTCGTCGGAGCCTCCAACGTTGAGGAAGGCAGCCCGGTCGCGGAGGCGACGCCATGACGGAGAAGCGAACCGTCGTCGATTGGGCGCTGCGTCAACCGTATGCCGTCTTCACCATATTCTTCGCAGTGGTGATCGGAGCGCTTGCGGCGGCACTGTTTCTGTTGCCGACGCGGATGATGCCTTACGTACAGAGCCCGCTGATCTCCGTGATAACGATGGCTCCGGGCTACGCGCCCGAAGACGTAGAGACCTATTTCAGCAAACCGATCGAGGAGCGTATGACCGACGCCCAAGGCGTGCGGTTCATTCGGTCTTTCTCGCAGCAAGGCATCTCGACCGTTACGTTGCAGTTTCCGTACGGAACAAACATGCAGCGCGCGCTCGTAGACGTGCAGCAACTTTCCAAGCAGGCCGAAGGCGATCTGCCGTACGATCGCGCGAACCTCAAACCGTCGTACGTCGTTCCGGTCGCTCCGCTCAATACGCCGGCTTTGCAACTGGCCGTAACCGCTCCGGGCTGGGATCCCGTTCGCCTGCGAGAGTTCGTTGCGAACGACGTCGTTAGCGCGGTTAAAGGCGTGCCCGGAGTCCAAGTAGCCTACGCTTTCGGTGGTCTGCAGCGGCAGATTCGCGTCGACGTGCGGCGCGACGCCTTGGCGGCGGATCGGCTCTCGATCCTGGACGTACGCGACGCCCTCGACGCGCAAAACCTCAGTCGATCGGGCGGCAGCGTCACGGGCGGTTCCAGCGAAACGATCATCCGCGGCGACCAGCGTGCGACGTCGGCTGCAAGCCTACTCGATTATCCACTGTCGACCGCGGGCTCGCGCACGGTCTACCTGCGCGACGTAGCGGATGTCAGCGACGGATATGCCGAACGCCGTAGCGCCTACCGATTCGACGGCAAGGACGCAGTGGAGCTTACCGTCGTTGCGAATCCCGACGCGAGTTCGCCGCAAGTGATTTCTGCCGTGATGGCGCGGCTTTCGCAGGTTGAAACCGATCACCCGGGACTGCGATTCACTCGCGCTTACGACAACGCGCGTTTCGTCAATGCGCTGACGAGGAATATGCTCGAAGAGCTCCTGATTAGCGTGATTCTCGCGGGGCTCGTGCTCCTGATTTTCCTCGAGGACGTCAGCGCCACGCTTATCGTGATGACGTCGATCCCGGTGTGTCTTTCGCTCGCGGTGTTGTTATTCGTGCCGATGAATTTTTCGATCAATAGTTCGACGCTCGTTGGGCTGTTGCTCGCGATCGGACGCCTGGTGGACGATTCGATCGTCGTCATCCACTCGGTCCACCGCAAGCTCGATGAGGGAGCGTCACCCGTGCGCGCCGCGGTCGATGGAACGATGGAAGTGATCGTTCCCATCGCGGCGGCGACCGGCGTCATGATGCTGGCCGTCATTCCGCTCCTCATGAGCGGCGGCATCACGCAGATCATGTTCGCCGGGCTTGTTTGGCCGATCGTCTTTGCGCTGCTCGCCTCGCTCATCGTGTCGGTCACGCTTACGCCGCTGCTCTCCGCATACTTGTTCCGCGGCGTCGAGATGCGCTCGCGGCTGCGCACGCGATTCGATCGAACCGTGTCGCATGTGCTGCGCCCAACCCGCAAGGCCCTCGCCCGTATCGATGCGACCTACCGGCACGGCCTAAACTGGGCGCTCGACCATCGAGGCTACGTTCTGGCAGGGGGCGCTCTACTTACGTACGTCGGAATCTCGTTGTTGCCGTTCATCGGTCAGGAGATGATGCCGCTGGCAGATACCGGACAGGCGTACGGATTGCTTGAGATGGCGCCGGGTACGTCTTTTGCGGCGACAAACGAAGCGAGCAAACGATTCGAGGCGTTGCTGTTGCACCGACCGGAGGTGGAGCGAGTCTCCGCCGAGGTCGGCGAAGCCTCTTCAAACGATTACTTCACCGGTCAGGCGATGAACGGCGATAACGACGCATCGTACATGATTACGTTCACGCCCAAGGAACGTCGGCGCAACTCGATCTGGACCGTCATGGACTCGGTGTACGCGCAAGCCATGCGTACCATTCCGGGTGTGCGGCGAATCGCGTTGAAGGAAATGGGTTCGGACGTCATGGCCAGCAACGACGCGCCGGTCGAGATTCTCGTTTATGGTCCGCAGCGCGACGAACTCTACCGCCTTGCGGGAGCCGTAGCAAAATACGCAAGCTCGATTCCCGGGCTCTATCAGGTTTCCACGAGCTCGGCGTTGACGCAACCCGAGCGCCGATTGATCGTCGACCGAACGCGTGCATCGCAAATCGGTTTGACTCCCGATCAGGTGCAGATGCAAGCGTATTACGCGCTGCACGGCGGATTGACGACGGAATATTTCAATGCCGCCAACCTCCGCCACGACACGATACTCATCCGCTACGCACGATCCGAGCGTTCCGCGACCGGAGATATTTCTGCGGTGCAAATCGTGGGCAAGGATGGCGCGACCGTACCGCTGGCCGCGCTGGCACGGGTCGAGCGCATCGAGGGACCATCTTTGATCGAGCATGACGGCTTACGCCCGAGCGTTTCCGTTCTCGGCTATTACCGGCGCGGCGGTCCGAGCGAAATGGATCTCGATACTAACGTCGTGATGGGCGGGCTCGCAATGATTCCGTTTCCGAAGGGCTATGGCATGGAAATGCGCGGCGATATGACCGAAATGATGTCCAGCTTCGGTCGCCTCTTGAACGCCATGAAAATCGCGGCCGTCTTCGTGTTTCTTTTGCTGGTCGCGCAGTTTCGCTCCGTGGCGCAGCCACTCGTTATGCTGCTTGCCATACCGTTACAACTGCTCGGAATGTTCGGCGCGCTTCTGCTGACGCATCAGAGTTTTTCTACCGTGTCGATCCTGGGTATCGTCGTCGCGAACGGCATGGCCGTCAGCAACGCGATACTCTTACTCGATTTAATTTTGCGAAAACGCAAGGATGGAATGCAGGTTCGCGACGCGGTCCTGTTCGCAGGGCCGGTTCGCCTTCGGCCGATTCTTATGACGACGATCGTCAGTCTGGTGGTGCTCGTCCCCGTCGCGTTCTTTCCCAAGACCGGGATCGACGCCTATTCGCCGCTGGCAACGGTCATTATCGGCGGCCTGTCGATCTCGACGGTCCTGACGCTATTCGTGGTTCCGGTGCTGCACGTAACGCTCGACGACGCGGCCGACCGCTCGCGCAGGTTTCTGCGGGCGCGCGCGACCAACCGATCGGAGGTAACCGATGCGTAGGTCGATCGTCGTTGCGCTGACGCTCCTCGCGTTGCCGCTTACGGCCGGCGCGCAAACGCCCCCCCCGCTTACCTTGGCCGCGGCGGTTTTGCGCGCGCAATCTGCAGCTTTCGACGTCCGCCTTTCCGAAGCCGATGAAAGCGCGGCAGCCGCTCGCGTCTTAGCGTCGCGAGCGCAATTGCTCCCGCAAATAGGGATATCGGGCACGGTGATGCGGGGAGGCATTTCGCAACTTGGAATGCCGGTCGCGCAACAGACCTATCTTTCCGCCGATGCAGCGGTTCCGTTGATCGCGCCGGCGGATTGGGCGGTCGCAAGGGCGGCTTCGCGCGAGGCTCGCGCGAGCGGCTTCGACACGCTTTCCGCGCGCAACGACGCGACGTATCTCGCGACGCAAGCCTACGAGCGCGCCTTGCTCGCAGAGGGCATCGTTGCCTCGCGCCGCTCGACGGTTGCGTACCAACAACGAAGGGTCGCCGACGTGAACGCGCGCGTTAAAGCGGGCGCTATACCAAGCTACGAAAACGCTCAAGCGCAAGCGGCACTTGCGGGGGCGTTACGCATGCTCGAAGATGCGAAAGCGGAGCGGGATGAAGCCGTTGCGGATCTGGAAGTCGTTCTGGACATGCCGATATCGGTGGCGCTCCAGCTAGCCGATCCTTTGATCCCGATGACCGCGGAGGGAACCTTGACGTCCTTTCAGCATCGTGCCGCGCTGCAACGCCCGGAAGTATTGGCGGCGCAGCAGCGCGTGCTGGCCGCACGGGCGCGACTTTCCGCGGCACGGGCACGCTATTTCCCAACCGTCGCCGGTGCGGCCCAAACGTACGCGGGCAGGTCGAATCCGGACCTCGGTGCGCGTGGTTACCAGGTCGGCATTGTTGCAACGCTGCCGCTGGCGGATGGAGGCGCTCGAGCCGGCGCTTCGATTGAGGCCAAGGCCGACGTCGAGCGAGCCGATATAGGGCTTGAGAAGGCGCAACGTTCCGTGGAGCGCGATGTGGCCAATGCGTATCGCGAGTATGAAGCGGCGAGCCGCGATCTCGATCTCGTGAGGGCACAGGCCTCCGCAACCGCGGAAGAACTCCGCATCGCGATTCTGCGCGAGCGCAGCGGGAAGGGCATCGCGTTGGAAACGCTCGCTGCGATGAGCGACGACGCGAGCGCACGCGAAGACGTCCTTCGCGCCATCGCTCGCTTAAACGACGCCGTCGCCGCTCTCCATCATGCATCTGGGAATTGAAAAGCCGAAAGGAAATCACATGAAGCGTGTGATCGTAGTGTCCGTACTCTTGGCGCTCGCCGCGTGCGGCGGAAAGGCCCCGTCCTCAGATCTCGCCATCACCGCAACGTTTTCCCCGAGCCCTCCGAGACAGGGAAGCGAAGTCATCGTCGTAAGCCTCAAGGATGCGGACGGAAAAGCGGTGCGTGGAGCAACCGTAAGCATTGCGACGACGATGCCAAACATGTCGATGAGAGGCCCCAGTGCCACGGCGAAGGATAACGGCGACGGCACCTACGTGGCCGATATGGTGTTGCAATACGCGACGAGTTGGACGTTCGTCATCAGTGCCGCGATAGACGGCAAGTCGGCAAGCGCCGAGGTCACGCAAGACGTGAAATAGACCGGGTCCTCGACTCTTGGTTAGACTTCTTGCGGTCGCTTTCGACTAAACAGCCAATAGGCCGGGACGCCGCTCAGTAAGACCAACATACCGAAGAACGTCTCGAGCGGCGAGCGCAGGAGCACGTCGGCGACGATCGCCCATGCGAACGCCAAGAAGAACAACGTGCTCCAGGGGTGCAAGGGCATGCGAAATGAGGGCGTCGGGGCATTCGCGGCGGCGTCGATCAGGCGAAAGCGAATCAGCGCGATCGCCGCAAGGCCGAAGAACACGTAGTCGACGCTCGTCACCCAATTGAGGATCACGTCGTACCCGCCGATCGTCGCGAGCAGAATGGCGGCGGCGCCTTGCAGCGCGATCGCAATCACCGGTACGTGCGTACGTGGATCGATGGACGCAAGCGCTCGGAAGAACGTCTTGTCGGCGGCCATCTGGTAGTACACGCGCGGCGACGTGAGGATCTGATTCATGATGAACCCAAGCGTCGAGAGCGCGACGATGGCCGCCATGATCTTCGATCCCGCCGAACCGAAGACAACCCGGATCACGTCCGAAACCGGCGTGTTGGTTGCGGCAAGCGCGCTCTCGCCCAGAGCCGAGAGACACACCGCGTTGACCGCGAGATACAGTGCGACGACGCCGAGCACGCCGATCAGCATGCCGCGCGGCAGCGAGCGCTGCGGGTCGCGCATTTCGCCGCTCATGAAACTCGAGGTCTGCCATCCGCTGTACGCAAACATCACCGGTACGAGAGCGAGGCCGATCGCGACGAGCGGATTGAAATCCGGCGGCACGACTGCGGCAACGTGCTGGGGGGCGATGCCGGCCGCAAAGACGCCGACGCCGATCACGCCGAGAATCGCGATGATCTTCAAGAGCATGAAGCCGTTTTGCGTGTTTGCGCCTTCGCGAACGCCGAGACAATTCACGATCGTGAAGAGCGCGATCACCGCGATGGCGACGAGTTTTCCGGTAAGGGCGCTCACGGCTAGGCCGGTCATCGCAGGGAGGTAGAACGCAAACGTTACGGCCGCCGCAGCGGTGCCGCCGCTTTGCGAGACCAGTAACAACGTCCAACCGTAGCAGAAAGCGACGACCGGATGGAACGCATCGCGCATATAGGCGTACACGCCGCCGTCGCGCGGGCGGCGCGCCGCGAGCTCCGCAAAGATCCCGGCGCCGATGAGTGCGATGAGTCCGCCGATCGCCCACGCCAGCATGACGAGCGGTGCGGTGTGGACCATGCGCGCGACGCGCGCGGGATTCACGAAGATACCGGAGCCGATGATGCCGCCCATGACGATCAGGGCCGCATCGCGAACGCCGAGTTTACGGAGAAGCTGAGGTGGCATCATCCTCCCGGAGCGTCGAGAGCGCGAGCGTGGTCGCGGTAGCAGATACGCAATGGATCTCTCGAATCCCGTCCAGGAGGTCGGCAAGGTCGCGCGACGCTCGCGCGCGGATCTTCACGAGAAAGCACCATTCACCCGTGATGCGGTGGCATTCTTCGATCAGGGCGCGGTCGTTCGACAGGCGCATGACGTCGCGCGCGTGGGTCTCGCAGTTGCCGCTCGAGGTGCGTACCCAGATGAACGCAAGAATCGGGTAGCCCAGAAGCTCCCAATCCATCACGATCGTGTAGCCGGCCAGCACGCCGAGCGATTCGAGGCGCCGCATGCGATCGCGAACGGCCGGTCGCGAGAGCGAAAGCACCGCCGAAAGGTGCTCTTGACTCGTGCGGCCGTTGGCGCGAAGCGCGCGCAGCAACCGAAGGTCGGTCTCATCGAGTTTACTTTTCGCAGGGGTCAGTTCGGCGATCATCGAGGCGAGCTCCTCAGAAACTGCAATTCGTAGGTATTATAGCAAATGGCTTCCGATTTGATCGGAAATAGTGGAAAATAACTGCATTATGGAAAATACCCGAGCGGCACTCGGCCGTTGGTTGCCTTGGATCTCCCTGATCACGGTCTGGTTCCTCTGGGGGTCGACCTATATCGCCATCCGCGTTGCGGTAGGGACGATTCCGCCGTATCTCATGGCCGGCACCCGCTATATGATCGCGGGCGCGATTCTCAGCACGGGATTGCTGCTCTGGAAGCGAGACCTGCTCGCGCGGCTGCGGGCGCCCGCGTGGCGGTCGATCGCCATCATGGGGTTCTTGCTGCTGGTGCTGGGCAACGGCATTCTTTGCTACGTTGAAACGCGGATGGCATCCGGCGTCGCCGCGATCATCGTTGCGACGGTGCCGATTTGGATGGTCGTGATCGACGCGCTGTTCTCGCGCAAGGCGATCGCGCTCGGTTCGTGGATCGGCCTTGCGCTCGGCACGGTCGGGCTCGTCGCGCTCGCCGGCGTGCACGGCGGCGCGGTCTCGATCGGCCCGGCGCTGCTGCTGATGCTCGGCGCCGCCGCGTGGGCCGCGGGATCCGTGTACGCGCGTAAACCCCACGGCGAGTTGCGCAATCCGCGCGTGCCGGCGCTGGAAATGTTCGTTGGCGGCGCGATGATGGTGATCTTCGGCGCGTTGACCGGAGAATTCGCGCAACTCCGGCCGGGCGCGATTACCGCACAGTCGATCGCTGGATTTTGGTGGCTCGTGGGCCCGGGCGCGATCGTCGGGTATAGCGCGTACGGCTATGCGGTGCGAAAATTGCCGACCAATATCACCGCCACGTACGCCTACGTCAATCCGATCGTTGCGGTGGCGCTTGGCGCTTGGCTCTTGCACGAACCCGTGACGTGGAACGTCATGGTCGGCGGCGCCGCCGTCGTGCTAGCCGTCGTTGCGATTTTGAAGCCATCGCCAGGTGAAGAAAAACGTGAGGCCGGCGCCGATGACGATCGCGCCGAAGAGCGTGTCGCGGGGATAGATGCGCAGCTCGGCGACAAAGATGCTCGCGAGAACGACGATGAGCATACCGGTCGTCCACGGATGACCGGGGACGCTGCTTAACGGTCGAGGCTTGTCTTTGTCGCGCGCGCGGAAGATAAAGACCGCTCCCGCCGCAAGCGCGACGAACGCCCACTCCGGCGCGGTCACCCAATTGACGATTTGCTCGTAGCTCCCCGTGAGAGCGAGGATCGATGCGAAGACGCCTTCTAGTGCGATCGCAACGAGCGGAACGTTCGTCCGCGAATTAATCCACGCGACCTGCTTGAAAAAGTGCCCGTCCGCGGCCATTTGGAAGTAGATGCGCGGTGCGACGAGCAGCCGCGTGCTCATGAAACCGAGCGTCGAGAGCGCGATCGCGATGGCGATGAGATGCCCGCCAAACGGGCCGAACGCCGCTTGCATGACGTCGGCCGCCGGCGTCGCGCTCGCGGCGAGACCCGCCGGCCCGAGCACGCGTAGCGCCCCAATATTTACCAAGACGTAGATGGCGATGATTCCGGCGACGCCGATGATGAGGCCGCGGGGAATCGTGCGTTCCGGTTCGATCGTTTCCGACGAAACGTAACTCGCGCCTTGGAATCCGTTGTAGGCGAAGAGGATGGGCAGCATCGCGACGCCGATTGCGCCGAGCAGGCCGGTCGTGGTGGTGAACTGCGGCAGCGGCGTCGCAACGCCGGCACTCGGATGCGCGACGAATCCCGCGACGACGAGCGCTCCGATCGCGCCGATTTTGAGGGCGACGAGGACGTTTTGCCACGTCGTGCCTTGCCGCACGCCGAGCATGTTGATGCCGGTGATCGTAGCGAGCGCGAGAACCGCGATCGTACCGTGCGCGACGTGCAGGCCCGTGAGGGGTTCGAAATATTGCGCGAAGAGCACGGCCGACGCCGCCGCGCCGCCGACGTCGGATGCGAGCATCAACGTCCAACCGAACGTGAATGCGACGGCCGGATGGTAGGCCTCGCGTAAGTACGCATACTGACCGCCGCCGAGCGGCCGGCGCGCCGCGAGTTCGGCAAAGACGAAGGCGCCGATAAGCGCAAGGGCACCGCCGCCGATCCAACAGCCGAGAATCAACGCCGGCGCATGCGCGCGCGCCGCAACCGCAGCCGGAACTTTGAAGATGCCCGAACCGATGACGGCGCCGACGGTAATCAGCGCGAGGTCGAGAACGCCGAGCCTACGGAGTAGTTGCGAAGACACGATCGGCAAACTCCCGTACGACGTGAGTGAACTCTTGCACGCGCCGCATCGGAACCGTATGATCGACGCCGGGTATAATGCGCAGGCGAGCTTGCGGCAGCGCGCGCATGAACCGACGCTCGTCCGAACGGAAGACCACGTCGTACTCTCCATTGACGAACAACACGGGCTTACGGTAGCGGGCGATGCGCGAGCTGAATCGCACGTGTCGCGCGATCGTCGCGTTGGTGCGAGTAAAGACGCTACGGTCGAACGGAATTTGCTCGACGAGCGAAGCCCACGCTTTGGGTAAGAGCAGTTGTAGCGTGTAATGCGTGATGAAATCGTACCAGGGCAGCGGGATCAGTTCGCCAAGACGCGCGCTCACCTCGTACGGCCAATGCCGCCATCCTTCAAAGTCGAGCGTGCAACCGGAGAGGAGGAGGGCGCGCGTCTGCTCCGGCCGGCGCGCCGCATATTCCATCGCGCAATAGCCGCCCAGCGAATAGCCGACGATGAGCGGAGGCTCCGCGCACGCTTCGGCGATCGTGTCGTTGAGCAACGCGCCGACGGTCGACTCCGCAAAAGGTATGCGGTGCAGCGAGCCGTGCCCGGGAAGGTCGAGCGCGATGACGTGATAGCGATCGACGAGCATACGCGCGTGTTGGGCCCAGATGTCGCGGCCGAGACGAATGCCGTGCAAGAAAAGAATCGCCGGATTGCGGCGACTCCCGTACTCAGTGTATGCCGGCGTCAAGCAGCACTTTGATCGCGCGGCGTTCGTCCATCGCCGCATACCCCTGCGCGACTTGCGCGAGCGGTAACTCCATGTCGAAAACGCGCGACGGATCGATCGAGCCGTCGACGACGTGCGCCATCAAGAGTTCGATGTACGCGCGCGTGGGCGCGAGCGCGCCGCGCAGCGATACGTTCTTCAGGAAGAGCGGGCGGAGCGGAAACGCCTTCACGTTGTGCGGAACGCCGACGAAACTCATCGTTCCGCCGGGTCGGGCAAGCTCGATGCCCATCTCCATGCTTTCTTGATTTCCCACTGCCTCGAGGACGCTCGGCGATCCACCCTTGGTCAGTTCGAGGATCTCCGCTGCGACGTTCGGATCGTGCGAATTAAAGGTCTGCGTAGCGCCAAACGAACGGGCAAGTTCCAAGCGGTGCTCGTTGTGTCCGATCGCGATCACCGTTTGCGCGCCGACGACTTTCGCCGCGGAGAGCACCGCGCACAGGCCGACCGCGCCGTCGCCGATCACGACGACGGTTCCGCCGGCGCGCGTTGCGGCCGTCACGATCCCGTGGTGTCCGGTGCCCATCACGTCGGTAAGCGTCAATGCGGAGGCCAATTT
>VFSW01007390.1_pt1 | contig 15946 bp, 10 predicted proteins | sample 5358111 | NCBI WGS metagenome assembly VFSW01 (sample SAMN11554181, study PRJNA540505) | mine drainage metagenome | isolation source: sediment from site ElyBrook_90M | place: USA: Ely Copper Mine, Vershire, VT | collected 2017 | reverse complement strand
CCCCCCCCCCCGCCCCCGCGGGGCGGCCGGGTTCGGTCGGGCCACGCCAGGGCTGGGCCTGTGGCGTCACAGAAAACACTGGCCGTCGCCGCGATAGGTGCTCGCCTCGCCGACGATGGCGCCCTGCGAGGCGAGCAGCAGGCGCGTGAAGCGTTCGCAGAGTTCGCCCGCCTTGCTGTGGCGCAGGAAGATCGGATCGCCCAGGTTAAGCGTCTCATTCCCCGCGTAGTAGATCGGCGTCTGCGCCTCGCCGCCGCCTTCCAGGCCATCGAGTCGCGCGCCAACTGGCAGATACGGCTCCGGCTGCTTTTCGGGGCCACTGGCGCCGGACGCGATATAGCCGCCACCGAGGCAGGTGTAGATCGTCTGGCGAGGTTGCCTCACGATCTCGATGGCGAAGCCAGCGGCGGGCAAGTAGCGAAAGCTGGTGTAGTTGTCGAAGAGCGCCGGGCCATAGAACGCCGAGCCGACGGTGATCTCAGTGACGGCGGCCTCGGCGCGGGTCGTCGCCATGCTGCCGGTGCCGCCGCCATTGACGAAACGCAGCGGGCGCTCCGGCGTCGCCGCCGACTGCGCCAGCGCGACCAGCGCCGCCCGCCGCGTCGCCACGTCGCCAACCGACCGCCGCTTGAGCAGGCGCACCATCTGGTTCTTCAGCCACTGCCCGCGAAAATTATCGCCAACCCCCGCGATCTGCGCCTCGTAGCCCATCACGCCATCCAGCCAGACGTGCGGCGAGGCGGCGATGCGCTCAACCACCGGGCGCGCCTGCTCCACCGTGCGCAGCGACGAGCGCCAGACGCCGAAGTGCAGGCCAGGCAGATCCAGCGACATATCAATATCCAGGCAGACGGGCAGCCGCACGCCCGCGCGCGCCGCCACCGCCGCGATCTGCTCGACGTGCGCCACGCTATCCAGCATCAGCGTGATCTGCGCGCCTGCCCTGGTGGCCTGGGCGACGGCGGCCAACTCGTCGGCGTTCCACGTCGGGTAGCCGATCAGCACGTCGTCGAAACCCTGCTCCGTCAGGTAGATCGCCTCGCGCGCCGTCAGGCACATGATCCCCTGGAAGCACAGATCGCTGGCGAGGATGCGCCGCAGAATGGCGACGCTACGCACCGACTTCGAGGCGAGCCGCACGCGCTTACCCGCCGCCCGCCGCGCCACCTGTCGGATGTTCTCGTCCAGCGCATCCAGGTCTACGTAGGCGAAGGGCATCGCCTGCCCCTGAAACAGCCGCCGATACGCCGCATAGTCGGGCGTCGGCGCAGCGCCAGTGGTTGACGGCGGCTGGCTGTCGGTCGCGGCGGCAGTTGGCGCCGGGATGTGCGTCTGGTCAAGCATGCGACTGGCTCCTTTCAATGGCGATGGCGCGCCTTCACCCTGGCTGGGCCTATGGCTAGGGCGAGGGCGCGCCCTCCGCCAGCGCGATCACGGCGGCGATCAGGCAAGCGAGATCGCGGCGGGCACGGGCGGTGTCGCGGTCGCTCAAGAATTGCAGGATCAGCCCGTCAATCCCGGCGATCACGAAGCGCGCCAGGGCGTCGAATGGCGTGGCGCAGGTCTGGCCCGCCACCGCAAACGCCGCACAGAAGATCGCCTCAACCACCGCGGTGTAACCGCCGTACTGTTCGCGCGTGAGCCACGCCGACTCTGGGCGCCGGAGCGCGTAGTGGGTCAGCTCCTGCTGCATCTGCTGAAGCTCCGGCTCGGCTTCGACGTGCGCCCAGAACGCGCTGATGCTCTCGGCGATGGCCCGACGTAGCCCACCCGGCTTCCGCAACTCCGCTGGCTGTGGCGTGGCGGCGGCCACCACCTCCTGCGTGCGGCGCATCATTTCTTGCAGCGCCGCCAGTAACAGGTCGTCTTTGCTGCCGAAATAGTAGCGCAGCGTCGCCTGGTTGACCTGCGCCTCCGCCGCAAGCATGCGCGTCGTCGTCTCGGCGACGCCTTCGCGCGCCAGCGCCCGGATCGCCGCCGCCAGGATGTCGGCGCGCCGGGCGTCGCGTGTGGTCGCTCTGGCCGGGGCCGTCATACCATCTTCCCCATGCGGAAACCTCAAAAACTGTCGAGGGAGAACGCTATCCCAAACTATTGTTCAATCGGTTGAATGGATTCTGCCAGACGGGGTAGTGTTTGTCAAGAGGTCTGTGGTTATGACGCCACTTCGTCGTCGCCCGTCGGCTCCTCTTCGAGCGGGGGCGGCACGGTGGGGCTGTCGCTGCCAGCGGGCGGCTCCGGAGCGAAGCGTGTCCACACGATACGGTCGTTGGTCTCGAGGTCGCGGGTGTGCAGGTCGTCGTTATAGCGCACCAGCCGCCAGCGTAGCTCGCTGCCATAGCGCATCCGCTCCCAGTGGGTGATCGAGGTGTTGCGAGTGTGGAACTGCGCGGGCGGCAATGCCAGGGAATTCATGCCCAGGTTGACCAGGAACGACGTATCTATAAAGCCACCGTGGCAGACCAGGACGATGCTCTTGCCCTCGTGTTCGCGCACGATGCGGTCAATCGCCGTCCCCACCCGCAGCACAAACTCGCCCCAGTTCTCGCCCCCGATGAAGAGTGGGCGGTAGGGTTCTTCGCGGAAGTCGGGCGGCGGCCCAAATTTCTCGATATACTGCTCCCAGGTTAGACCGTCCGCCGCGCCCACCCGTAGCTCCTGCGCATCGTCGTCAAGCAGGATCGGCAAGTTGAAGGCGGGCGCGATAATCTCGGCGGTCTGGCGCGCGCGTGGCAGCGTGCTGGCGATCAGCACATCGGCGGCGATCTCGCCAGTCGCGGCCAAGCGGTCGCGCAGGCGCTCGGCCTGCTGCACGCCGACGGGGGTCAGCCCAATGTCACTCTCCATCCCGGCGATCAAATTCTCGACGTTGCAGAACGCTTGCCCATGGCGGATCAGATACAACTGTGTCACGCGAACACTCCCCCTGGTAGCTTTGTCGCAGGCAGCGATCATCCCCCTTGCGCGCTGCTGAACACGCGAAGATGCGCCTGCCCCTTCATCATACCCTACCACGCCGGGCGAACGTAATCTCATCGGGACGCTCAGCGCGTCGTGCTTGCCGATGGTGAGGCCTAGCCCGTGGCGCGCCATGCGCGTCTATGCTACGTTTATTGGTATAGGGAAACCCCATTCACCAGACCGTCACCATCCAGCATGTGTTTAGGATAGAACTGATGAGTACAGCGAACACCCGCCCGCCCGGCGCGGCAAAGGGCGGGCCACGCGCGCCGGGCGCCGCTCACGCGAACGCGCAGGCGCAACCAACCGAGAGCGTGCTAACCTTCCAGACGAAGACCGCCGACGCCGCGATCTCCGTCGCGCATCTGGTCAAGGCGTATGGCGAGCAGGTCGCCGTCAACGATCTCTCGTTCGAGGTCGCGCCGGGCGAGATTTTCGCCTTGCTGGGGCCGAACGGCGCAGGCAAAACGACCACCGTCGAGACCCTTGAAGGCTATCGCAAGGCAGATCGCGGTGACGTTCGCGTGCTGGGGCTGGACCCCCAACGCGACGCGGCGCTGCTGAAGCCGCAGATCGGCGTCATGCTCCAGCAGGACGGCCTCTACCCCACCCTACGCGCCCGCGAAGTGCTTGACCTCTTCGCCAGCTACTTCAACGAGCCGGAGAACCCTGACGAACTAATGACACTGGTGGGACTGAACGACGCCGCCAAGACGCGCTGCCGCCAGCTCTCCGGCGGCCAGAAGCGGCGGCTGGCGCTGGCCGTCGCGTTGGTCGGCAAGCCACGCCTGGTCTTCATGGACGAGCCGACGACCGGCATGGATCCCCAGGCCCGCCGCGCCACCTGGGACATCATCCAGAACTTGAAGTCGCATGGCGTCACCATCCTGCTGACGACGCACTTTATGGACGAGGCCGAGCGGCTCGCCGACCGCATCGCCATCATAGACAACGGCAAGCTGATCGCGCTGGATACGCCCGCAGGCCTCACCACCAGCCAGTCCACCACTACTACCGAGATACGGCTCCGCACGAAAGCCCCACTGGAAGCGCCTGCGCTCGGTCGCCTGAAGTCGGCGCGCAGCGCCCACGCGGAGGGCGCCGACTCGTATGTGATCGAGACTGGCGACGCCCCCACGCTACTGGTCGAGCTGGCGACCTGGGCGCGCGACGCCCACGCCGACCTGACCGAGATACGCATCGGTCGCGCCACGTTGGAGGATGTCTTCCTACGGCTGACCGGCAAGGAGATGCGAGAATGACCAGCCCCACCAGTATTACCCCCACCACACCGAACCCCTACGCCACCAACGCGGCGCCCTTCACGCGGATCGTGCTGGCGCAGACGCGCGTCGAGTTGATGATGACGCTACGGCGCGGCGAGAGTCTGCTGATCACCGTGCTCATCCCAGTGGCGCTCTTGATCGTGACGGGCGCCTTTCGGGTCGCTTCGATTACCTACTTGTTGCCGGGCATCCTGGCGCTGGCGATTATCTCAACGGGGCTAGTGAGCCTGGGCATCGCCACCGCCTACGAACGCTACTACGGCGTGCTCAAGCGCCTAGGAACCTCGCCGCTCTCACGCACGGGGCTGGTGCTGGCGAAGGCGCTTGCCGTGCTGGTGGTCGAGATCGGGCAGGTCTTTCTGCTCACGTTGATCGGCGCGACCTTTTATGGCTGGCGTCCCTCCGGCTCGCTGATCATGACGCTGCTCGTGATGTTGCTTGGCTCGATTACCTTTGTTGGGCTGGGCATGCTGATGGCGGGTGGCCTACGCGCCGAGGCCACATTGGCGGGCGCCAATGCGCTGTTCCTCGTGTTTTTGTTAATCCCTGGCGTTGTCATTCCCATGACGAACAATGTGCCAGGTGTCGTTCGCGACGTCGCGCCGCTGTTTCCCTCCACTGCGCTGGCCGACGCGCTACGCGGCGCAATGACCAGCCAGGGGACGCCGATCAGCAGCCTGCTGATCCTGATCGTCTGGGCGATCATCTTCTTGGCGGCGACCGCTTTCACCTTCAAGTGGGAGTGACCACTGCGACCCATCCCACCCCAACGCCATCCACACTCCCTCCTTGGGTCGCCCCCCCGCCCCAGGGGGGGGGTGGTACGACACAGCCCGCACGGCAGGCCAGGATGGGGCCGCGCTACATCAGTTGGCCCTGCATCGTTTCGCTGGTCTGCACGGCGACGCTCCGCATGCGGAAAGCGCCATCTCGATAGATCGCGCGGCTGAGTGGCGCGCCGCCGCGCTCGCCCACCATCCACTCGAAGAGATAGGTGGGGCGATGGCACGGCGACGAGGCTGCGCGATCAAGCTCACGGTTCCATTCGAGCAGCAACAGGAGCTGCGTGTGCTGTTGGGCATAGATTTCGTCAATGAGCATGCTCAGCGACGGCGGTGTGGCGGCGACCTGGCTTCTCCCCGCCACACCTGAGCTACGTCGGCGCGAACTGTGGCGTCGGCTCGCGCGCGTCCGCATGCGTTGGCCAGGCGCGCCCAACTCACTATAGCCACTGCGCTGATAGTAGACCTGGCCAAGTAAGGCGCCGACTACCTCGCCAGTCTCCGCATTGCGCCGCCAACCATTGGGGGCGACAAAGGCTAGCTGAACACCACTGACCAAATCATCCTCGAACAATCGCTCCAGGTCGGCGATCAACACCTCGGCGAAGAGGTGGGGTTGTTGCAGGTAGACATCCGCCAGCCGCTTGGGATTGCTATGGATGGGGACGCCGAGGTTGTAGGCGAGATTGAGATCGCCATCCTGCATGAAGAGCAGCAGATCGGCGGTGAGCAGCCGTGCCACGTCTCCCGCCCGCTGCTCCTCGCGCGTCTCCGGGAGCAGGGTCGCGGCGGTCTGAACGAGCGTCAGCGTCGGGGGAACGGGTGGCGCCTGGTTGGGCGTGGGCGCGAATGGCGGGGCCTGGCCTGGCTGGCCGTGCGGGATCGGCTGCGAAGTTGACATCTGCTCGCCTCGTGTATTTCTCAAAACAGGTCGTCTCAGCAAGTGGTGTGGGGCGAGAGACCTCACCCTGGCGTGGCCCTGCGAGGCCTTGCGCCCGTCCCTCTCGCATGAGGAGAGGGATGTTGCGGACTGGCGAGCGACGCTACCCTCCAGCTCTGGCGTCACATCGCCCGCCGCCTACAGCCGTTGCGCTCAGACGTGTGGCGTCGGTCGTCGGCTCGCCACCCGCGCGGGGTCGATCGCAGGCGGCTTCCAGAAGAAGGCGTGGATCGCGGCGACGAGCACGAGCGGTGACGCCATCACGATCGGTATCGAGAGCCGGGCGGTGATCATTGCCCAGACAAAAGCAATCAACGTCACCACGGCGAAGAGGCCGATGAGACCGCGCAACGCCCGCACCTGCGAGAGACGCCAGAGCCACGGGTCGCCGACCGGGACGCGGGGATAGCTGAACGCGAAGATCGCCCAGAGCGCCGCGAAGAGCAGCCAGGGCAAGACCACCTCGCCAACGGTGATCTGCGCGTCGTAGTTGCAGACTGCGCCAAACGTGCAGCGATGGGTTTGGTAGTACCAGCCGCCCACGTACTCTAGCATGGCGATAGGGATCACGAAGAGCGCGGCGACGAACGACCAACATGGGCGGCCAGTCGTGGGTCGCTGGTTCTCCGGCGTGGCGGCCATCCGCCCTGCCGCTGCGGTTGCGCGGGGCTGCGTCGGCTGTACTGGCGACATCAGGCGCCCTCCTCTCGCGGTTCGTCCTCGTCCGGCTGGCCATGCTGGCCGTTGTCGTCGGCGAACGGCGGGGGTTGATTCCAGTTGGGTCGGCTGGCGAGGCGCTCGTCGAGTGGCGTCGTCTCGTAGCTCATCCAGGTTCCCCAGCGCGAGCGCGCCCCGCCGATCTGAAAGCGCGTCAGGAGTAGCCATTCGGGGTGCGCCGTGCGGATCGGCGTGGCGTGTTGCAGCGTCGCTAGCACGGGCGGCTGCGTCTTGCGCGCGTCGTCATCGGCGGCGACGTAGAGATACTGCGGCGCGTCATTGTCGGGACGATACAGGATCGTCGAGCGGTTGAGCGTGCGGCGCCAGATGGCGACGCCGTTGCGCGCGCCCAACGCCGCATCCACGCTGACCAACTGATCCGTGAGGTAGGGGCGGATCACCTCGCGGGCAAAGGCGCGGATGCGCGCCTCAAAGGCGGCGTTGCTCAGATGGATAACCCCACCGCGCTGCTCAGCGAGCGTCTTGCGCAGGTGATGTTGAATCTGCGCATCGCTGCGCTGCCAGACGGCGTGCGGCGTCGCCTCGCGCCGCTGATTCACCGTGCGATAGAAGTTTTCGAGGTGATAACCGCCAGGGTCGTTCTCGCGCCGCATCACCAGTTCCAGCCCATTGGCAATGAAGACATCGCGCAGCCCGCTTGGCCCCTCAAAGAGATCATCCTCGGTATTCTGCGCCGCCTCGCGCATGTCGTTTTCCAGCCGTTGGATGAACCGCTGGATGTCGTCGAGTCGCTCACGGGCGTTCTTGACGAGCCGCGCCAACGGGCCGATCAACGCAACACGCAGTTGATCTTCCCACTGGGCGCAGAGGTAGGCGTAATACAACCGATACGCCCGCAGGTGATCTTCTTCGCTATCGCGTAACGTGCGTAGGGTCAGCGCCCGCGCTAGCCCGCAGCAGATCGCCACCACCGCGAGAACCCCGATGGCGGTGATGAGCAGTGGGGCGGCGGCGAATTGTCCTGCGCCCCAGAAAATTCCCAGCGCCAATAGGTAGAGCGATGGCGTCGACAGCAACGCCACGGCGAAGAGTTTGCCAACGCTTGGCACGCGCGCCCGCGCCCAGGCGGCGCGCATAGCCAGCCGTTGGGTCGTCTCGCGTAGCGTCTGCGGTAAGTAGTCGCGCGCGTCCTGTTCGCTGCCCCGTAGCGGCTCGTGCGTGCCACTCACCACATAGGCGACGTTGTGCAGCGAGGCCGCCACCATCGCGCTATCATCCTCCCACAGCCCACTGGCGCGGGCGCCCAACGCGCGTAGCTTGCCTTCGTACTCGCTGGCGTGTGCGCGGCGCCAGATCAGCAAGTGTTCGCGGGTAGTGGTCAACGCCTCATCGAGACGATGGGTATAGATCTGCGCCCGGCTGAGACCCTGATTATCTGCGAACCACAGGTCGCCGATGGCGCGGCTGATGCGCTGCTCAGTCTGGGAGCGGGCCTGCTCCCAGGCGATCTCGGCGGCCTCGCGCCAGGTGGTCAGCTTGCCCCTGGCCGCCAAACTCTGTTGCTCGACAAACTGCGCCCAGGTGTCGCCCTCATCGTCGTCGCGCATCTTGTTGGCGACGGCGTTGCGGCTGAGCTGGCCAAACATCGCCACTGACGCCAATTCGAGGTCTTTACGGAGATCATCCTCCTCCAAAAACTTGAGGGATGGATAGGGATGTTCGGGCGCGCCGGGACGACGGCCACTATCGAGGACGCCCGCTTCTAGGTCATTCGCCACCTTCTCGGCGGCGTCACGCGCCTGCGTCCGTTCGAGCCAGCGCAACGGTTGCTCACTGAGCGAGAGACGCCACGCCTTGAGCAGTTCGGCGCCGAAGACGTTGGCGCAGTAGCGTTCGACAGCGGCGCGCGGGAAAAACGCCATACTCGTGCCGATACTGCCGATGCGAGCGTCTACCTCCTCGGTGTCGCTTAGCATCGGTGGAACGGCGGCCAACCCGGCGCTGCTCCGAGAGAAGATGTCATCCAGGTCGTCTAGGTCGTCCGGGGGTGGTGGGGATGGCGAATGAGCGCCCGCGCCAACGAAAGCGCCATTGGTTCGGCGCGCGGCTTGGCTCGCCTGCTGTTTGCGCCTCTGCACAGCGTCCGCGCGGGCGTCGGTCTCGGCGTCGGTGGTCTGGGATCGCCCACTACGGGGGCTGACCTGCGTCACCTCACGGAAGGTGGGCGCCGCTTGCAGGCCGGTCGCGACCAACGCGAAGAGCGTCTCCGCCATGGCGTAGCGGATGTCGCTATCGCGGTAGGCGCGTTTGGATTGGTCGAATTCTTCATACATAAAGGCGAAGTTGACCAGCGGCATTCTGTCGGGCCGCGCGGTGAGATCGTCGAGCCAGGGTGGTGGTGTGCGATGCGCAGACGCGGCGCTGGACGCTGGCACGGCGCCGTTGGCAATCACACCATCCGGCCCGCCACGCGGGTTCGTGGCGCCAGGATCGGAGGCCGTCGCCCCAGCGGAGGACATGGGTGGCGGGTTATCATCACCTGCGAGCGTAGGTAACGGCGCAAAGTTGGCTGGTGGGGCGCCAAACAAATCGAAATCTGGGATCGGCTCAATCAACAGCGCCCCTGCGGTCTGTGTCCACAGCGGCGTCCAGGGATCGGCCATAGCGGCGCCGAGCGGCGGCGCGGCCAGATCGTCAGCCGCGCGATCGGGGTAGCGTGGATGATCAAGCAGCAGGTAGGTGATCAGCGTCGAGAAACTCAGTTTGCTGAGTTCATTCACCACCAAATGGCTGATGTCAGAGATAGTCTGCGACGTGGTGCGGCTGACGATATGAATCTGCGTCTGTACATCGTTGACATCATACAACTGCCTGTCGAGGTCGTACAGTTGCCAGGCGCCTTGCACCTTGCGCAACAGCCGCGCAAAGATGTCGGTGAATTCCCCTTCCGACGGGATGGCGCTAGAGATGCGTTGGCGCGTGGAGGAGCGTCGTCGGGTGAGCGAGGCCACCCCCACGTCGTCGTCCTCATCGTCGTCTTCCTCGTCGGCCTCCTGGTACGACCAGTCGTCCAGCGGCAAGCGAGTAGCGCGTGTCTCGCCCTCACGGACGGTGATCAGCTCGACGCACTGGCGCAGTGGGCTATCCAGCCCGGCGCAGAGATCGCGGAACCGGGTGTAGACGGTTGGGTCGCGCTGGGCGCTGGCCTCATCCAGATCGCGCAGCACGTCAGCGACCCGACGATCATCATCCCCAATGAAGATGATGATCGTCGGGCGAAATTGCTGAGAAACTAAAAGAGGCATAGTATCTCCCATTCCGTGCTGTGCGCGGATCACCCTGCCGCCCCTACCGGGCGGCTAGCTCTTCCCGCATGCGGGAAGAGTGACGCAGGCCCAACCCCGTCTTGCCCTGCGGGCGGCGGTTGCCCCTCCCCCAAGTGGGGGAAGGGTTGTACGCCGTCTGCCTTACGAGTAGGGATTGGGATCGCGAAACTGTTGGCGGTTCGTGGGTTGGCCCATCGGCCCGGTTGGTTGGCTGGCGCCATTCGCGCCGGCGCCTCCATTGGCGCCAACACTGGCGCCCGCCATCCCGTGACTGCTCCAATCTGGCGTTTGCGGCGTCGGCGCCGACTCGCGGATGACCCGACCGACCAGATTCGTGCCATAGGATGGCGCATGCTCCTGGTCGTCGGGGTAGAGCAGGGCGTGCTGCGCGCAGACCAGTTTCTCCATCTCGCCACTGCTATGCACGGGCATCTTATTCGCGCCGTAACTTGGCGGCGCGGGTTCAGGGAAGATCGCGTTGCGGCTGCCATACCAGGCATGCTGATGGCGCAGATACTCCGACATGGCGCTATTGCCCACCCGATAGAAGTCGGGGATGGTCGCCAGACTGATGCCATGCTGGCCATACGAGATGTCGAGCCGATGCGGATCGGTCGTGTTATCCTGCGTGGGGGTCTGGTTGCGGTCGGTCAGCGAGCCAAGGTCGCGCACCGCGCGATCCAGAATCACCTTCTGGAAGCTCTTGTTCACATCCCAGTTCATCGCCAGGGCGACTGAGGTCGTGAGTTGCGACGGACCATTGTGCCACAGCGTCTCTTCAAAGCCGACCAAGCTGCGCATCAGACCACGAATGTGGCGCAGGTGTTCGAGCAGCAAGCCGACGATCTCCATGCGCCCGTTGGGGCCGGTCGCCTCGGCGCCGGTCTCCAGTAGATCGAAGATGTTCATCTTGGAGAAGCGATCAAGGTAGTAGCTCTGGAAGTATTCCACCACCCGGTCGGCCAACCGCTCGCGCCCTTCAGATTCCAGATGGTCGGCGTTCTGCGCATCCTGACCGTTTAGCTCGACATCGCCATGCGTTGCGCGCGTCGCCAGGAACGTCATGCACTTTGCGCTGTAGCGGGCGCTGATGCGGGCGGCGAAGTCAGCGGTGGGCGCGCCCGTTGGCGGTGGCGCGGCGTCCGTTTCGTCCGGCGGGAAGGTCTCGGCGTCATAGAGCCGCTCAACCGCCAGATTGCGATCGCCATTCGCCACATTGAACGAGTGCAGATCGAAGAGGTGGCGATAGTGCGGGTGTGGCATATCGAGTTGCCCATGCCAGGCGTGGCTGGATCGCCCAACCGAGTTTAGGTCGCGGGTTTTCTTGGTGTGATCAACATCGGTGTACCACGAAACCGTATCGGCTAGGCGATCCTCCGCCTGTTTGAGCAGCGCGCGGAGGGACGCCGAGACGAGCGCATGGCGCGTATTGCGGGCGTGGGCGTCGAGGATCGCGTTATACTCAGCGGCCAGCGCGCCGGCTTTCTTTTGCAACTGTCCCTCACGCATGCCAGCAGGCATCGGGATGCGCGGTCGCCGCTGGTAGTCGTCTTCGAGTTCCTGCGGGCGGGTCAGTTCTTCGGGTGGCGGATTCTTGTCGAAGGTGTCGAGCGCCGTCTTGTATTCGGCGATCAGCCATTGCAGGTGGCGCGTCTGGCGGCTCAGCACCGCCATCCCATCGTTCGCCGCAGGTGGTGGGGGTGGCCCAAAGATCGCCTGCTCCTCTTGCTGGCGTTTGGCGTTCACCTTGGTGGCAATGTCGGCGTCGTTCTGCGCGCGTCGCTGCTCCAACTCGCGCCAGAGAATGGTGAATGTATCGTGGTTGGCGCCCTCGAAATCGTTCTCGGAGAATTGTTGCGGCGGATGGACGGCCAACGGGTGCCCCTGCACGCTGGGCGTCAGGCGGGCCACCTCGCGCCACTCGGCGATCCAGGTGCGTTTGTTGTCGTCGGTGACGGCGGGTGGCGTCTGTTGCTGGCCCACCAGCGCGGGCAGCAAGAAAGAGGCGGAGATGCGCGCGAAGGCGAGCGCCGTCTCGCGCGCAGGGAACATCACCGTCATTGGGCAGGAGGTACCAAACATCGTCGGCAACCCACGCTCGTCAGTGGCGCCCAGCGAGCGGCGATCCACCCAGGAGGAGTGCTCGCGGAAGCCCACCCCAGAGGCGTCGGTGAGGCGCTGGAAGAGGTCCAGCCCAACGATGCGCGCCGAGTCGTCGGCGGTGCCCATCGCCGTGCGTCCGATCAGGTAGACCTCGTTGGCGATGGGGTCATCGGTGACTTCATAGGCCTCGTTGAACATATATTTGGTGTAGTGGCCGCCCTGCGCCTTGTTGGCCAGACTCAGGCTAAGCATCTCCATCAACGTAGCGGTGGCGTTGCTCTTGCGCCAGCTCACGTCGTTGTCGTTGGCGCCCATGATCGGCTCTGGCAGCATGCAGAACAGATTGATCCGCTGCTGGTATTGGCGCTTCTGCAACATCTGGCGCACCATCACCGCGATGTCTTGCATGATGCCGCCACCAGTGCCACCGCCGAGGAAGGCGACGATGTTCGCCTGCATCTCGCGGACGTGGCGCTCGCCCGGGGGGGGGCCAAGCCGCTCGATCGCCACCAGGGCCGACTCTAGCGTCTGCAAGATCTTCTGGTGGTCGAAGGCCGCCGCGACATGGCCATTGTTCCTAATCCCTCCGGCGCCATTGGCAAAGTACTGCGGCGTTTTGGCGGGGATGAACGTCTGCCATTCGTCCGCTGGGCGGGTGGCGAAACTGATGCCAGGGGGGACGCCAATGCGCAGGTTAAATTCCTGGAAGACGCCCTCGTGCTGCTTGCGGAAGGCGACCAAATCGCTGGGCGCGTCGTCGGTGTCAATATACACCATCGCCACCCGGCGATAGTCGCTGGCGGGCAGGCTCAGCATCTGGCGGCACAGCTCCAGCGAGGCCCTGGCGGGTGTGCTGCCCAGCAGAAACACCAGCGATGGCGTGTTAATTCGCGGCTCTGTCGAGCTATGCATTTTCTGGCGCATCGTCTCTTGCGCGTTGCGGTCATCACGATCCGTAGGCGGTGTTGGGTTGATCATACGCGCACTTCCCCCTAGCTTCCGTAAGCTGCTCTTCATTCTGGCCAAGCGACGGGCAGGCAAGCCGCCCGCGCATGCCTGCTGTGTGGGTTGTGGCCGCGCATCGCTGATCGCGTCGCAGCGGCTTCCATCGCTCTGGGTGTTTTTTTAACTCTACGGCTATTACGTGTCATCAGATGACATCGTTGTAGGTTCGCCCACTTCGGTTCCCTGATCCCCCCCGATTGCCACCACCGCTGCGTCCCCCGCCGCCTCTGACGCGCCGATTGTCGCGCTGGCGGTTAGGGCGACGCGCGTCGTCTTGCGCGGCGCCGCCCTGGGGCGCGCCTAGCCGTGCGGGCTTGCCGCCGCGCCCCTTCTCGAAGGTGTATATTTCGGCTCGCGAGTCGTTCTCTGGGCTTTTCGCAGGACTATAGGTCAGCCCCTTGACGGAGCGAAACTGGCCGGAGAGTGGGCGACCGGCGTCGTCAAACCAACTCTCGGCGCCGCTGCCCTGGCGCCGCGCCTCCACGGCGCCACCGTAGCCGAAGCGTAGCTCGGCGCCAGTTTTGCCGAAGGCGGCTTTGCTTGGCACGATGTTGCGCGCCAGGAACGCGGGCAGGAAGCCGCGCGTCGTCTTCAGCGCGCGCGAGGTGGCGGGCATGCTGGCGTTGGCGGTCGCGGCGGTCGCCGTCTGGTAGCGGCCACCGGGCGTCGGCGTCAGCGCGAAGCGGATCGTCAGCACGATCAACGCGATGATCACCAGATACAGCAGGGTGTACGCCCAGGCGATAATCTCCTCCGTCAGCGTCGCGCCGACGACGCTGAGTTGCGCCGTGCGCGTGGTGGCGCCGAAGTCGCCGTGGCTATCCTTGAACGCCCCCGCCGTCTGGAAGTGGATGGTATAGACGCCATCCTGCGGCGCGGAGAACTGCACCTGGAACTGCCCGCCGCCATTGTTGACAATGCGGATGGGTACGCTGCCGCTGCCACCGTTCAGCGTCGCTGAGCCGGCCACGGTGGCGTCGGTGTAGGGCTGGCCGTTTAGCTCAACCTGCCCGCTGATGTTGGCGTCTTCGTGTGCGGGGCGCCCGCCCAGCGGCCACTGCCCCAACCATTGAAGGAAACCAACTGGCGCGCCGTAAATCGCCTGCAAGAGGGGATCCCAACGCACGACGGTCGCGGTGGTGGTCGCGGTGGTCGGATGTCCGCCGCTCAGCAGGAATGGCGTGGGAAAGCGTTCGAGCCGCACGGTGCGGTCGTCGCTGCCCAGCGGCGCGCTGGTGACCTGGCTGGCGCTCACCATGATCTCATAGGCGCCCGCCGCGCTGCTGAAGGGAACCGTGACCTGCGCCGTATACGTGCCGGGCGAGGCGCTATCACTGAGCGTCAGTTGCTCGGTGAAGGGAACGCTGCCATTCGTCGCGCCACCGACATAGCTGATCGTCCCCTGCACGGTGAAGGCGGCGCCGCTGATCGGCGTGGAGCCGTTGACGATGCTGGCGGCGACGGTGAACGGCTGCCCCAGCGGCAGAACGGGACTGCTGGCGGCTGGCGCGACCAGCGAGACCGCCAACTGCGAGGCAACCAAACTATCCACCAGAAACTGGCCGCCACCGGTGACGTTGACCTGCCAATAGCCCGCCAGCGGCCCATCTATCGAAAAAATCGCATAATGCGGATCCGTCGAAAGGAATGCGCCCGCGATATTCTGCGTGATCTGCTGGCGGTTGGGCGCGTTCAGCGTGACGGTGGTGGCGGGCGTATCCTTGACGACGATCACGTCCAGGTGGGTCGCGTAGTCGCCTAGCTGGAAGTTGGCGGAGGTCGTACCACCATTGAGCGTGGTCGGCGCGATGGTGGGGCCAGGCGTGCGCCCATTGCGACGGGCGAAGATGTCCACGAAGAAGGGGGCGATGTTCAGCGGCGAGGTTCCCGCCACCACGCCCTTCGCGTCGTCATACGCCTTACCGGAGGTCGCGTTGGCGAGGTCGCTCAGGAAACTGCGGAACGTCGTGTCGCTGCCCAACGCGACGGTATCTATCGGCCAGTTGTGTTGCTTGAACTGCGGGATCAGGTCGGTTTGGATGGCGCTTATCTGGTTGTTCGTGTCTGGGTAGGGCGCGCCATCCGTGAGCAGAATCACCGAGCCGCCGAGATGGCCGTTGTGCGTCGCGGCGCCGAGCATGGTGAGCGCCTGGTTGAGCGCGTCGTAGGTCGGCGTGGCGCTGTCGGGCGCGCAGTTGTGTGACTGCTGGGCGATGGTTGCCCGCAACCCCTGCCGCGCCACCAGGGTAGACATCTCGATCGGCTGCTGCCAGACCTGCGCCCGCTGGAAGTTGTGCGGGCCACCAGTGGCGCCATTGCTGTTATCCAGCCCGACGACGCCTATAAAGTCGCCGGGGCCGCTCAAATCTATATATGCGTTAGCAGCGGAGCAACGTAGCCCATTCGGATCACTGCTACTCATCGAGCCGGACATATCCAGCACAATGATGGTGATGTGGCTGGTGGAGGCTGCCGCGCGCTGGGCGGCGAGGGCCAGCGCCGACTGGCCGGGCTGCGACGCGGCGAGTGACTGCGCGGAGGCGACGGCGCCCAGGCTGGCGCCCGCCGCCAGCGTCAGCGCAAGCAGCGACGCCAGCGTCAGCCGCAGCAACGCCACGCGCCCGCGCCACGGGCTGCCGGGCTGGCTCACACGAGGCGCAACGGAGTGGCATGCGCCGGGGCGACGCAGTGGCGCAGAGGGGGCTGATTCACTATGGGGAGACTGCGCCATAAGTACCTCCTCAAGCAGCAAGCTTAGACACATTTTACGCTGATTGTACGCTGCACGCTAGTTGCTTGTTTGTCACGCCGATGGGCGCCCACCCCACTACCACGCCCTCAGTATATAGTGTGGGGGATCATATG
>VFSW01007389.1_pt1 | contig 15947 bp, 14 predicted proteins | sample 5358111 | NCBI WGS metagenome assembly VFSW01 (sample SAMN11554181, study PRJNA540505) | mine drainage metagenome | isolation source: sediment from site ElyBrook_90M | place: USA: Ely Copper Mine, Vershire, VT | collected 2017 | reverse complement strand
CAGGTCGAGCTGGCCGGAGCTCGTCGATACGGCGGCGCGGGCATCGGACTCGCCCTTGCCCGCGAACTCGTCGACCTCCACGGCGGACGCATCTGGGGCGAGAGCGCGCCGGGCCAAGGCGCGAAGTTCACGGTCGCCCTTCCCCGGGACCGTGAACACTTTCGCGCGGAGGTTCTCGATCGCCGGACGTCGACCCGAGATCAGGTCGGCGGGCAGCGATCCGCGGACGTGGGACTACAAGACTGGACCGTGCAGATCTCGTCACGCAGTGAGTTTCGACTCATCGACGTGGCCGAGGTCTCCGAGCGACGGGTGGTCGAGCGCGACGCGGACGAATCGGGTCGCGGGCGGACGGTGCTCATTGTTGAAGACACCCCGGACGTCATCCGTGTGGTGCACATGGTCTTGCGGCAACATTTTCGTGTCCTCGCCGCGCCCGACGGTCGTCGGGGTCTCGAGATCGCCCTCCGAGAGATCCCAGACCTTGTCATCGCCGACTTGATGATGCCCGAGATGGACGGATTGGAACTCACCCGACGGCTTCGCGCGGATGTCACCACAAGGCACATCCCAGTGTTGATGCTCACCGCCAGGGGCGATCTCGAAGACCGCGTTGCCGGGCTCGAAACCGGGGTCAACTCGTACCTGACCAAGCCGTTTGCCGCCCGAGAACTCTTGACCACGGTGCGGTCCCTCTTGGACACCCGCGACGCGACCGCGGATCTTGTCCTCGCCCAGCAGATGGACTCCCTCGAAGTGGTTGCCCAGGGCCTCGCCCACGAAATCAACAACCCCCTGAACTACGTGAAGAACGCCGTCGCACGGATCAAGCTCGACGCTGCCGAACTCGCCCGACTCGCTACGGAGCCGCACCAAAACTCCGACAAGGCGGCGGTGTACATCGGGCGCGCCGAGCGGATGTTCAAGACAGCCGAAGCAGGCATTGCGCGCATCGCGGAGACGGTGGACCTCATGCGACGGTACAGTCGCGAAGGGTACTCCCGGGAGCTTCGTCCGCACGACGTGTGGGCCGCCGTCTCCGACGTGATCGCCATGGTCCTCCCCGCGACGGGGCGCTCGGTGTCCGTCACGCCAAACTTTGAAGGGGACGGCACCCTTGAGTGCGTGCCCGAAGAACTTCACCAAGTCTTTACCAACCTCATCCAAAACGCGATTGAAGCGGCGCCTGATGAGACGGGCCAGGTCGACGTGACCGGTCGCGCCACAGCCACCGAGTTGACCCTCAGCGTCAAAGACAACGGCCAAGGGATTCGGCAGGATGACCAGGCGCGGGTATTTACTCCCTTCTTTACGACCAAGAGTCCCGGGCGAGGGATGGGCCTTGGCCTTGCCATCACCTGGCGCGTGGTCAAGAGCCTGGGCGGTTCTGTCACCCTCCGGAGCCAGCCGGGCACCGGCGCGGAGTTCATCGTGCGGATCCCCCGGCGGCGGGTGCCTCAGCCCACGGCCAGCGTACCCGTGGAGCGTGCGTCTACGGCACCGGATTCTCCCTCCGACGGCTCACGCCCGGTTCCCTCGGCCGAAGCGTAGTTCTTTCGCCACGCCCCGCGGCGCCAGCGCCACCAGCACGCGGCCGACCCGATGGTGGTCTCTGCGACAAAGCCCAGCCAGCCACCCACGGCGCCCAGCCCATAGTGCCGCCCGAGGATCCACGCCGCGGTGGGCACACAGGTCCACACCACCACGGTGCCAATGACAGCCACGACCCGTACGTCCTTGGCCCCCCGAAGTGCGCCGCGCAACACAATGTTTGCGGCGTCCAGCAATTGAAACACCGCGGCCACTCCGAGGAGCCTCGTCCCCACGCGAATCACCGCGGGATCCGACGAGAACACCGCGGTGATTGCACCGCCTCCGACCGCAAATACCACACCGCAGCAAGCCATGAAGCCCATGGCCACCAGAAGTGCTGCACGGGTGACCCGGTCGGCTTCGGCGAGACGCCGCTGGCCAAGCGCGCGGCCGACGAGCACCGAGGCGGCTTCAGCCACAGCGATGCCCGGCAGAAACGACGTTCGAATGGTCGCCAGGGCGATCTGGTGCGCGGCGACTTCTGTGGCCCCAAGGGTACCTAAGACCACGGTGAACAACGTAAACGCCAGGGCCTCAGCGCCAAACTGTATTCCCGTCGGAACCCCAAGTTCGGCGACCTCGCCAAAGGCCCGCTGCAAATCGCGCAGCCACCCCCCTTCGGGACGCGTTGACGTTCGCAACGTGCCAGCAAACTGCCACAAGAGCACCGCAGCTTCGAGGGACTCGGCCAGTGCCGTGGCGTATCCAGCGCCGCGAACACCCAGCGCGGGTGCGCCCAGATGCCCGTTGATGAGCACCCATGCAACCACAGCGTTGATCCCATTGGCGCCGAGTCCAGCCACCATCGGCGTGCGTGAATCCCCAAGGGCCTGACGGTACTGCACCAACGCTGAAACGACAAAAGCCGCAGGTGCGCCGAGGGTCCGTGCGGCGAGAAAGTCCCGTGCAGGCGCCCGAAGGACAGGGTCGACGCCAAGAAGTCTCAACAACCACGACGAGTCTCTCGCGCCGATGGCAACCAGCACGCCCGCAGCGACCGCCATGCCGATGCCTGCCAGCGCGTAGCGTACCGACCGATCCGCGGCGCCGCGGCCGACGGCGTGTGCCGTGCTGACCTTGACACCGCGCATGAGGCCAAAGACCACGGCGTAGTTGAGGTACATCAGCACGACGGCCGTGCCGACGCCGCCAAGGGCGCGCGTGCCAAGCCCCCCAACGAGCCAGGTGTCTACGAGCCCCATCGCGGTTTCACCGAGCATGGCCGCGGCGATGGGCCACGCGAGCCAGACCACCTCCTGGAGCGACAGTACAAACGGCGATCGGGTGGGTCGCGCACCGTGGTAAACCCGTTGAAGGGTGGATCGCCACGGGGCGACCTGGCGTCTCAATCGTTCAAAGCGTTCCATCGTCGTAGCCTCGTTGGAATCCCGTGATTGCGCCGGCGTGGACCAGGGCGTCGTTGGGGATCCCGGAGGTGCAACGGCCTGGCGGCTCTAGCGGCACTCCTGCGGGGAGCCACCGCTCGACCCGATGTCCAAACCCGCAACCTGGCTGCGGGCGGATTCGCGTTGAATTCGCGTTGGCTTCATCGTTCCCAACCCTGTCAGATCCATCGCAGCGCGTCAACTCGGGCCTCGATGGACGACCCCGTCGTCTTCGCGGAAGACCGTGTCGTCTTAATTCACTCGCGCGAGAGACAACTTGTCCTGAACCGATCCTCCGTCCGAGGTGAATTACCCCAGCGGATGTCTATGGGATATGGCATGATCGCACCCGCTGCGGTTCTCTTGGGAAGCGTCCGCGGCAGTAGCGGAGCCCATGGATGCGCAGCGTAGACGACATCGAACGGTACTTGGACCAGAACGGCATTCCGCATCAGTCCCTCGGGGATGGGTTGTTCGTGGTCACCGACGACACGTCGGGCTTGCACCAACTGGCGATCAAGGTCGAACCTCCCGTTGTGGTGTTTCGCCTACGGGTCATCGACGTACCCCCTGCGGGAAGTCCGCACCGGGAGCATTTGTTTGAGCAACTCCTGCGCTTGAACGGCGGGGGGATGCTCCACGCGGCGTTCTGCATCCAGAACGAAGGGGTGTACCTCACGGCGGCCCTGCCCTTGGAAAACCTCGATGCCAACGAACTTCAGGCCGTGATCGATGATATCGGCCTCGCGGTCTCGCAACACGTCCCGCGGCTGGCCACCGCGAAGACGCACTGAACGGACACGGAGGCGCCGCCGGGACATGGGAATTTTTGGCCGACTCGCATCCCTCATCAAGGGCAATCTCAACGACCTGATCTCGAAGAGTGAAGACCCCGAGAAGATGCTCAACCAGGTGATCCTGGAGATGAACACCCAACTCGTGGAGGCCAAGAAGCACGTCGCGCTGTCCATCGCGGACGAAAAGCGCCTAGGCAAGCAGTTTGATACAGAAAAAGCCACGGGCGAGGAGTGGGAGCGCAAGGCGATGATGGCCGTGCGCGCGGGCGACGACGAACTCGCCAAAGAAGCCATCCTGCGGCAAAAAGAGCACGAGGGCCTGGCGACGGAGCTCGAACGGCAGTGGCACAAGCAGAAGACCGCTGTCGACCAGCTCAAGAACGCCCTTCGGATCTTGAACAACAAGATCGAAGAGGCCAAGCGGAAGAAGAACGTATTGATCGCCCGCAAGAAGCGGGCTGAGGCGCAAAAGGCCATCCACGAAACGATGACCGGACTCGCCAACGACAGCGCGTTTGAGACCTTCAACCGGATGGAAGAAAAAATCGTGCAGATGGAGGCCGAGGCGGATGCCCAGGGCGAAGTCGCTGAGCAATACTCCGGCGACGCCCTCACGCAGCGGTTCAAGGACTTGGAAATCAACCGCGGGGCGGACATGGCCCTGGATGATTTGAAGCGCAAGATGGGCCTGGGCGTCCCGCCCCCAGCGCAGGCCCAACCTCCCGCGCAAGTGCGGGTCGACGCCGAAGCGCCTATCCCAGCGACCGAAGAAACCTCCGAAGCCGCCGAGCTTGAAGCCGTGCTCGCGGCCGCCAAGGCCCGACGTCAGGCGAGTTGACGCTGCGCCAAGACAGGATTACCCGTCCCCCCATGCCGACTTATTCGTACCACTGCGCCACCTGCGGCCATGACTTTGAAAAGGTGCAACGGATTACCGCGGATCCCGAACGCGTGTGCCCGGCTTGCGGCGCCGAAACCGCTGCCCGGGTGATTACATCGGCCAACTTCATTCTCAAGGGTTCGGGTTGGTACGCAGATGCGTATTCAGGTGGGTCGAACAAGAAGACAGAAACTGCGCCAGCGGCGAGCAAGCCCGAAGGAGCGCCGGCGGTAAAGTCCGACGCAACGGCCACAGCCACTGGGACGTCGGGCGCAGCGGGCGCTTCGACCAGTGCGACAGCCACGCCCCCCGCAGCCAGCAGTCATTCAACAGGGTCAACCGGGTCGGGGAGCACCTCGACACCCTCCGGAACATCCGGGTCCTGACCTTCCCCCGTTGGTCAATGCTTCTACGGCCGGACGATGAATCCGATCACCTGCGCGTGGTCTGGACGGCCTGATCGCACTGTAAAAAATGGCTCGCCCGGCGAGGCCACAAACTGAATCCTGCTCGTGCGCCCTGCGTGGGTGAGCGTGCAGTCCACCGAGTACCTCCCTTTGCGCCCGTGCCACACGAGAGATACCCCCACGGTCCCCCCGTCGGGGAGGGCCTGCGTGGCTTCTTGAGTGCTGAGCGGCAGAATCGTGCGAGACACCACGGAGATCTGGGTGTATCCCGCAAAGGGCGGTTGGTGGAGGTGACGCAACTGTGCGATCTCCGGCGCTACGCCGCCATCCCCCATCGAAGCGTCCATCACCAGCACTTCGATGTGCGGCGGGCCGTGGGGTATCGGGCGCGGCCCCCCACCCTGTGGGACGCCATGCGGCACGCCCGCCTGTTGGACGGGATGCTGCCCTCCCACCGGTGGGACGGGTCGCTGCGCGGCCCGGGCCGCCGGTGTCACGGTCGGTCGCCCGGCCAAGGCCCAAGGGTTCGCGAGGAAAATCACCAGGGCCGGGAGCCCGATGGACTTCATGGTCAGGGTCACTGTAGTGCCATCGGGGAATCGCCAGGAGCGAGGTCATCAGGGTCGTCCTGGATCCAGACGACGGAGGTTGTAGACCCAGCTTCGAGGCCCGGGACTTCCAGGACGGCGTAGCTTTGTGCGCCGACGACTTCGACGCGGGCGACCGAGGCACCCACCGCGGGCACGGGATTGTCGGGCTCCAACGCCACGGGGGCACCCTGGGGTTTAATCCGCGGGCGCTCCGCCCGAGCAATCACCAACATGACGGTTGCGGCCACGGCCAGTGCGGGCAGGAGCACCCGGGAAATACTCACCACGCTCCGCCGGCGCGTGCGCACAAACAGTGCCTCGGAAGGAAGGGCTGCGGGCGGCGAACCCGCCAAGGTGGCGTGGGGGGCGTCCACCGTACGGAGCACGGCGTCCGTGATGTCAGCGTCGACCGGGAGTTCGTCGGCCCAGGTACGGAGCGCTCGTCCCGCGGCATTGGCGCCGTGCACTGCAAGCGCGCACCGGTTGCAGATTGCAACATGGACGCGGAGCTCGGCGGACCGAGCTTCGTCATGAAGCTCGCCATCCAGCCACTGCAAGAGCGTGTCGTTGTCAGGGTGCGTCACGGCTCGTCGTCTCTGTGGTCTCTCGTGTCCTCGTCGCCTTCATCTGCCACGGGCGCGACCTCGTCGCCCAGGGCCGAGCGTAGCATCGTCTGCATCTTGCGCCGCGCGTAGAAGAGCCGTGACATGACGGTGCCCCTGGAGATTCGCATGGTCGTGGCGATTTCTTCGTAGGACATCCCTTCGAGCTCGCGGAGAAGAATGACTGCGCGGTGATACGGCGGGAGGCTGTCCAGGGCGTCCTGCATGACGGACACCAGCCGTCGACGGCTGAGGGCCACAAAGGGATCTGCATCGCTACGGTACGGGAGGAGCTCGTCCGGCGCGCTCTCCAGGTTGGTGTATTCATCCAGTTCAACAGCCTGCCCGGGGGCCCGCCGTCGGATATGGTCGATGGCAAGATTGACCACGATGCGATACAGCCATGTGGCAAAGCTCGCTTGTCCCGCAAAGTCCCCGAGGTGCTTGTGTACTCGGACAAAGGCATCCTGGACGACGTCCCGAGCGTCTTCGTGGTTGCGCACGATCCCCGCGGCGACGGCCGTGGCCCTGCGCTGGTGCCGTTGCACAAGCTCCCGAAACGCACGGACATCCCCCTGGGCGGCTCGGTGGACCAGGTCCTGATCGTAGGCGCGGGGAGTGGCATCACGACCCTTGGACGTTGAATCCGTCTCGGGATTCAATCCATCGCGGTCGGTGCTGGGTACTCTGGCGGCCATCGCGCGAGGCGTCACCTTGCCCGCAAGCCCTCCCTCGCGGATCCACCAACCGCAAGGGACGGGTTGTGGTGCCGAGACACGCCATCCCGGCAAGCCCAGGCTCCAGAGGATGGCCTCGGTGCGATCACCCCAGCACCGTGCGCAAGAAATTAAGTGTTTTAGCGTACGCATCCCTCGCCGCGACGACATCGTAACTCGGCCGGGTGTCGTTGAAGAACGCATGGCCCACGCCGGAGTACACCACCGACTCGTAGTGTCCGCCCTGGGCTGCCATGACCCGCGCAAAGTCCCCGACCCCACCTGTCACCCTGTCGTCAGTGCCGCCATAGAATCCCAAGATCGGACATCGGATTCCCGGGATCATCTCCGTCGGAGGCGCCATGCCGTAGTACACCACGGCCCCCGCGAGCGGTGGGTGGGTTGCCGCGAGCCGCGCCGCGAGGCCGCCACCCATGCAATACCCCACTGCCGCGACTTTTTGTCCGCGGGTATCTTCGCAGACGGTCTCAAGGTACGCGACCGCTGCCGTGACCGGCGCGAGGTTGGCTGCGCTGTCCTGTATCCTGCTCATCATCGCCGCCATCGAGGCCTGCACCCTTGCGCGGGCGTCTTCGGGCAGCGTCGCCAGGTGGGCGTCCCGGCGCGACGGGTCCATCATCGCCGGACCGAGGGAATTATAAAATTCCTTGAGTTCGGCGAGACGTTCTCCCCCGAGCGCCGCAGGGCGATTGCCCCCTACGGCGTACACGTCAGGCGCCAGGGCAACGTAGCCCGCGAGGGCAAAACGTCGGGTAAGGTCTTCGATGTGGGCGTCAACTCCCCAGGCCTCTTGAAGAACCACCACGGCGGGCAACGGCCGCGCGGCCCGGGAGGCAACGGCGAGATACCCCTGAAACTGACGATCATGGCCAAAGTGTACAGTGTGCGTGTCGAGGTTCATGTCAGGAATCCTCCGCGGGGGGTCATACACCCGCGGGACGTTGATGGCGTGGGGGGAAAGCTTCAACGCCACGCGCCGCGCTCAGCGCCATCGCGGCCCCAGCCGCGTCGACCGCCGTCGCGAATCCAGCCGCGGCCGTTGTCACGGTCCCAGCCTCCCCGCGCCACGGGCGCGGCGTAAGCGCTGTACACCGGCGTTGCGTAGCTACCGTAAACGGGCGCGGGGTAGTACGTGTACCCCGTCGTCGCGTAGCTGTTATTGTACACGGGAGGCGCATAGGGGACGTACGCCGCGCCGTCCCGCCACCCATCCCTCCCCTCGCGCGGGTACTGCTGCGCCGACGCGATGGAAGGGACCGCAAGGCTTGCGACGAGAGCCCCCAAGGCCACGATGCTGCGGAGATTCATGACGGACTCCTGATTCTATGCAGCGTCCCAGCGTGGCGACGCGGCATGGTCAGGGGAAGAGCATCCGACGTGCCGACGCACCGACCGTGAACCTGCGGTCACGGGCCGACGAAAAACCCATGAATGACGCGGGTACTGTCAACGCGCCTGCACGATCGTCAAGTACCCGAGCGCGCGGTGGTCACACCCACGTGAAGCGCCGTGGACAACCGATGGGATCATCAACCGCGAGCCTAAAAAATGACGGGGGTGCTGATGACAGGCGGTGACCAGGAGGACTTCCGCTGGGCGCGGGCTTCGACCAGGGCGAGGCGATCGTTGCCAAAGTACATGTCCCCTGCGTACACGGTGACAGGGAGGCCGTAGGCCCCGAGGGCGATCGAGGCCGCGGTGGTGGAGCGGAGGGCGTCCTTCCATCGGGGGAGGTCTGTGGCGTCAGAGACCAGGGTTGGATCTGCGCCGATGCGCGCGGCCACAGCGTGGAGCACGGCCCGGTCTCCGAGGTCTTCGCCATCAACCCACGCGGCACGAAACAGTGCGTGAATCAGCGCGCTTGCGTGCTCCGGCGCGAGCGATAGTACAGCCAGGGTCGCGCGCAATGCGTGCTGCGTCGCAAATGGAAAGTGAGGAGAAAACTTAAGGGGAATGCCGTACAGGTCGGCCCAGCGGGCGAGGTCTGCAGCCATGTACGTAGCCCGCACAGGGAGCATCGCCGGCGGCTGATTGCCCGTCGCCTTGAAAATCGCGCCAAGAAAAGTCGGGTGCCATCGGAGCTCGGCATGGATTCTCCCGGCGAGCGCTTCGACCTGGGTTGACGCCAGGTAGCTGTACGGCGAGGTGTAATCAAAGTGAAACACCATGGGCTCGGGCGTCATCCTGGCCAGGGTACACCCAGGGTACACCCAGGGGACACCCTCGGGACACTTGGCAGAAGGATGACGGGATGCAACATCCGGGGGTGGACGAAGCGACCCGAGAGACTATACGTCTGTCGCTACGGCCATCCCGATCCGTGACGGACGGCGCAGCCGAGGTGCACACCCCCCATGTGGATCGTCCGACTCGCCCTACGGCGGCCGTACACCTTTGTCGTGATGTCGTTGCTGATTGTTGTCGTCGGCGTGCTGACCATCGCCCGGATGCAGACGGACATCTTTCCGGACATCGACATCCCGGTGATCTCGGTCGTCTGGAACTACACCGGCCTCGCCCCTGAAGAAATGGAACGGCGGCTGGTCAACATCTACGAACGCTCGCTCACCACCACGGTCAACGACATCGAACACATCGAGAGCCAGACGCTGCAGGGCATGGCCATCGTCAAGATCTACTTTCAACCCGGGGCCAGCGTCGACGCCGCCACGGCACAAGTCACGGCCATCTCCCAGACCATCGTCCGTCAGATGCCCGTTGGGACCACCCCTCCATTCATCATTCGGTACAGCGCATCCAATGTCCCGATCCTCCAGATTGCGCTCCAAAGCGACACCCTGAGTGAACAGCAACTCTTTGACCTCGGCACCAACTTCATCCGTGCAGACCTCTCGACCGTGCCTGGCACGCAGATTCCTTGGCCCTACGGGGGTCGCCAGCGCCAGGTGATGATCGACATCGACCCCCAGAGACTCTTCGCCTGGGGTCTTTCTCCCCGCGACATCAACAACGCCCTCGACGCGCAAAACGTCATTCTCCCCACGGGTACCGCCCGCATCGGCGTCAACGAATACCCTATTCTCCTCAACAGCAGCCCCGAGGTGCTCGATCAACTCGGTGGGCTCCCTGTGCGCACTGTCCACGGCACGCCCGTGTACATCCGCGACGTGGCCAACGTACGGGACGGCTACGCCCCCCAGACATCGATCGTCCACGTCGACGGTCGCAAGTCCGTGCTCATGACCATCTTGAAGCACGGCAGCGCGAGCACCCTCGACGTCGTCGCCGGCATCCGTCGAATGCTCCCTGTGACCCTCTCGCGCCTCCCGCGCGAACTCCGAGCCTCGCTTCTCTTCGACCAGTCGGTCTTTGTCCGCGCGGCGGTCAACGGCGTCGTGCGCGAAGCCGCCCTCGCGGCCTTGCTCACGGCCTCCATGCTTCTGGTGTTTCTCGGATCATGGCGCAGCACCCTGATCGTCATCGTGTCGATCCCCCTGTCCATTCTTGTTTCCATCATCGCGCTGGCCGCCCTCGGTCAGACCCTCAACGTCATGACCCTTGGCGGAATGTCCCTTGCCGTCGGCATCCTGGTCGACGACGCCACCGTCGAGATCGAAAACGTCCACCGCAATCTCGGGATGCGCAAGCCCATCGTCCACGCGATCCTCGACTGCGCCGCCGAGATCGCCGTCCCGGCTTTTGTCTCAACGCTTTGCATCTCCACCGTTTTTGTCCCCGTGGTGTTCATCACGGGCGCTGCGCGATCGCTGTTCATCCCGCTGGCGCTCGCGGTGGTGTTTGCGATGCTCACGTCGTATTTCCTTTCCCGCACCCTGGTGCCCACGCTCATGCGTTACCTCCTCGGGACCGAACACCACGAGGGTAGCCTTTCTCTCTCACTCGGCGCCCGGATCCACACCGCCTTCAACCGTAGCTTCGACCGCTTCCGGGCCTCCTACGGTGCCTGGCTCGCCTTGGCGCTCCGTCACCGCGCCGTGGTCATCGTGGCCTTCACGGCCTTTGTCGGAGCCTCTCTCGTCACGCTCTTTCCATTTCTCGGTCACGACTTTTTTCCCACCGTGGACGCCGGGCTTATCAAACTCCACGTCCGCGCCCCCCCGGGTACCCGCATCGAAGAAACCGAACACCGTTTTGTCCAACTTGAAGACACCGTACGTTCGGTGATCCCGCGCGACGAGATTCGCACCCTGCTCGACAACATCGGCACCCCTGTCTCCGGGCTCAACATGTCCCTCTCCGAAGGCGCGCTGATCTCTCCCGCCGACGGTGAGATCATGGTGGCCCTCACGCCCCACCACGCACCCACGCAAGCGTACGTACGCACCCTTCGCACGGTCCTCCGCCGCGAAAACCCCGACCTCTCGTTTTTCTTTCTCGCCCCTGACATCTCGACCCAGGTGTTGAACTTTGGCATCGCCGCCCCCATTGACGTTCAAGTCCTCGGCGCTGTGGGCAACGACGATCAAACCCTCGGCATCGCTCGGGGACTCGCCGCCCGCATCGCGGCCATTCCCGGCGCCGTCGACGTCCATCTCGCACAGGTTCCGCGTGTGCCTTCGTACCGCGTCGACGTCGACCGTACGATGGCCTCGCAGTTTGGCATCACCCAGCGCGACGTCGCCAGCGACCTTCTTGTTTCACTCTCGTCTAGCGGCCAGGTGTCCCCTAACTTCTGGCTCGACCCACGCCGCGGAATCCAGTACCTCGTTGCGATCCAGACTCCGCAGTACGAGATCGACTCTCTCGACGCCGTGCGCAATACCCCTTTGTCCACCAGTCTCACCACGGCCCCGCAGCTTCTCTCCAACGTCGCCGAGATCTCCCGTGCGGAGACCCCCGCCAACATCACCCACTACGACGTCGCACGGACCTTTGACGTGCAAGCCAGCGTCGACCGTACCGACCTTGGCTCCGTCGCTGCCGCCGTCGATCACATCCTCACGGACACCCGCAGACATCTTCCCCGTGGGGCGAGCCTACGGCTCAAAGGCCAGGTCGAGAGCATGGAAACATCGTTCCGTGGCCTGGCTTTCGGGCTCTTGTTCGCCGTCCTCCTCGTGTACCTCCTCCTCGTCGTAAACTTTCAGTCCTGGACCGATCCCTTGGTGATTCTCATGGCGCTCCCGGGTGCCCTCGCGGGAATCACCTGGATGTTGTACCTCACCCGCACCACCCTCTCCGTCCCTGCCCAGATGGGGGCCATCATGTGTGTGGGCGTTGCCACGGCCAACAGCATCCTCGTGGTGTCCTTTGCCAACGACCAACGTCGCATCGGCCGCGACGCCATCGCAGCCGCCCTCGCCGCGGGCATGACCCGCTTGCGTCCCGTCCTGATGACCGCCCTTGCCATGATCCTCGGGATGCTCCCGATGTCTCTCGGTCTTGGCGAAGGCGGCGAACAGAACGCCCCGCTTGGTCGCGCGGTCATCGGCGGACTTCTTTTTGCCACCGTCAGCACGTTGTTTTTTGTCCCCGTCGTGTACAGCGTCCTGCGTCGCCACACGCCGACGCCGCACATTTCCGAGTTGGATCCTGCGTGAACCCCTTGCCGGACCCCACCCACGACGACGCCTCAAACGGCCACGCCACGGTTTCGCACGGCGCGCTGGGCTTTGAGCTTCCCTCGCCCGCACACGTGAGTGCGCTGCGTGCCATCACCCTCTCGTTGGTCGTCGTCGTAGGCGTCACCGCAGCCTTTCTCTACGGGTATCTTCCCCGTCGGGCGTCGCGCGCCGCGCTGGTGCATCAATCCAACGAATTTCGCATCGCGCCGCTGCGCATCGAGACGGTCACCCCACGCCTTGGGGCCAGCACGCGATCTCTGAGCCTCCCGGGCGGCGTTTCTCCGCTCGAACAAATCACGGTGTACGCCCGCGCCAACGGCTATCTCCACCACTGGAACGTCGACATCGGAGCCGTTGTCCACGCCGACCAGGCCCTCGCCGAAATCGACACCCCCGAGCTTGATCAAGAGATTGTTCAAGCCCGCGCGCAACTCGCGCAAGCCGACGCCGCCGTGCTGCTTGCCGTGGCCAACCGTGACTTTGCCCGCACCGACCTCGCGCGCTACCGCGAGCTTGTCCCCTCGGGCTATGCCTCTCACACAGACGTCGATCAACGCACGGCGCAGTCCTCAGTCGCCGAGGCCAACGTCGCCGTCGCCCGCGCAGCCGTGGGCGCTCAACGTGCCAACCTTGATCGCCTCCAACAACTCAAGGGTTTTACCCGCGTGACGGCGCCCTTTGCGGGGACGATCACCACCCGCGACGTCGACCGCGGAGCGCTTGTCACGGCGGGCACGACCACGCTGTTTACCCTCGCGGCCATGGATCCCGTACGGATATTTGTACCGGTTCCCCAGGATGTCGCGCCGAGCGTGCGGGTGGGAACGCACGCGGGGGTGACGGTGCGAGAGTATCCTGGCGTGGTGTTCGACGGGACGATCACCCGCACGGCGGGGGCCTTGGACCCGGCGTCACGCACCCTCAACACCGAAGTCCGGGTGCCCAACCCCACGGGACGCATTCTCATCGGGATGTACACCCAGGTCGCCCTCACCCTTCCGCTCCCGCACCGGGTGTACGTTCTCCCCGCCACCGCGGTGTTCTCCGACGCAGGGGGTGTCCGCGTAGCCGTGATCGACCCTGGCAACACCGTGCACCTCGTCCCCGTGGTGATCGAACGGGACACCGGCACCGTGGTCGAAGTCTCGCAGGGACTCACTGGCAGCGAACGTGTGGCCCGCATCGCCAACCCTGCCCTTCTCGACGGGACCCGGGTTACCGTTGTTCAACCCGCACCCACGCACTGACAACCCTCCTGGTTACCCGTTGGGGTGCGGTGGAGCGTAGAAGTCCACGAGATCGATCGGTCGTTCGGACAAGGCAAAGGTAACCTCGGAGCGCTCGCCCCAGGCGTCGCCGCCGATCTGAAACGGCGTGGCCGGATCACAACGGACATGAATCTTGTCGACCAGGACATCCGTGATGGTCGGGTCGCGAAAGGTCCCGCGCCAGATCTTGTGGATGTTGTACGGAACCCGCAGGGGCGAGACGTTGACCACCCGGAGGTTCATCCGGTCGGGGCGCTCCTCCGCGTACGGAAAAATCCTGAACCCGAAGCCGTACGTAGGAATAGTGGAACACGCGACCATCTTCGCCGGTCCATCAAAAATCACCCCTCCCGCGGGCACGGGCGCCCCGACCAACCGTCCGTCGGGCCCCAGGCGAAACGCCGGAGAGCCCACGTTGGTCACCACCATCCGGGGCTGCTCGGCAAGGAGATACCCGGGGATCGACTGCGTGGTCACCGCGAGAAAGTACGACAACCCACCCGGCGCAAAACTCCGCAGGGGTGTATGGCTCAAAAACGCCCGGGTGCGGGTATAGTGATGGAGGATCGTGGCGTCCATGCCAAGACCCGCAAAGGGCGTGAGCATCCCGCCGACTTCGAGCAAGCGCATCGGCCGACAGCCGGCCTCGTGACGGAGCCTTGCAATGTCCGCCGCGACGCCCTTGCCTCGGCCCGGCGGCGACGCGCCCACCAGCCACGCGAGTGCGTTGCCCGTGCCCAGTCGCAAGAGCCCAAAGCGCGGTGGACGCACGCCCGCACGGTTCGCCTCGCGCACCACGGCACTCACGACGTGGACAAAGGTACCGTCGCCGCCGCCCGTGAGGACGGTACCGTAGCCACGGTAGACAATCGTGCGGGCGATTCCTGCGCCTTCGTCTAGGGAGCGGGAGACAAACAGATCGCCGCCGAGCACGATCTGGTCGAGGAGAGATACGATCTCGCGCGTGACGCTGCGCGCGTTGCCGTTGACCACAACCGCGACGCGGTCCGTGCGTTCGCCTTCCGTCCCTCCCCTGCCCTGCGTTTCGATCGTCACGGCGCCTGAAACGCCACGGCCGCCCAGGAGTCTCCAGCGGGATCGCTCCCCGTGGTGATGGTTGCGCCGTGTGCATCGGCGATCGCTCCGACGACGTACAAGCCCAGGGCGCGGGAGTACCGCCGCTCCGACGACTGCTTGAGGGCCAGTTGTCCTTCCCGGGAAAAGTCACGCTCGGGCGGACCAAACAACGTACCTGTGTCCCGCATCGTGAGTACGACCTGGCCGTCGGTACAAGTCACCGAAAGCACCGCACGGCCGCCAGCGCCCGCGTGCTGCAACCCGTTGCGGGCGAGGTTTTCGACCAGGAGGGACATCATCTCGGCGTCGCCCTGGATGCACGCACCCGGGGACAGAACGCCCACGGAAAGTTCGATCCGCTGGTCCCTGGCCGCGGATTGTAACTTCATGACCACGGAGCTTACGGTGTCGCCGAGGGCCACCCGGGAGAGCGGCTGGGGGGGCCTCAAGGGATCTTCGAGGAAGGCCAGGGTGATGTGGTTGGCGAACATCCCTTCGAGCGCCAGCGCCGATTGCTGAAGTTCGTTTGTGATCTCGAGGGCGTCCACGGCGTCGGGCGGGAGTACATCGAGCAGACTCGTAAGATTCAGCTTGATGGCCGCGAGAGGGTTGTTGAGGTCATGGACCTCGTGCCCCGCAAGCTGCGCGGCCACATGCTGCCATGCATGCAACGGGGCGGCGGACGTGGGAATCGTCTTGGGGAGCACCGGGGCTCCCGTCCGCACGGCGGGGTGGGGTTGCAACTCCCTCGAAAGTCTCAACCCGGCACGATGATATTCGCTCCGGGAGGGATCTTCGGCCCACGGAATGCGCAACCCGCCTGCGTTGAGGTTCCGGATTCGGCGGTTATTTGAAGGGGACGGAAGGTCTGCGCCGAGCGGGACACCTTCGGGTTAACACATAGGAGGCAACCCACGGCGTAGGAGCTTGGCAAGGATACAAGGCGCGGGGGCGTTCACAACACATCGACGCCACGCCGTTCGGCACCCACGTGGGAACAGTCGGCACTCACGTGGCGTCCATGAACGTCTACGTGGCGTCCATGAACGTCTACGTGGCGTCCGT
>VFSW01007387.1_pt1 | contig 15947 bp, 13 predicted proteins | sample 5358111 | NCBI WGS metagenome assembly VFSW01 (sample SAMN11554181, study PRJNA540505) | mine drainage metagenome | isolation source: sediment from site ElyBrook_90M | place: USA: Ely Copper Mine, Vershire, VT | collected 2017 | reverse complement strand
ATTGATTCAAGAACTACAGAAGAGGTCCATACCTGTTGTTCTCACAGGCAGTCGCAATCCAGAGGAAATAAATGTGGTTCGGGAAATTGCACAACGCACCACGGCACTCGATCTGGCAGGCACCCTGTCCCTGGCAGAAACCGCCGATCTCATCCGGAAGGCTCAATTTTTTGTGGGACCAGACACTGGAATTACCCACATGGCCGCTGCGACCGGTATCCCCACGCTGACCCTGTTCGGCCCCACCAATCCGGTCAAGTGGGGCCCCTGGCCCGCAACCCAGGACTGCGCCCAGCAACCCTGGCATCGTCAGGGAAGTCAACATCGAGGAAATGTCTGGATCATTCAGGGATCAGGACCTTGCGTACCCTGCCACCAGGAAGGATGTGACCGCCACGCGCTCAGCAAGAGCCTGTGTCTGGAAAACCTCCCGGTGAGCGCCGTTCTGGAGGTCATCCAGACCCTGACACGTACACAGCGTTGAACCTAATCTGTCTATCCTGACACAGGTAGTTCCATGATCAAATGATTCAGCGTATCCACCCGAGTTTCCAAAAGTCGTGAAATTCTGTCTCTAATCCCGTAAGACATCACGACCCTCCGACCTTTGGTGGCGATCCCCGCACAAAACTCCACCCCTTCCATTTCAAATTGGAAAGGTTCCGAACGTCGTATTAAATTGAAATTTCCATCAAAGCAAAGAAAATAGTGGTCAAAAATAACTTTTTTGACCTGGTACTCGGAGTCATGGGTAATGTGCTTCATAAATAGTTTTTTAAAGACTGGCGCTTTTCTGCGGTGATGAGACACGGCAAGCCAGCCAGTTTCCCATGGGATGACCTGTGAAGAACCAGATAAAATAGAACCTCGAATCGGTGCAATCCGGGATTTGGGGTTCACGCCCAATTTTTCCGATACTGGACGTAGTTCACCCTCCGAATAAAGGTAAACTTCCAAAGGCTGAGTAGAATAAAACAGGTAGAGTTCGTCATCCCGAACACAGGGCATCCAGTTTTTTTCTCGAGCATGGTCATGAGGAGAGGGGAGTACTACCGGATCTACCCATTCACCCTCACTGATCCTGGCAAGTGTCATGGTGTTATAAAAACTTTCGCCCTCCCGACGGAATCCACTGAACAGACCCCACAATTCTCCCTTCCAAAGAAAGAGGCGCCCATCTTCCAGACCATTCCTGGCCGGTGAACAAGTTTGCCGGATTTTCTGGTCATCCAATTTACGGGTAGACTTCAGCGTAAAATCATCCGCATAGTGAAGCAACCAGTTTTCACTGCTCAGGCATTCCTGTTGAGATCCATGATAGGGTATGGGATCAAGAGCTCGCACCAGCACCCACCAACCCTCTTCCCCTGCCACAATGGATGGATTACAAAAATCCAGGGAAGTTGGAAGATGAATCTCTTGCATCCTCACCATGTTCGAACACTCAATCAGTTTCATAGAGAAATCAATAAGCCGCCTAACAAAACGATGCTATACCCTTCTGTGAAATCAACCAAAAACGAATTATAAAGGCAGCCAAAGGCAAACAGAATCCCAATGCCACGCAACACTTGTCCAGACAGTCCCGGTTGACGACCGCCGCGTAGATAAAATATGAAAAAGGCTGCGATGGCTACCAAACCAGGAACGCCAAACTGGACAGCCCACATCAGGTATTCGTCATGGAAATTGGAAGTCGCCAATCGATTGACCGGTGTAGTCTCATTTTTGGCCAATTCTTGTGTCAAGGTCAGAACAGACCCGGTTCCCGATCCCAGCGCAGGATGTTTCAAAAACAGAAGAACCCCTTTATGCCAAAACTCTACTCGCTCTCCCTGCGAAGTGTCTGCGCCGGTTTGATGGGATTGTCGGACCTCCTGAAACACGGTTCCCAGCATCGTTGAAGGGTTCGTCAGGCTCCACAAGGTACTTCCCAGCACGATCATCACGCTGAGAACCAGTACCCAACGCCCTTGAAACCGAGTACTTGGCCCGGAATTGCTTTGGGTCTTCGAGAGATCTTTCTCCTGCCGCACCACTGCCCTGTTTCGTGAAAACCACCACTCGCCCAATAACCAAAGCGCAATCACGGGGAGCATCGCCTTGCCGGTTCTCCCTACCATCACGAAAGCCACGTTACCCGCAGCAAGTAAGGCCATCCCCCAATATAAAAATCGTTGCTTTTCTCTTGCTTGCCAACCCAAGGCACTGGCAATGACCACCAGGATGCAAAACAACAAACCTTGGGTAATATGCTGGCGAAAAACCGCATCTCCAGGGCTGGGCATGCCAGCCACATAGATAGGATCACTGATATGTGTCAACCTCAGGTACTCAGTCCAGGATAGGAGTACATTGATCAGCAACGCTCCACACAATACGTTCAATCCTCGAACCCGGTCTTTTTCCTCTTGGAAAAAAGGCATCAACAAAGGAATGAATAAAAGTTTATGGTAACGGTTGAGTACGTTGAGGGCTTCATGATGCGGTCCCACAGAATACACTGTCCCCAGTCCGACGATCACAAGCATGATCAAGGCTGTCAGTGACAGTGGGTTTCTCAATAACCGTGGAAGCGCTTGCCACCATTCCCTGGAAAAAAGTGCCATCAGCAGAATGAGGTAACCAAAGAAATTGACCCCCACGACTGAAAAAGGGAGGGACGCAAGCATTCCATAGACGCATAGGCGGATGGATGCGGCAAAAGAAAATAGTTTCACTCTGAATACTCCGCCCTGCGAGAGAAACTCTCTTGACAAAAACTCATGCCGTTCCCCATCGTTCGGCAATTCTCTGCAGGATGGCCTCCACTGCCTGTCGGGTTCCCAGGGGGGGGAGGGTGGAACGAGGCATTTTGTCCTCTACCCAGTCCCGATGCAACCGTCCCAGTAACGCCTCCAATGCCCCGCTCCGGTCCACCTCGATGGCATAGCCCCCATGCTTCCCGATTAAATCCATCAATTGGGGGTTCAGATGCACAAGGCCAATCACCGGCCGATCTGCCCATAGGTAATCATAAAATTTGGAAGGAATGTACTCGGCACAATCGGCCGTATGACCATGGATCAGCAATAGACCATCCATCCGGTGCATTTCCTGCTGAATACGTTCCCGACCGGACAGTCCCGAATGAGGATCTCGTTCCAGACGTCCGTGTTCGAAAAAATATTTCTGCATTCCCAGCCGCTGAATGGCTTCTCGGCCAGCCCCATCGATGCTTCCACCATAACAATGAATTTCCACGTCCCCTGCCTGTTCCGGACAGGATTGAGAAAAACGCGCAAAGGCTTCCACAAAAGGACGCAGGGTACGCACCTCGGAGAGAGAGCCAAAGTGCCCCAGACGCAAACGAGGCCCTTTCTGGTAGGCTGCCCTGGCCTGGGGGGGTTCCGCCCCGGGCAATAGGGCAAAGCCGCGCTTGCCCAATTGTGGGTGCCGTTTCAGCGCACTGGTCAGAGCCTGCTCGGTAAACCACCAGACCATATCCGCCTCCGTGCAGATCATCCCTTCCAGGCGAGCCCAAAACTTGAGATTTCGGGTGGCCGGAGTTGTCCCCGGAAAAATCATGGGGTCATGGATCTCGGCAATCCAGCGAACTTTCGTCAGTTTTTTTAACCAGTATCCCGCCCAATGGGCCGAGTAGGCTCCCCCTGTGGAGTAGATGAGTTCCGGCTGATAACGCCGAATCATTTTCCACCCCCGATAGAGGGCGGCAGGCGTCCAGGACCACTGACTTTGCAGTCCCACGACCAGTCGTTCCAGAATGATGAAAGGGGCCAGAAGCAGCGAAGTCAAACCGGTAACCACGCGGTAACGCCAATCGCGACCCCATTTCAGGGCCAGCAAGTGACGCAGGTCGAAACGGAAGCCGGCGGGACCCCAGGGAAGTAATTGTTCGTGAACGAAACGCGAGTCCCTGACGCCGGTAACCGCGCTAAGTACGATGGGTTCGATGCCAGCCGCCCTGAGGTGAGGGATCTTGTCCGTTATGGTCAGACTGGCCGCCCTTCCGTCCATGTTGAACCCATGGGAAAGAATCAGCCAACGACGCGCTGGCGCGCTCGTCATGCCTTGTCAACGGCGAAGGAGATTCGTGCCGAATGCACCCTAGCCCCTCTCGCTCTCATGCCGATAAATGACGCCATGAATCCCCAGTTGCTTCAATTTCCGATAAAGATGGGTCCGTTCCAGTCCAACCCGTTCAGCAACCCGGGAAATATTGCCTCTGGCATCTCTGAGATGGAATTCGAAATAGCCCTTCTCAAACTCGTCCCGTGCCTCGCGCAGGGGTTTCTCGTACAGGGCGACCAGGTCCCGAACCAGAACGGAACGTTGCCCCTCATCGGCCGTGTTGGGTTCTCCCGGCTCGCCTTCATAATCCGTGACAAATCTCTGGGCGTCCTCAAAGGTGATTTCAAACCCGGAAGATGTCAGCGCCAATGTCCGAACGGCACTGGCCAGCATGGGCAAGTTGCCTGGCCAGCGTTGCTGCCGCAAGAGGTTGAGCGCCCCGCTGGTCAGGGTCCGAACCGGGATTTCACCGGTTTCGATCATGCGATTGAGAAAGGTAAGCGCAATTTCCGGAATATCCTCCGCATGTTCACGCAAGGCAGGAACAGCCAGAGATACCCCGCCCATCTGGGCCAGGAACGCGGCAGCCAGGTGCCCGTTACGGATCAATTCTCCGAGCGGCTGGGCACTGCCACAAATCAGGCGCAGATGATAGCGTGACAACTTGGACATCAGTTGTATCAGACCTTGCTGCTCTGCAGCCTTCAGGTTCGCCAGTTCGGCAATGAAGATGACCCCCCCCTGATAATCCTGCAGGGGCTGAAAGGGGTTTTCTTCCAGCCAATGCATCTCCTCGGGGGCATACCAGAGCGCATTGGGTTTGAGCAGGTGGCGGGCAATCAATTCGATCCCGCACCCCGGCTCCCCCATCAAAAAGAGAGGGACGGCCTGGGAAGCTATTTGATCGAGGCGTTGCCGTAACTCGTTCATCACGGCGGAACGGCCCAATTGATGGCTGGATAGAGTCTGTTGGCGTACTTCTTTTCCGGCCTGCATGGCACGAACCACGGTGGAGAGGAGTTTGGGCAAGGCAATGGGTTTCTCCAGAAAGCCATAAGCCCCCATCCGCGTCGCCTCCACGGCCATGTCCACCGTCGCATGTCCTGACATCATCACCACCGGCATGGTCAATTGCCCCGTGCTGGCCCATTCGCGCAACAAGGTCACCCCATCTTCCAAAGGCATCCAGATATCCAGCAACACCATGTCGGGACGCTGGCGCTGCCTTAGTTCGCGGGCTTCGCTGGCGGTCGCCGCCAACTGTACTTCATATCCTTCATCGCGCAAAATTTCCGAGAGTAATTCCCGAATACCGATTTCATCGTCCACGATCAAGATCAAATTGCTCATCCCCGATTCCCCTTCCTCATGGGCAACCGGATCTCGATGGTTGCCCCGCCCGCAACACTGTTGAAAGCCCGGATATGGCCGTGATGTTCTTCCACGATCTTCTTGACGATAGGCAACCCCAGGCCGGTCCCCTTGGACTTGGTCGTGATATAGGGTTCAAATACCCGCGCGATCACCTGTTCAGAAAACCCCTGTCCATTGTCCGATACGCTCAGTTTGGCCCATTCCTCGTCCTGTTCGGTGATCACCCTCACCCTGAAGTCCTTTTGATCCCGCCCCTCATCCAGCGCATTCTGCAACAAGTTATGGATGACCTGCCGCAATCGTGTGGTATCTCCCTGAATTTCCGGAAGGTCCGGATCCAACTGGGGGATGATATGCTCTCCTGCATTCTCGTACAATACCAGCACCTCCCGAATCAGGTCGTTGAGGGATAAACGCTCTTCCACCAAACGGGAGACCTTGGCATATTCACTGAAATCGTTGACCATGTTTTTGAGGGCGTCCACCTGATTGATGATGGTACGGGTTGAGCGCTTCAGCAACTCGGCGTCCCCCTCACTCAGGCGATCCCGCAAACGATGATCCAGCCGCTCCGCAGCCAACTGAATGGGAGTCAGCGGATTCTTGATTTCATGGGCCAGGCGGCGTGCCACTTCCCCCCAGGCCGCGTAACGTTGGGCTTGAACCATCTGGGTAATGTCATCGAATACCAGAACCCAGTCGCCACCCAGGCCTTCCGGCAAACGCGACCCCTTGAAATGAAGTTTGCGACGTCCCTGTTCGCCTTCATACTCCGCATCCCCTTCCCATCCCTGAGCAGAAGAACCAGAAAAATTCTTTTCCAGAAAATCGACGATGGGCAACAGCGAGGGGGCTCGATAGCCCCATTCCTTCAGGGTGATCCCCTCCAGTCCGCTCAATCCCAACATCTGCTGGGCACTGAAATTGGCACTTTTGAGATGCAGGTGGGGATCCAGCACCAGCACGCCCGCAGAGAGGTTCGAGAGGATGTTTTCCTGGTAGATCTTGGCCTCGGTCAACCCCTGCTGATAACGTTGCCGGGCCAGGGACGCCTCCCGTAACTGATGGGTCATGGTATTGAAGGATGCGGTCAACACGCCCAGTTCATCGTTGCTGCTGACTGGGGTCAAGATGCTGAAATCCCCGGCGCCCACAGCCCGGGTGCTGGCTGCCAGCGCATTGAGCGGTGCCCCGAACCGTTCGGAAACCACAAAAGCCAGGACGATGGCTGTCAACAGGGTCAGCAGCAAGACCAGGGAAAGGTTCAGCCGGTACAGGTTTTTCAAGCCATGGCGCGCCAGGAGAAGTTCCTGATAGCCCCGCCAGGCCGCTTCCACCTGATCCGCATTGGTGGCCAACTCTTTGGAAACGGGCTGCAGTAATTGCAGCACCCTGAAATCCTCGGTAAAGGAAATCCGGTTGACGGGCACCAATACGCGCAGAAATATCCCCTTGCCCGGTAAATTCTCCACCATTCGATAGGGGCGCTGGGCACGAATCTGATGACTGATGTTCCCTGTCAGGGTCAACCCCTCGGGAATCAGGGCATCATTCCGAGCGCTGGAAAAAGCCAGCACCGTCCCGTTTTTTGAGAGCAAGGTGGCCTCCTGGACCCCAAACTGCTCGCGCAACTGCTGCAGGAGAGAAAATTCGTCCAGGGCTGTCGCATCGGCCAGCACCGAGGACATCGTCGTCGCCTTGTGAACCAGATCATCCAGCAGGCTATCGAAGGCCGTACGCCCCAGACCCAGTCCGGCCGTCAAGGCCTTGTCCACATTCACATCAAACCAGGATTCGATGCTGCTCGACAGAAACCGGACGGATACGCCATAAACCAGGGTCCCGGGCAGTACCGCCATGCCCACCAACAGTAATACCAGTTTGAAAGTCAGTTTTGAACCGAAGACCTGTTGTCGCCACTTGCGATAGAGCATGACCAGTTGATAGGCAATCAACCCCATCAACAGCAAGGCCATGGTGGCTCCACCCATGAGAAGTCTGGGGTAATCTGCCGCAAACAGGGTGGTATTCGCAGTCGCTACGGACAAAATGACCAGAAAGGTCGTAGCCCCCCCAAAGATGGGCAGAAGAAACCACAGGGAACGCAGTCCCAGGAGGGCAGGGATCCGTTTCAAGGGGCGAACATCCATTCCCGGTGCGGTGATGTCAGGGTCCAATCATCGGAATACAACGCATCCAGTTGAAAAGGCTTGGGCAGATACGAAGTATCCAGTTCGATATGAAGCCGTGCCTGGTACTGCTCGCCTTTACCAAGCGGGATCTGACTGTGGACGGGAACAGCCCTGACGGTCTCCAGGGCTTGCAAGGCCTCGTCCAGGGATGAAAAATTCAGGTAAAGCCCACCGATGGAGTAACGATACACTCGGGTCAACGGGTTGAAACTCAAACGCCGTTCCTGGTGCCAGGTCAGTGCCTGACGATTGAACCAGTACCAGCGGGGCTGGGTCAGACTGAAATCCAGTCCGAAAGTCAGGGGAATCCCCCGTTCCACGGCTTCTTTCAGGGCTGCGGTCAAATTGATCGTGAAGTTTGTCGTCAGCGAAACGTTTGCCGAGTCGATCCACTGCACCTCTGCGTTCTGGATGTCGATACCTTCGGCATGGGCTAAAAAGCCCCATAACAGCAAAGAAAATGCTAAAAAACACCTAAAATTTCTGGAGAACAGCATAGAAAAAGCCATCATGTATGTCATCTGGCAGAAGTTGTCCATTTTCCCAGCGTGGGACGGGATCCATCTCACCCACTTTTTGCATCGCTTCGTCATTCAGCCTCAAGGTCCCTTCCCTGGCTCCTTCCGTTTCTTCGAGAAAACGCTGGATCACCGCACCATTTTCTTCATGAAACAGAGAACAGGTGGCGTAGACCAGACGCCCCCCTTTTTTCAGGGTGGTCCACAACCGGGTCAACAAGTTTAACTGGCGTCGGGCCAACGCAGGGATGTCTTCTTCGCGCCGCAACCACTTGATGTCCGGATGGCGTCTGACGACCCCCGAACCACTGCATGGGGCGTCGAGCAGAATGCGGTCGAAAGGCTGTCCATCCCACCACAGATCGGTACGGGCTGCATCCGCGCAACGAACTTCGGCCGTCAGGTGCAAGCGTTGCAGATCGGCCTGCATTTTCTTGACACGACCCGGCTCGATATCCAGGGCCAACACCCCCGCCAATCCATTTCCTCTTTCCAGCATATGGGCCGTCTTTCCCCCAGGGGCCGCACAGGCGTCCAGTACCCGTTGCCCGGAATGCAGCCCCATGAAATGAGCCGCCCATTGCGCGCTGGCATCCTGAACAGAAACCACCCCCTGTTCAAACCCCGGTAACTGGGTCACGGCCTGGGGGGTTTCAAGCACCAGGCCCTCCTGACCAACGGCCCGGGAAACCAGGCCAACCTCCTGCAAACGTGCCTGGTATTGAGCCACGCTGTTGAATCGACGGTTGACCCGCAACGTCATGGGCGGACGTTGCTGCGCCTGCTGCAGCATGGATTCCCAATGCACCGGATGGTCCTGTTGCAGGCGCGTGATCCACCAGTCGGGATGAGAATAACGGCCTTCCAGCGATTCGTGGGCTTCCGCCATCAGCGCTTCCTTCTGGCGCAACAGATTCCTCAGTACCCCGTTGACAAAGCCTCGCGCCGCGGTCAAACCCAACGCTCCTGCCGTTTCAACCGCATGACTGACCACGGCATGGGGTGCCGTGCGCGTATGCAGCAATTGATATGCGGCCACCATCAGCAACAAACGTGCCGCCGTCTCCGGTTCTCCCTTTTGAAACAGAGGGGCCAGTACCAACTCCAGTTCCGTCTTGAAACGCAGGACTCCGTAGGCGCAATCCTGCAACGACGCCCGCTGGTGGTCCGACAATACGCCTTTGGCAGCCTTGCGTGCCTCGGTCAGGGCATGGTCGAGATTCTTCCCGGCCAATACCTGGCTCAGGGCAAAAACGGAAAGTCGTTGTATTTCAATCATGCTTTACCCCATTTCTCGCCGACTTTCATGGCATTTCCGCGCAAAAATTCCTGTACGGACAAAATCTTTCCTCCGGCCCGTTGCAGCCTGGTCACCCGCAGCAGACCTTCGCCACAAATCACGCCGATGCCCTGGTGGTCGAGGTGACACAAGGTACCGGGTGGATCATTTCTCGAAGGGAAAGGTTTTTCTTCGATTTCGGCTTCCCACAGACGCAGCATTCCCTCGCCAGACCAGGTTCTGGCCACGGGGCCTGTCACGAACGCGCGGATTTTCCTGTCGATTTCCGCAGCCGAAGCCCCCCAGTCAATCTCTGCCTCTTCCTTGCGAATCTTGTCGGCATAAGCCACCCCCAGGACCGGCTGGGGTCGGGCATGACGCTGCAGGTAGTCCAGTTGATCCAGTCCCTCGACCAAGGTGTTGGCTCCCAACTTCGCCAGTCGATCATGGAGAGACTGGCCCGTTTCCCGACTCTCGATGGGACAGGCGCGCTGCAACAGGATCGGACCGGTATCCAACCCCGCTTCCATCTGCATGAGACTGATCCCCGTTTCCCTGTCTCCCGCCAGCAACGCGCGCTGAATGGGGGCAGCGCCACGCCAGCGGGGCAGGAGAGAGGCATGAACATTGAGGGCGCCAAAAGGCGGCAACGTGAGCAGGGCAGGGGGGAGTATCATTCCGTAGGCCACCACCACCCACGCGTCGGCTGGCCATTTTTCCAAACAGGCCATGAACTCCGGATCTTTCAGGGAATGCGGTTGCAGCACAGGCAGTTGTGCGGCCCGGGCGCACTGTTTGACCGGACTTTCCCGTACCTTCTGTCCCCGTCCGGCAGGTCGATCCGGTTGGGTCAACACGGCCAGTACCTGATGATTTGAAGACAGGAGCGCCTCCAGGGAAGTGGCGGCAAAATCAGGCGTTCCGGCAAAAATGAGGCGCATCAGAGCGTTTCTCGAAGACGTTTGCGCAATTTCGACTTGATCCGATTCTGTTTGAGCACAGACAGATAATCCACAAACACCTTTCCCTCCAGATGGTCCATCTCGTGTTGCAGGCAGGTGGCCATCAAGCCTTCCGCTGCCCGCACAAAAGTGTTTCCTTCCAGGTCCCAGGCTTCCACGACCACGCGGTCAGCCCGTGTCACCTTGTCATAAATACCGGGCACCGACAGGCATCCTTCCTCGTGTTCGCGCTGTCCCTCCTGCTGGATCAAACGGGGATTGATGAACACTTCGGGATTATTTTGTTCCTTGGAAATGTCCAGCACGATGACACGCAGGTGGACATCCACCTGCGTCGCTGCCAAACCGATCCCCACGGCCGCCTTCATGGTTTCTATCATGTCCTGCGCCAAACGACGTATGCGTTCGTCGACCTCGCGCACAGGTTTGGCCTTTTTGTACAAACGGGTATCCGGATAGCGAAGAATGGGGAGAAGGGCCATGAAAGGGAAGTATAAGATCAGTTTAAAATTTTGTAACGCCTTATTATAACGAGCATCTGCCCTCGATGGTGCCCTCTTGCCATGGTTCCACTCCCCGACGCCCCGTCAGACCCCCTGAAGTGCTGGCTGAACCAGGAACATCATCATTATCTCAGGCCAGAGGACAGCGATTTTCCTGCCTCCCTGAGGGAAATCCATCCCGTACCCGTCCATCTCTACCTGACCGGGCACCTGCCCCTGCTTCAACGCCCCATGCTGGCCATCGTGGGCAGTCGCCGTGCCAGTGCCCAAGGAATCCTGAATGCCACAGCCTTCGCTCGTGCCTTGTCCCAGGCGGGACTGACCATCATCAGCGGACTGGCGACCGGCATCGACGCTGCCGCCCACCGGGGAGCGCTGGAAGGGTGCGGCAAAACGGTTGCCGTGATGGCGACCGGCATAGACCGTCTCTATCCCTCGGAGAATCGGGCACTGGCGCGGAAAATTTCCGAACAGGGGCTGATCTTGAGCGAATTCGACTTCGGTACCCCAGCCCATCCCTGGCACTTTCCCCATCGTAATCGTCTGATTGCCAATTTGTCCCTGGGGTGCCTGGTGGTGGAGGCCGCTCTGGACAGCGGTTCCCTCATCACGGCCCAACTGGCCCTGGAGCAGGGCAGGGAAGTCTTTGCCCTCCCGGGTTCGATTCACAATCCACTCGCCCGGGGATGTCATCAACTGATTCGGGAAGGGGCCAAACTGGTGGAAAATATCACCGACATCCTGAACGAACTACCGGAATACGGTGGCAAAACCGGAAAGAACCCGGTATCCTTTCAAGAAAATTTTCCGCTGGCCCCCCCTCTGTCCACATTTCCCTCGGTAGAATGTCTGCGCTTGTGGCAGAATATGGGGGAGTTACCGATGACTCTCGACCGGTTGGCGAAACAGTCCAACTTGACGATGAGTCAGGTAGCGCTCATGCTAACCTCACTTGAATTGGCAGGCCATGTGGCTTGGCTTTCCGGAGGACGGGTTCAGCGCCTGGTTCACCCCCATCCAGGCTTTCCTTGACCGACCCGATGATGGGCGTTTGATACGCGAGGGCACCGTTATGGTGGACATCCTGTTGTTTGTTTATGAAAATTTCTTTGGCAGCGGCATTTATCCGGCGCATTCCGTGCTCGTCAACCGTCTTTACGCAGCGGGTTTTGAAGAAAATGCGGTGCGTGGAACCCTGGCCTGGCTCGATAGCCTGGGGCAGAATGGCGAGGTCGTTCCCCAGGGTCCGACTTCCGACTCCATCGGCACGGAGTGGCAGTCAACACCTGCCCAGCGCTTTCTGGTAGAACATGAACTGGAGCGTTTGGGACAGGAAGGCTGGGATTTTCTTGCCTTTCTGGAAAACGCCAAGGTACTGTCAGCGGCCCAACGAGAACTGATTCTGGGGGGATTGATGGCGCTGGATCTGGACGAAAATGAGCCCGACCTGGATCGCCTCAAGTTGATGGCGTTGATGGTTCTGTGGCGTCAGGGTCGTCCCTGGGATGCGCTGCTGATCGAAGAATTGATTTATTTCCAGGATTCCCTGGTCCATTGAGTGATTGACCGTGTCAAAAAAACTACTGATCGTTGAATCTCCCTCCAAAGCCAAGACCCTGAAAAAATATCTGGGTCAGGATTTTGAAATCCTTGCCTCCTACGGCCATGTGCGCGACCTCGTCCCAAAGTCCGGCGCAGTGGACCCAACCACGAATTTTTCAATGAAGTATCAGTTGGTTGAACGAAACAAAAAACATGTGGATGCCATCATTCGGGCGGTCAAGTCGGCGGATCATGTTTTTCTGGCCACTGACCCGGATCGCGAAGGGGAAGCCATCGCCTGGCATCTGGTGGAAATTCTCCGGCCCCAGTTGGAGGGAAAGCCTTTCGAACGGGTCGTCTTCTACGAAATCACCCAAAAGGCCATCCAGGAGGCGGTGGCCCATCCGCGTGCTCTGTCATTGCCTCTGGTCAATGCACAGCAAGCCCGTCGCGCCCTGGACTATCTGGTCGGCTTCAACCTTTCTCCCCTGTTGTGGAAAAAAATTCGCCGTGGACTATCGGCAGGACGGGTACAAAGTCCGGCTCTGCGCCTGATCGTGGAACGCGAGCAACAAATCACCGCCTTTCGTCAGGAAGAATACTGGACCCTTCATCTGGAGAGCATCAAGGAGGCGCAACCCTTTCAGGCGCGTCTGGTGCAATGGGCCGGAGAAAAGTTGCAGACGCTCAGCATCACTTCGGAAGACCAGCAACGTTCCTGGCTGGATTCCCTGAAAGATCAGCCAGCCCAGGTCCGCACCGTGGAGCGGAAACAACGACAACGTCACCCGGCTGCCCCTTTCACCACCTCGACCCTGCAACAGGAATCGGTGCGCAAATTGGGCTTCACCACTGACCGCACCATGAAAGTGGCACAGCAACTGTACGAAGGGATTGATATCGGAGGCGGGGCCGTTGGTTTGATCTCTTACATGAGAACCGATTCGGTGCAACTTTCCCAGGAAGCGCTCACAGACATCCGGAACCACATCCAGGCAAATTTTGCGGCAGAATTTTTGCCGGAGAAACCGGTTTTCTACGCCAACAAAAGCAAAAATGCCCAGGAAGCCCATGAGGCCATTCGCCCGACCTCCATTGCACGCACTCCGGAAAGCCTGCGTGAACATCTTGCGCCCGATCAATTCCGTCTCTATGAAATGATCTGGAAGCGCACGGTGGCCAGTCAGATGACCTCCGCTCAGTTCGATACGGTCAGTGTGGACATTTCCGTCGGCCCTCAGGCCCTGTTCCGAGCCACGGGTCAGACCATGACCTTTGCCGGATTCATCGTGGTTTACCGCGAAGACGTGGATGAAACCCCCACCGCACACACGGAAGGCGATGAAAGCGATCGTCGGCTCCCGCCCCTCGTGGAAGGAGAAATGCTGCCTGTGGAACGTCTGTGGGGAGAACAGCATCACACCCAACCCCCCCCACGGTACACGGAAGCCAGTCTGGTCAAGGCGTTGGAGGAATTCGGAATCGGCCGGCCGTCGACCTACGCCAGCATCATCAGTACCCTGATCCAGCGCGAATACGTCACCCTCGATAAAAAGCGTTTCATGCCCACGGATGTGGGGGAAGTCGTCAATCGCTTTCTGACCGAGCATTTTGCGCGCTACGTGGACTACGATTTTACGGCCCGCCTCGAAGATCAACTGGATCAAATCTCGGAAGGACGGTTGGAGTGGATTCCCGTACTGGATCAATTCTGGAAAGATTTTTCTGCCCAACTGGAAGAAAAATCCTCGGTATCCAGGGCAGAAATCACGCAGGAACTTCTGGAGGAAGTTTGTCCGAAATGTGGCAAACCGCTGACCGTACGTCTGGGAAAACGAGGGAAATTCGTTGGCTGCAGCGGCTATCCCGACTGCGACTTCACCCGGAACCGGGAAGGAACGCCCACCCTCGAAGCACCAATCCCTGTGGGTACGGATCCGGAGACACAACGACCCATTCTGCTGATGAATGGTCCCTACGGACCCTACGTACAATTGGGAGAAACCGGCGAAGACGGCAAAAAACCCAAGCGGGTTTCACTTCCCAAGGGTTTGCTGCCGGCTCAGGTCACCCCGGACATTGCGCTCAAACTCATTCAATTGCCGCGGACCCTGGGTATTCACCCCGTCACCGAGAAACCCATCGTTGTCAATATCGGTCGTTTTGGGCCCTACATCCAGAACGACACCGATTTTCGTTCCATTCCAAAAACCGACTCCCTGTTCGAGATCACCCTGGAACGCGCCACCGCCTTGCTGGCTGAACCCAAATCACCGGCCCGGGCAACCAGTTCAGGAGGATTGCTGCGCGTCCTGGGGGAACACCCCAAGGATCATCAACCCATCGAACTCTTCACGGGAAAATATGGTCCCTACGTCAAACATGGAAAACTGAATGTGACCGTTCCGTCAGACCTGTCGACGGATCAATTGACCCTGGATGATGCCCTGGACCTGATCGCGGCCAAGTTGGCCAACGCCCCGGATAAACCGGAGAAACCGCCCGTCAACGGAAATGTTCTGTCTTTTGCCTCAAAAGAAACGCACCGACCGAGCAAAGCTCCACCCAGCAACAGGAAGCCTCGTTCGTCCCCCGCCCAGGGACCCGCGAGTCCCCGTGGAGCGCGTACCCGAAAACCCTCCCAGCGTAAAACCCCGGTCTAGTTTTCATGTGGTCGGTACTCATCCCCACATGGAACAATCTGGCGTTATTGAAGCAGTGCCTGACTTATCTGGAAAAATACACCCAGTTTCCCTATGAGGTGATCCTGCACGTCAATGAGGGCACGGATGGAACCCTGGAATGGGTTCAGGAGCAGGGCATCGTTCATACCCATTCCACGGAAAACATCGGAATTTGCCAGGCCATCAACCAGATTGCGGAACGGGCAAACTACCCCTATCTGGTCTACCTGAACGACGACATGGTTTGTCTGCCGCAGTGGGACGTGGAACTTCAACGCTGCATTCAGTCACTGGATACCGAGGCGTTCATGATTTCCGGAACGATGATCGAACCCGTGGCTTCCGGCAACGCCTGTGCCATCGTGGCGGATTATGGTCGGGATCCGGCTTCCTTTCGGGCTCAAGATCTGATTCGGGACCTTCCACGACTCGTGATTCCGGACTGGTATGGCGCAACGTGGCCACCGACGGTCGTTCATCAGAACTGGTGGAAAAAGGTGGGGGGATATAGCCTGGAGTTTTCCCCGGGCATGAGCAGCGACAATGATTTCTCCATGAAGATGTGGCAGGCCGGTTGCCGCATCTTCCTTGGAGTCGGGACAGCCCGCGTTTACCACTTCATGTCCCGCTCAACGGGAAAAGTCAAAAAAAACGACGGGCGCAGGCAGTTCCTCAAGAAATGGGGGATGACCCAATCCACTTTTGACCGCCATTTTTTGCGTCGCGGATCGCCCGTCACCACCCTGCGCCTTCCCGAACCCTCGCCCACCCCGAGGTATTTCCTGGACCGGGCAAGGAGTTGGTTAAAGTCCCTGGGTTGAT
>VFSW01007386.1_pt1 | contig 15948 bp, 15 predicted proteins | sample 5358111 | NCBI WGS metagenome assembly VFSW01 (sample SAMN11554181, study PRJNA540505) | mine drainage metagenome | isolation source: sediment from site ElyBrook_90M | place: USA: Ely Copper Mine, Vershire, VT | collected 2017 | reverse complement strand
CCTCACACGCGACGAGTTCGAGCGCCCGGGCGCAGCGGGCGAGTTCATCGAATGGGCGCAGGTCTACGACGACCTCAAGGGCGTCCACGTCTCGGAAGTCGTGGGCCCAATCGCGGCCGGCCAGGACCTCATCATCCGGACGGACGTCCAGGGCGCGCGCACGTGGCGGCAAAAGCTGGAAGGCGGCACTTTCGTCTTCCTCATGGCCGAAGATCGCGAGGCGCTGCGGGCCCGGCTTATGGGCCGCGGGAGTGAGACACTCGACTCCCTGGAGCGGCGGTTGGCGGAGATAGACGAAGAGATCGAGGACATACCCAACAACGACTACGTCGTCTATAACCATCACGGCGCACTCGATAGGGCGGTCGATGAGCTCGCCGCTATCATCGAGCGTGAGCGCGTGAACCCGGCGCGCCCGCGACCGCTCGTACGGCCGGCCGTCCCGATCACCCCGTCGTGATTCCCTTCCAGCGGCAACCGATATAGGATGGCGCCCCGGCATTCCGGCTGAGGCTCACCCGAATGGACCCCACGTTCATGGAGTTGTTCGACCTCACGGGCAAAGTCGCGCTCGTCACTGGCGCATCGAGTGGCCTGGGCGTGGCGTTCACACGCGGACTGGCCCGCGCCGGCGCCAACATCGTCGTGACGGCGCGACGGCAGCCATTTATTGACCAAACAGCCGAGATGGCCCGTGGCTATGGCGTCCGCGCCAGCGCCCTCGCGTGTGATATCACCGATGAGGCAGCCTTCGAATCGCTGTTCGCCCACATCATTGGCGAATACGGACGCATCGACATCCTCGTGAACAATGCCGGCTACACCGACCGCTCTGGCCTGCGCCACGACATGGCGAGCATGAAACGCATCCGCTCCATCATCGAACTGGACCTGATTGCGACGATCAACGGCTGCCGGCTCGCGGGCGCAGAGATGCTCAAGCACGGCGGCGGTTCGATCATCAATATCAGCTCAATCCTCGGTAAAGTGGGCAGCGAATACCGCGCCGCGTCGTACCACGCGGCGAAGGGCGGCGTCGATGCCTTCACGCGCGTGCTGGCACTCGAATATGCGCGCGAAAACATCCGCGTGAACGCAATCGCCCCGTCGTACTTCGAAGGGACAGAATTGATGGACCAGATCTTCGATTCAAGCCCGGAAACGCGCGCCCACAGCATTTCGCGCACGCCGATGGGCCGCCTCGGTCAGCCGGAAGACCTCGAAGGCGCCGTCGTCTTCCTCGCCTCCGAGGCGTCACGCTTTATTACAGGGCATATCCTGTACGTCGACGGAGGGTGGACTGCCGGCGGCGGCTACCACCAGCTGCCACCACTGTGGGAGACCGAACCCGGCCACCAACGCGTGTAGCCCGGCGGCCGATGGCGGCTACGAGCGCAAGAAGAGGCGCAGTTCGGGGCCATCGACTTCGATGCGGTCGATGATTTCGCGGAGCGCCGTCTGCAGCTCCTCGAAGCCGAGCGCATCCCAATCCTGTGCCACTCGCTCGCGGAGCCCCTGGAGGTGATCGCGGCGCTCAGCCTCGGACTGGTGGGCTTTGAGCCGCTCGCGCGCTGCCGCCAGGTCGGCTTCGTTGGCTTCCTGCTCCCGGGCCAATTCGGAGCCAAGTGAGCGCATCCGTTCAATCGTGATGTGTCCGTGCGCAGCATCCGCGACGAGCTCTTCCACCTGGCGGCGTGTGCGCTTGATCCGGGCTTCGATCTTGTCTACCTGGGACATCACGTCGAGCAGGTAGGAATCAGCATTGCCGGCACGCCGCATCCGCAAGATGCCGTCCTCAGCGCCTTCAAGGCGGGCACGTACGCTCGCTTCCAATTCGGCAGTGCGCTGCGTGTTGTAGCCGCAAGCGTTCTGGTTGGTCCGGCTCTCACACTGGTAGTAGCGATAGGCGGCAGCGTGGGATTCGCCAGCCTTCGTGGTCCAGCGCTGCCTGCGGCTGACCCCGATGAGTTTGTTGCCACAGCGGCCGCAGAAGACCATGCCGCTGAACAGGAAGGGCACGACGGTACGTCCACCGACGCTCCGGTGCCGGGTCTGAAGCCGTTCCTGCACGCGCCGGAAGTCATCGACAGAAACAAGCGGAGGGTGGCTCCCCGGAACTTTCACGCCGAAGCGCGTATACGTGCCGAGGTAGGCGCGGTTGCGGAGGATATCGCGCACCGTCACCATGCTCCACCGGCCCCCGCGGCGCGTAAGCACGTTCTCGTCATTGAGCTGGCCGGCAATCTTGCGGATGCCCATGCCTTCCTGCAGGTACAGCCGGAAAATGTAGCGCACAACGACCGCTTCCTCCGGCACGAGCTCCAGGCGGTGCCGCGCGCCAACGCGATAGCCATAGGGTGGGCGCCCCAACACCTCGCCCTTCACCGCCTTGCGGCGCATGGCACTGCGCACCCGCTCGGAAACGGGCGTGCCATCACCGCGGTCGGCCCAGGTGGCGACGAGTTCCCGCGCGGACTCGGCGCCGGTATGCGCGGAAAACACCTGGACTCCGGTGTTTTCGATGGTCAACAGCCGCATCGCTGCATGGCCGAGATCCTTCCCCAATACGCCGAGGCCATCGACGACGACCACCGTGAAGCCTCGCTCCGGGCGGTGGAGGAAGCTGATCATCTGCTGAAAGCCGCCCGCGCCCGACACGTCCGAGTCGGTGTCGATGAACGTTGCGGCGACTTCATAGCCCTGGCGCGTGCAGAACTCCAGGAAGACGCGGTTCTGATCGCCGATGCTCCGCGTTGCACCATCGCGGCGGGCGCCCTCAACGAAGTAACCAACAGCCTTCATCGCATCAACCTCGCGGACTATCCGATGTAGAGGATGCGGTCGCAGTTCGGGCACTGCACCAGGGTCTCGGGTGCGAACGCGTGCTTCCGCAGCGCATCTGGAATGGCGATCCGGCAGGCACCGCAGGCACCGCCCCTGATTTGCGCGACAGCAGCGCCGCCCCGCCTCCGGCGGACCTCGTCGTAGGTGTGGAGTGCGCGCGCGTTGACCTTCACTTTCTGCAGCTCACGTTTCCGCTCAGCCCGATCGATGGCGTCTCCAAGCCGCCTGGCCTCGTGCGTGAGCTCGCCGCGTTCCTGTTCCCAGGCCGACTCCTCCGTGGTAACGGCGGCAAGTGCCTCCTTCCGTTGGCGCTCCGCGGCCTCCACGCGCGCGAGCACCTCAAGCAGCGCATCTTCAAACTCCGAACGGTGCCGTTTGAGGTTTTCGACTTCCGACTGAATGGAGCCGAGTTCTTTGGGATTGCGGACCGAGCCGTCGTAGAGCCGCCGCTCTTCGGGGACAATTTTCGCGGTTAGACCCTCTATCTGGCCCTCCAGCAAGCGCTGATCCTTCTGCGCGGCCTGGAGCGTCGAATCCGCGGTGGCGAATTCGCGCCGCGCAGCGTTCAGCCGCTCACTCCCGTGAAGGCGCCGCTCAACGTCTTCGAGCGCAGCCCGCAGCGCGGCGGCTTCGTCGTCGATGGACTGCAGGGTGACGATCTCGCTGACCTGGCTCACTGCGTTTCCTGATCCCGTATTCCGGTGATTGGCGGCCCGCTGAAGCCGTCCAGAAGGCTAACCGTAGCACTAACTCTAGCGACTCCGCCCACACACCGTAAACGCGCATGTCCCCGAAGTTCCGGCCGCTGGTGCAATCGTCACCGAACGTCGCCGGTTATGGCACCCTGGCACGTTCGTCAGTGTTCTACGCTGGCTGCGCCACCGGGACGTGTGCATTCTGCAGCCCGTGCGGCTGGCTCCGTTATACTTGAGACATCCTGCATGCGCGGGGGCCCCAAATGTTGTTCAACGTCTCCCAACTCCTGCGTGAGCGCACCGGTTCCAACCGGGACTACGTCATTGAGGCGGAACCACCCCTCCACCGCGGCGCCGCGGAGCTGATCCGCACGCCGGACGGAGTGCTCGTGCGCGCCTCGGCTGAGGTGCTCGTTGAGACAACCTGCAGCCGCTGCCTGGCGCCGTTTGCCTATCCGGTGGAAATCGCGTTCGAAGAGGTCTTCATTCAACAATACGACGTGACGACCGGGGTCCTGCTGACCTCGGAATCGGACGGCGAATCGTTCGTCATCACCCCGAACCACATGATCGACATTAGGGAGGCCGTACGGCAATATAGCGAGATGGCTGCAGAGATGCAGCCGCTTTGCCGTCCGGACTGTCCCGGGCTTTGCCCGGAGTGCGGGACGGATCTCACCATTGCGAATTGCCGATGCGAAGAGTCCCCAATCGATGCTCGTTGGACAGCCCTCGCAGCGCTCCGGCGCTCAGCAAATTGATAGAGTTTTGAAGGAGACCCGCCATGCCACCGCTACCAAAGCGGAAGTACCCCAAGTCGCGACAGGGGAAGCGGCGCAGCCACCTCGCCATCAAGATGCCCCACGTCATCGATTGTCCGCGCTGCAAGAGCCCGCGGCTGGCACACCACGCCTGCCCGATCTGCGGGACCTACCGGGGGCGGGAAGTGCTCACGCTGGCCGAACCCGAACTGGACAACTAGCAACGCCTGGCTCGTCCGTGGCGCCGTTTCTCGCCTTCAGCGAACCGGCCCAGGCGGGCCGGGCGTTCGTCTTCCCCGGGCAGGGGGCACAGGCCGTCGGCATGGGGAAAGACCTCTACGCTCAGTTCTCCTCCGCCCGCGAACTGTTCGACCGCGCCGACGAAATCCTCGGCTTCAAGCTCAGTCAGCTCTGCTTTGAGGGCCCCGAAGGCGAGCTTCAGCAGACACGAAACGCGCAGCCAGCGATCGCCGTCACCAGCCTTGCGCTCCTCAAGGTTGCGACCGAAGTTTCGCCCGGGCTGCTGCGGCGGCCCGCCTTCGGCGCCGGCCACTCGCTGGGCGAATACTCGGCGCTGGTAGCAGCGGGCGCACTCCCGTTTGAGGAGGCGATCCGCCTCCTTCGCATCCGCGGCGAACTGATGCAGGCCGCGGGCGAGAAGAATCCCGGCACCATGGCCGCCATCCTCGGCCTCGATATCGCCGAGTGTGACGAAGTCTGCCGCGAAGCCGGCGCCGAACTCTGCAACATCAACGCCCCCGGCCAGATCGTGATTGGCGGGCGGCGCGAGGCCGTCGTGCGCGCGCTCGACTACGCCAAGGCGCGCGGCGCGGCGAAGGTCATCCCACTTAGCGTGAGCGGCGCGTTCCACAGCTCGCTCATGCGCCCCGCCGCGGAAGGTATGGTGCAGCCGGTTGCCACCGCCGCCATCCGCGACTCCTCGCTTCCCGTCATCGCGAACTGCACGGCAACGCCTGTCACCCATGAGACAGCCATCCGCCACGAACTCATCGACCAGGTCTGTAAACCCGTCCAATGGAGCAGTACCGTGGACTACCTGGGCACGAAGGGAGTGGAGACGTTCATCGAGTTCGGTCCAGGCCGCGTCCTCACCGCGATCATCAAGCGCATGCTCCGGAAGTCAAACTGCATAAACGTCAACGACGCCTCCACCGTCCGCGTCGAGTTCTAGAAACGGCGATGAGAGAACTCGATGGGCGCGTGGCATTGGTCACCGGTGGCTCGCGGGGCATCGGCCGGGCAATCTGCATCGAGCTCGCCCGCCAGGGCGCCCGGCTGGCAGTGAACTATCATTCCAACGCCGCCCTCGCCGAAGCCGTCGTCGCGGAAATCACCGCCGCCGGGGGCGAGGCTGTTTCGGTCCACGGCGACGTCGCTGCATCGAGTGATGCGGCCGCCATCGTCAAGTCGACTGTGGAGCGATTTGGCGGCCTTGACATCCTCGTCAATAACGCGGGGATCACCCGCGACGGGCTTCTACTGCGGATGTCCGAAGCGGATTGGGACGCCGTCCATAACACCAACCTTCGGGGAGCATTTTTGGTCACGAAGGCCGCGGCGCGCCCCCTGTTGCGTGCGAAAAGCGGCCGCATCATCAACATTTCCAGCGTCGTCGGCGTGATGGGCAACGCTGGCCAGGCGAACTATGCCGCCGCGAAGGCCGGCATGATCGGCTTCACGCGCGCAGTCGCCCGCGAACTCGCCTCGCGTGGAATAACCGTGAACGCCGTCGCGCCGGGATTCATCCAGACCGACATCACGGCCGCGATGACCGACGCACAGGTGGCGAGCGTGATGGGCCAGGTGCCACTGGGCCGCATCGCCATGCCGGGCGACGTCGCCCCGCTGGTCGCCTTCCTCGCGAGCGACGGTGCGAGCTACATCACGGGGCAGTGCATCCACGTCGACGGTGGAATGGTGATGGCGTGACGGACAGCGTCATGCGGCGGGCGCGCTTTCTCGTGATCGAAGCGCTCTACGAGTCGGAGGCATCCGAACACTCTGCCGAAGCCGCCTACAACCGGCGCATCGAGGAGGTTTCTGAAGAAGACGCCGAACTTGCCGCCGAAGGTCCGAGCGGTTTTGGGCGGGGTGTGCTGCGCGGCGTCATCCGGCGCAGGGCCGAGCTGGACGAATTGATCGCAGCGGCGGCCACGCAGTATCCGGTTGAGACCCTCGCCATCGTTGACCGGAACATTCTCAGGCTTGCAATATGGGAACTGCTTTCCGATAATTCGGCGCCGGCCGCAGCAGTAGTCAACGAAGCCGTAGAACTCGCCCATAGATACGGTGGGGAAAGTTCGCCGGCGTTCATCAATGGAGTACTGCGGACGGTCAGTCAACGCATCAAGACCCCAGCCAGTCCAGGCCTGCCAGGAACGGCAGGCCTTCAACAAGACAGCAGGAGTAATCCATTCGTGTCCACTGTTTTCGAACGAGTCCGAGCGATTGTCGTTGAGCAACTTGGCGTGGAAGAAGACGAGGTGGTGCCCAACGCCTCCTTCGTCGATGACCTCAACGCCGACTCGCTTGACCTCGTCGAACTGATTATGTCGCTCGAAGAAGAGTTCTCCGGCGACGGCAGTGAACTCGAAATCAGCGATGAAGACGCCGAAAAGATCGCGACCGTCCAGGACGCGGTAGACTATCTGAAGGATCACGGCATCGAGGACAAATAGCCGGGCGGCGACACGCTCGCCCGGCGGTGCCCGTGGCGCAAGGGGGCCAATTTGGAGTTCCTGGGGATTGGTTACCAGGAAGTCCTCCTGATTCTCGTGCTGATGCTCGTCTTCGTCGGGCCGGAGCGGCTCCCCGGCATGGCGTATCAGATCGGGAAGGCCGTGCGTACCCTTCAGCAGTACGCCCGCCAGGTCCGCGAGGAATTCAGCGACGAGTTCGGCTACATCGAGGAGCAATACCGCGTGGTGAAGGGCGAAGTCGATTCCACCCGCGAGAGCCTGCGCGCGGCCCAGGCGCGCATGAGCGCCGAGCTGCGCGATGTCAGCCAGCCAATCAGACTGGCGCCGACCGGCACAGACGCCCCTGGCAGCGCCGGACAGAGCAACGTCGTGAACTTCAGCGATTTCAACGACGGCCGCCAGCCGGATATGAGCGGGATCACCATCGTCCCCCATGAGCCATCTGCAGCCGAGGGCGCTCCGGCTCCGGCCGAGGCTGTCACGCCGCCACCGCCTCCCGCGGCGCCGCTGCTCTTCTAGGCGACGATGAGCACTCACGAACTTCCGCCCCAATCGCTGCATGGAGCCGCCGCCACCTCGTATGCGGGCGGACCGGAACTGACGCTCGTCGAACACCTGCGGGAGCTCCGCAACCGGGTGATCATATCGGCGATTGCGCTGGTGATTGGCGTCGTCATCGCCTTCATTTTCTGGCAGACGATCCTCGGCTGGTTGCTGGCGCCGGCCCGCGCCACACACCCGGACTTCCGGGCGAACGTCTTTTCACCCACCGAAAGCATCGGTGTCATCTTCAAGATCGGGCTCTATGGCGGCCTGGCGATCGCCTCGCCGGTGTTCATCTACGAATTCTTCGCGTTCGTCGTGCCTGGCCTCACGCCAAGGGAGCGCCGGATGCTCGCTCCAGGGCTCCTGGGCACGGTTGGCTTCCTCGTCGGCGGGATGGCATTCGCCTACTGGGTGATCCTGCCAGCCTCGCTTGGCTTCCTGCTCGATATCGGCGGGAATCAGTTCAACGCGATCATCAATGCACGGGAATATATCGACTTCGCCACCCGGATCATATTCTGGGTAGGGATCGCCTTCGAGCTACCCATGGTCATCGCCCTCGCTGCACGCCTCGGGCTCATCCGCGCGAAACAACTGCTCGGCTTCTGGCGCTATGCCATTATCGTCATCTTCGTGATGGCAGCCGTCATCACACCCACGCCCGACCCCATCAATCAGAGCCTCGTCGCTGGGCCGCTCTTCGCCCTTTACTTTGTGGGTATCGGCCTTGCCTGGCTTGTGCAGCGGCCACGTCCGGCGCCTGCTGCCTGATGGACAACGCGAACGGCTGCCCGCGTCCGCAAGTGGCCCCGTCCGCGCTGTGCGTGTTGACGGCACGGCGGGGCCCGGGATGATCTCGCCGCCGAACGAGCGGGCGGAACGCCTCTATGCTGCCGTCCGCGCATGTACCCGCTGTGCACTCGCCGGGACACGCCAGAATGCAGTCCCGGGCGAAGGGCCGCTCGACGCCGAAGTGATGCTGATCGGCGAGGCGCCGGGCGCAAACGAGGACCGCCAGGGCCGCCCATTCGTGGGACAGGCCGGGCAGTTTCTTGAAGAGCTGCTCGCGGCCGCGGAGATGCGGCGTGAAGACGTCTATATCTGCAACGTCCTGAAGTGCCGCCCTCCGGGGAACCGCGACCCGCTTCCTACCGAAATCGATTCGTGCAAGGGCTACCTCGATTCCCAGATCGACCTGGTAGACCCGACTGTGATCGTGACCCTGGGCCGCTTTTCGATGTCGCGTTGGTTTCCGCAGCAGGCGATTTCGCGCATTCACGGGCGATTCCGTATCCTCGATGGACGCTACTACGTGCCGATGTATCATCCCGCCGCCGCCCTTCACCAGCAGAACCTGAGAGAGATCATCCTCGATGACTTTCGCGCCCTCCCGGCTATCGTCCAAGCAGCACGCGCTTCAAGCGTGATCCTGCCCACTGCAGCCTTTCCCCAGCCTCACGATTTGGCCACCCCGGACGAGACTCCAAACCAGCCACCGGCGCAGCAGATTCGCGAGTTTGAATGTAGGAGCTATGACCAACACCAGCACCAACTCCGACTCCAACCTCCGGATCATCCCCCTCGGCGGCCTTGGCGAAATCGGCCGCAATATGATGCTCATCGAATACGGCGACGACATCATCGTCATCGACGTGGGGCTGATGTTCCCCGAAGAAGAGATGCTGGGCGTCGACCTCGTCATCCCCGACTTCACCTATCTCCGCGAAAACCAGCAGAAGCTTCGCGCCGTCTTCCTTACGCACGGCCACGAAGACCACGTTGGCGCACTTCCATACTTCATGCGCGAATTCAATGCGCCCATCTACAGCACGCGCCTCACCGACGGGCTGATCCGCGTCAAGCTCAATGAACACCGCCTCCTCCAGACCGCCGAGACGCACGTCGTCAAACCTGGCGAATCGATCCAGGCCGGAGTCTTCGAAGTGGAGTTCTTCACGGTCGCCCACAGCATCCCGGATGCCTGTGGGCTGATCATCCGGACGCCCCTCGGCCCGCTCGTCCACACGGGCGACTTCAAGCTCGACCACACACCCGTGATGGATCAGCACACCGATCTTATTCGCCTGGCGCAGGTTGGCGCTGAAGGCTGCCTCGTCTTGATGGCAGACTCGACGTACGCGGAGATGGAGGGCTACACGCCGAGCGAGCAGCTTGTCGGCGAGGCTCTTCGAAATATTATTGTCAATGCCAAAGGGAGGGTGATCGTGGCGACGTTCGCCTCGCTCATCTCCCGCGTGCAGCTCGTGCTGGATGGCGCGGTGGCGACCGGCCGGAAAGTCTTTGTCACTGGCCGATCGATGATTGACAACGTGGCAATGGCCCGGCAGCTCGGCTACCTGACTGCGCCCGACGGCGTCTTTGTCGGCGTCGAGGAGATGCGAAACACGCCCGCGGCGAAGCTCGTCATCGTCACCACCGGCAGCCAGGGTGAGCCGACGAGCGCGCTCACAAGGATGGCGAACGGCGACCACCGCCACATCACGATCGTCGAAGGCGACACGGTGGTCCTCTCGTCCAGCCCGGTGCCGGGGAACGAGCAGGCCGTCTACCGCAATGTCGACAACCTCTTTCGGCTGGGAGCCGAAGTTCTCTACAACCGCATCTCGAACATCCACGTTCGCGGGCACGCCAGCCGCGAAGAGCTGAAAATCATCCAGGGGCTCGTCCAACCCGAATACTTCGTGCCCATCCACGGCGAATACCGGCACCTCGTCGTCCACGCCAAACTGGCTGAGTCCGTCGGCGTCCCCGCGGGGCAGGCGTTTGTCATGACCGATGGAGACGTGCTCGAAATAGACGACGAGACGGCATGGCTCGCGGATCGTGTCTCCGCTAGTTATGTCTATATCGATGGACTCGGCATCGGCGACGTCGACCAGCATATCCTCCGCGACCGCGCACACCTGTCCACCGACGGTGTGGTCGTGGTGATCGTCACGGTGGACAAGCAAACCGGCCGGCTGGAGCGCCCCGCGGAAGTGCTCGCCCGCGGTTTCGTCGATGCCGATGAGGGCGGCGAGCTGCTGGAGCGCAGCAAGGAGATCGTCTCCCGCGCACTCGCCGGCTCTGCCCACTATGCCGAGTTCAGCGACGTCAATACCCGGATCCGGGACGCTGTCAGCAAGTTCCTCTATGATGAGACGCGCAGGCGGCCAATGGTGCTGACGGTGACAGTCGAGGTCTGAGTCATGCAACATCGCCGGCGCCGGGCCGAAGGCATGCGGGGTGCGCGGACCGGACGAGAAGGAGTGGTGCCATGACGGCACGCACACGCGCCCGCCCCCGCTCTTCCCGCGCGCCCCGCCAACGGCGCCGTAAGAGCTTCTTTTCGGGCCGCCGGTTGCTCCGACGCGAAGCCGTAGGCATTGCCATGGGGGCCCTCGCCGTCGCGGTCGTCCTGGTCACGGTCGATGTGCCCGGGCTGCTTGCCGATGTCCGCGACGGGATAGCACGCACCTTCGGCGTCGGCGCACTTATCATCCTCGCACTCGGGGCCGGCGCCGGCGTTGCCATCTGGCGGGGAGCCCTGGACAATCGGCGGTTGTTCGCGCAAAAGGCCACCGGCGCAGTCGCGCTGGGTGCATTCTTTTGGGGCGCCATGGCCCTCAACGAAGCGCACTGGCAACTTGGCAGCGTCAACTTCCACCAGGTGACCCTGGGGGGCAGGCTCGGCGCAGCGCTCATCTCCGGATTCCTGGGCAAAGTAGCCTGGCTCAGCCTGTTCATCATCGGTATGGCGATGCTCGCGCCTTCGTGGACGCGCTCCTTCGCCGAACGTGCGCCACTGTGGATCGAGCACGCGTGGCAGGAGCGCTGGCCACACCGCGCGGCAGCTGCGACCGGCCGGGTCCTCGCGTTGCTGGCGCGGCCCCGCAACGGCAGCACCGACGACTCGTTCGTCATCGGCGCCGATGCGCTGACGGGTGCCGGTTCGCCCGCCGCGCAGGAAGACGCACCGGTCATCTATCGTCCGCAAATCGACCTGGCATCCCCAAGCTCGACCCTTGGCATCGGCGCCGCCATACATTTCGCGCCACTCGCCGCGGCAGTTTCTGTGCCCCTCGTCCCACCCACGCCGACGGACCCGCTGCCGCCGCTTCCTTTCGACCCGGCTCCCGGCGCCCCCTCAGCTGAGCCGCCGGAGCACGTCGGCTAGCCCCAGCAATTAGGGCTGGCGCTGGATGCGAAGAACGGCTGGGCGCTCCCGGCGATTGAAATGCTGAACGCTCCCCAGGTGAGCGCGAACCGCAAGCACGTCAACGCGGCGCGCGCTCAGCTCATCGTCGATACGCTGGCAAGCTTCGGCGTGGATGCGACTGTCGTTGAAGTCAACGAAGGCCCGACCGTCACGCAGTTCGGGGTCGAACCCGGCTGGGAAGTGCGGTACAAGGACCTCCAGCTCAAGGACGGGAATGGCCGTACGTTACTCGCCGCCGACGGACGGGCACGCACAGAGCGAGTCGAGACGGCGCGGACGCGAGTGCGAGTCAACAAGATTACGGCCCTCCAGAACGACCTCGCCCTCGCCCTCGCCGCGCCCAGCCTGCGTATTGAGGCGCCCGTGCCCGGGCGCGCCATCGTCGGCATCGAAGTGCCAAACGACAGTGCAACGGTAGTCACCATGCGTCACGTCATGGAGACGAAGGAGTTCAGCGACCTTGCCGCGCGGACGAAGCTGGCACTGGCACTGGGCAAGGGCGTTTCCGGAGTCCCCGTCGTTGCCGACCTGGGCAAGATGCCGCACCTCCTCATCGCCGGGGCGACGGGCAGCGGCAAGAGCGTCTGCATGAACGCCATCATCGCCGGGATCATGATGAATACCACGCCAGACGAGGTGCGCTTTGTGATGATCGATCCGAAGCGCGTCGAGCTCACCGCCTACGCCGGCATCCCCCACATGGCCTTCAGCGAAGTGATCGTCGACATGGACAAGGTGGTTGGGACGCTCCAGGCCGTAATTGGCGAAATGGATGCGCGCTACAAGAAGTTCGAGAGCCTCGGCGTCCGCAACATCGAGTCATACAACCGTCACCCACGGATCCTCAAGAAGCTTCCCTACTGGGTCGTGATCATCGACGAACTGGCGGACCTCATGATGGCCGCCCCCGTGGAAGTCGAAAAGCAGCTTTGCCGCCTGGCTCAGCTCGCCCGGGCGACCGGGATCCATCTCGTTGTTGCCACCCAACGGCCTTCAGTGGACGTGGTCACCGGACTGATCAAGGCGAACTTCCCCACGCGCATCGCGTTCGCCGTCACATCGATGATCGACTCACGCACGATCCTCGATATGGGCGGAGCCGAAAAGCTCCTGGGCAGGGGCGATATGCTCTTTATGCCGACCGATGCGGCGAAGCCCATCCGCATCCAGGGCGTCTATGTCTCGGATGCCGAGGTCGAACGCCTGGTGGCCTTCTGGAAGGACGAGCGTTTCAGTGCCCTTGCCCCGGAAACGGCCGACGCCCTCCTCGAACAGGCGTTGATCGAACGGAACGGTGGCGACTCGGACATTGAGGTGGACGCTGAAGACCCCCTCGTGGACCGCGCCATCGCGCTTGCGCGGCAGCATCAGCACGTCTCACCGTCGCTCTTCCAGCGGCGCCTCAAGATCGGCTATGTGAAGGCGTGCCGGCTCATGGAAGTGCTCCACGACGAAGGGGTCGTTGGCCCACCAGAAGATGGCGAATCGCGCCGGGTCCTCGAAGGGGCCACGGAAAGCGGACTCGCTTGATACACTATCACCCGTGAAGAGCCTCAAGAGTATCCTCCGGCGGCCCGCACCCATCGCCGCAGACGCGCAGCCCGAGCGCCACGAACAGTGCCTTTCGTGCGGTGCGGACCTCGCCGAGTCGCGGTCTTATGAGCGCTACCGCGTCTGCCATTCCTGCGGATTCCATTTCCACCTCAGCGCGCGGGAGCGGATTGTCACCCTGCTCGATAGCGGAAGTTTCCACGAAGACGACCGTGGCGTGACCGCCATCGACCCAATCTCCTTCCACGGAAAACAGTCATATCGGAGCCGCGTGATCAACGCGCAACGGCGGACCGGGCTGGCCGAATCGGCGCTGACCGGGACGGGCACCATCTTTGGCCGCGACGTCGTCATCGCCGTGATCGATTTCAGCTTCCTCGGCGGGTCAATCGGCGTGGTCGCAGGTGAGCGTCTCGCTCGTGCCTTCGAAAAAGCAGCGGCGCGCAAAGTTCCTGTGGTGACGGTCTGCTCAACTTCGGGAACGCGTATGCAAGAGGGACTGCTGGCACTGATGCAGGTGCCGCGCGTGATCGCGGCAGCGGGCCGCCATGCGCAAACCGGGATGCCGCACATCGCTGTCCTCACCGACCCCACGACGGGCTCGGCCTATGCTGGCTTCATCAGCCTCGCCGATTTCATCATCGCCGAACCGAACGCGCTATTGGGCTATGCAGCCATGCGCGCGCTCCAGGAGAGCGCGGGCAACGACCTGCCACCCGGTGCACACACGGCAGAACGACACCTCCAGCACGGGCTCGTGGACGCCGTCATCGCCAGGGCCCAGCTGCGCGACTCGCTGGCCCTGCTGCTGGACTTGCTGCTGGACGATTACCGGCTCAGCGCCCCGCATGAGATTCGCGAAGGAAAGTCCCTCCACTCCGCCCGCGGCGCCTGGTTGCAGGTCCAGATCTCTCGTCACGAAGAGCGGCCCACCGCGCGTGACTTCATCGCCCGCATGACCACCTCGTTTGTCGAAATCCACGGGGATCGTGGAGGCGAGGACGATGCCGCCATCATCGCCGGCCTCGCCTCCGTGGGGGGAGAAGCGGCGATGATCGTGGGCCAGCAGCGGGCTCACGCGGGTGCACCCAGCCGCGGCTGGATCAGCGCCGCGGGGTTTCGCAAGGCAAAGCGAGCGATGGATCTTGCCGCGAAGTTCCATCTGCCGCTTATCACCCTGATCGACACTGCCGGTGCGCTCCCAACGCTGGAGAGCGAACAATCGGGACTGGGCCACGATATCGCCTCGTGCATGGCCACCATGCTCCAGCTTCCGGTCGCGACCATCGCTGTCATCATCGGCGAAGCCAACTCCGAAGGGGCGGTCGCCATGGCCGTTGCCGACCGGGTGTTGATGCTCGACAACGCCGTCTACGAGGTCATCCGGCCGGAGGACGCCGCCACCATCCTCTACCAGGAAGCGGGGCGGGCGGGCGAAGCTGCTGAGCGCCTGCGGCTGACGTCGCACGATTGCATCCGCCTGGGCATTGTGGACGTCACCGTAGCCGAGCCCGGCGACGGGGCACACACCGACCACCTGGAGTCAGCGCTCTTGCTGCGGCGCAGTATCCTCCGCGAACTCACCCGGATCGAGGGGATGCGCCCGAAAAAGCGCCTCGAACGCCGTTACGATCGCTATCGGGAAGTCGGCTCGACACGGTCGTGGTTGCGCGGCACGCTGGAACGGCGGCTCGCGCATCTATTTGACCGCCTCGGGGGCACACGCGACCGCTTGCGAATCCGGTCCTCGAATCTGCGACGGCGCGTTGACTTCGGCGACCATCCCGACATCCCCGTGTGATATCCCCCGGCCGCAACCGAACGCTCCCGGTCAGCTTCGGGCCGTCAGGGAGGCCCGTCTGGTGTGCGCTTGTTCTCCCAGTCGCGCCAGTTCGGCCGTCGCGGTTCCAGGAGGGCGACGGGATCGCTGCGCGATCTCGTCGCCGGCGGCGGACTGCTCCGTTCCTCGCCGCGGTGCAAGAGCCACCACACGCCCAGGCTGAGCGCTGCCATGACCGCGGCGGCGACCGCGAGTCGCTCCAGGCCAGCAGAACTCGCACCATCCCACGCATCGAGTGCCGACTTCGCCTCGCTCAGCGCCTTCGCCGGGTCGCCAGCAGCATAGGCGCGCTGCGCATCGGCCAGTTGGGCATCCGGATCGGCGAAGAGCAGTCCCACGCGCCCGAGAAGTCCCGGGCTGAAATTGTGCTGTTTCGACCTCGCCGCATCGATCATCTGGCTCGCCGTGACCTCGTTCGCAGCAACGGCGGCACCCTGCGAGGCAAGCTGATTCGCGCCGGCGAAGTCCCCTCCCTGGTAGCGCTGCAGTGCCTGGGCGAACAGCTTGCGCGCCGGTGAGCCGTCAGGTTCAGACTTGAGTTGGATGGCGGTGGCGACAACAGACTTGATCGCGCTTTGCTGCTGCCCGATCAGGCTCGCAGTCCCGGCGGTGGTGGCACCGCCCCAGGACTTCGAAACGGCATCGGGAGTAGACAGGCCCGCGCCTTTCGCAGCCGCCAATACGGTCGCGTAGGAATCGAGCACCCGGTTCGCGTCCGCCACCTGGGCAGCGCCTCCATCGAAGGCCCCCGCGTCGCGGGTCTCCTGGATGG
>VFSW01007385.1_pt1 | contig 15948 bp, 13 predicted proteins | sample 5358111 | NCBI WGS metagenome assembly VFSW01 (sample SAMN11554181, study PRJNA540505) | mine drainage metagenome | isolation source: sediment from site ElyBrook_90M | place: USA: Ely Copper Mine, Vershire, VT | collected 2017 | reverse complement strand
CCCCGCAAGAGCTCCCCCCGGTGACGGGTATCAACCCGGTGACGAAGCAGGCGGAGACCCGGGCAAGCAGCGACCGGGAACCCCTGGCTGCCCTGGCCTTCAAGATCATGCAGGATGAAGGGAGGAAGCTGACTTACCTCCGGATCTATTCGGGGCGCATTCACACGGGAGACGAACTCTACAATGCAAGCCGCCGCAAGAAGGAGAAGGTTGCGCGGCTCCTGAAGATGCACGCCAACAAGCGCGAACGCGTGGAACAGGCTGTCGCCGGGGAAATCATCGCCGTCATGGGATTCAAGGAGATCACGACCGGCTACACGATTTGCGATGAGGGCCACCCCATTCTCCTCGAATCGATCTAATTTTATGAACCGGTCATCAGTATGGCGATTGAAGCCAAGACGCCCGCTGATCAAGAGAAGCTTGCCGTTGCCCTGGGCAAACTGATGGAAGAAGACCCGACGCTTCGCGTCAAGTACGAGGACGAGACCGCCCAGACGGTCATCTCGGGCATGGGGGAACTGCACCTCGAGATCATCACCGACCGCCTGATGCGGGAGTTTAATGCCCGGGTGAATGTCGGAAAACCGAGGGTTGTCCACCGCGAAACGATTCAGAAACGCATGGAAAGCGAGGGAATCTTCGAGAGAGAACTGGGGGAGAAGAAGCACTTCGGCCAGGTGAAACTCCTGCTGGAGCCCAGGGGCCGGGGAGAGGGCGTCGAGATAGTCCGTCAGCTGCAAGCGGAAGCGGCTGTACCCGAGGAGTTTCTCAGTGCGATAGAAGACGGACTCCACGAGGCGCTCCTGAGCGGCGTCATTGCGGGCTATCCGGTGATCGATATCCGGATCGTTATCCTCGCCGCGGTGCTGAGGGAGGGAGAATCAACGGCGCTCGGCTTCAAGGTTGCGGCCTCCTCCGCCTTCCGGGAAGGGTGCCTGAAGGCGGAGCCGGTCCTCCTCGAGCCGATCATGCTGGTGGATGTTATGACTCCCACCGAATTCATGGGAGAGGTCATCGGCGACATCAACGCCCGCCGGGGGGAGGTCCAGGCGATTACGCCAAAGGGATTGGTCAGTGAGATCAAGGCGATGGTTCCTCTGAAGGCGATGTTCGGTTATTCCACCGACCTCCGTTCGGCCACGCAGGGGAGGGCCGTTTTTACGATGCAGTTTTTCGCCTACGACAGAACCTGACGATTACCCCGGCAGGGTCCCATGGCATCCGGTGAGGGGAGGTCCTCCCGGTGGTTGTTGGAGCGGCAACGGAATGCCGAAACGCAGGCCAGCCCTATGTCACCGCTGATGAGGTACCTCAACAGAGCAAACAGGTTCGTCAGGCAACGTTCCGTCCTGATTTCGGTCATCACGTTCAGCTTTATCGCCTTAAGCTCCATCGGTGTGTTCTACTTCGAACGGGGGGCGGCCGACTCCAACATCCATTCAATCTGGGACGGCGTCTGGTGGGCCGTGGTCACCATAGGAACGGTCGGTTACGGCGACCGTTTCCCGGTTTCCGTCGGCGGCAGGGTCGTGGGCCTCATCGTGATCTTCTTCGGCATCGGAATGATGTCCCTGTTGACCGCCACCATCGCTTCCATCTTTGTTGAGAAGAAGATCAGGGAGGGCAGGGGATTGGAAACAGTCACGGTCAAGGAGCATATCGTTATCTGCGTCTGGAATCAGTACACCGAGGATGTACTGGCGGGACTGACGACCTACGGATCGTTTGGCGAGACACCGATCGTGCTGGTCAATGAGCTCTCCGTCGATGAGATGGAATCCCTCCGTCTCAAATACGACAAGTTCAACCTGAAATTCCTCCGCGGTGATTACGTTCGGGAGGATGTGCTCCAGAGGGCCAACATCTCCCGGGCCCGCTTCGCCGTGATCATGGCGGATGTCTCCGGGGGCCACTCCCGGGAGCGGATGGACGAACGGACTACGCTCACGGCGCTTACGATCAAGTACCTCGCCCCGAACGTCAAGACCATCGCGGAGCTCCTGGACGGCGAGAACCGGCAGCACCTCAAGCGGGCAAACGTCGACGATATCATCGTCCGCGGGGAGCATATCGGAGCACTGCTCGCCACGGCGGTGAAATCCCCCGGGCTTCCCCGCCTGATCTCCGGGATGCTTTCGCTGGGAGAAAGCAATAAACTCTGGCGTGTGGAGATCCCCAAGCAGTTCGTCGGCGGGGTCTTTCATGATCTTGCCCGGTATTTCCGCGAGAAACAGCAGGCCATCCTGGTCGGTTTCCTGCGTGAGAAAAAGGCGATGAAGCTGGAGGATCTCCTTTCCGATAACACCTCCGTCATCGATACGTTCATCCGGGAAAAGATACGCGAGGCGAAGAAGGATTTCTTCTATGAGAAGGATGAGGCGAGGGTGATTGTGAACCCTCCGGATGATTATCCGATCGGCCCGGATGATTACGCCGTGGTTCTGTCCAAATGGACGCCGGGAAAGACCTGAACGGGGTGAAACGCCGATGGAACAGGAGTTGGAACTTCTCCGGAAGACCCAGATATTCAGAAACCTAACCGATGGGCAGATCGCGGAGATCCTCCATGTCTCACGGATGGTCACGTTCCCCGAAGGGGAGGTGATCATGCGGGAAGGGGAAGCGGGGGATACAATGTACATCATCTTGGAGGGGGTCGTGGAAGTTGTCCGGAGCCTCGTCATGGGGGACAGGGATGAAGAACCGGATGAAAAGAACAAGGTCTTTACCCGGCTGGATGCCTCCGGCCATGCCGTTTTTGGGGAGATGGCGCTCCTGGAGACGATGAAGCGGACGGCGACGATTAAGACCGTGACGAAATGCAGATTTTATGAAATTCAGAGGGATGGATTTCTGGCCCTCGTCGAGAGGGATCACGAGTTGGGATACCGTATCCTTATGAATCTGGCAAGAATCGTCAGCGCCAGGCTGAGAAAAGCCGATGAAGATACGATCAAGCTGACGACGGCCCTGAGCATCATCCTTCGCGAATCATGATCCATATTCAGAGACAAACGGAACGAGAAAGGATTTTTCAATGGCCCAAACATCGAATATAATCGACTGCCCCACGGGCGCGGCTTCCGTGCTCCTGCTGGACAAAGATAAGCTGCTGCAGAGCATCTTCCGTCTGAGCTCTTTTCTGACAGCTCCCTCGAACGTGAATGAAATCCTGGTGAAGATCCTCGATGAGGTGGTCGACAGCATCGGTTTTGACAAAGGGATCATCCGCCTGTTCGATGATTCCCGTCAGAACCTCGAAGCCAAGGTTGTCAAAAACTACAGCCCCGAAGAGGCGCAACGGGTCTTCTCGGTGGCACTCAACATCAATAAACACGACTGCATCGCTACCAAGGTAGCAAAATCGGGCCAGCCGATCGCGGTGGAGGTAACGGCTACCGATCCCCGGATCACCGAGACCGATCGCATGCTGACGAAGATCTATGACCGCGGCTCCTATTTTTGCGCACCGTTAAAAATCGGGGAGGAGGTGATCGGGATCATCGCCGCCTGGTTCAGGGAGGAGACCAAGTTCTTCCCGGAGGAGATCAGCCTCTTCGTGACCTATGCCAATACGCTGAGCTTCATCATCTACAACCTGAGGCTCTTCGAGGCGAATGCCGAGAAGATCAGGCAACTTACCATCCTTCAGGAGGCTGTCTCCGAGATGAATGAAAGTTATGTCCTCGACAACCATATCCTGGAGATTCTCGTCAAGAGCGCCCTGAAAATCGCCTCCTCGGAGAAAGTACTGGTCTATTTTCTGGATATCGAGAAGAACCGCTGCCTCGTCAATGACGGGGGAAAGGTTTCCATCGACGACCGTCGGGTGTGCGAGGAAAAGTTCGGTCAGACCATCATACGGCAGGCGAGCGACACCAACACGATCGTCACCCGTGAGGCCTCCTCTACCGGAGAGACACTCAGCCAGCCGGTCTTTCCCGGGTACCTCTCGGAAATCGCCCTTCCGCTGACGGTCAAGGACAAGTTCAAGGGCGCCCTCTATCTGGCAAAAAAGGCGGGATGCTATTCCCAGAACCAGATCCACGTTCTCGACATTCTGGTAAAGAACACCTCTACTTCCTATGACAATGCCATCATGCATTCCTTGCTCTCCCTGGAGGCGAAATCCCTCAAGACGGAGGTGGAGAAACTCAAGGAGCGGGAGGATATTCTCCTGGGGTTTCACAACATTCTCGGGAAATCGAAGAAGATGATCAGTCTGTTCCACGTCATCGAAGAGGTGGCGGGACATAATACCAACATCCTGATTCAGGGCGAAAGCGGGACGGGGAAGGAACTGATTGCCCGGGCGATACATCGGCAGAGCAACCGGAGCAACAAGCCCTTTGTCGATGTCAACTGCGCAGCCATCCCCGGAACGCTGCTGGAGAGCGAACTGTTCGGCTACGAAGCGGGCGCATTCACGGATGCACGAAGGCGAAAAATCGGCCTGCTCGAGCATGCCAACGGCGGAACAATGCTCCTCGACGAGATCGGCGACATGAACATCCATATCCAGGCGAAATTTCTCCGTATGCTGGAGGACGGCCATATCCGGCATCTGGGCGGTACCGATAACATCCCCATCGACGTCCGCTTCATCTTTTCGACCAACAGGGAGCTGAGTCGGATGGTCGCGGACGGTACCTTTCGCGAGGATCTCTTCTACCGGATCAGCGTTGTCCCGATCGTGATCCCGCCGCTACGGGAGCGGATCGACGACCTCCTGCTTCTCGCCCGATACTACCTGGAGGAGTTCAACCGGAAATTCAAGAAAAAAGTGAAGGGCTTTTCGGAGGACGCGGAACACATCCTCACGGCGTACCATTGGCCCGGAAATGTCCGGGAACTGAAGAACATCATCGAGCGGATCATGATCCTGCACGGCGACGGGACCATGATTACCTCCGAAAGCCTGCCGGCGGAGATGAAGGCGACGACAAATCAGGAGAAACTCAGGATTCAGATCGACCACATACTGCCGCAACTCTCCACCGAGGACTTCGATTTTACCCAAGTGACGGAGAGGATAACGAATGACATCAAGCGCAAGATCATCGAAAATTCACTGGAATTAAGCCGGGGAAACAAGACCGAGGCAGCCAGGCGATTGGGAATCTCCCGTTACAAACTTATTCGGGAACAGAAAAAAATTGCCAACCAATTCATATAATTATCGCCAATGATGTGTGCCTATTCTGCACGCTCTGTGCAATAGGCGCACATTCACTTCCAATTCACACGCTTCTTGAATTTCACCGTTTCATATTGGGATCGCAGTGCGGTATGAGCACGGACCCATCCTCTTTCCGTTCCGAATTCTTCCCTCCTGATCCGTCGTGCGGGAAACGACGGACTTATCAACAGATGGAGATGAAATGCATATATCCAATATAGTTGGTAAATGGGAAAATATCCATCCGGGACCGATCCAAAGGCGGAACAAACGGTCAAGCTGGCATCGCAATTGCTTAATCGGTTTGTAAACGAGACACTGATGCATCCCGTGGGAAGTTTCCGGGGATTTCATAACGGGATGTCGAGCGGTCGCTGACCAGTGATATAAAGAACAGACCATTGTATGGAAGGAGAGGCGAAGAGGGGCCATTCACGAAGCGGCAAGGGGATAAAGGCAATCCGCGATCCCGGCCAAATCCAGGAGTATGATTTTTTTGTAACCCAGGATGCGATTGAGAATCAAGAAACGTCCGAGACAAACCGGCCGATGAGGGCAAAAAAGAAGTGCGGCCGGAAAAAAAGAACGGCATTCTTTGTGTCGGACTGATGGCGTTGAAAGTACGTTGAGAAGTATAACGTCAGCAAGACGGTGTGAGCATCTGAATAATAATCTGAAAGGTGGTGCAGCAAGGAAAATCCTTTCAGTTTTATAATGGTGGATGGTTTTTAGGTTCCCTCCTTTTCCATCCACCATTTTTTTGTCTAAAATCCGGTATGCCGGGAGCCCTCAGGGGTAAGCTCAGCGATAAAAAAACAGGACGTCCCGTTTCCGGAGCGCCCTGCTTTCATTTCTCCTCTGAAGGTATCCTACAATTTCTCGCCGGCAGGGATCCTCATTCCATAGAAAGAGCGGTAGACGAAGACGAGCGCGATGAGGAAGAAGATCACAGCCATGCCCAGTTTCAATCCGGCGTTCTGCATGGTTACGGCTATTTCCACGGCGAGCAGACCGAAGAGCGTCGTGAACTTGATCACCGGATTCAGGGAGACCGAAGAGGTATCCTTGAACGGGTCACCCACGGTGTCTCCGACAACGGTCGCCTCGTGCAGCGGGGTATTCTTCTGCTTCAGATCCACCTCGACGATCTTCTTGGCATTATCCCAGCAGCCGCCGGCATTTGCCATGAAAATCGCCTGGAAGAGGCCGAAGAAGGCGATGGCGACGAGATAGCCGATGAAGAAGTAGGGGTTGAAGAAGGCGAGTCCCAGGGCCATGAAGAAGATCACGACGAAGATGTTGATCATCCCCTTCTGGGCGTAAATCGTACAGATCTTGACGACCTCCTTGCTGTCCTCGATGGAGGCTTCATTCTTGTCCAGCTTGATATGATCCTTGATGTAGACGACCGCCTGATAGGAACCCGTTACAACGGCCTGGATGGAGGCGCCGGTGAACCAATAGATCACGCAGCCTCCCATGAGCAGGCCCAGGATGATCTCCGGCTGGACGAGGCTCAGTTTCGCGACCACGTTTCCGAAGAGACGCTCGAGCAGGATGATGATCCCGAAAACCATCGTCGTCGCACCGACGACGGCGGTGCCGATGAGGACCGGTTTGGCGGTCGCCTTGAAGGTGTTGCCGCCGCCGTCGGCCGCCTCCAGATAGTGTTTCGCCTTTTCGAAGTCCGTTTCGACGCCGAAGTGCTTCCGGACGACCTCTTTGGCGTCCGGGCGGCTTTCGATCATGGAGAGTTCATAGATGGATTGGGCATTGTCCGAAACGGGGCCGAAACTATCCACGGCAATCGTCACCGGACCCATGCCGAGGAAACCGAAGGCGACCAGACCGAAGGCGAAGACCGGCGCCGCGAAGAGAAACTCTCTCGGCATCAGGCTCGTGATCGAGCCGCTCTGGGATACCAGGTAGGCGATGAGCATCAGAACCAGAATCGTCAATCCCTCCCAGAAGGCGGAGAAGTTGCCGGCGACCAGACCGGAGAGGATGTTCAGGGACGCGCCGCCCTGTCGGGAGGCATTGACGACCTCTTCACAGTGCCGGGATGTCGTGCTGGTGAAGACCTTGGTGAACTCGGGGATCAGCGCGCCCGCGATCGTTCCGCAGCTGATGATGATCGAAAGCGCAACCCACGCGGCGATCGAATCGCCAAGCGGGGGCAGGTCGCCGAGCAGAAGGTAGCTCGCGATGAAGGTAACCGCGATGGAAACGGCCGACGTGATCCAGACCAGGTAGGTCAGCGGATGTTCAAAATTGAAATCTTTCTTCCCGGCGAACAGAGCCGTGTTCACGGCATCGGTGAGGAAGTAGGAGATGAGCGAGGTGATGATCATGAGGATGCGCATGGCGAAGATCCAGACGATCAGCTTGCCCCCCATGCCCGGATTTGCCGCCAATGCCAGGGCGAGAAAGGCGATCAGGGCGACGCCGGTAACACCGTAGGTCTCGAAGCCGTCCGCCGTCGGGCCGACACTATCGCCCGCATTGTCACCCGTACAGTCGGCGATAACACCGGGATTTTTCGGGTCGTCTTCCGGTAGATGGAAGATGATCTTCATCAGGTCGGAACCGATATCGGCGATCTTGGTGAAGATACCGCCGCAGATGCGCAGCGCGCTGGCGCCAAGCGATTCGCCGATGGCAAAGCCGATAAAACAAGGACCGGCAAGATCTTTGGGTATATACGCGAGGATCAGGATCATGAAGAACAGTTCAATACTGACCAGGAGTAGCCCAACGCTCATCCCGGAGCGGAGACAGATGTTCACCATGCTCAGGGGATTGCCGCTGAGGGAGGCGAACGCAGCCCGTGAGTTGGCCACCGTATTGATCCGGATGCCGAACCAGGCGACCCCGTATGAACCCAGGATACCCATGACGGAACAAAACAGGATTATTATGACCGCACCGATCGTGTTGCCCTGCAACCCGACAAAGTAATAGACTATACAGACGGCGATCAGGATCCAGAGGCCGGTAAGGAATTTCCCCTGCTGGAGCAGATAGGTCTTGCAGGTTTCCCAGATCGTGTTGGAAACATCCAGCATGGCCTGATGTGCGGGCAGATTCTTCGTCTGAATGTACTGCCGCCAGCCGAATATCATCCCGATTGCGCAGATGATCAGACCGAGGTTCAGAATTGTCAAGCCGCCGAGAGAACCGCCTATGAAGCTGACTTGGCTCAGATCGGGAAGCTTGATATCCGCCTCGCCTGCAAAGGCCATGGGGGTCATCAGATACAGGGAGATGCCGAGTGAACAGACAAGAGACCAGAAACCGCGTTTGCACATGATTCAACCCTCCTTGATCAAATTGGAATTACGCTTCGCGTGATGTTTTTCCATCGCTGCCAGGATCCCGGACGAAATGATATCGGTTACCGCTTCTGCCGCCGTCCGGGTCAGTTGTGGCAGAATGGTCATCTCCTCGTCAGAAAAAGGCGACAGGACGTAGCTTTCGACCATTGATTTATGGGGTGGTCTGCCGATACCGATTCTCACCCTGGTGAAGTCCGCTGAGCCGAGATGATCGATGATGGAAATCAATCCCTTATGCCCTCCATGACCTCCTCCCGCCTTCAACCGGATCGTCGGGAAAGGGAGGTCCAGGTCGTCATGGACAACGATCAAATCTTCAATGGCTATCCGGAAATAGTCGGTAAGCCTTCTGATCGCAAAGCCGCTCCGATTCATGAATGTTTGCGGTTGGACGAGCAGTACGGCGCTGCCGGCTATTTTCCCCTTGCCGATATCGGCATCGAACAGGGTTTGACTGATGGTTATGAGACGTTGCTCTGCCAGTTGATCCAGAACCAGGAAACCCGCGTTGTGCCGGTTCAGCCGATACCGGCTCCCCGGGTTTCCCAATCCGACAACACATTTCACACGAAAACCTCGCGAACTGCCGTCGGTGCAAGGTATCAAAAACTCCCCACCAGACGATTAGAGGCGTTGTGAAGCAACCTGCCCACAATGCTTGACTTCCCTAACCCCGCCTGCACGGCGTGGCCCGCAGGTTGGGCTCCCGGTCAGGGCTTGCTTTCCTCTTTCGCTTGCTCTGCGCCGGCTTCGGCCGGTTCAGCGGCTTGCTCTGCCGCCGCTTCCGCCTGCGGCACGGAGACCTTCACAACGGCGACCATGGCCACGCCGACGTCGCCCGGGTCGAGGACGGTGATGCCTTCAGGAACCTTGATATCCTGGACTTTGACTGAATTGCCGATGTCCAGGCCGCTCACATCAAGATCGATGAAGTCGGGCAGATCCGAGGGCAAACAGCTGACCTTCAGCTCCCGTTTGAGATGCTGGAGTTCACCGCCGTTTAGGACACCGATGGGGGCGCCGACAAACCGAATGGGGATTTCGATCGTCAGTTTATGGTCCATGCGGATTTCATAAAAATCGGCATGATAGAACCGTCTGCTGACCGGTTCGATCTGCAGTTCCTTCATAAGCGAGAGTTTCTCTTGACGGTTCTCTCCCTCGATGAGCAGTTTGATGAAGATATTTTTCTTCTTCGCCTTGATGATCCTCAGCAGATCTGCCGCATTCACCGACAGGAGCGTGGCATCCTGGCCGCGTCCGTAAAATACGGCTGGGATCAATTCTTTTTCCCTTAAACGTCTCGCCGGTCCCTTGCCGGATTCAGTGCGTATACAGGCCTTTAATTCTGTCGCCTCCATGTGATTCCTCCTAAATAAATAATGAACTTACCGAGTCGTTGTAATAGATTCTTCTGACAGCCTCGCTGAGGAGCCCCGAGACGGAGAGAACCTTGATACGGCCGCATTCCTTGGCCTTTGCATGCAGGGGAATGGTGTCCGTGACGATGACCTCCTTGATGTCCGACTGTTCAATCCTTTCGATGGCCGGTCCGGATAAAATGGGATGGGTGCAGCAGACGGTGACTTCAATGGCACCCTCCTCCTTGAGGGCCTTGGCCGCCTGCACGACCGTTCCGGCGGTGTCGATCATGTCATCCAGCATGATGACCTTCATCCCTTTGACATGGCCGATGATGTTCATAATCTGCGCCTCGTTCGGCCCCTCTCTGCGTTTGTCGATTATCGCGAGGCTGGCGCCGAGCCGCTTGCCGAACGCCCGCGCCCTTTCCACGCCGCCGGTATCCGGCGAAACGGTGACGATGTTGTCTCCGTGGTAGTTTTTCTTAATGTAGTCGAGAAGAACCGGCGTGGCAAAGAGATTGTCCACCGGGATGTTGAAGAATCCCTGGATCTGTCCCGCGTGGAGATCGAGCGCCAGAACGCGGTTGGCCCCCGCCTTGGTTATGAGATCAGCGACGAGTTTGGCGGAGATCGGCGCCCGCGGTGCCACCTTCCTGTCTTGCCGCGCGTACCCGTAATAGGGGATGACGGCAGTGATCCGGTCTGCCGACGCTCTGCGTACTGCGTCGATCATGATGAGAAGCTCCATCAGCGTGATGTTAACCGGTGGGCAGGTGGGCTGGATAATAAAAACATCCATCCCCCGGACGTTTTCGTTGATTTCCACCCGCGTCTCACCATCGCTGAAGGCGCTTACATGGGCCTTGCCGAGGGAAATTCCCAGGTTCTCGCTGATCTTCTGGGCCAGCGCCGGATTCGCATTGCCGGTAAAAACTCTTATTTTTTCGAGCATCTAAAGTCCTTCATACGCAAACGTCAAATGGCTGGGGCGGGAGGATTCGAACCTCCGAATGCAGGATCCAAATTCCTGTGTCTTACCGCTTGACGACGCCCCAGTTCCGATCGATACGGCAGACTGCATGCGGCTTCCGTACGGGGAGTTAAAGACCGAAGTCGGTTTTTTTACAGGGAATGCGCCCCGAACACCGACCACCTGTTGCCTTGCCCCAGATTTTTCTCTGCCTGAAGAGCGGATTCTTCATCGGTGAAGATACCGAAAACGGTCGGTCCGCTACCCGACATCAGGGCGCCGCGGGCGCCGTTCTCGAGCAAAAGGGTCTTGATGTGATCAAGAACAGGATGACGCCTCAGAGTCACTTTCTCCAGATCGTTTGTGAGGCTGCCGATCAAATCCTCTAATGTAGAAAATCGCGGGATGCTATAACTTATTGCGGGGTTTGTCAATCCTAAATTGAGACTCTGATAAACCTCTTTTGTGGAGACCGTGAAACCGGGATTGACCAAGACAAACCGGAGGCGGGGGAGGGGCGCGGCCTCGATAAGGTGATCACCGATGCCGGAGGCCCAGGCGGTATCCCCGAAAATGAAAAAGGGGACGTCCGCCCCCAGGTCCGTCCCCAGCCTCATGAGTTCCGTCCGGGTGAGAGGACAGCCTGCAATCTCATTGAGGACCAGAAGGGTCGTAGCCGCGTTGGAACTTCCGCCTCCCAGGCCCGCGGCTATAGGAATCCTTTTCCGGATGGTGATTTCGACTCCCGGCGGGATCTCCGCCCGGGAAAAAAACGCCGCCGCCGCGCGGTACGCGATGTTATTTACATCCGCCGGAAGCGCGCTGTCCGGACAGCGGACGACAATGCGGTCCCCTCGCGGTGAGAAAGTCATCTCATCGCAGAGGCTGATCCTCTGCATGAGGGAGAGGATGTCATGATAGCCGTCCATTCTTCGCCCGAGAACACGCAATGTGAGATTCACCTTGGCCGGCGACGCCTGTGAGATCATTTTTTCGTCTTTTCTTTTACGAACCGCAAACGAAGCTCATAGAGGATGCCTTCCAAGAGCTGCTTTTCGTCCGCGGTGAGATTCCCCTCCGTTTTCGCTTTGAGGATGCTCAGGAGATCGATGGTTTGCTTGGCAGCAGGCAGATTTGGCCGGGCCTCATTCGTGACGGGATCGGGAAAGTCTCCGAAGTGGTACATGGCAGTCGTGCTGAGGGAGAATATGAAACTGGCGAAGTTGATTTCGGGAAGGGGCGTTTCGCTCGCATCGGAGGCAGCCGCCTCTTCCGGCGTGGCACCGGCTTCTTCGGGCTTGACCTCCGTCTTCCTTTCCCCAGCCTTGGGTGCTTCCTCCTCGCGCAGGTCTCCGGATTCATCGAAATGGCGACGGTCCTTGATAACGAACCCCTTTTCCTTCTTCTCTTCTTCCATGAAACCTCCTCAAGATTGGTAGCGGATGAATCCGCCGGAGAGCGCATTCCCCGCGGCCTAAGCGAACTCAAATATCGAAGATTCTCCGCAGTCCGCTGGCCGTCGTTACATCGGGCGCATACTCTTCAGACGGGCGATGCGCTCCTCGATAGGAGGATGGGTGCTGAAGAGGTTCATCAGGGAACGCCCCGTCAGAGGGTTGACGATGAACATGTGGGCCGAAGATGGATGCGCCCCCAGGGGGATTGCCTGGGACGCCCGGGAGAGTTTTTCCAGGGCGTTTGCCAGGGCATAGGGCTTGCCCGATATCTTGGCGCCGCCGGCATCGGCCAGATATTCCCGCGAACGCGAGATCGCCATCTGGATGATCGTGGCGGCGATCGGAGCGAGAATGGCCATGACGATCAGGCCGACGATCCCTCCGCCCCCCTCCTCGTCGTCCCGGCTCATCCCGCCGAACATCGCGGCCCACTGGGCCATATTGGCCAGCATGACGATGGCTCCGGCCAGCGTCGCAGCAATGGAGCCGATGAGGATGTCCCGTTGTTTGATGTGGGTCAACTCGTGGGAGATGACCCCTTCGAGCTCTTCCCGGGTGAGTATCCTCAGGATGCCCTCCGTGACCGCTACGACCGCATGGTGCTCGTCGCGGCCCGTGGCGAAGGCGTTGGGAGCGTCTCCGGGAATGATATAGACCCGCGGCATCGGGAGGGATGCCCTTAGGGCGAGCGTCTTCACCATGGCAGTGAGTTCCGGCGCCTCGCTCTCCGAGACGGGCTTGGCATGATACATACTCAGGACCAGTTTGTCTGAGAACCAGTAGCTGCCGAAATTCAGCACCATGGCAAAGATAAAGGCAATGACGACCCCTTGCTGGCCGCCAAAGTAACCGCCGATCCGCATGAGGAGCCCCGTGAGGCCCCCCAAGAGAAGTCCGGTTTTCATCGTGTTCATCCCTTTCCTCCATTATTAAAAACAATCCGGCCGCCTTTGTGGTCGATCACGATATGATCGCCTTCGGCGAATTCGCCTTCCAGGATTTGCATGGCAAGATTGTCCAGAATCTGTTTCTGAAGCACCCGTTTGAGCGGCCTGGCGCCGTACACCGGGCTGTAACCTTCTTGCGCTATATAATTTTTTGCACTTTCTGTCAATTCCAAGGTCAATTTCCTCTCCTCCAGCCGTTTCCGGATGAGCCCAAGCTGAATGTCGACGATCCGCTCAATGTCCTCCATCGTGAGCGACCGGAAGATGATGGTGTCGTCGATCCGGTTAAGGAACTCCGGCTTGAAGGTTGCCCGGAGGGCCTCCAACGTCCGGTTCCGTCGCTCTTCATCTCCGAGGGAGGGGTCCTGGAGCCACTGGCTGCCGATGTTGGAGGTCATGATCGCAATGGTGTTCTTGAAGTCCACCGTGCGGCCGTGACCGTCGGTAAGGCGGCCGTCATCGAGGATCTGCAGGAGGATGTTGAAGACATCCGGATGGGCCTTCTCGATCTCGTCGAACAAGAGGACCGAATAGGGTCTGCGCCGAACGGCCTCGGTGAGATGCCCGCCTTCGTCATAGCCCACGTACCCCGGCGGGGCGCCGATCAGCCTGGCCACGGAATGCTTCTCCATGAATTCCGACATGTCGATCCGGATCAGGGCCTGTTCGTTGTCGAACATGAATTCTGCCAGTGCCTTGGCAAGCTCGGTCTTGCCGACGCCGGTAGGGCCCAGGAAGATGAAGGAACCGATCGGGCGGTTCGGGTCCTGAAGGCCGGAGCGGGCCCTCCTGAGCGCGCTGGAGACGGCCGTGATTCCTTCATCCTGACCGATCACCCGTTGCTTGAGCCGCTCTTCCATATGGATCAATTTCTGAACGTCGCTTTCCATCATGCGGGAAACGGGGATGCCGGTCCAGTTGGCCACGACCCCCGCGACATCCTCCGCATCGACCTCTTCCTTGAGCATCTGTTTACTCTCCTGCACCCCCGCGAGCTTGTCGTTTTCCTGCTCCAGTTCCTTGTTCAGTTCAACGAGCTTTCCGTAGCGGATCTCCGCTGCCCGGGCCAGGTCGCCGACGCGTTGTGCGTTCTGTTCCTCGATTTTGAGGGCCTCGATCCGGCCTTTGATCTCCTGGATTCGCTTGATGGCATCCTTCTCGTTCGTCCAGTGGAGCTTCATCTCCGCCATCGACGCGCGGAGTTCCGCCAGTTCCGCTTCGATCTTCTCGCGCCGCTCGACGGAGGTCCGGTCCGTTTCGTTCTTCAGCGACTGCCGTTCGATTTCGAGCTGGATTACTCGGCGATCGAGGGCATCGATCTCCGCGGGCATGCTGTCCAGTTCGATCCGCAGTCGCGAGGCGGCCTCGTCGACGAGGTCGACCGCCTTGTCCGGGAGGAACCGGTCGCTGATGTACCGGTCCGAAAGGGTTGCGGCGGCGATGATGGCCGCATCCTTGATCCGGACGCCGTGATGCACCTCGTAGCGCTCCTTCAACCCCCGGAGGATGGCGATGGTATCCTCAACGGAAGGCTCCTTGACCATGATCGGTTGGAAGCGCCGTTCGAGCGCCGGATCCTTTTCGATGTATTTCCGGTATTCATTCAGGGTCGTCGCGCCCACGCATCGCAGTTCGCCGCGCGCCAGGGCGGGTTTGAGCATGTTGGATGCATCCATCGAACCTTCGGCGGCACCGGCGCCGACCATGGTATGAATTTCGTCGATGAAGAGGATGATCTCCCCCTGGGCGGCCGTGACCTCTTTCAGGACGGCCTTCAGGCGCTCCTCGAACTCTCCCCGGTACTTTGCGCCGGCGATGAGGGCGCCGATGTCGAGGCCGATGACCCGCTTGTCCTTAAGGTTTTCCGGAACATCTCCGTTGACGATTCGCTGGGCGAGACCCTCCACGATCGCCGTCTTGCCGACGCCCGGCTCCCCGATCAGAACCGGATTGTTCTTCGTCCGGCGGGAGAGGACCTGCATGATTCGCCTTATCTCCTCATCTCTGCCGATGACGGGATCGAAGGAGCCGCTCCTCGCCAGTTCGTTGAAATCGCGGGCGTACCGCTTCAACGCCTGGTACTTCTCTTCGGGATTGGGATCGGTAATCCGCTGATTTCCCCGGATCTCGACCAGGACCTTGAAGATTGCATCCTTTGTAATGCCCGCGGCGGTGAGAATCTTCGCCGTCGCGCCATCCTTTTCGTCCGCTGTGGCTATGAGAACATGCTCGGCACTCACATATTCATCGGTCAGACGTGCCGCCTCGCTCATGGCTGCGTCGAGGATCTTGTTGAGCCTCGGGGTCATATAGGTCTGTCCGCCGGTGATGCCTTCCACCTTCGGCAACCGCTCCAAAGCCTTCCGCACCTCGCCTTCGATTCGTCGGGGATCGGCGCCGAGCTTTTTGATGATTTCAGAGGTGATCCCTTCAGGCTGTGCCAGCAGGGAAGCAAACAGATGCTCAACATCAAGGGCCTGGTGCCCGTACTGGGAGGCTAGCCCCTGCGCCTCCTGGATCGCCTCCTGCACCTTCAAGGTGAATTTATCGAATCTCATCGAACCCCCCTATGCACGATAATTGTCTTTTGATTCGTAAGGTAAGCACCGCCGGGGGGCATGTCAAGCCGGGATGGCGGCCCAGTTGCCTCATTGAAAAATGTTACCGAAGGGGGAGGTATTTTAGGTAACGTT
>VFSW01007384.1_pt1 | contig 15948 bp, 17 predicted proteins | sample 5358111 | NCBI WGS metagenome assembly VFSW01 (sample SAMN11554181, study PRJNA540505) | mine drainage metagenome | isolation source: sediment from site ElyBrook_90M | place: USA: Ely Copper Mine, Vershire, VT | collected 2017 | reverse complement strand
ACCTGGTGCCCACCGGCCACTATGGCGTTCATCAGATCGGCATTCATCTCGGCGTCACCAATGAGGCCGACTTCGATCGCTTCTATGGCGAGGTGCTCGGCGCGGAAAAGCTCGCGCCCAAGCGCTATCGCATCGGCAAGACGGTGCTGAGTTTCGAGCTCGATCCCAAGGCGCGCCGCGCCGATCGTTCGGACCCGCGCAGTCCCGCCGAGGTCATGGCATCGATGCGCGCGCTAGGAATTCGCTACATGACGATCCAGGTGCGCGACTGCAACGCCTCATTCAAGCACTTCATGGCCAATGGCGTGTGGGAAGGCTCGGCGCCGATGACACTCGGCGAGGTCGCGCGCATTTGCTTCATCCGCGATCCCGATGGCAACTGGATCGAAATCTCTCAGCGCGCGTCCTTGACCGGGCCGGTGCCCAGGGACTGAGCCGCTGGAATATTCGGCTGCGATTGTTGTTTGAGCAGCTTCAGCACCAGCGGCGTAAGATCGAGCTGCGAGGGCTCGCTATCGCCGATTTGCGCGATGACGTCCTTGAGCGCCGCGCCGGAAGATTTCGCGTTGGCGATCGCAAAGGTGATGTGGCTGTCCTGCCTCGACGGACTGCCGTGCCATGAATTATAGGGCCGCGAAAAGTAGTAGCGATCCTCGATCGGCCGGTTGAGCCCCGACTTCGAAAGTAGCAGCACGTCGCCCGCGTGATTGCCCCACGGACCGGCCGAGAGCCATCGCATCCGGCGCTCGAGCTGAAGCAAGTCCGGCCGCGGATGGGCTTTTAGATACAGCTCGATCGGTACCAGTTTGCGTCCATCAAAAACCTCGTAGGGCAGGGTGTTGGTCCCAGTCGGCCGCGGATGGCGCGCGAAGACCAGGTCGATGGTCCCCTTCAGGCCGTGCGATCCCGCGCCGGTTTTGTTGGCGCGATAAAATGCGCGCGCCACCGCCATCACATCATGCTTGAAGCGCGGCGGCATACTCCAATCGCATTTGCGGCCCGCCGGGCAAATCGCGCGATCGGCAAGGTATACGTAGGCAATCGCGCCCTGGTACGCGAGGGTCGCGGTGTAGTCTTCGACTCTGGTCTCCACTTCGAGTGGACGAATCCGGAAGCCGAGCCGGGTGAGCACATGCGCCGCGCGACCGTCGGGCTTCGCGCCCAGCGCATGTTTTTCATCCTTTAGGACGGGGGTATGCCCGTGGTCGGAAACGAAAATCACGAAGGTATTATCGAGCGCGCCTTTCTTCCGATACTCGTCGATGATCTGCCCGATCGAGGGATTGATGACGCTTTTGAAATAGTCGACCTGGTCGTGCAGCGGATTGCTCGCGATATGAGTGTACAAATCGATACCGGGAAAATAGACCACCTGCAAATTAGGCACGCCGTTCTTTTCGATCGCATTGATGACCAACGGAATCGATTCGAGATCGAGCTTCGCATACGCCTTCTGCTCGTCCTCGGTATCGTCGCCGATTTCGCTTTCGAGGTAGCTGGTGGCGAGTGTGCCGAAACTCGATACATCGACGCTGGTGAAAATGTTCGCGCCTCGATACACACCGTTGAGCGATACGAACGATGGCCCTTTCACTTTCTCGAATAGCGTCGGCACCTTGATCTGCTTGCCGATTAAATCTTCCGAATAAACCTCCACCGTTTGTCCGCCGGTCTTAGGCAGCGACACCGGCGCCGGTGCATAGAAGGTCATCGTCTCGCGCTGGAACCATTCGTTGCCTGTTATGCCGTTGAACGCCGGCGGCGCGCCGGTGAATATCGCCGTCCACGCATCGATGGTGGTGGAGGGGAGCACGCTAACCGCATTCGGAATCGAGTAGCCGTGCTCGTACACTCCGCCGTCGCCGGTCTGCTTGCCCAACAACGCATCGACATTAGGCGATGCGCCGGGTTTGGTCGCCTCGGTGAACTGATCGTAGCCCACGCCATCGAGCGCGAAGATCAAAACATGCGGCGCTTGTGGCGCTGGCGGCGCCTCCACAGGCTTCAATTGTTCGGTGCCTCGATGAAGAATCAGCTTGCCGAGTGGCGTGCATGCGGCGATCAACGCAAATGGAAGCAAGTAGAAAAATATCGGAAGCGCGCTGCGAGGGGTTCGGCGTCGCACAGTGAGGATCTGTCTCAAGGGCTGGTCTCCGGTTCAGGTGGATGAGGGATGGGTGGGTAATTCTGACTCCGCGACGCACTCCTTCAGGCACACCTGCAATTGGACGGCACGGCGTTGCGCCAAATTCACATAGCGCGAAATGATTTCGGCTTTGGTTCTGGCTGGGAACTAGAATTTGCCGTGGCGTCCGACGCCCGAGCTGAACCGCGCGGCACCCTCGCGAGTCTCGCCCGATTGGATCGTAGCGATGCCGTAACGATATTCGTTATGGATCGCGTCTGTGAGCGGCATCGTCCAGGCCTCGTACGCGGACATGCGATCGCCGCGCATGCATCGTTGCGGAAATGCGGCGATCTCACGCGCGAGTTCCTTTGCCGATGAGAGAGCGTTGCCCGGTTCCACGATGCGATTCGCGAGGCCCATCCGTAGTGCCTCCTCGCCGGATATACCACGCCCGGTGAGGATCATGTCCATCGCGTTGCTCATGCCGATGAGGCGAGGCAATCGCACCGTGCCGCCATCGATGAGTGGAACCCCGAAGCGCCGGCAAAACACGCCGAAGGTCGCATCGCGCGCCGCCACTCGCATGTCGCACCACAGCGCGAGTTCGAGGCCACCGGCGACCGCGTATCCCTCGACCGCCGCGAGGACGGGTTTGGAGAGCAACATGCGCGTACATCCGAGCGGCCCGTCACCATCGGCGGTCACGCGATTTCCCATTCCGCTCGCGACGGCTTTGAGATCGGCGCCCGCGCAAAAATATCCGCCGACGCCGGTGAGGATCGCGACACTCAATGATTCATCGGCCTCGAAGCGGCGAAACGCGCTCGCGAGTTCGGCCGCAGTTGGACCATCCACCGCATTGCGTGCCTCGGGCCGATTGATGGTGACGATCGCGCAGTTTTCTTCGACATCAAAATTGACGAGGCTCATTTGACCAACTTCCATTGCACGAGTGTGTATCCTTCGTCGTGATCCTCGAACACCGCTTCGACGTCAGCATCGAAGGCCGGTTCCTGATGCGGATCGCCGAGTAGATTGCCGACCACGCGCACGTTGCCGGCATCTGGCAGCTGAACCACCAGCGCGATGTAGGGGCACGCGTCCTTGAGCGCCGGATGCACGGGATTCCAGATGCGCACCCAACTATAGATGCGGCCGCGGCCCGACACCTGATGCCATCCGAGGTCCTCGCTGCGGCATCGATGGCAGATCCATTCGGGGCCCATCTGAAATCCGCCGCATGCGTTGCAGCGCTGCACGGTCAGCTTGTGATCCTTGACCGCGTCCCAGAAGCCGCGATCCATTCCGTTGCGCTCGGCTGCGGGGCCGGGCAATCCGGCGGGCAGATAATATTTTTTTTCTTGGGTTGGCATTCGTTCATCCATGCAGAATCAGATCACTCACCGGCGCGACCATCGGTCCGGAAACCACGAGAGAAATCTTCGCGTCCGGCACCTGGCAGGTCGAGGTTCCGCGGCACTGGCGCACCGCTTCGGTCACCAGCTCGAGGCCGTGCATGTAGCATTCGGCGATGTTGCCGCCGCTGGTGTTGATCGGCAGCTTGCCTTTGGGAGCGGTAATATTTTCGAAGGTGACGAACTCCATCACCTCCTCGGGCTGGCAGAAGCCGTGCTCGACCAGGCTGATCATCACGGCGCCGCTGAAGTGCTCATAGACCTGCGCGACATCGACGTCATTGGGTGCAATTCCCGCCATTTCGTAGAGCCGCGGCGCCAGGGTCTTGAAGTTCGATGAGGCATAGTCGGGCGCGTTCTCGACGTTGGCCCATCCGCGATGAGGCGCGCCTTGCGCGGCAGCCATCACATAAACCGGCTTCTGCTTCAAATCGCGCGCGCGCTCGGCGGTGGTGAGAATGACCGCGGCGGCGCCGTCGTTCTCCATGCAGCAGTCATAGAGATGAAAGGGCTCGGCGATCCATCGCGAGCTGTCGTACTTCTCGCGGGTGAGCGGATGCCCATACATCACGGCGCGCGGATTAAATTGCGCATGATAGTAATCGGCCATCGCCACCGCGCGCAGCGGATCCTGATTGATGCCGTGATCGTGCATGAAACGGCGGGTGCGCAGCGCGACCCAATGCGCCGGGACCGCCATTCCATACGGCAATGTGTATGCGGCCGGACCGGACACCGTCTTCACCGGAGGCGCCTGGCCGAAGCGGCCGAACTGACCCTGCGCGAGCGCGCGAAAAACGCAGACGTACTTCGCGTATCCCGCGACAATGGCAGCCGCGGCATTGCCGACCGCGCCGGAGCCTCCGCCGCCTCCGCCACCCCACATCATGTTGGCGAAGCGCAGTTCCGGCAGACCCAGAGCGGCCGCCAATCGCACCCCGGAGTTGCGATCATCGCTGTAGGAAGCGAATCCGTCGAGGTCGGTGACTTTGATACCCGCATCGGCGGCGGCCTTGGTGATGGCCTCGACCGCGAGCTTGAACTCCGGCACTGGTGCCTTGCCGCGTTTGTAGTACTTCGATTCGCCGACGCCGGCGATCGCGACTTTATCTTTTACGGTGAACTCTTCCATGGGGCACTCCACTTCCGAGTTGATATAGCGCAGCCCCAATCGAGGTGGGAAACGAAGCGGCGACTCTATCTTCGCCGATAGATCGTATCGTGTTCGGGATGAAGGGAAATGAACCGCAAAAAGCTTCCGTCGCGAATCGCGACCGCGCGAATCCGTCGACTGAGCCGCAACGAATAAAATTTGCCAGCTCGTGCTCGCTCAACGGCTTCCCATCTGAAGCCGGTATGTCTGTACAGTGCGGGCCAACTAAGATCCTGCAGACGGCGCAAAGCAGATACGACCTGTCGCAGATCGTCGGCTTCTAATTGAAAGAAAACGCTCTGAAACTCCGGGCTGTTGAGGTCCCGCCGGATGCGATCATCTGGCGCGGGCACGTTTGCGTCTGCGTTGCGAAGGGTGAGCTTTGAGCAGACGGTCCAGGTCGGTTTCTACCGGCGCGGTCCGTTCCGCCCAGGCGAGACCTCGCTCGATGCGCGAACGATGTGGCTCTTGCAGCGTCCATAGTTGGCTTTCGGACACCATAACGACCGCGGTTAGGACGATAGTGCCGTCGTAGCGCCGCTGCAGACGGAAAGTCTTGCCCGCATAGCTTTTTCCGAGCGAGATCTGCCCGCTTTTGCCGACGACTTTTATTTCGACATGCGCTTCGCGGTCCAAATCAGCTTCCTTCATGCTATCATGCTACCATGCTGGCGTGCGTGATGCCACGGCACTTATGCCAGAAGCCGCAGGGCGGCGCGCGCGATGTAGAGTTCCTCGTTCATCGGGATGACATGGATCGCGATACGCGAGGAATCCGTGGAGATGCGGGACTCATCGTGAGCAGCCTGGTTGCGGGCGCGATCGAGCTCGATGCCTATCCATTCGAGGTCGGCGCAAATCTTTTCGCGGATACGCTCCGAATGCTCGCCGATACCGCCGCTGAAGACTATCGCCTCCGGCCGGCCGCGGATCGCGAGATACGCGCCTAAATATTTGCGGGCGCGATGACAAAACACCTCAATCGCGAGCGCCGCGCGCTGATTGCCGCCGTCAGCAGCCTTCTCGAGTTCGCGCAAATCGTCCGACAGCCCTGAGATACCCATCATTCCCGAATCATGATTGAGGATGCGATCGATCTCGGCAGGCGCGATCTTCGCATTGGTTGCGAGCCAGGTAACAATCGCGGGATCGAGGTCGCCTGAGCGGGTCGCCATCACCAGACCCTCGAGCGGCGTCAGCCCCATCGAAGTGTCGACCGAGCGGCCGTTGCGGATCGCGCACGCGGAGCATCCGGCGCCGAGATGAAACGTGATCAGGTTCAGGTCGCGGCAATTCTTGCCGGTGATTTCCGCATAGCGCTCCATCATCCAGGCGTGCCCGATGCCGTGGAAACCGTAGCGGCGAATTCCGTAGCGCTCGGCGAGATCATAGGGAAGCGCGTATGTCTTGGCCGCGGGTGGAAGGTCGCGATGAAACGCTGTATCGGTCACCACCGCGGCTGGAATCTTCGGGAGATGCTCCTGCACCTCGCGCATCACACTTATCGCGAGTGGATTGTGCAGCGGTGCGAACTGCGCGGCTCGCTCCAGCGCCGCATACACCGCCTCATCGACGATACGCGGCTCTTCCACTTCGCCGCCGCCATGAACCACGCGATGCGCCACGATGTCGAGGCCGTCCAGCGGCTTTCCCGCGCGCGATTCCATCCACTTGAGTGCGTGAAGGGCAGCGTCTTTGTGATTCGATGCGGGCGCGGCGCCGCGCGATTCCTTACAATCGGGGCCGACGAACTTCGCCGTAGCATGCTCGCCGATCTCTTCCACTTTTCCGGATGCGAGGGTTTTATGCGCGCGCAACCCTGCATCGAGTTCGATCAGTTCGAACTTGAGCGAGGAGCTACCGCAGTTGAAAACCAGCGCCTTCATAGGGATAAGCGCAATTGCTGCGCGCGAGGATACCGAACACGAAATGCCTGTTTATCGTAGCAGGTTAAGGCTGGACGGGAAGCTTATGGTCGGTGCGCAGCGCGACGTGAATGATGCCGTCCTGATTCGAGCTGTGATGCTGGAAACCACTCTCGCGAAACACGTCGAGCATATGACGATTCGACGCCATCACCTCGGCGGTGAACTCGGCGATGCCGCTGGGATTCGCGATACGCCGCAGATGCTCGAGCAGCAGCGTTGCGATGCCGCGGCCCTGGTATTCGTCGAGCACCGCAAATGCGACTTCGGCGCGGGTGCGATCCTGCAAGCGATAGTAGCGCCCCACCCCGATGAAGCGCTCTTTGCCATTTTCATTAAGGGTCGCCGTCAAACCGACCTGACTGTCGAAATCGAGCTCGGTGAAGCGCGCGAGTTCGTCCCGAGTGAGCGTGCGCTTGGCGCCAAAGAATCGCGTATAGCGAGAGTTTACGCTCAGCCCACTGAAATGCTCGAAGAGCAAATCCTTATCCGCGGGCGATATTGCCCGGAGGTGGATCTGACTGCCATCGCGCAGCATCTCGTCGACGGCGTAAGCGCGAGGATTAAGCTCCGGCTGATTCACGGCTCGTAATCCTCCATTCAAATTCGCAAACTATTAGACGGATTCAGTCTCGGTGAGTGCTTCTAGCACGTCAGTTACCGTGATCATACCAGCCAGTCTACCGTCCTCGACCACCGGAAGGCCCCCGATCTTGCGCTGGCGCAGCAAACGGGCCGCCTCACTTAGCGGAGTCGCGGGAGTTACGGTAATGACGTTCTCCGTCATCGCATCTTTAACCTTGGTCGCGTCGAGCATGCCGGTGAGGCGCCGCAAATCGCGATCCGTGATGATGCCGACCACGACCCCGTCCGCCACGATGGGCACCTCACGGAAGTCTCCCTCGCGCATTTTGGCTTCGACGATGGAAAGTTTGTCCTCGAGGCCGGCCACGACCGGGTTATGCGTCATCCACGCGCCGACGGTTTTTTTGTCGCTGACCTGGGGCCGAATCGTCAGCACCGGACAGATCGACTCGCGCAGGACGACCTCCGCAACGCTGCCGAGGAAGAAGCGCGAGAAACCACGGCGTCCATGCGTTGCCATCACGAGCAGGTCCGGCTTTACCTTCTTTTCGATGCTGATGATGCTGCCCGCGGGCTCGCCCATGTGCACCAGCAATTCGTATTTGACCCCGGTAAGGGTCTTGCGCGCGATCTCCTTGAGGCGTGCCCAGGCGGTTTCTTCCTGCGATTTGTAGATGTCAACGTAAACCGGCATCGCGGTCGGTTGCACGATCATCGGAACGACGTGCAGTACAAAGACGGTGCCATCGGAGCGGCGCGCCAAATCGGTCGCGGCATCGAGCGCCGTGAGGGAGTTTTCGTCGAAGTCTATCGGACAGAGAATCCGCTGATATGAGGGGGACATTTCACCAACTCCTTAGCCGTCTTGGCGTCACTGAGACTGAAGCGATTGTCGTGCCATCGAAACCGACCTGCACGGACTATCGTAAGATCATACATGCTCGGACTTATAGCGACCCCAATGTATCGATCGGCGCCATTGTCATTGAATCTGAATGCTCCAGCGACATTTCCCATCTAAAGTGTCAATCGATGGCCTACCCCGCGATTCGCGAAATCCTCAGGTGACGCCAAGGGGAACATGGTGTTTGCCGGGTGCGCCCAGTGGGAACAGCCTTTCCGTATAAGAGGAGCAAAATGCGCCCGTAGAAGCCCGAAAGTTTCCGCATTGGATTGGCACAATTCTCGCTCCACGATAAAGGGCGTTTCGATGCTTCGTCGGCTGCGGGCCAATTATCACCCGATGGCTCGGTATCATGTGCGTCGGAATTTGGGGGGAAGTTACGAGTTTGCAATTAATAACCGGCATTAGGCCGTCCACCAACATGCGTGAGACTCAAAACAGGATGGCCGCAATTCTTCGCGATCGCGGCGCTCGAGGCATCGAGGCCGCAGCCACACCCACCAGCGAATCGGTGCGCTTACCGGCTCCGACGCTGGTCCTTTTCTCATCGGACAAGGAGCTCACGGCGCTGATCAGGAAGATCGTCAAGGCACCATGGAAGATTGAGCTATGCGAGGATCCGGCCATCGGTCGCGAGGCCCTCTCCCGTCCCTCGGTGCGCTTGGTCATCGTCGATGATGGCGCCGTCGATGAAGAAGCGCGCGGATGGCTGCTGGATCGCATCCGCAAATTCGTCCCACATGCGCTGCTCATATATATCGCCAGCACGCATACCGAGGCCGATGAGCGTCGCGCCCGTGGATATTCGGCGCAGTATTATACCGCCAAGCCCCTCGATGCTGACCGCATCGCGCGCGTCATCGAATCTTTCGTTCGGACGGCGTCCGCAAAAGACGGATCGCGTCCGGCCTGAATCCACGACGCTCCGACTTTCGGCTGATCGCGCGTCGATGTCCATGTACGCTGAAGCGTATGGTCATCGTCGTGATGGGGGTGTCAGGCGCGGGCAAAACCACTATCGGCAAGATGCTCGCCGCGCAGCTCGGATGGGAATTTCACGACGCCGACGACCTTCATTCCGAGGCCAACAAAGCGAAGATGGCCAGCGGCATCGCACTGACTGATGATGACCGCGCGCCGTGGCTGGCGAGTATCCACGCGCTGATCGCAACCAGCCTCGCGCGCGACATCAATGTGGTCCTCGCATGCTCGGCGCTGAAGCAATCGTATCGCGATGAGATCATCGTCGATCCCGCGCGGGTGAAAATCGTGTATCTGAAAGGAAGTGCGGAACTTATCGCATCGAGGATTACGCATCGCACCAATCACTTCATGAACAAAGACCTCCTCGGCAGCCAGTTCGACACTCTGGAAGAGCCTCGCGATGCGATCATCGTCGATATCGCACCGCCGCCCGAAACCATAGTGGCAAATATCCGCAAGCAACTCGGGCTATGAACGTGCGCCGAAACGCGATCTTTGTGATGGTCGCAACGCTGGCCTTGCTCAGCCTCAACTTCAGGACGACGCGCGGCGCGGATACCGTGATTTTGAAGGGCAACCATCCGCCGGATGCGGCCAAGCTCGCCTCGGTCGGCGATGCCGACCCGAACCTGCGGCTCTCGATGGAAATCCGCTTCGCGGTGCGCAACCAGGCGGAACTGAATCAGCTCCTCGCAGGGCAGCAGAATCCATCCTCGCCGAATTTTCGCAAATGGCTGTCGAGCGGCGAATACAACGAACGTTTCGGCCCTCGTCTGGCCGATATCGATGCGGTCGCCGAATGGCTCCGGCGCGAGGGCTTCACCGTCGAGCCAGCCTCCAACGGCATGCTGAAATTTTCCGGCACGGTTGCGCAGGCTGAGCATGCGTTCGTGACGCGCATCGCGCGCTTCGGCGACGGCAGCACTTATGCGAACATCGACAACCCCTCGATCCCCGCCCGCTTCGAGGGCGTGATTGCCGCCGTTTTAGGCCTGGACAACATGACGCACGCCGTCCCCGCCTCGCACTGACTGTTTCTTTTGGCAAAAAGAGGGCCGCAACCGTCGAACCATGACAGCTTCTGAAATTTTAGGTTAATTAAGTGTTGCGGGCATTCCGTCATTTGGATGGAGGCGAAATCACGCGACCAAGGCAAAGAAAACAAAGCAAAGATGGAGAGCGGAGTTCCACAAACATCACGAGGCGCGGCATCGCTGGGAGGCGATCTGTCCGCGACATTCGCGAGGCATTCCCGGTCGATTGCTGACTACACGATTGCTCACAGCCTGTTGAAGCTTGGAGCCATCGTCATTTCCTCGCGATGACGCTCGGGTCGGGCGACGCCAATCCCTATATCGTGCTCCCCGCGCTGATTCTCTTTGCAGTGTCGGCCTATCGATGCCTCTACCCGGTGCGCTACGAGCACGACGTGGTTTTTCATGCTTCCCTCTTCTCGTCGATTTTCGCGACGCGGCTGCTCGCAACATTTGCGGAGGTCGCCTGGATCTTTTTGTTCGCGTATGTCCTGCGCCTGTTCAACCTCAATCATGTCGGATGGGTGACCGCGCTCTCTTGGCTGATGGTCGTACAGGTCGTCATCAGCCAGTGTTTCGTAACGACGGCGATCCTGACCGAGCGCCTCGAACTCTACTTCTATGAGGAATCGGGCTGGCTGCTGATTTTCACCGCCAACGCGATCGCGAGCGCATACCTCTATCTGACAGTCGGCGGCGCACTTGGCGGTAAGGAGGTGCTTCTCCTGCTGAGCGTGCTATTCGGCATCGCATATCTGCCCTTCGAGACCGCGCATCTGGCGAGCTTGCGCGCCGAGATGAAGAGGAACCCCTCGCCGGCCGGCACAGCCTCGATGCCGATTCTGATGCGCCTTGGGAGGGGTCTTAAGCGCTCGCTGATGGTTAAAAAACCGCCGCACCGATGCGGCCTCATAGGGCGGCTTCGTCGGCATCACCTGGATGTATGGTTACTGCGCCACCCTGGTTCCGATCTGGATCTACTACATCGTGACCGTGCTCCGTCCGCACTGACCCCCGATCCCAGAAGGAAGAAGTTGCGCCGTAGTACAAACCAGCAGGATGGGTAACAGATTGGATGTCACGGCAGGAGGTAAAGGATGCCCTGGCGGGAGACCTGTCCCATGCCAGAGCGGACGCGGGTTATCGCGGCAGTGTGCAGCGCGAGTAGGTCCTGCTGCGCCACGCTCTCGGGCGCCACAAAGGCGCATGCTGCCCCGGCCCAGCGCCTCGCAGATCGCGGCGGCGTCGTCGCGGTCGTGCTTGCTGCCCTTACGGTAGGGGGCTACCAGCCCCGGACTATGCGCCGCAGTTGCGTGCGGAGCACCACTTTGCCGTGGGCATCGGCGCAACTCACCGCAAACAGACTCCATTACGGGCGCTGTTTTCTAGGTCGACGGCGGCCTCGCAACGTAATCGAGACGAGGATTTGAATCGCTATCGGGGGGAGTTGTCGGCTGTTTCGAAATGCCACTGGAGCGTGAGCCTACGGCCATACAATAGAAAGTCGCCAACGCCAGCAAGGCGGGCAACCAAACTACTTCCGGCCGCCGCATCCACCAAGCGATCATAACACCTATGACTCCAAAGAAGATATTGGCGACAGCGATCCTCCTTCTCTGCGGATATTCCAATACAAGAGGGAGAAGAGTCGCGCCTACTGCTGTCAAGCTTCCAACCAGCCAGAACGAATCACTTGTCCACCAAAAGGCCGCTGAACCCACAACCGCGATTGTCACCATAAGTAGCGTTACGCCTTTTACGATGCTCAGTACGGCACGGGAATTCTCCGTTTTAGCCGACCGCGTTCTTCCGGTCATTCGCCAAAGAACTACTGCAGTCGCTCCCACGAACGCCATTGCCACCATCCAAGGGCGGCTCCAGCGCTTCTCCAAGCCGGTGCCACACGCCATTATCAAGAAATACACAACCCCAATGGCCAGAATCTGGCCAATAATCGAAAGCCAATGCGATTCCGCGTCCCGGAAAAGGTCATTTTCTCAGAGTCCTCCGACGCAATTAACAGCGACCAAAGCTTCCCCAACACCAAACGCCGTCAAGCCTGAAAGGCCGCCGATCACAGCCCCGAATGTGCCGCCAACGATCGCGCCTGGAACGAATCCGAAAACCGGGTCGGCTGTCTCGCCGACAACTGTTCCGATCATCGCGCCATTTGCCGCAAATTCAGAGGTCGCTACCAGAGTAGCGGTGCCGGTTACCACTGCATTAGCATACGTTCCTCTTGTGACGCATTGCGCGACGCCGCCCAAGCTAGAAGTTGAGCTTTCCGGACCGGTTATATTTCCCTGACTATTCGCGCTTCCCGCTCCGCCCGTAGGAGTCGCCGGACTTGCCTGGCGGGTGGGCGCACCAGCCGCGGGCGCGGTACCCGGTCCACCTGTTCCGTTCGCTGACCCAGGAGGACCACCCTGCTGCGGTTCCAGACGTTGCGCCGACAGTGAACGCACCGTCTAGACCGCCTATGTCCGATCCAGAAGACCCACCGCTCCGCCGAATCCGATACTTACCGTAAATTTTCCTGTGGGGTCTATTCCGGCCAGCGGGTTGTTGTTAGCGTATGAATACATCGCCAGGAAGCCGTTAATTCAGTACAGTTTTCGGCTTTTTGCACCAAGGCCCGCCGCTATGTTCAAGCAGCTTTTCTCCTCTTCAAGGTCTCCGACAGAATGGTAGGCACTTGCTAGGTCTGTCCAAAACGAGTGATTGCTTGGTTCTATAAAAGCAGCAGAACTCAAGTTTTGGATAGCGTTTTGAAAATCGCCGATTGCCAGATCTAATAAGCCTAATCGCTGATGAAGATCTGCGTTGAAGGGGTCAATGCTTAACGCTCGAGAAAAGTCCTCTTTGGCTTTTGGCAGTAGTCCCATGTCTTGTTCGATCAGTGCTCGGATTCCATAGTAGCTACTGACATTGGAGTCGCGTTCGATCGCGAGGTTCGTATCCTGAAGAGCCTGTTCCAGATGGTGTTCCTGTATCTCTAACCAGGCGCGTTCGGCATAATCCCACGCACTGTGAGAGTTAAGTTTGATAGCACGATCTATATCCGACATAGCCTCTTTGTATTGAGCAACTTCTGCATGAGCCCTGCATCGCCACTCAAACAACGGAACATCATTCGGCGAGTCTGCGATCTCGTTGGTGAATGCCGCAATTGCTCGGACATTTTGAGCATGCTGCAAAAACCATCGGCCTTGGATCGAATATGGCAAAAAGACGATCATCCAGGACGGTACCAACGAACAAAGAACTAGAGTCGAGGCAAATATCGGGCGGAAATCAGCCAAAACATGAGCAACCATTAGAGGATTGAGATTTCTTGTCAGAAGATAAGACAGTACAAAGACGCACTGACCAATTGCTAGTATTGGCAGATTGTTTATCCCCCAGAATGGTAGATGAATCACCAGGTCGAGCGCAAAAGCGGCCAGTGCTCCAGCCCAGATGCTACCCGATAGTTCGCCTAGCCGCTCGATTGCGAATCCGCGGAACGTAACCTCTTCGACCACTCCGTTAATGATAGCGTAAACTACTACTAGAGCTATGGGCAGATGCGCAAGAAAGTCTAGTTGGAACGAATAGGAGTTCGAAGTAGGTGAAGTCCTGCCAGCAAACGGTGCGGAGTAACTCAAAATCTCAAAAACGACAAAAATCAGAGCGCCGTGATAGAAGTCGCTGAGTCTGGGTTTGGAAATCCTCAGAGAGTAGACTGAACGTCCTTCCCAACAACAAACAACAGCGAGGATGACTATGACGTCCAAAATAGGCCAGCAAATTAAAAACAGACCTTCAATGACCAAAGCGGGAATGCCAAGAGGTGCCAGTCGCTCGACTACGCTGAAGGTTAACCGATGTAATGGTAAAAACGGCAGTCCCACTATTATGCACAGGACGAAAAGGGTCGAGGCGAAGATAGAAAGCCGCCGGTCGTGTGGGCAGACTCCTGTTGGTCGAACTTTCTGAGGCCTATTCTTTGGATCCACTATGTCTTGAAACTTCGAGAGTTGCATCGGCATTATGCTCTTCCAAGCCAAATTTGGGCAGAGTCCAGAATTCCTTAATATGACAGTTGCTACGGCATCGGAATCGTATTGCCGGGCCCGGGCGATGCCGGTGATGCAGGTGCGGGGACAGATCCTGAGGAATCGCCCGTCGTACCCGTTGTCGAAGCGCTGGGTGTGTTGGATCCTCCAGGAGTGTTAGGTCCATAGTCTCCTTGCGCCGGTCCGCCCTGGACGGCTGCGGGTTCTGAGGAAGAAGTCGAGCTCCCGCCTCCCTGGCCGGTAGGTGCGCTCGTCCCAACGCCGGTCCAGCCATTATTCGAAGCCAGCTGACTGTTTTCACTGCCAGCGCCGCCCGTGGGGGTAACGGGGCTTCCTTGACCGGTGGGCGCGCTGGCTGAGCCGGCAGCGCCGGGCGTGCCCGCCGAAGCTCCCGCTGGACCGGCCCCAGGAGGACCGCCGCCCGCTGCGGTTCCGGACGTTGCGCCGACAGTGAACGCGCCGTCTAGACCGCCTATGTCTGATCCAGAAAATCCCACCGCTCCGCCGAATCCGATACTTACCGTAAATTTTCCTGTGGGGTCCATACCCGCCAACGGATTGTTGTTGGCGTACGAATACATCGCCAGGAAGCCGTTGGTGCTCGATAATCCTTGCGGGTCGCGGGTCATGAAGCGGCTCATTCCGGTATCCAGGTACCGCGCGCGCATGTTGTATAGCCCGCCCACCGGCTCCAGTTCGCGTCCGATGAAACGATATGGATTGTCATTGGCCGCACCGCTCGCATTGGTGGCGGCATAGGGTCCATAGACGTAGGTGGTCTGGACTACACCATTGCTGTCGGTGAGCGCGATGGTCGAGCCCATCGCATCCGTCAGGAAATGCGATACCACACCGGGCGCGTTGGTTCTCGCATCCGTCCGCCATGGCGTTTCTTTAACCGTTCGGTGACTTGGCGCTCGCGCGACCGAGTAGCATGCCACCTGATAGAGCGCACAGCAGGCCAAACATCGCGGCAGACGGATTGTGCGAGCTAGCAAGGAAGCCCACACAGGCAAGTGCCAGAGTCAAATCGAACAATCCCAGCCAGTGCGATTTTCTACTTCGAGAACCGAGATACCAGACCAATGAAGCTAGGTAGGCCAATGCCGCAGTTGCGTAAAAACTATCTCGCAGATATACCGCCAAGATTCCACAGAAAATGAACCCGACAATTCCCAGTCGAATGTAGAACTTTTGCGCGCGCTCGTCCCATTCCCGCAGCTTCTCTCTTCTCCTAAAGAAGAAGAACAACGTCGCGGCTCGCGTAGCCAGCGTCATCAAAGGGATTGTCGTGAGCACCATGAAAAGCCCACCAAGTCCCCACCTACCGCGAAATTCAGACCAGAAAAGTAGCGCGTAACCCGCTGGAAATGCGGAGACAATCACGGCCGAGATGGTGGCGGCAACCAAATAAGGTTGCGCAGCTCGAAGTTCGGGATTCGTACTCCTCATTCCGAAGATGACTCTGCCGAACTCCTTCTTATCCATGGGTTCATAAACTCCAACCTTCAAGGGTCTGCAATTTGCCCTCTTCCCTTCCGTTTATGGGACAGGATTGAGGGACACGAAAGCAAATTAAGGTCCAAAGCAATTCACTGCACCGAACACTTCCACCGAAATAACTGCAATCGCCGCGCCTAACGCGGCCGCCGAAGCTCCGACCACCACAGTCCCTCCACCCGGCTCGATGGCGGTGCCGATCATGCCTCCTAGCAGCCCGTGGTGAAAGTCGGTGATGATTGGATGGATCGCCGCAATGGCG
>VFSW01007383.1_pt1 | contig 15949 bp, 12 predicted proteins | sample 5358111 | NCBI WGS metagenome assembly VFSW01 (sample SAMN11554181, study PRJNA540505) | mine drainage metagenome | isolation source: sediment from site ElyBrook_90M | place: USA: Ely Copper Mine, Vershire, VT | collected 2017 | reverse complement strand
GGTAGCGGCGCAGTGTCTGGCGGCTCTGCGTACTGAGCAGCAGCGGGGCGAAGATATCATCAGAGTTACCGAAAAGTCTGATGATATCTCCGCCCCGCGTTTGGCAGGTATGCCGCCTCCATGTCAGCGCCCTACCACAAATCTAGTAGGGTGGTATTAGGAGACCTGCGCCAGTGTCGGCTTCGGAGCGGTCTTGTGGCTCTCGCGATACCAGTTGGCCGCGAGGCGCACGCCCTCGCGCAGCGGAACCTGCGGCTCGAAGCCGAGCACCTCGCGCGCGCGCTGGATGGAGTGCCGGTTGTCGGTGCCGAAGAGCTTCACGCCCAGGCGCGTCACGATGGGCTGGCGTCCCGGCTTGACGACCGCTTCGACACGCTCTGCGCCCCACGCCGCCGCATACAGCGCGTGATACGGCACATGGATGCGTGGCGGCGCGGCGCCCATCTCCTCAGCGATGGCGCGCAGCATGCCCTCCTGCGTGATCGGCTCGTCATTGGTGATGTTGAAGGCTTTCCCGACGGCGTCAGGGTTTTCCGCAGCGAGCATCAGCGCGTGGGCGACATCCGTTACATAGACAAATGGCAGGGCATTATTTCCATTGCCCACGACGATCCCTGAGCCATTCACCACGCGATCCGTCATGCGGGCAAAGTGGAGTCGGTCGCCAGGGCCAAAGAAGGTGCCAGGGCGAATGATGACAACGGGCGCATGCTCCTCGGCGATGAGCCGCTGTACAGCTTTGTCGCCTTCGGTCTTGGTGACGGCGTATGGCTCATAGAACGGCTGCATCGGAAAGTCTTCGCGGGCAGGCTGGCCGATATTCATGCCATAGACAGTCCACGAGCTGATATGTACGATGCGCTTGGCGCCAGCCGCCATCGCCTTACGAATGACGTTCTCGCTGCCCGTCACATTCACAGCATAGTAGTCGGACATGGGCAGCCAGAAGCCCATCATGCCCGCCAGATGGAAGACGAGATCCACACCTTCCATCGCGGATGTGAGGGTCTCTGGCTGGCGAATATCGCCGCGATGGATCGTAACGTTGCGCGCTTCCAGGGCGCTGGTATCTTCATTGACCAGCGCAAGCGCGTGGATGTCGTCGCCGCGCGCCTGCAGCGCGGTGATCAGATGACCACCCAGCAGACCAGACGCCCCGGTGATGAGGGTTCGCATGTCGAATGCTCCTTGTTCATGATACGAAGCGAATAGTGGCCGCTAGCGTTTCTGGAACCACTCAATGCTCCTGCGAACGCCTTCTTCCACGTTGACCTGGGGGACAAAATTGAGTTGCCGCCGCGCTTTCGCCACGACAAACTGATTTTCTCCCCCCAACATCTGGAGGCCATAGCGCATCAGCGGTGGTGACGATTCCCAGTGGAGCGCCTTGCCCACCGTTTCCGCTGTCGCCCCGACGGCGATGGCCAGGCGATACGGAATGTGGCGACGGGGAGGCGCCACGCCCTGATCCTTGGCCATAAGTGACAGGTATTCGTTCTGCGTGACACGCTCGTCATTCACGAGCAGATACGCCTGACCGATGGCTTGTGGGGCCTCAGCGGCTCCAAGAATGCCCTGTACGACATCACTGACATAGATGAGTGGGATATGATTCTGGCCCGAGCCGATCACCACCATCTTCTGCTCGCGCACCATCTCGGCGAATCGCCCGAAGCTGGCGGCGTCGCGTGGGCCATAGATCCACCCAGGCCGTACAATCGCCACTGGCGCGCCATCCTCACGGATCAGGCGCTGGAGCAGACGCTCGCCAGCGATTTTCGTCTGGGTATAGGGGTTTGGCTCGCTGTGGAAAGGGGTAGATTCGTCGGCCATCCCCCGGACATCGTTGCCGTGAACGGTGATCGAGCTGACGTGAACCATGCGGCGCACACCATTAGCCAGCGCGGCGCGGGTCAGCGCCTCCAGGCCGCGCACGTTGATCGCCTCATACTCCTCCAGCGGTCCCCACGGCCCCGTTTTGGCGGCGCAGTTCAAGACCACCTCGGCGCCCTGGGTCGCTGTGTTCAGTGAGGCCACGTCCTTTAGATCACCCCGATGAATTTCAACGCCCAGCGCCTCGAGCCGCGTGGCGTTCTCGTGTGGCTGGACGAATGCGCGGACAGGATCGCCACGCTCGCGTAGCGTGTCTACGAGGTGGCTGCCAAGCAACCCCGTCGCTCCTGTAACCAGGATCATGTCGCTCGCCTCTCTCTAGCTTGACAGAGATTGCTTCTCCATGCTACTCCTCCTGGCGCAAAGACGCGAATATCAAACGTATCACTCGCCTTCGACCATCGTATCTCTGCGGCCGGAGCGGGCGCGCCACTGCGCTGGGCGTATGCGGCGGGAAGCGGGCTGTGCGGGCGTCGGTTGCGGCGGCCTGCGTGGCAGGTATACAATACCGTGGCTTGCCCAATCAGCAGGCGCGCGAGGATGTCGCGCGCCCATTTGCGCTGCCTCGCCCTAAAGAGGAGCTTTTCCTGTGTCTGACTATCCTGAGCTGATGACGCGCTATCTGCCTGAAGGCATTCGCCTGGTGGATGGCGGTGTGACCGCCGCGCCTGGGTTCCGCGCGGGAAGTGTCTCGTGTGGTGTGAAGTCCTCTGATGGTACGCCTGACCTGGCGATGCTGGTCGCAGATCGTCCGTGTGTCACCGTCGGTACGTTTACGACGAGCCGTACCCCGTCGCATACCGTCATCCTCTGCAAAGAGCATCTCGCGGCGACTGGCGGCGTCGCGCAGGCGGTGGTTGTCAATAGCGGCAACGCCAACTGCGCGAACGGCGAGCGCGGCATGCGTGATGCGCGCCATATGGCTGAGCTGGCGGCGCAGAAGCTTGGACTGGAGCCGCAACAGGTGATGGTCTCCTCGACTGGCATCATCGGGCGCCCCCTGCCGATGGAGAAGATCACAGCAGGCATTAGCGATGTGCAGCTCGCGGATGACGGCGGCCCGGACTTCGCGCAGGGCATCATCACAACAGATACCCGCGTCAAGACGATTGCGGTCGAATTCGAGGTAGGCGGCGTGACGGCGCGACTGGGCGGCTCGACCAAGGGCGCGGGCATGATCTACCCCAATATGGCGACGATGCTCTGCTACATGACTACCAGTGTGGCGGCTGATGGCGCCTGGCTTCAGGCGCAACTGCGCGACGCAGTGAGCGATTCATTCAACATGGTCTGCGTGGATGGCGATATGTCCACCAATGACACGGCGCTGCTCTTCGCCAATGGCGCGGCTGGCAATGAGCCGCTGCGCGAGGGAACGCCGGGAGCCGCGACCTTTGCGGCGGCGCTGCGCCATGTCACACGCTATCTGGCCCGCGAGATCGCTCGCGATGGTGAGGGCGCGACCCGACTGATGGTCGTGCGCGTGACGGGCGCCGCGAACGACGCGGATGCCCGCAAAGCGGCGCGGGCCATCACCGCCTCGCCTCTGTGGCAGTGCGCCGTGGCTGGCGGCGACCCCAACTGGGGGCGTGTGATGGCCGCGCTCGGCGCAAGCGGCGCCGAGATGGATGTGGATCGTATCGCTATCAGCCTGGGTGATGTGAACATCGTGCGCGACGGCGTGGCGGCCAGCTACGATCAAGCCGCCGCCAAGCGCGCTGTTAGCGGCGCCGAAGTCCTTGTCAGCGCCGATCTAGGCGCTGGCCCATATGAAGCGACCGCCTGGGGCTGCGACCTGACCCACGGCTATATTGACGAAAATACCACCTATACGCGCTAGCGGCGCGGACGGAGCGACAGATGACGACAGCTGAGACAACGACGCAGGCTGAGACGAACGGCGATTCCTCCCGCGAGTGGATCGAGAAAGAGCATAAATACTACCAGAGTACCTTCAAGCGCACGATGGTGATGGAACGCGGCGAGGGCGTGCGTGTGTGGGATGCCGACGGCAAGGTCTATCTCGATCTTGTCGCGGGCATCGCGACGAATGTGCTGGGCCATGCGCATCCAGCGGTGGTTCGGGCCATCTGCGACCAGGCAGGGCAGCTGGTGCATGTCTCGAACCTCTACATCAACAAGCGCCAGGTAGAGCTGGCGGAGCAACTCTACAACGTGAGCGGCGGCATGCGCGCATTCTTCTCGAATAGCGGCGCTGAGGCGAACGAAGGCGCGATCAAGCTGGCGCGCAAGTATGGTCGCATCAATCGCAATGGCGCCTATGGCATCATCAGCATGGATCGCTCATTCCACGGGCGCACCCTGGCGACGACCGCCGCAACAGGCCAGAAGAAATATCAGGACACCTGGCGCCCCCTGCCGGATGGCTTCTCACAGGTTCCCTTCAACGACCTGGAGGCGCTGAAGGCTGCGACGACGGACATGACAGCCGGTGTGCTAATCGAGGCCGTGCAGGGTGAGGGTGGAATCTATCCCGCCTCCACGGAGTATATGCACGGGCTGCGCGCGTGGTGCGATGAGCAAAACCTCGTGCTGATCTGCGATGAGGTGCAGGCTGGCATGGGCCGCACGGGCAAGTTCTTTAGCTGGGAGCATATGGGCATCCGGCCTGACATCGTCACGATGGCCAAAGGGCTGGCGGGCGGCGTGCCGATTGGGGCTATGCTCGCCGCGCCACGCGCCGACATCTTCGAGCCTGGCGATCACGGCACGACATTTGGCGGGAATCCCATCGCCTGCGCCGCTGGTGTCGCGACAATCCAGACGATTCTCGGTGAGGATCTCGTTGGCCATGCCGCGCGGATGGGTGAGTATCTCGACCAGCGCCTGCGCGAATTGGAGGCGAAACACCCCAGCATGGTGAGCGGTGTGCGCGGCCTCGGCCTGATGCGCGCCTTCGATCTCGCTGAGCCGCGCGCGCAGGATGTGATGGATCGCGCGCTAGAGCAGGGCGTACTGATTACGAACGCTGGCCCCTCCACGATTCGCTTCGTGCCGCCGCTGATCATACAGCCAGCCGATCTGGATGAGGCGGTCGCGAAGATAGACACAGCGCTGACGGCGTTATAGGCGCAGACGTACCGCGAGCGCTGGGATCCACTACGCTCGCGGTATGGCTCTCCACCCATTTGAAATACCGTGTGAGCCAGAGCGCAGCGAGCGCTGGCCGCTCGCTGCCAGAGGTATGGAGGACATCCCTCAATACCGTCTGTTTCTCTTTCCACCGAGCGGATGGAGAGTCAGAGCATCTGAGGAGTTGCGCCAAGATGGCAGATGATACACAGGGGAATACACCGAGCATGGACGGAAACTCGTCGGCCCAGACGACAGACGCGGGCGCGACTGCGGCGGAGGAGAATCCCACCGCGCGCCAGCGGATGCAGGAGGGGCTGGAGGCCGCTTCAGCGAAGAAGTATGATGAAGCGGCGGTGGCGTTCGAGCAAGCGCTGGACGCTGACCCAGGTAATGCGCGGGCGCGCTACAATCTTGGCCTGGCCTTGCAACGGCTGGGCGATAGCGAGCAGGCGGTCGTCTGCTATCTGCGCGCGATCTACAGCGACCCATCGCTGATCGAGGCGTATATCAACCTGGGCCATCTCTATCGCGAGCTTGGCGAAGATGAACGCGCGCTGGAGGCCTACCAGGGCGCGCTCGAACTCGACAACGGCAGCGATGAGCTGTTCACCAATATCGGCGACATTTATCTTGAGCTGGGATTCTTTGATGATGCGGTGCTGGCCTTCCGCCAGGCGCAGATTCTGAATCCGGAGAACGCGGTCGCGGCTGAGCGGCTGCGTGAGGCGCGCGACGAGATCGAGCGCCAGGCAGAGCATATCGCTGAGCTGGAGCGCAATCTCGATGAGGAGCCGCGTGACCTGGAGCGCTATGAGCGCCTGTGCGACGCCTATCTGATGGCGCATCGTGAGCAGGACGCGCTGAACCTGGTCAACCAGATGGTCGCGCTGGCGCCCGATGACCTGACAACGTATGAGACGCAGGCATTGGTCTATGAGACGATGAATCGAGCCGAGGACGCCGTCAGCGCCTGGCAGCGGGTGACACACATCGCGCCAGAGGAGCCGGAGGCCTGGGAGCGCCTGGCCAACTGGCGCCAGGAGACAGGCGACCTGGATGGCGCCATCGCCGCCTACGAGGAGGCGCTGCGCCTGACACCCGATTCGCCGAGCAGCCGCTTCAATCTGGCGGAGGCGCTGCGCGATGCGCAACGCTTCGACGAGGCGGTGGCGCGCTACCGCGAGCTGCTGCACGAGTACGGCGGCGCGCATGATGACGAAAACGATGAGCTGCTACTCGAAGCCTTCGCCGGGCTGGCGGCCACGCTGAACCTCGCCATGCGCTATGCGGAGGCAGTCGAGACAGCGGACGAGTTCCTCGCGCGCTTCCCCGATAACGCCGAGGCGCTGTATGAGAAGGCTTCCGCGCTGGATGGTCTGGGGCGCCACGACGAAGCCATCGAGGCCTATGAGCAGGCCATCGAGGCTGACCCACTCAACCCCGGCATCCGCAATGATCTCGCCGATACCTACCTGGCTATCGGCTCAACGGGCGATGCGATTGATCTGGCGGAATCGGCGGTTGCGCTCGACCCGTAGTTCGTCATCGGCTACGAGACGCTGGCGCAGGCGCTGCTGGCGGCTGGCCGCGCCGACGAGGCGGAGCAGGCCGCAGAGCGCGCCGCCGAGCTGCACGCCGCATTCGATGAGGATGATGACGAAAGCGAGTCATAGCGGGCGGCAATGACCACGGGCAATGACACTATGAGAGGAGAGCATTCAGCGTATGTTTTGCACCGTCTGTGGTTCAGAGATTCCTCTCTCCGCTGAAGCATGCCCAACGTGTGGCCGATCACTCGAGACGGCGGGCGCTGCGGTGGCGGTTCGTTCTGGCTCCGCGAGCGCACATTCCAGTGTATCGTCCGGGTCGTGGCCGCGCCCGGTGGCTATCGGGCGGACGCCAGCGTCTCAAGCGGAACTGAGCGCGCCAGAAGCGAGCATCCATGCGGGTGATCTCGAACAGTCCGGCTTCCCGCGCACGTTATCGGGACGTGTCGTCCTGCTCACCGGGGTGGTGATGATGGCTGATCTGCTCCTGCCGTGGGTCAGCGTCAATGGCTTGGGCTATGCGCCGACACGCTTTGCCCTGCCAGCGTTGGCGGTTGCGCTGACGCTGGCGCTGATGCTGGTGGCGCCGTTAGAGCCACATCTGCGGCGCCAGCGCATAACACGCGCGCTCCCCGTTGGCATCGGCGCGCTGATGCTGGGGAGCGCGGGAACGATCTGGCTCATCACCGGCCCACTCGCGTCAGAACTGCTGCGCGCGCTCGTAGGGCGTATCGCTGTGGCGAGCGGGATAGTGATAAGTGGGTCAGTGGTCATCAATACGCCATCTGGAGCCGTTCTAACGACATCTCCCCTCTCTGTAGTTCAGATAGCCCCTTCCATGGGGCTATATCTGTTCATCATGGGCGCCTGCGCGCTGCTCGTGGCGGGCTATTTCACGCTGGCTTCGCGCAATCAGGGGTAAACCCCGCTATGCGTGGGCCACTGCGCCGCTGTACGCGGTAGACGCCGCTGGCTCTTCCACACTTAGCGCCTCCACCAACGAAAGCGCGGTCGTCAGATTGAACGGCTTCAGCAGCGCCGCGCGCACGACATCTGGAAAGCGCTCGCCGGGAGTGATGCCCGCTGACATCACGACAACAGCATGGCGAACCGCCAGCGCAGGCTCGCTGGCCAGGAACTCGCAGACCTCCCAGCCCGTCATACGCGGCATCATCAGATCGAGCAGCACAACCGTGCGCTCTGGCGCCCGCCGCAGGGTCGCAATGACCTCAGTCCCATCCCCCAGCGCGCTCGTAACGTGTCCTTCGAGTTCCAGCGCAATCGTCAGCATCTGACGAATCGCCGGATCATCTTCGACGATCAATACCCGTGCCATGACCCCTGACCCCTCTCGATGTGAAGACCCGACAGCCGCTCCCCGTCCAGACAAATGCTTCAAGTTGAAACATTTGTTCTAAGTATACCGAGAAGATAGCGCGCTGGCAAGAGGCGCCGGGACAAGTGGATGGTTTTTCACACCGCGCATTAGCTGGCGGAGAGGTCGTCGCGCTTTGGTGGGATGGCGCCGTGATCGCTCGGCGCGAAGCGAGGCGGAGCGAGGCGTGGGTGACTGCCAGGGCGTGCGCTCCATTCCGGCGCGATGCGCATGTGGAAGGATGGCGCGCTGGTCGGTGTCATGGCGATAGTCGGCGCGGCAGGCAGCGCATGGGCAGGGCTGTCAGCGAGCGCAGGCGGCGTCTCATCCGTCATGTCGCAGCGGAACAGAACGTCCCCCAGCGCCACGATATCGCCAGAGAAAAGTTGCGCTGGCCCACTCAGGCGCTGGCCATTCAGAAAAACGCCATTGCTGCTTTGTAGATCAGCGATGAAAAAGCCTGCGGGCTGCCACGTGACCTGCGCGTGTAGCCGCGAGATGGACGTATCGCTCAGGGGAATGGCGCACGATGGGTCGCGGCCAATCGTCGTGACGGGCGCGCTCAGCGTCCAGGAAGCTCCCGGTAGGGCAGCGGCGCCCTGTAGCGCGGTCAGGCGCAGCAGCAGCCGCTCCCGCGAGAAGGCCCCCGATGCGCTGGCGGTCTTGCGTGTCTCCATCCGCTCGATAGCCTGTGCGCTGGCATCGTCGTCATCGTCCGCATGGCTGAGCGCGCTGGCCTCGGCAGGCAGCAGCGTCAGCCGAAAGCGCCGCTTGCCCAGCGCGATGATATCGCCATCGCGAACGGGAACCCGTCCCCGAACCGCCTGCTCATTGACCAGCGTGCCATTCAGGCTCCCATAGTCGGCCAGCTCGATATGGCCACGCTCCCAGCGTAGCTCCGCGTGCAGGCGCGAGATACGGTCATCATCCAGCACAATATCATTGTCCATCTCGCGTCCGATCAGGGTGAGCCGTTGAGTCAGCGCAATGGCGCGCGCATGCGCTGGGCCGGAGACATCGCTAGCGGCGGCGTCTGGCGTATGGGGGGCGATTGCAGCGCGTTCGGCTGGCGCAAGCAATCCCCACGGCTGGGAGCCGGCGTATACTGCGCGCATCCGGTCAGGATCATCGAGCGCGGCGGGAGTAATAGCGCCAGGGCGGGCAGCGCGCACAGGCGCGCTCGGCATCGGCGAGGCGAGCAGCAGATACCAGCACATCGCCGCCAGCGGCGCCGCCCAGCCAATCAGCGCCGCCGCCGTGAGCGCCGCGCCGACTTCGCCGAGACTGAGCGTGGGGCCATAGACGCCCAGCCGGTTCTGTATCCAGAGCAGCGGGCCGATGTCGAGCGCGCTGGCGATGACACAAACGAGCAGCGCGCCGATCACCTGGCCGCGCTGACCACGGCTCCCCCACAGCGACCAGGTTGCAATGGCAAGCGCGCTGAGCAGCGCACAGCCAATGCCGCCATAGATTCCAGCGCTATACCACGCTGGAAAATCACTGGCCAGCATTTCGTGCGCTCCTCGCGTTACTCGATTGGCTCGATGCCGTGCGCTCGCTCATACTGAATGTCCACAATCTCCTGAATCTGATGCGCCGCAGTGTACTGCGCATACTTCGCATCGCCATATGTGTTGGCCTGCGCTCCGGTTCTGCCACCGTTGAGGAACGAGGTCTCCCAGTATTCGATGGGCGCCTGTGGGCCAGGGCCGAGCGCGACGCCCAGAAACGCATGTGTCGCTGTGAACAGGATGTAGGGACGCATTCCCAGCCGCTCGACCGCTGACGCGAGTATGGCGCTCGTCTCCACGCACATGCCAGTAGGCGCGATTGTCGTAAGGATGTCGCGCGGGATCTGCACCTGCTGCGTCGCATCCCCGGTAAACGGTGTGTTGTCAGAAGCATAGCGTAGATGGTAGTCAAACTGGAGCGTGTCGAAGAGCGCATCCACCTGATCGCGCACCTGCTGACCACTGGCCGCGCCCTGATTATAGCCATAGAGGGCGGGTACGCTGTCGTATGAAAGCGGATTGGCTTCCAGCCGTTGCGCAGCGCGACCGATGAGCGTAGCGACACTGGCGTCGTCGGGCGTCACCCACCCGGCGATGAGCGGAATGTTGTCCGCACCTGTCGCACTGTCGCGCCACTGAATCCACTGTCGCGAGATCAAGGTGACGGGCGCGCTGGTCTGGCAGAGGGTGCGGCTTCCCGCCGTGAGCAGCACGACGATCTGCGCGCCATAGCGCTCCTGCCCGACCAGCGCATCGAGCGTCGTGGGCGCCAGCAGCGGTGGCTTGAAGGTCATAGCGCGGTAGCCCTGCGCGCTCGTGGCTTCCAGCGTCTGGGGCTGTGTGAAGCCGGGAATCGAGACGGTCAGGCGCGCGGCTTCTGGAGTGGGGCTGCGAAAGCGTACCGTGACCAGCGCGGGCATGTTGGGATAGAAGCCGGTATAGATCGTCTGCGGCGGACTCCAGGTAAGCATCGTATCGCAAGCGGTCGTGTAATTGGCGTAGGCGCTGGCGTATTGTGCATAGACCTGGAGGCCATAGGTAACATAGAGCGCGGACCCAGCAAGCAGCGCAAGGAGGAGCGCGCCCAGCGCAACTCGTCTTCGCCGCATGGAAAGCCTCCGTGGGGGTGTCATCGCTCAAAAGTAGTGGAAATACGCTCTGTACGTCGCGTCAACGTAGCATCGCCAGAGACCTCTGCGCAAATGAAACGGGACTTTCAGGCAAGGTGCGTTACTCATAGGGCAAGCTGACACAATCGAAGAAAAATCGCCCCACGAGCGCATGGCTAGTGGGGCGATGATGTCGGTTCCTGGCTGAGCGATTCAGGCTACTGCGCATTCTCGCGGTGGGCGCCGGGCAGATGTGATGTGACACCATGCTCGACCGATTGCGCGCCATGTGCGAGGCCGCCGACGACCCCGCCAATGGCGCCCACGACGCCATGCTCAAGTGATTGCGCCTCGTGAACTGCGCCGCCTGTCACGCCGCTCGCCAGCGCGGCGGTTCCATGACCGAGCGATGAGGCGATATGCGTCGCGTCGTGGCCCAGCGCGCCTGCCTCGCCATATGCGGCGCGAGCGCCACGCGCCATCTCGGTCTCGGCGACACGGCCTAGCTCCTCGGCCTTCTCGACGGCCTCGACCGCGAGCTTCTCCGACTCTGCGACGGCCAGCTCGATGGCCTTGATCATCGCGCGCAGCAGCTCTTCAATCGCCACGGTGATCGCCGCCGCGTAGCCGAATGCGACGCCGAGGGCCGCCGCGACCAGATGAGTCAATCCGCTGGGAATGAGGGTATGGGAAATGAACGCGGCGATAACTTCAGTCGCCAGCGCGACGACGATGAAGACCGTCAGGCCAGTCACGAGTACGGCGCGCAACGCATGAAGAAACGCATGCAGCACGTCCTTCGTCGCGTGGCCGATTACCGTCATGATCTTCCGCTCCACCGGGAGCCTCCTCTCAACCACTGATACCAGGTTCAACCGAATCGAGCGCCCGCGACCCCATGCGCAGAATGCTCGCCTGGTCTCACTAGTGTCTCAAATCGGGACGACACGCGCAATAGCCTGAAACAATGTACGTCTGTTAGACGCATCCGGTTCAGGGGGTACTGAGAATGCTGCTTGCGCAACTATATCATACCCGTCTCTTCACACAAACGAAGAGACGGCCTGCGAGAGGACTTCTGGCGGAACAGTGGGTTCTCAGGTTCGTATGACGCCACCGCGCTCACGGCGTTCGCGCCTGGCGACGCGACGAATTTGCGGTATGCTGGAGGAGGATTCAGCCGCGACGCCTTGTCGCGCGTCGTCGGCTTACAGGAGGCGCGGTATGGCTAAGGCAAACGATATGGACTACATCGAAGCGGTCAACGACTTTCGCGCTCGCAAGGATGAGGAGTTCGGCTCCAGCCCCGATTCGCCCATCGGGAGGGAGGAGCGCCAGGCTGGCTTTGCGGGCTTGTCCTACTATCCACCGAATCCCGCCTATCGCGTCGTCGCCAGCGTCACGCCGTTCGAGCAGCAGGATATCGTGCAACTAGGCTCGACCAAGGGCGATATCCGGCGTCAGGTGCGCTACGCCGAGCTGCGGTTTTCGCTGTCAGGGCAGACGTTGCGGTTGACTGGCTACCAGGCTCCTGAAGAGATGACCGGCGACGAGTTGTTTGTGCCATTCCGCGATACGACGAGCGGACACGAGACCTACGGCGCGGGGCGCTATCTGGAGGTTCAGATCGAGGAAGGCCCCGATGGCGCCCACTTTGCTCTACTCGATTTCAACCTGGCCTACAACCCCTGGTGCGCCTATAGCCCTGCGTATAGCTGCACGCTGCCGCCGATGGAAAACACCATGCCTATCGCGATTCCGGCGGGTGAGCGCGTCTACTCCGCGCATGCCTGAGCGCAGCGGCGCAAGCAACCTGAGCAGGCGGCGCTGCGTACTCTGAGGTGGACGCCCTTCACTGAAGGGAGGAGCCGTAGGGAGTATCGCAACAAACGTCGCGCAAGAGTAAGCGAAAGATAGGAAGCGCAAGCTATGGAACGCCAACGAAACCCGGCGATGCGTTGGGGACTCATCTTCGGTGGGATACTCATACTTCTGGATCTGATCAATCTGAGCATCGAGTATCTGACGGGAACATTGAATGCCGCTACCACTGCGACATTAACCTCGACTGCCTCACTCAACATTGGTGCAACGATAATCCAGGGATGTGTGGTGTTTCTCATCGAGGTAGGTCTGTACTTTGGGGCTGGCGTGCTAACGGCGCGCGAGAATGGGCGCGTCGGCTCCGCTTCAGTGGCAGGGCTGATCGCTGGTGGACTAGCGGGCATCGTCAGCTCGATCGCCGGAGTGGTTGTGCTGCAGATGCGGCCAATCGTTCTACCTGCCAGTGTGAACATGAGCGCGAGCAGCTACCATTCATTCATCATCGTCATAAGCATCATCAGCGCTGTCTTCGGGCTGTTGTTTGCGATGGGGATTGGCGCAGGCCTCGGCGCGCTGGGCGGTATTCTCGGTCGCAGTCAGTTTGAGAAGACGCATCCCATGCAGCCAATGGCAGAGTCGTTCTATACGCCAATGGCGCCAGCGGGCGGCTTCCCACCTGCGGGCTATCCACCTGCGGGCTATCCACCTGCGGGCTATCCACCTGCGCCACCTGCGGGCGCCTATCCACCTGCGCCTGCGCCACAAACGCCTGAGTATCCGCCGCAATATCCGCCGCAGAATCCGCCACAGCAGTAGCAGTGTCTGCGCTGGCGACGACGCGGCCCACTGGAGCAAGTCTATGGAGGGCGGTGTCTGTCATGCAGGGCAGATGAGCGCGAAGGGACAGGTAGGGCAGGTGCGGGCGGATGGTTTAGGTGGGTAGTTTTCGCGGGCCAGCCCAGCAAGCGCAGCGCTGGCGGCCTGCTCGAGACGGCGGCGCTGGCCTGCGACACTCAGTGGTTTCGCGTCACCTGAGGCCAGGCTAACCCGCACGACCGGGAGTGGCTGCCCATCTGGACGAAGCTGTTCTGCGGCGAGCGCATAGAACAGATCGCTCAGCGCCAATGAACCGCCCAGCTTGCCCTGGGTATAGCGCACGATACGGCCAGCCGCGCGTGTCGCCGTGTCAATGTCCGCTGCGCCTGCGCGCGTTTCATGAGCATCCTGCGCATTGCCAGCGACATCCTCGACGTGATCGAGCGAGCCAGTGATGGTCGCTCCGGCGAACGTGACCGAGACGGCCTGTGTCGCGCCTGCACCCAGCAACGTCTCGGCCTTGCCCTCCACAGGCTCTGCGTCGCCACGCGCCAGCGCGCGCCAGAGCCGCTCGAAAGCGCGCGCGCCATGTAGCCGATAGACGCCCGACAGGGTCTCATCTCCCTCAGCCAGCGCTGTCGCGTCCTCCAAACGCAGCGCCTCAGCGCGGGCGGCGTTCCAGCGCTCGTCGAAGAGCGCCAGCGCCTCAGCGCGTGTCGGCATGGCCCCAGCGGCGAAGCGGCTGCGCAGTTCTGCGCTGGCGGCTTTGTACGCGCTCTTCAGGGAGACGGGTGGGGCAAGCGCTGGCCGCAGCCCCTCGACATACTCAAATGCGTATTGCTGCGGGCAACGTTCGTAGGCGAGCAGCTGGGAAAGGGAGAACGTGCGCCCAGCCATCGCCTCAGTCGCATCCGGCGCCACCTCTTCCGCCGCAGACTCAGCGCTTCCGGTGGATGCGGCGGACGGCGCGGACTCCCAGCGCTGGCGTTCCAGTTCAAGGGCCAGCTCCTCCTCGATGGGCTTGAGAAATGGCGATGGGGCGTACGCGCGCTTGCCATAGTGTTCCGCATAGCTGAGCGCCAGCGTGTCGCGCGCGCGCGTGAGCGAGACATAGAAAAGGTTCGCCTCATCACGAACAGGCTCATTCGCGGTTTCTTCCATGTCGTCCAGCAGGCCAGGTGGGAGGGGAACTTGCTCGGCGCGCACGGATAACGGGAAACGACTGTTGACCAGGTGTGGCAGATAGACGACTGGAAATTCCAGCCCCTTGCCCGCGTGCGCCGTCAGTACGAGCGCGGCGTCGGCATCATCAGCGAGTGTGGCGGCGCCGCTCTCCAATCCAAGCGCCCGCATTGCGCCGAGGTAGTCGAGCAAGCCAGCCCAGTCTGCCATGAGTGGGGCAGCCTCGTGAGCGCCAAGCAGCGCGCCCGACGCCCGCTGATCATCATAGGTCTGGCAGATGCCGAGCAGGCGCGCTACCTGCGCGGCTTCAGCGCGCGCGCTTTCTTCCAGCAGCCGCGCCCCCAGCAGCGTATGCGAGAAGATATAGCGACGCATGCCGACCGTCACCGATGGCGCCGAGCGCAGCGCCGCGATGAGACGGTCGAGTTGGCGCAGGCCCACCAGCCCCGATTGGGTCAGTGTATTCTCCGCTGTCTCCATGCGCAGCGCCGCGAAAGGGGCAGTATGCTGTTCGCGCGCCAGCTTTAGCAGCGCGCGCGCGTCATCAGCGCTGAAAGCGTGGTCAGGCTGGACGCCCGCGCGTAGCAGGCCACTGGCGAGGGGATCAACCGTCAGGCTGATGGTGGCCAGCAGTGTCTTGATGAGCGGCTGTTCCAGCAGGGGAGCCGCAAGCTGCGCGGGAATCCCACGTGCGCGCAATCCATCGCATACCTGCTTTACGTGGTCTCTGGTGCGCAGCAATACCGCCTGCTCGCGCAGTGGTACGCCCGCAACGACCCGCTCGCGCATCATACGCGCCAGGCCATCCAGTTCGGCCCCTGCGTCCGGCGCGCTGGCGAGGATGACCGCTGGCTGCGCTGGCGCTGTGTCGCGTGTAGCGATCAGCGCCAGCCGATCAGCGCCGGGCAGGAATGCGGTGGCGAAGGCGCTGGCGGCGCGCAGAATCTGCGGGCGCGAACGGTAGTTGCGCCCCAGCGGAATGACGCGCGCCTCATGGTAGTCGTGGGCGAAGTGGCGCATGGCGGCTGGCGACGCGCCGCGGAAGCGGTAGATAGCTTGATCCGCGTCGCCAACGGCCCAGAGCGCGCCCCGGCTGCCCATCAGCGTGCGTAACAGGATGCGCATCGCACGGTTGATGTCCTGAAACTCATCCACCAGCACATGTTCGTAGCGCGCGCGCAGGTCAGCGACCACCTGCGGCTCTTCGCGCAGGAGCTGCGCCATCCTGGCGATGAGGTCGCCGTAGTCCACATCGCCGCGTTCATCGAGCGCAGCCTGATAGGAGGCGTAGAGTGTGGCGACCTCCATCGCACGCTCGGCGGCCTCACGCTCTTCAGCACTCGTCGCGTCACGGGCCATCGCGTCCGCCGCCTGGCGAACGTCAGCGGGTGTTTTCAGATCGTCCTTGGCGCGTGAGATCGCGCGCAAAAGCTCACGGAAGAGCATGGTTGGCCCGCTCAGGGGAGTGTAGTGAACCAGTGGCGCATGATTGACGATGCGGCGCAGCAGAAAGTAGCCTTCGATCTCGGTCACCAGCCGGAAGTCTGGGCGAAGGCCGACCAGTGGCGCATAGCGACACAGGGTATCGCCGCAGAA
>VFSW01007382.1_pt1 | contig 15949 bp, 5 predicted proteins | sample 5358111 | NCBI WGS metagenome assembly VFSW01 (sample SAMN11554181, study PRJNA540505) | mine drainage metagenome | isolation source: sediment from site ElyBrook_90M | place: USA: Ely Copper Mine, Vershire, VT | collected 2017 | reverse complement strand
GCGGAGTTGTTGGAGCCGGTGGTGTTGGAGTAGAGAGCTTGGTTGCCAAAGGCGGAGTTGTTGGAGCCGGTGGTGTTGGAGTAGAGAGCTTGGTTGCCAAAGGCGGTGTTGCCGGTGCCAGTGGTGTTGGATTGAAGTGCTTGGTAGCCATAGGCGGTATTGTTGTTCGTCGTCAACTGGCTACCCGCCTGCATCCAGGAGGTGATGCAGGAGGATCCGATGCAGAACGCACTGCCGCTATTGATGCCGACGCCGCCATCAAACCAGGCGCCACCAGGTTTATCCTGAAAGGTGGAGCTCACGTTGATGGGCGCGGCGACGTTGCCTCCGGGCGGCGTGGTGGTCGGGCCCGTCCACGCGAGTGCCAAGCCGACCGCAGCGAAGGAAGTGAGAAGCGCAATCAGCGCAATGACCCATAAGCGCGACATGCGTAAAGTATATCGCGTCATCTCTATGTGCTTCACCCAATGCACAGAAAGTTGTGGATACTGCTCAGCTACTCTCTTCGAGCATGCGGTGCCGACGTATGTGACGCTCGGCACCCGAAAACGCTGCGGCGAGCCACTTTTGCGCCGCCGCTTTCACTTCGTCTTCCGCGAGAAAACGTCCGCCGAGCGAGAGCACGTTGGCATCGTTGTGATCGCGGGTGGAGGTGATCATGTCGATCTCCTTCCCTTCTGCGTCTGTCTGCATCCGTTTCGGCTCTCCATAATACACGACCGCCCGCACGCCCTTGATCCTGTTGGCTGCGAACGCTTCTCCCTGTCCCGAGCCACCGATCACGATCGCGCGACTCTCCACTCCAGCGACAACATCCGCCGCCACCTTACGTGCGGCAACCTGAATAAAGACCGGGTAATCGTCGTTGATATCGAACGTGAATGCGCCACAGTCTTCCACTTCGTAGCCCAGCCCGCGAACGAATTCCATCAACATATTTTTGAGCGCGAAGCCGCCATGGTCGGCGGCAAAGTAGACTTTCATGTTAGAGTCGTTTCGCTACTTCATTGACGTGCTCAATGAGTGTGTGCACGTACCCCATTTCGTTGTCGTACCAGGCGAGTACTTTCACCAGCGTACCGTCAACCACTCGCGTCATCGTCAAATCCGCGATCGCGCCGTAGGGGAGCCCCAAGATGTCGCTCGAGACGAGTGCTTCCTCGGACACGGCGAATACGCGCTTCCAGCGATCGCTCGCTGCTGCTTTTTTAAGCGCGTCATTCACTTCTTGCGTGGAGGTTGCGCGTTTCGCGACGAACGTTACATCCACGAGCGAACCGGAAGGCACCGGCACGCGCACCGACACGCCATCAAATTTTCCCTGCAATTGCGGATACGCAAGTGCGGTCGCTTTTGCTGCACCGGTTGAGGTCGGCACCATATTGAGACTAGCCGCACGGCTCTCGCGCATATCTTTCGCTTTACCGCCATCGACCAAACTTTGGCTCGCGGTGTAGGCATGCGTGGTATTGAGAATGGCGCGCTCGATACCAATGATTTCATCGAGAATGCCGATCAAAGGAGAGGCGGCGTTGGTCGTACATGACGCGTTGGAAGTAATGGCGCCACAGGTCTTAAACTTTTCTTCGTTCGCACCGATGAGAATTGTTTCGACCCCGTCACCTTTACCCGGCGCGCTGATCACCACTTTCTTCGCGCCCGCGTCGAGGTGCGCTTTTGCTTTTTCGGCATCGGTAAAAAGACCGGTCGATTCGATCACAATATCGACACCCATATCCTTCCACGGCAATTTCGCGGGGTCGCGCTCGGCAACCACCGGAATTTTTTTACCGTCGACCACGAGCGACGTGCCGTCAACTGCGACCGAAAACGGAGCGCGGCCGTAGACAGAATCATATTTCAATAGATACGCGAGATTCGCCGCAGGGGTTAGATCATTAATAGCGACGATTTCCATTCCTTCGCGCCCATGCATCGCCCGCATGAATCCCCTGCCGATTCTTCCGAACCCGTTAATCGCAATTTTTGTCATGGCGGCAGTCTACCATTTCTCTCGGTCTCTCCGCTGTGCATAACACAACACCTATCGGGTGCGTGCCAAAAATGCCAGTCAAGGCATGATGAGAGGCACCACAGACGTGCACTCCGCCATCGTTTCGGCGGACGAATTTTGGCTCCACGGCTACACCGACTGCCGGGACTGGCATGCCAGTTTGCACCCGCAACAACTGCAGCGCGGTAACCGCGTGGCGCAACTACTGAAGTGGCGCTGCCCCGGCATCGCCACTCTTTCTTATACGTTGTTATTTAGGGCGTAGTGGAGGTAGCTGTGGATGTTGCGGCCGTTGTCGTTGTGGAAGTTGACGTTGTCGAACTCGTCGACGCGGCGACGACGTCAACCGTGCGGGTCGCGTAACCCACGAGACCGTTCTGATCGGTCGCGCTGTATACAATTGAATGCGTCCCTGCGACCGAGGTATTGATCACGATCTGATCCGGCGTCGTGGTCGCTCCCCCATCGACGGATACGTGAATGCCGAGATTGAGATCCTGATGCGGCCCGGTTACGGTGGAGCCCAAGTCGGCGTACGTGTCGCCGATGTTGATGGTCGCCGGATTGTTGCCGTTAATTGAGATCTGCGGCGGTGTGGTGGTCGAGACGGTGGAAGTGCTTGAAGCTGTCGCGGTCGAACTGCTTGAAGAACTCGCCACCGCTTGCACCATCGCCAAGAATTCCGCCTGGGTCACGCACGTGTCGCCCACGCAGAGCTTCTGCGTGTCGATCTCATTTGAATGGATGATCGACGCGTAGAGATCCTGGATACCGTTGGCCGCACTCGCGAGCCACTGCGTGATTTGCGAAAAAAGACCAGCGAGCGGTCCACTGGTGGTGGAGCTTGAAGAGGCGGTGGTGCTGGTGCTGATTGCCGTGATCGCGGCGAGCGTGTCGGGCGCGAAGTAGTACTGCCGGTCGACGAACGCCATCACCGTGCTCGAAGCGTTTGGCGTCGAGGCGGAGTATGAGTCGAGAGCCACACCAACCGTCCAGCCGCTCTCGGTCGCTTTCACCGCGACGCCCGGCGTGGTGGCGGAGAGTGCGAGACGATCACCGGGCGCGATGGGACCATTCTCGAGCGACACCTTCACCGGCACGCGGCCGGAGAGCGCAATTGGAAATGCTTTTCGCGTGCTCGTCGCGGGATCTGCTCCACCTAAGAGCAAGCCCGGACTGGTGGAGACCACGCCGAGAATCGTGTCGCCGGATTGTGCACGCTTTACAGTCGTGGAAGCTGAACTATCGACCGCAACGATCTCACCTGGCGCGAGTGTCTTATCGAAGCTCACGTAATTTTCGGCGACGTCGTAGTTGCCGGTGATGGCCGCACGGTAGTAGATGTCGCCTGGCGTGGTGCCGCAGAGCACCGTAACGCCGGAGGTGCCGCCGAAACAGCCAGAGCCGACCACAGTGAGCGTGGAAATCGGCGTCGTCGTGCCGATGCCGATATTCCCCGTACTCACAGTGCTTCCCGTTCCCGAAAGTCCCGTGCCATATATCTCGTTCCCTATATCGAGTTGGTTGCTTGCTGTGGAGCTTGCTAAAGCGACATCGTAGCCGATGGATATGTTGTTGCTTCCGGTCGTTACCTGATTGTATGAGGCGGCGATGTTTGCAGCTCCCATGAGCAAGTTGTCTGCTCCAGTAGTAAGGCTGTAACCTGACTGAAAGCCAAAAAGGGTGTTGTAGTCCGAGCCAGTCGTATTGTTATACCCTGCGGCAGTACCAACGTATGTACCGCCTTGATTGTTAAAGTAGGTGGTTCCTGCGCCAGCATTAGCTCCAATCGCCACAGTATCGGTAGCTGAGTCATTCCATAGATCAGCAGAAGTACCTATAGCAACATTCTCCGCGCCTGTGGTGTTTGAACCGATCGAACTCTGTCCTATAGAGGTATTCTGATAACCTGTCAAATTCCTGCTATTTGCTCCATACCCGATGGCGGTGTTGGAATAGCCGGTGGTGTTTAGCCAGAGTGCCTGCCCTCCTATACCAGTGTTGCTTGAGCCAGTCGTATTTTCTTGAAGTGCTTGATTCCCAACTGCTAAGTTGAAATTCCCTGTGGTGTTGTTTTGAAGAGTATTGTTCCCTATAGCAGCGTTGATGGAAGAAGTGTAACCAACATTATTGGTAGGGGTTACGGAAAGTGCATCCAATCCAACGGCAAAGTCGTAATATGGAGACGTTGTTGCGGCCATCCATGCGGCGGCGGACGGAGAATCGAGTGCGAGCGACTGGGAGTTGGAGCCTGCATTTGCATAGAGAATCGTATTTCCTGACTGGTCGTAGCCACTCGTATCATTTATAAAACCGTTCACATCAAGAGGATATGCCGGACTTGCCGTCCCAATCCCGATATTCCCCGCCGCGTTCACATACAACATCGAAGCGCCGGTCGATGATGCGACGTTCAGCACATCATTCGCTCCTGCGGCGCCTTGGATGGAGAGCGTGGTGAGGGGGGATGAGGTGCCGATGCCGACGTTGCCTTCAATAATCGCACCACTCGTTGGTGCGGCTTTCGCGTAGTACGTCAAACCGACTGCAAGTCCTCCCGCCACGCTCAACTTACTTCCCGGTTGCGTTCCAGAAAGTGCATCGGAAATTCCCACGCCGACGTTGGTGGTGTAGGTGCCGAGGTTTAAGTTCAGTCGAGTAAGTCCGTCGCCGGTTACGCCATCGATAGATGGCAGCGTGTTGCCCGTTTCGTAGCGGAAAAATCCCAACGACGCGGAGCCAACATCCTCGCTCGGCCCTATCCATAATTGTCTGTCTCCAGGCTGATTAACACCCGTGAGCAAAGCGACGCCATTGGTAAGATCTTGACCTGAATTTGCGATAGACCCTTTCCCTCCGATAATGAGGCCTATGGGGGTTGAGGTGGACTGTTCGATATGCAGAACAGCTCCCGGACTCGCAGTCCCCAATCCGACTCTGCCGTTTGAGTTAACATACAGCAAGCTCGCTCCAGTGGAGGAAGCGACGTTCAGCACATCATTCGCTCCTGCGGCGCCTTGGATGGAGAGCGTGGTGAGGGGGGATGAGGTGCCGATGCCGATATTCCCGGAAATGCTCGAATTGCCGCTCAAACCTGTGCCGAAGATGAGATTGCCGATGTTGAGCGTGTTGCTCGTGCCCGCGGCCGCGGTGTCGACGCCGCTGTTGGTGCCGATCAAGATGTTGTTGGTGCCGGATTGGAGCGTCGTCTGCGCCACGTTGTTGCCGATGATGGTGTTGGTGTTGCCGCTCGTGATCGAAGAGCCGGCATTGGACCCGATGATGACCTGCGAGCCGCCGTTGGTGATGCTGTTGCCGGCGGTCGAGCCGATCAAGACGAGGTCGTTGGCGGAGAAGGTCGCCCCCTGCGCGGTGTCGCCGATAACGACGTCGCGATTGGGACTGCCCATCGATGCGCCACCCGCGACGTTGTAGCCGATGAAGACATCGCGACTCAATTTCGAGGAGCTTGTGCAGGGCGTGCTGCCGTTGTTGCAACCTTGGCCAGCATTCATACCCATCAAGACGCTCCAGCTGGACTGCTCAACAAACTTCCCCGCATTGACTCCGACAGCCGTAAAGCTATTCGTGCTCGTTGCATATTTGCCGGCATCAGTGCCGATCCATACCGATTGCTGGCCGGTCGTCTCGTGACCGCACGCGTTGTGACCAACACAGGTGAGCCAGTTGCCCGTCGTCACCTGAGTACCCGCAAGGTTGCCGACGAACGTGCTTTCCTGACCGGAGAGTCCGGTGCCGCCGCCGAATCCGTCGCCGGTATTGCAGCCGCTGCCGCCCGCGCAGTTACCAATGATGGTTGAGGAGAGACTGGTGGGAATAACGCCGACCCCTGCATTCCAACCGACGATGGTATAGACGCCATTGTTGTTTGCCGGCACGGTGTTTGCCCAACCGGGGAAGGATATAACCGGCGTTCCGTTGACAAGGAGTTTTTGCGAGCTGCTCGCAAAGTTCAGATCGGTGTAGAAGGTGGTCGTGGATGTGGTGAAGTTGGCCGAGTTCTGGACAGAGAAGAGCGAACCGGGCGTTGTCGTCCCAATCCCGACATTCCCCGATCCCTGCTGTACCACGAACTGCGAGCCGCCGATCGTGAAGCCCTGACCGGAGGCGATGGTCGTGGTGCCGGTGGTGGATGTGAACGCGCCGTTGCCGAAGTAGCCGGTGCCGCTTGCGGTGAGCGCAGTGGTGGAGGCGTAGGTGGTGGTGAGCTTAGTGCCGTTAAAATTGAAAGCTGCATTGTTCTCCGTGAAGTACGTACCGTTGAAGTAGGGAACGGAGTTGGTCTGCCAGGTGGTGGTGCCGAGGCCGCCTTGGTTGGTGGCGAGCGTACCCGCGATGGTGGAGAGGGAGAGGCAGTTGCCGAGGATGCTGAAGCAGCCCGCCGCAAGATTGATGCCGCCGCTTCCGTAGAAGGTGGAAGTTGCCGTGGTGAAGTTGGCGATCCCGTTGAGGGAGAGGAGGGAGCCGGGGGTGGTGGTACCGATGCCCACATTCCCCCCAAAGTACGCATTCCCCGTCGTCGTCGCACCACCAGAGATGGTGAGGCCTCCTGCTTGGGTGCCATTACCAATGGTAGAGGATGCCTGGGAGAGGAAGCCGCCTGTGAGGGTGGAGAGACCAGCGGTGATGACTTTACCGCTTATTATCGCTCCGGCCGAATGCAGTACTGCGACTGGAGTGACAGAGCCAAAATATACATCGGTAAGGTTGGTGTCACCAATTACTGCGGTGTTACTGACACCGACAACCGCATTGTTACCAATCGCGATTGCGTTGTCTACTTCCGCTGAACTACTCGGACCTGATTGGTACCCAATAAAAACGTTTTTGGAACCGGTAACGTTTGCATAAAATCCTATAGTAGAATTTCCAGCACTATCACCCAATCCAACATTGTAAGAGCCTGTGGTATTGTACCACAATGCATAGTCGCCTAAGGCGGTATTATTACTGCCCGTCGTATTGCTGCCAAGCGCTTCGTTACCTAACGCGCTATTATAAAAGCTTGTGGTATTTGAGGTAAGCGCCAGATTCCCCACGGCAGTATTGAATGAGCCGGTTGAGTTTCCAAACAGCGTCGCATCACCCAGACCGGTATTGTCGGAGCCAGTGGTGTTCCTGGAGAGCGCGCCGCCTCCAATCGCATTATTGCAACAACCAGTCGTATTTGAGGTAAGCGCCCCGGCTCCTATCGCATTGTCTTCTTCACCTGTGGTGTTCGCGGCAAGCACAGAAATGCCTACCGCGCTGTTGTTGTAACCAGTAGTATCATTTATTAGCGCGCCGAGTCCAATCGCTGTATTGTCGAGCGTCGACGTACCTGCATAGAGCTGGAGTGAAGGGGCGCCGGTGGTGTCGTAGAAAGTAAGCACGGGTGAAGAGGTGGCGGTGTTGGTGATGTTGAGGAGGCTGAGCGCAGCAGTGGTGGAGCCGATGTCGACACTGGTGCCGTTGTCGTAGACGAGAGAGTTCTGGAAGGCGGAGCCGTTCCACTTAAGGAGGTAGTCGGTGGCAAGAGAAGAGATGGTGGAAGAGCCGAGTTTTTTGTTGAAGGTATTCCAGTCAGTGCTCGACAGGTAGCCGTTGGTTGAGGCAGTGGCTTGGGTGATGGAGAGTGTATCCCCAGAGAATGAGAGTGGACCTTGTACGGTAGCTGCAGTGAGTGATCCCGTACCATTACCGGTGAGTAGACCACCCAGTGTGGTGGAGCCGGTACCGCCTTGACCGACGCTCAATACTCCAGTCAGGAGATTGGTACCGATGCTTGAGGTAGCAACGATGGCACCTGAACCATTGGTGGAGAGGAGGGCGTTGGTGATACCGGAGAGGGTTACGGTCCCGGTGGCCGTGATGTTTGCGGCAGCGAGGTTACCGGAGAAGAGTCCATTGCCTTGTACGGAGAGCGCTTGAGTGGGTGAGGTGGTACCGATGCCGACATTCCCGCTACCCTGCTGTACCACGAACTGCGAGCCGCCGATCGTGAAGCCCTGACCGGAGGCGATGGTCGTGGTGCCGGTGGTGGATGTGAACGCGCCGTTGCCGAAGTAGCCGGTGCCGCTTGCGGTGAGCGCAGTGGTGGAGGCGTAGGTGGTGGTGAGCTTAGTGCCGTTAAAATTGAAAGCTGCATTGTTCTCCGTGAAGTACGTACCGTTGAAGTAGGGAACGGAGTTGGTCTGCCAGGTGGTGGTGCCGAGGCCGCCACTCAAAGCTGCAAGGGGTGAGGATAGGGCGAGAGATCCGAGCGAGGCTGTTTGTGCGAAGAGATTAGTCGAGGATGCCGTGGTGGAGAAGAGGTTGGTCGTCGTCGCATTCCCTGCCGACAGATTAAGTAGGTTGGTGAGGCCGGCCGAGGAGACGGTGAAAAAGTTGGTGGCTACTGAGCCGCCGGAATTCGTTGAGGAGGCGATTGAGAAAAGTGTTGCATTAGTCGAGCCATAGTTGTTTTGAACAGAGAGGTTGGCGGTGGGAGTTGTGGTACCGATGCCGACGGAGCTGTTCATAACCACCGCGCCAGTCCCAAGTGCGCTAAGAGTTAAATTGGCATTAGTCGCAGGAGAGGATGTGCCGGCACCAACCACCGTAATGCCGGGGCTGGAAGTAGCACTGCCTGTTACCTCGATTTCAGAATTGTAGTTCGTGACCGTGGGACCGATCATGAATGACGGCCCTTGATATTCGGCTGTGCTGAAATTAGTGTTTGACCAATTAATGCCGTAGGGCACCGTTTCTCTAGTTGTCTCACCGCTCGACCTGTTATCGGCAATAAACGCATAGGTAGCAAGTGGTCCGCCGCTGACATTAAAGCCGAGCGCGGTCTGAAAAGCCGGCAGTGTTCTAACTCCTCCGACGATTGGATTCGCGTTGTAGAACTCAAGTCCATACTGAGCCGTCTGAGTTGAATTATACGCAGCGACCTCCACCGCTTCTGTATAGGCGGTAGTTGTGGGAACAGAGTTAGAATCAATGCTGAGAAACGCACCTTCCGTTTCTCCGCTTGTCGCACCCGTTAAAGACGTGCCGAGAGCAAGAAGACCATGAGAATTTGCCCCAGAAACACCTTGGGAACCGGCAAAAACACCACCATAACTATAATCTCCGGGCACATTAGCGCTTACAGATCCGTAATCGCAGATTACTCCGTTTGCGCTGTCTGAGTTTACTACGCAACCATTCCCAATATTTCCACCCGGATATGTTACCCCGCTGGTGTTGAGTGTTGCTATAAGACTATTAACAACGTAAGTATTGCCACCTATGAGTGGATCGCCAATGTATGTCGTCCCTCCCGTGCCATCTTGAGTGATGCCTCCTAGTGTTGACAGCCCAGAGACGGTGAGCGCAGTGGTGGAGGCGTAGGTGGTGGTGAGCTTAGTGCCGTTAAAATTGAAAGCTGCATTGTTCTCCGTGAAGTACGTACCGTTGAAGTAGGGAACGGAGTTGGTCTGCCAGGTGGTGGTGCCGAGGCCGCCTTGGTTGGTGGCGAGCGTACCCGCGATGGTGGAGAGGGAGAGGCAGTTGCCGAGGATGCTGAAGCAGCCCGCCGCAAGATTGATGCCGCCGCTTCCGTAGAAGGTGGAAGTTGCCGTGGTGAAGTTGGCGATCCCGTTGAGGGAGAGGAGGGAGCCGGGGGTGGTGGTACCGATGCCGACGGTGCCGACTATTAGAGTTCCTGCTGAATTTCCCGGTGTTCCATTTCCGACGCCAACAACATCCGCCGAAAGACGAGAAATCCCCGTATCGGCTCCGGTGTTATTGGTAGTCCCACTTGCCCAGCTAAAACCGTAGTCAGACGGCACCCGGAACTGACTAAGACTTCGGTCTGTCAAATCAAGCGCAAGAACGCCATTAACCCATAAACTCAAATTTTGACCGTCCGCACCCAATCCACTCGTAGAGTAGTCGTGGAAAGCGATGCCCGGACCCTGAGTATAAAGAACACTACCGTCCGGAAGACGCGCTTGTACCGGATACGCGCCTGATACATCTAAGAGTGCCCCCGGACTCGCCGTCCCAATCCCCACACTCCCCGATCCCTGCTGCACCACGAACTGCGAGCTGCCGATTGAGAAACCCTGACCGGAGGCAATCGTGGAAGTGCCTGAGGTGCCGTTCAGGGCAAGCGTGCCGTCCGATGTGAGCGACCCATCGGGGCCGACGGAGGCGAGGATCGCGCCGGACGACGATGCGACGTTGAAAATGTTGGCAGTTTGGCCAGCGACGCTTTGAAGGACAAGTGTGGGCTCGGTCGTCGAGGCAGATCCGTTTTGGATAAACAGTGGCTGGTTGAACTCGAAGCGCTTCAAGCTCGTGGCTGCATTCCACGAAAGCAACGCGTTGGGCACCACGCTTCCGCGGAAGAAAATGAGCTGCTCGTCTTGCGTGTCTGCAGTTGCGTTGGCGGAGCTGATGGTGAAGGAGTTGCTCGCGGTGCCGGAGATCGTGGTCGAAGCTGCACTGATGTTATTGACGTTGAGATTTCCAACGTATGCATTGCGCCAGTAGAAGCTCGGCGATCCGAGGTCGTAGGTGATGTTCTGATTCGGAATGATGTTGGATTTGATGGAGGAATTGATGACGAGGTTGCCAGCTGAAGAATTGCCGATGGTGGTTGAGTCGCCGAGCACGGTGGAGTTACCGGTAACGAGAAGGTCGCCTCCGATCCACGCCATGCCGCTCGTTTGCAACACGCCAGAGCTCGTCGTCGCGATGCCGACTCCTAAGCCCCCGCCAAAGTAACCGTTGCCGGTGGAGGCGAGCGAGTTGAGGTTGAGCGTGCCGAGCGTCGCGTTTTGCGCAAAGAGGTTGGTAGAGGAAGCGGTGGTTGCGAATAGGTGGGTGGAAGTCGCGTCGCCGAGGAGCACGGTTCCGAGATTCGCGTTAGTGGAGTAGAGATTTGTACTGCTCGCAAGCGAGGCGAAGAAATTAGTGCTGGTGCCGGCAGTCAGTGAAAGTGTGCCTGCAGCGAGGGCGCCAAGGTTCGCATTGGTTGAATAGAAATTCGTACTTGAGGCCGTAACGGCAAAAAGATTCGTCGAGGTGGCGTTGGTGGAGGAGCTGTTCACGAACTCGAGATTGGTGCTGTAGAAATTGGTGGAGGTCGCATTCGTGGTCGTCGCGTTGGTCGCCGTGAGGCCGGTGATTGAAGCGATGGGCGCGCTCAAGTTACCGACGATTCCCGTGGTTAAATTGGAGCGCACGGCAAAGAGGGTGGTGGAAGTCGCGTTGGTCGTGGATGCGTTGGTAGCAAAAAAGTTGGTGGAGGTTGCGTTGGTTGCGAGAAAACTGCCTGTACTGAGGACGGACGAGGAGGCAATCGACAGCGATCCCTTGATGGACACATCTCCACTGAGAGATGTTCCACCGGAAACCGAAAGATCCGTCGCCGATACCGATGTGCCGGAAATGGATCCGCCGGTTATAGTGGGCGTCTTGATATCGGTGCTCGTGAGTTGGTCAATCGCGTTGGTTTGCGATACCACGTTGTAGGTTTGCGTGACCGCAGTCGAGTTTGCACTCGTGAGCGAGTATATTTTTTCGGTGAGACTGTTATCGAGCTGATTCAATTTCTGATCCAGCAGATTCTCGCTGATGCCACCAGCAGGAAGTGTTTGCACCGTTTGCACCACGCGCTCAATCACTGGGTTATTGATGATTGTTTGCGGGTATTGAGGAGTTTGAGGGGGAGCAGCGCGCGTGGATTGCGTTGACGCGACAAAAGTCGGTAGCGCAATAGGAACCTGATACGGTGCCACCTGCACGGCAACCGTGCCGCTTTCGTTTCCTTGCGTCAACCCGAGCGAGCGCAACGCGCTTTGCGGCAAAACGATTTGCGCGGCCAAAGTATTGAGCGACGAATTCCAATTACTTGCTACCGCAAGCGCGCTACCAAGAATCGAACCAAAAAGATTTGAGGAGTCCACGGCTGCTGCAGTAAATTCTACAGGTGCACTGTGCATGATCTGCGGTGCATCAATGTGCGATGCGGCATCAGCAAGCGTATGGACTTCGTCATGTGCGGAATCTGCGGCGTACTGCGCATACGACGGATCAACGAGTGCGAAGGCACCGAAGATAAGGGTGAACGCGAGCGTGAGTGCGATAAGCTTATGCGCCAAATCCATCGCGGGCGTAAGCGCATAGACCGGCACATGCGCCGCTGAGAGTGCCGCAGTACCGATTCCCGAAGGTGCGTGCAGCAAACGTGTGATTGGCGATTGTTCGCTGGCGGCAAGCGCTTGGGCAAGCTGCACCTTAATGCCTTCCGAAGAAGGGAGATTCGTGTGCAATTCGTCACTCGGCGCGTTTGCTGTTTTGTACTCTCGTATGCGGTTTTCTACGAGCGTCTGGCTGCGCTCGCTCGCCGCATATTCTCGTTGCATGAGAAATTGCCGGAACGACGGTTCGCTGACGTACCAGTTTTTGCCGATTCGGCGTCCTTTGACTTTCCGGTCACGGCAAAGGCGAGAAATATAATCACGGGTGAGATCAGAAGAAGAGGCCGCTTCTTGTGCGGAAATATATTTCGCTCCATCGAAGAATATTTCGTCTGTCATGCAATGTGCGGATACACGATTTCACTATTATTTTACTAGTTATTCCGGATAATCTGGTGATATCTACTGCGTACAACTGTGGATAATAAAAGAGACTGTTTTCTGATGCTTTTTGACCATCCAAAAAAATCAAAAAATAACGTCTGGGAGTGGTAGATTGATCATTCTGTGGTCACCGTCGCCAGTGGTGACGATCCTGACCTAAAATAGGCCTCAATAGCGAGGTATTCCTAATTCCGTGTTGCTGTAACTAAGATACTCATCAGAAAATTTGACTGCCGTATTGGGAGACTATCGCCGAGATGTAAACGGAGATCATTATAAAGATACAATTCTCGGGTGCCCGAGATACGTTTTTTGAATATAGAATCGACTCTAAAGATTAAAAAATCCTGACTTACCTTCTTCCTTGATTTAAAAGCTGCCACCTCAACTTGCACGTACGTACGACTCCTGGTGCCCCAGCAACTTCTCTAGTATTTCGGCGATACGGGCCAACGATGCGTTGAGCGTGCCACTCGAAGCAAGTTCAGTCTTTAATTGTGCGACGTCTTGAGTCTCAAATGCGTACACCGATCTGCTCTTGAGCGATACAAACCCGACAGAAAGAACAATTACGACCGTAAACGCAGAAAGCATTATTAGCTTGTAAAAACTCGATTTTTTGCCCTCTCCGCGTTGCTCTTTTTCGCTCCATAGACGCATTTCAGAAGATCGCGCATGTGCATCTGCAACTCTGATTGGAATATGATTTCGATCGGACGTTGATTGTGCGACATTATCTTCATCTTGAAAGCTTTCGAATGCTTCTTGCTCTGCCGATATACCGGGAATGGGATCGTGGGATTCTGTTGTATAGCTGAAAAAAGTCCCCGAATCCCTCAATTCTTCAGGTCTTTTCTGCCCGCGAATACCCACGGCCTCGGCCTGCACGACCCCCAAGAGAGCGTCTTTCTGCCTTTTATGCGATTCTACTGCCGCGCGGCTCACAAACCAGCGATTCCCTATCCGCCGCGATTCAACCTTGCCTCCGCGAGCTAGTTGCCCCACATAATCTTGGTGGTAGCCCGTTATTTTTCCGGCTCGAGCCGCAGATATGTAGTCCGTGCCGTCGAAATTCACTACCGTGTCGGGAGCGGAGCCTGATACATGCTCAGGTATTGCGGGTTTGTAGCTCTCTGCGCTGGCTTTGTATGCGGTCAAGGATTCAAGCAATACATACCACAGGCCTCCGATCCTTCTGGCATCAATGAGTGATGCGCGCGCAAGCTGACCTATATAATCCTGGGTATAACCGCTCAATTCTGATGCTCGTTTGGACGAGATATAGTTCGTTCCACCCAGAGACATCTCGTCTGCCATGGCTGGAGTATACCGCCTCTAAAAAAATAGGCTGAAGACGACACTAACCGCCTGTGGATTACTTTTTTGATGACATTTTCTCGATAATGAGGCCGCGGAGCGCCTGCGGGTCGGCAGCGCCTCGCAAAGCCTTCATTCCTTGTCCTACCAGAAACTCAAGCGCGGATGCTTTTCCCTTCTGGTAATCAGCTACTACAGGCCCATTTTCCGCAATAACCTTAAGAACGATCGGCTCCAAATTAGCTTGATCGGCCATTTGGTATAGACCACGCTCCTTTGCGATCTCTTCGGGATTGCGCGAATCCGCACGCACTGCTGCAAGAAGATCTTTCGCACCGCGGGATGAGATTTTTTTGTCCAAAATCATTGCCATGATGACATTGAATTTAGGAGCCGAAATGGATATATTTTCTTTTATTTCCGTATCTCGTTCTTCGGTATCTCGGATTAGTTTGACCAAATCATTCGCGATGTAGTTAGACGCGAGTGCGACCCGAGCGGCATCACGCGGGTACTCCGCGATAACCTCCTCAAAAAAGCTTCCCAGCCGCATATCCCTCACGTAGAGGCTGGCATCGTCCTCCTTCACACCGAGGCCTCTGTAACGCGTTCTGCGGGCCTCTGGAAGCTCTGGAAGCGTTGCGCGCACTCGCTCAAGCGTAAACCCTTCAATCTCTGAGAGCTTGAGCGAAGGTAAATCCGGATCGGGGAAATAGCGATAGTCGGCACTCCCCTCCTTGAGGCGTTGCGCAAAAGTCGCCTGCTTGTCTTCGTCCCATCCCCGCGTCTCCTGTGTGACGGCTTCACCTTTTTCCAAAAGCGTACTCTGCCGCTTGATCTCATAGGCAACCGCACGCTCCATTGCACGGAATGAATTCAAGTTCTTGACCTCAACCTTCGTCCCAAGTGTATCCGAATTCGATATCGAAATATTCGCCTCCACGCGCATCTGACCTCGTTCCATGTTTGCTTCCGACGCGCCCAAGCTACGCAAGAGTAATTGCAATTCTCGGGCAAACGCACCAGCATCTGCCGCACTCGTGATGACCGGCTCAGTTACCAATTCCATCAAAGGGACGCCGGCACGATTAAAATCGATCAACGTCGCGCCATCCGCTTCGTCATGCATCGAACTGGCGGTATCTTCTTCGAGGTGGATACGCGTTACCTGTACGCCCGCAAGCATCCCGCCGCTTACCAGCGGATATTCGAATTGGCTAATTTGGTAACCTTTCGGCAAATCCGGATAGAAATAATTCTTTCGATCAAACTCGGTATAGTCGGCCAAGGTGCCTCCAAGCGCTGCCCCCACACGCAGCACGTGCATGACCGCTTCCCTGTTGATGACCGGGAGCGTACCCGGATGTGCGAAGCATACGGGACAGACATTCACATTGGGACGGCTCTCTTCCGAATCGTTCTTTGAAGCACAGAACATCTTCGTCTGTGTCTTCAGCTCCGCGTGTATTTCAAGGCCGATGGTGGCTTTGTATGGACCCACACCAGGCACTGTAGCAGAGGTAAAAAATGCTTCAACGACGATGGGGCGGCAGAGTTTCTCATACCTCTCCAGTCCACGGACAAATCTCATAACTCACACAAGGAGGCGTGGTGTACACCACAAGATTAGAAAAGTACTTCGCCGGAAAATCGTACTCGCTGCGATCATCTCGCGGTACAAGCAATACATAAAAATTCTCGTTTATGCGAGACTGCCGAGATGGCACGTAAATACGGTCTATCTCGGATGCCGAGATTTACGTATCTGCGAGAATTTTCCACTCACCCGAGACGATCAGGGGCTCTGCTTTTTTGTACTTCATTTCGCGCTGTTCGCTGCCGTTGGTGATAACAACACGATCATTGCGGCTGTATTCCCGCTTCCTGAGAGACCCCGAGGCGGCAGTAATGGCAGCGGCGGCCTTGTGGATAACCTGCTCTTGTTGAGGTACTACGGCAGTGCCGCGAGCACCTGCGGCAAGGTGTTGGTGATATGGAG